>Ga0163144_10010317_pt1 | contig 19929 bp, 9 predicted proteins | sample OliLak19BULKMAT1_FD_123175 | JGI IMG/M metagenome (GOLD analysis project Ga0163144, IMG submission 123175) | Freshwater microbial mat bacterial communities from Lake Vanda, McMurdo Dry Valleys, Antarctica - Oligotrophic Lake LV.19.BULKMAT1 | ecosystem: Environmental > Aquatic > Freshwater > Lake... | reverse complement strand
GGCAGAGCGGCTTCGTCAACGTCGCCGCAGGCACATTGAGCGTGGGTGCCAATGTGTCCACGTTCCTGCCGGCGGCACCGTCGGTCATCAACAATGCCTACTTCAACTTCGCAGGCGGCACGGTCAAGGCCACTGCTCCAGTCAGCGAATGGATCCCCGCTTCCAATGCGTCGATCAATTTCAACTCGAACATCTTCGGACCCATCGACAACGCGGGTGCGAGTCCGGATTTCACGGGTGGCTTGACCGTGGATTCCAACACGTTTGACCTCACAATCGCCAATCCGCTGCAAAATCCCGGTGGCTTCTGTGTCACTCAAGCGGATCTGGGAATCTCAGGTGGCAGTGGTTACGTGGGTGCTCCCGCCGTCATCTTCAGCAGTGCCGACGTTCTACCGGGCGGAAGCCCGGCTGCCGGCTATGCATTGATCAGCGGCGGCGCAGTCACGGGCATCGTCATCACTGCTCCCGGAACTTATGACACCGGGATTACCCCCACGGTCACCCTCATCGGCGGCGGTGGTACGGGGGCATCTGTCACCTCAGGAGTCTTGAGCACTCCCAATACCGGCGGCGGCCTGACCAAAATCGGCGACGGCACGCTCGTTCTTTCCGGCCCCAACACCTACACTGGCGCAACCTTGGTCAACAATGGTGCGCTTAAATCCTCGACCGCCGGTTCAGCCACGACGAATGTCACGGTGGCCGACGGTGCTCGGTTCGGCGCTTTGGTCGCCGCGAACGATGGCCAGTGGATCAACACCGGTAATCTCACGCTCAGTAACAACAGCTCCTTGGTGGTCGATTACGGCAGCACTACCCCCAGCACCACCGTCGCACCCTTAAAGGTCAACAACCTCGTTCCCGGAACGAACCTCGGTGTGAAGATCGAAGCTGCCACGTATGCTGGCTTGGCGGTCAGTCAAAATTACCCGTTGGTCACTTGGACCAGCGGACCGGCGAACGCCTCGGCGTTCACCTCCGTCCTCACCCATCGTCTATCTGGCACCTTCAGCGTTTCCTCGAACACGCTATTCCTGACGGTCACCGGCAATGCGGTGGGTCTGCCCATCTCTTGGAATACTGGCAACGGCACATGGAACACGACAGATGTTAACTGGCTCGATGGCGCTTCAGTCCCCACCACCTACTTCGACTCGCTCGATGCAGTGTTGTTCGGTGATGCTGCCGGCGCATTTGGAAATCCCACCATCACGCTGAATAGTGCCGTTTCTCCGTTGGGCGTGACCATGAACAGCACCGGCCACGATTACACGATCACCGGCAGCGGAGCAATCGGCGGAGCGGCCGGGCTGACGCTCGACGCGGCCAACACCAAAACGCTCACCCTGGCCACCGCCAATACCTACACGGGTGGCACAGTCATCAACGGCGGGACTCTTAAATTAAGCGGTGTTGGCACCCTGGGATCGGTAAGCTCGACGGTTGCTGTCGGCAGCGGCGGCTTGCTTGATCTCAATGGGACGAATCAAACCATCACCATCGGGGCCAGTGCGGGCACGATCGCCAACAATTCCGGCAGCGGCACCTCGGTGCTGACCTTCAATGGGACGGCGAATGGAGGCACTCCATTAATCGTGGATAGCACGTCCAACGCGGGCGGAGTGGTCGCCGTCGTGGTCACGGCAAACAGTCAGGCATTTAATACCGGCAACACCTACAGCGGCGGCACGACCGTTAATGGCGGGGCATCTCTTTATCTTGGAGCCGCCGGGACTGCGGCAGGGACGGGCCCAATCAACCTGTTAGCCACGAACAGCGGTCTTCTCGGAAATGGCATCACCATTGCAAACGACATTACCGGGCCAGGCTATATTTCCAACAACGTAGCCAGTGCCGCCACGATTACACTCAGCGGCACGTTGAGCACTTCGGGCCTTCTCACCTTCCGCAACGCCGCGAACGTCTATGACTTTGCCGGAAGCGGCACACTTAGCGGCTCTATCGGCACGCTGGGGGGAACCAATGGGATCTCGAGCGCCGGTAGCATCATCAAATCCGGCGCGGGGACATTGACCCTGTCCGGGGCGAACATCTACACCGGCGGCACCACCGTCTCTTCCGGAATTCTGAATCTGACGGGAGCCCGGACGGCGACCGCAGGGGCATTTAGCGTGGGTGTCGGTAGCGGTGGCGCGGCAATGTTGGGCATCAGCAACGGGACTTTCACAGTGGGCACTTTCGCTGTCGGGACGACTGGGGGGACGGGCACGGTCAATCAGAGCGGAGGATCCATCACGTCCAGCGGCAACCAATTGCTTGTGGGTAATGGCACTGGCACCGGCATTTACAACCTCAGCGGTGGGACCTTGACCACCGTCGCAAGCACCCTAGGTGTTACGGTTGGTGTGAATACGGGCTCGACCGGCACCTTTAATTTGAGCAGCGGCGGCACCCTGACGATGCCTGCCACCTCGACCTTGCAAATCACGCGCTCGGATAACAGTCCGGCCAACGGGGTGACGGGCACTTTCGCCCAGACCGGCGGCACCGCGACGGTCGGCATCCTGCAAATAGGTGGGTCGAGCGCCGGAGCCGGCGCTGCCAACGCCAACGCCAACGCGACCCTGAACCTCACGGGCGGCAGCTTTTCCGCAGTCACGTTCAACCAGCTCTCAGGAGGCAGTGGGAGCACTTCGGCAATCACCATCGGCGGCACCGCCCAAGTCACATTGCCGGCGTTTACGGGAACACGCACCGGGACGGCCGATATCACATTCGACTCGAGCGCAGTCGGCTACCTGAGGCCGAATGCCTCGAATGCGACCTACATGCCGGCAAGCACTTACACCAGCGCGAACCTGACGACCAATGGCGCGAAATTTGATACAAACGGGTTCAATATCACGATCGGACAAGTCCTTCAGAATGCTCCGAGCCAAGTCGGCACGCTGACCAAGAGCGGGGCCGGCACATTAACGCTAACCGGCACCAACACCTACACTGGCGACACCACCGTAAGTGGCGGCGTCCTGGCCGTTAGCGGCAATTCCATCGCGGATGCCAACAAGCTCGTCATCAGTAGCGGCAAGGTCGATCTGACCGGCATCGAAACAGTCGCAACCCTGTTCTTCGGCGGCATCCAGCAGCCGGCCGGAGATTACACCAGCGCAGATCCATCGACCAACTTCACCGGCGCGGGAACTCTCACTGTCACGACGGGTCCGGTAACGGGCGGTTACGATGCTTGGAAAGCCCAGATCACCAACGGTCTGAATCTCCGCACTGACGATGCAGATGGCGACGGCTTCACCAACCTGCAGGAATTCCTCTTCGGAACCTCGCCGATTGCCGGCAACGGATCGCTTCTGACCACCACAACCAGTGGCGGCAATATCGTCCTTCGTTGGCTGCAACGTGAAACCGGTGCCACCTACACGCTCAAGCAAAGCGCCACCCTAGCGTTGGGATCATGGACTGCGGTGGTGTCGCCACTCCCTGCGGCTGATGGCGTCCAGATCGGCGCGCCAACCGACTATGATTACTTCACCGTGACCATCCCGATCGGCAGCGGCAAATCGTTCTTCCGCATCGACGGAGTGGAGAACTGATCCTCCGGTTCAATCAGCCTCGAGGCAAACCCTCGGCGCGAAGAGCAATCCATGGCGGCCTCCCATTCCAGGGAGGCCGCCTTTTTTGAGGGTGCAATTCGCTTCCCGCCTCATTGCTGGCGGTTTACGCCAAGCTTGACACGCGATTGGCACGGCGGAATCGTAAGCAATCATGAACCTAGCCCATGTCGGAGCCATCCAGTGTTTTCGCCTGCCAGTTACAAGCATCCTCCTGATCTCTGGAATTATGGCCTCAGGTGGGATCGGCCTCGCCAAGACAGAGCCTCCGGCCGCGAAACCCGCAGCCCCGGCGCAAGCCCGGAAGCCGGTGACGGATTGGGCGGGACTCGGGCGCTATCGCGAGGAGAATTCCAAAGTCCCGGCTCCGGCCACAGGCGAGGACCGCGTGGTCTTCATGGGCGACTCGATCACCGACGCGTGGATCCGCAAGCAGCCCGCGTTTTTCTCGGGCAAGCCCCATTTCGACCGAGGCATCAGCGGGCAGACGTCGCCGCAGATGCTCATCCGGTTCCGGCCGGATGTCATCGATCTCAAGCCCAAGGTGGTGGTGATCCTCGCCGGGACCAATGACCTTGCGGCAAATACCGGGCCGATGACTCCCGAGGAAACCCTCGGCAACCTGATCTCGATGACCGAGCTCGCCAAGGCCAACGGCATCCGGGTGGTGCTCTCGTCGGTGCTGCCCGCGACCGTTTTCGGCTGGCGTCGGGAAATGGGTAATCCAGCCGAGCGGATCGTCGCCCTCAATGCCATGATCAAGGATTACGCGGAGAAGAATGGTTGCGTCTATCTCGACTACTACCCGGCCATGGTCAATGAGGAGGGAGGACTCAAGAAGGAGTATGCGCAGGACGCGGTCCATCCCAACGAGGCTGGCTACGACGTCATGGCACCGCTGGCCGGGAAGGCTGTCGCCCAAGCGTTGAAGGGCCGTTGACCCGTAGTTCCAACACGTTTCCTAACGGCGAAGCCCGCAGTGAGGAACTCCGAACCCGGCGGTGCGGGTGGGGAACGGTGAGTCACTCAGGTTTGCAGCGCAAACGGAGTCCAAGCTTCAGCTTGTCTTCCCGGAGCCGCACCGAAGACAAAGCTTAAGCTTGAACTCCTGACGGCGAAGCCCGCTGAGGAGTGGGGACATTCTTGACCCCACCAACCCTCTGCCGCCCAATACCACGGATGAAATTCCGGTGTCGCTCCGCGACACGGGCATCCGGTGCCGACAGACCGTGGACTGAAGTCCACGGCTACCGTCCTGGACCGCGATGCGGTCGAAGACAAGGTGAACCTTCCAGTGAGGAGTGGGGACATTCTTGACCCCACCAACCCTTGCGGTGCGGTCGAAGACGAGTTTGAGAAAGGGTGTCGCTGAAAGTGGTGGGCAATCGGGTGAGGGGGCTTGGTTGTTGGTGCGCGGGCAAGTGGAAGAATGTGTCCCGACTGTCCCAGTCGGTCTTCCCAGATCCGGCTGAGACAGCCGGAACACATTTGCGTTATTTCTGATTCTTGTCCTGGAGCGACGCGAGATAGGCGACCACGTCGCGCACCTCCGTCTTGCTGAGGATGCCTCCCATCGGCGGCATGGTGGACATTGGCTTGGAGCTCTCGCGGATCTCGCTACGCTGATAGCTTTTGATTTTCCCGCTGGTTAGATCGGTGATCGACACCTGCTCGTCGTCCTCCTTGGCCAGCTTGCCTGCGATGGTGGTGCCGTCCGTGAGGGTGATGGTGCCGATCCCGTAGCCTTGGGCGATTTGGGCCGCGGGGTTGATGACGGACTCGAGGATGTATGCCCGGTCATGCAGGCTTCCCACATTCCAAAGATCGGGGCCGGCGTCTCCGCCGGCGTCGCGGCCGCGCTGACCCTTGTGGCAGCGGCTACACTCGGCGGCACCGTGGTTGTAGAAAACGCTCCTGCCACGGGCCACGTCGCCGCCCTCGAGGGCGACCTGATAGGGGGCGACCGGGTCACTAGGATCCAAGCTTGCCTGATAGGCGGCGAGTGCCTTGACGATGTCCGGTTCGGACCGCTTGGCGGCGGCCTCGAGGATATCAAGCTGGATGGTGGGTGCCTGGGTTTCGAGATTCCGCAGGCAGTCGAGGACGATTTCGGCGGCGGCCGGGTATTTCATGGATGCCAGGACTGCGAAAACCTGCTGGCGGTCGTAGTCGTGGTTAGACGCGAGCACCTTGAGGGCTTGTATCATGGCGGCATCGGGATCGAGGCTGGCGAGGGCGGCGAAACTTTTGGCGCGGACTTCGGGGTCGCGGTCCTCGACCGTCTTGCGGAGGACTCCCGCGAGTTGTGGGGCCTTTTGGTGAAGTAGGATATCCAGTGCCGCCAGCCGGATGGAGGTGGCGTTGGCCGGATTCGTGAAATGGGTGATCATTGTTACCGGCGCGACCTGGATCCCGAAGGCCTCGGTGGTGGAGATCACCTCGGCGAGCAGTTCTCCCTTGGAGGTCACCAGCAGGTCGTTGAGGGTGCTGGTGATCTCAAGGCGGAGTTTCGTTAGATCACGGTTGCCCTCGACGGGGCGAACTTTCCCGGTGGTGGGGTCTGCGGGGGGCGGGTTCTCCCAGCGGCGCAGGGCGAACAGGCATTCCATGCGGACATCGGTGGAAAGTTTCCCGTCGGACGCGAGGCTCAGCAACCGCCGGGCATTTTCGTCGCCACCCACGCGGAAGATGGCGTTGATGATCCGGTAGTCGATCATCGGAGTGGATTTGCCGAGCCAGTCCGTGGCCTTGGCGAGGGCTGGCCGGGCTCCCTCGATGTAGGCGTCGTTGATGGCCTGGATCGTTTCGATGACGATGGCCGGGTCCTTGTCGGTTAGAAATGCGGCGACGCCTTGGTGCTTGAGACGGCGGAGGACAAGCACGAGTCCACGACGGACGGCGGCGGACGGATGACGCACGTATTTTTTCAGAGGATCGACGCTGGCGGTGGCCTCGGTGATGGATTGCAGGGCTTGGACGGCACCGTGGCGCAGATAGGTGTCGGCATCGGCATTGTTTTCTAACACGTCGATCAATGCCGGGATGTCGGCGGCGTTGCCAGCCTTGCCGAGGGCGATGGCGGCGAGCATGCGGGTGTTCAGGTTTTCATCGTTCAGGCGGGCGGCGAACACCTCGCGATGGGCGGCAGGGGAGGCGTCGCCGAGGGCCTGGACGGCTTGACCGCGCACCCGCCATTCGGGATCGCGGGTCAGCGTGGCGAGATCGGCGGCAGCGGCGGTGTCCTTGTGGCGGCGGGCGAGTTGGCCGAGGCCCCACACGCCGTGCAGCCGGGTCACGAGCGGGTTGTCAGACGCGGTGGTATCTAGCAGAAGTTGCCGGTTGCCGTTATCGCCCGCGAGTTCGAACTGCGCGCGCAGACGCACCCGCATGTCCGGGTGGCCTAGCAGATCAGCAAGTTCCTTGGCGGGGCGGCCGGCGAAACCCTTTGCAAAGATCGAGCGCACCTGGGCGGTGACCGGCTTGGCAATTTCCTCCGGATTTTGGAAAACATAGATCGCGCCCTTCCCGTAGGTCGTCCAACTGCCGGTGTAGTCACTGACATAGACTTTGCCGTCGTAGCCGAACTCGACGTCGGTATTGAGGAATCCCTTGATGAACGATTCCTTGCTCGCGACCGAGTATCCCGCGCCAGCCGGTTCCATTTCGAAGGCGATCACTTCGCTATCGCCGCCGCGGAAATCGCAGACGAAAAAGTGGTTGTCCCATTTTTCAGCGAGGCTGGTGCCCGGGTTGTAGGCGAGGCCCGAGGGGCCGACGCTGACGAAGCCGGTAGGCGGCAGATAGGCGGCCGGGCGATTCTGGCCCTCGATCTGCCATCCGGATTCCTTCATCCACGGGATGTCGTGCCGCTTGCTGACGTCGATGGCGTTGCGGAAATTGCGGAAATTCTGGTTGCCACGGTTCCAGCCTGAGTCGGCCCCTTCCACCATGTAAACCACGCGGGCGAGGTCGCCCATGTCGGCATTGTTATCGACCGAGAAGGCCGAGCCGTATTGGTCGAAGGCGATTTCCTTGGGATTGCGCAGACCACGATGCACGACTTCCAGCCCGCTGCCGTCCGGCTCCATCCGGAAAATCGCGCCGGCGTACTGGTCGTAAAGGTGGCGTCCGTCCGCGGTCTTCAGGTTGTAGGCCCGGTCGCCGATCGTGAAATAGATCCGTCCATCGGGGCCGAAGACGAAGCCATTGAGGTCGTGGCCGCTGAGACTCACGCTGATGCCGAATCCCTCTTGCAGTGAGATCCGCTCGTCGGCCTTGCCGTCGCCGTCGGTGTCCCTGAGCTGCCAGACGTTAGGAATGCAGGCGAAATAGACTTTGCCGTTGGCGGCCATGATCCCTGCGGCGGTGCCGTCGAGGGGATCATTGAAACCCTCGGCGAAAACTTGGGAGTGGTCGCACTTGCCGTCGCCGTCGCGGTCCTCGAGGACCTGGATTTTTTCCGAATACCTGGTGTAGTAATCCATCGGTTTGACGTTCGCGTATTTGCGATACATCTCCAGCCGATCGGCGGTGGAGGTCAGCGCGATGTCATCGCGCAGCCAGTGCTGGTTGTGGCGGTTGTCCTCGATCCCGCGGGCGAAGCGGTGGGTCTCGGCGATGTAGAGGCGGTTCTGCTCGTCGAACGTGATCGCGGTGGGCATCTGGACGTCGGGCTGGCGGGCGAAAACCGCGGCTTTCATCTCTGCGGGAAAACGAATCGTGGAAAGCAGCGCCTTGTCGGGATCCGCCACCGGGAAGGATTCGGGATTGGCGGTGCCTTCGATATTTCCTGCCTTGTCCTCGGGCCGGGCAGCGCCTCCCTCTGGAAGCGCATGGGCGGATGCCGCGAACGAGAGGCAGACGGCAGTAACGGCCAGTATTGCGGTGTGAGAGGATCGGGTGATTCTAGGTTGGGTTGCCATTTGGGATGGATTTCAGTGTTCCGGGCGCGATGGGTCATCCCGTTGCTTCTCCGGCGTGATCAGAGCTTTCACCATACGGGTTGTCACCGGGTTTCTAAGAAATTTCTGCGAAATTCCAGCGCGTATTTACGCCAACGTCTCCGGCCTCGCTTGACCTTGCGCCGTCTATCCCCCATTCAATCCTCCATCAAACTCATGAAAAAATTGTGGACCCCTGCGTTGTTGATTTCCGTGGCTTTGGCGATCGCTGGTGTCAGCTCGGCTGAGGATCGTGCCTCGGATGAAAAAGCTCTCGATTCGCCGCGGGCCAAGCGGTCTTTCGATGCCGGATGGTCGTTCATCAAGGAGGACCCGACGGGTGCGGAGGAGCGGACCTTCGACGATTCCGGCTGGCGTCGGCTCGACTTGCCGCACGACTGGAGCATCGAGGGGCCCTTCGATGAAAAGAACCCGAGTGGCGCGTCCGGTGCCTATCTGCCGTGCGGGACCGGATGGTATCGCAAATCGTTCAAGCTGCCGGCCGCTTCAGAGGGCAAGAAGGTCTTTATCGAGTTCGACGGGGTTTACATGAACTCGGAGGTCTGGATCAACGGACAACGTCTCGGCAAGCGGCCTTATGGTTATGTCGGGGTCGAATACGATCTCACTCCTCATCTGGATTTTGCGGGTGACAATGTTTTGGCCGTGCGGGTTGACAATTCTCTGCAGCCGTCATCCCGCTGGTACACCGGCTCGGGGATCTACCGCCATGTGTGGCTGAAGACCACGGACAAACTGCGGGTCGCGCATTGGGGCACCCAAATCGCCACCCCGAAGGTGACCGCGGACAAGGCGGAGGTCGCGGTCCAAACCACCTTGCGCAACGGGTATGACACGGCCAAGCAGGTGAAGGTGACCCAGACCATCATTGATGCGGCGGGCAAGGAAGTCGCATCCTCATCGGAATCTATCGAGGTGGCGGCGGGGCAGGAAAAGGAACTCGCCCAATCACTCGAAGTCGCCAATCCGGCGCTCTGGTCACCGGATTCGCCGAGCCTCTACACCGTGCGCACGGAGCTGCGCGACGGAGACTTGTTAGCCGATCGTTTCGAGAGTCCGCTGGGGCTGCGTGAAGTGCAATTCGATCCCGACAAAGGGCTCCTGCTCAACGGCAAGAGCGTGATCATGAAAGGCGTCTGCAACCACCACGACCTCGGACCCTTGGGAGCCGCCTTGTGGGACCAGGCGCTCGAGCGGCGCCTGCGCCAACTCAAGGAAATGGGCTGCAACGCGATCCGCACCGCCCACAACCCACCATCGCCCGAGTTGTTGAGGTTTTGCGACCGGATGGGATTCCTCGTCATCGACGAAACCTTCGACGAGTGGCGCCGGGGCTGGAGCTTCGAAGGCGGCAAGCTGGTGGCCAGCAAGGAGAACAAAGGCAAGGCGAGCAAGGGCTATCACCTGCTTTTCGACGAGTGGGCGGACCGGGATCTAACCGACCATGTGCGGCGCGACCGCAACCATCCCTCGGTCATCATGTGGAGTGTCGGCAACGAGGTGCCCGAGGCCCAGAAATACGGTGAGCTCGAGACCTTGAAGCACCTGCGGGACCTCTGCCACAAGCTCGACCCGACCCGTCCGGTCACGGTCGGTTGCAATTTCATCGCCGGGGCGAATGAGAGCGGCTTCGCGGAGCTCTTGGACGTGGTCGGTTACAACGGGGGAGGGGGCTCGTGTTTCCAATATGAGGCCGACCACCTCGCCTATCCAAAGCGTGTCATCTATGCCTCTGAAGTTCCGCACTCGTTGCAAACCCGTGGCGAATACCGGACCTTGTCACGCTATCGCGAGCCGAAGCGCCAGCCGCCGAATCTCACGGAGAAGGAGGTTTTTCCTGAAACCAGCGGCTGGTATGAGTCATCCTACGACAACGCCGGTGTGCGGATCAGCTCACAGGATTCGTGGCGCTTGACCAAGACAATGCCCTTCGTCGCGGGCGAGTTCCGATGGACCGGCTACGACTACCTCGGCGAGTCCGGCGGTTGGCCACGGGTGATTGGCAATTTCGGGATCATCGATCTCTGCAATTTCCCCAAGGACACCTACTACTTCTATCAGAGTCAATGGACTGAGAGGCCGATGGTGCATCTGCTCCCTCACTGGAACTGGCCTGGCAAGGAAGGAACGGTGATTCCCGTCTGGTGTTACACGAACTGCGACGACGTCGAGTTGTTCCTCAACGGCAAGTCACTCGGTCACCGCAGCTTCACCCAGGAAAACGACATGCATCTGGAATGGCTGGTTCCCTATGAGGCCGGTGAGCTCAAGGCCGTGGCCAGCAAGGGTGGGAAAGTCGTCGCCACCAGCATCACCCGGACCGCCGGCCCTCCGGCGCGCGTCTCGATCTCAGCCGACCAGTCGAAGCTCGCTGCCAGCCGCCGCGACTTGTCCTACGTGACCGTCCGGATTGAGGACGAAAACGGCAATTTCGTGCCACAGGCCGCGAACTGGGTGTCCTTCGAAATCGAGGGACCCGGGCGGCTGGTGGGAGTCGGCAATGGCGACCCGATGAGCCATGAGAGCTTCCAGGGAAACTCGGTGCCCGCGTTCAACGGCTTGGCCCTGGCGATTCTAACCGCCACCGGTGAGGATGGCGAAATCACCCTGACCGCCCGCTCCAACGGGCTGAAATCCGCAGAAGTGCGGATCCAGGTCGAAGCCCTTCGCTGAAGAGCACGCTAAAGCGCGAACTCCGGACAGGTTTCCGGTGAACTCCGGCGGCACCGCTCGCTCGCCTTCATTTCCTCACCGGGCCTATCGTCCCGCCCGCGACGAATTCGGCCGGAATCAGGTTCTGGCGCAGGTCTTCCTTGCCGCGACTGACATTAGCCGCCCAGCGCTCGATGCGGCGGACCACCGGGCCGCTGTCCCAGTGGATGTGGGCGACCGACGGCTGGCACCATGCGAAGTGCGGGTCGCCGTCGGTGCAGACCAGCGAGACATTCTGCGGCACCTGGATTCTGCGGTTCAGCAGGAACTGCTGCGTCGCGAAAAACAGCGGCACCTCATCGACGATCATCGCGGTCGGCGGAGTGACGCGGAACAGCGCCGTGAGGCCGGCATGAAAGCCTTCCACGCTCTCCTCCCAATCCGGCAGGTTATAGGGGCCGGTCGTGAGGCCGTGGGAGGTCATTTCGCTCAGGAAGGCACGCTCGCTCGCTCCCGGCTCCGGCAACCGGCGTTCCTGGCGGGCCAGCAACACGATGCGCCGGTGGCCGAGATCGATCAGGCGCCGCGTCGTCACGGCATAGGCCGTAGCCTTGTCCGGCCCGACTCCCGCGATCGGCAATCCGCTCCGTCGGCCGAACAGCGCGAAGGCTGGCACCGGGTGTGCCGCGAACCACTCCAACACCTCGCGGGAGCCAGACGACACCACCCAGGCATCCGCCGCGGACTTTTCCACCATCCGGGCGATCCGCTTCACGTCCATGCCCAGCTCCATCAAGGATTGATCGCTGAAAAACGCGGAATGCCCCGCCGCGGTCAGGAGATGCTGGAGTTCGACGATGTAGCCCTCGATCAGGTTAAGCGGCTCGTAATTGAGGATCGCCACCCGCAGCGTGGGCGGGACGAGTTCTTCCGCCCGCTCGATCCTCCGCGGCCGTCCGGCACCTTGCGGCACCAGCATTCCCTCCTTCTCGAGTTGGCGCAGTGCGGCATCCACCGTCTTGAAGTTGACCTCCAGTTCCCCGGCGAGCTGGCGGAGTCCGGGGAGCGTGTCGCCCCAACGCCCGCGCGCCATCTCACCGCGCAAATGTTCGGCGACCTGCTCGGCAATCGTTAGGAAACGTCCCTCCGGCATGCGTGAGACTGTTCCGAAAGGCGGGACAGTGGCAACTTCAAAAAAGATGGGCGAACCCGGCCGAAGTTACCAACCGTTTTCTTTTAGCGCTACTTCCGCGCGTTAGGATCTGTGATAAGTGAGGCGGATCAACCTGTCCGTGGCGGCGGTTTTCAACCGCCATGCCAGATCATGAAGAATGCCATGCGGTTGTGATCCTCAGGCATTCGTGCAACTGTTCCGAAAAGCGGAACAGTCGCCATTTAAGAAAAGATGGGCGAATCCGGAGAATTGGGTTCAATGAGGCAAATCAAACGAAATCGCATCCATCCGGCATCTTCTTTTAGAAGTCCGGGCCTGCGATTCCAGCAAAGAAATCCCAGCCAACCCACGCAAAGCAAATCATGAAACCAACCCGCCTCTTCTACGCGTTCCTCGCCGGCTCCAGCCTGCTTCTTACACCAGCCCTTCACGCCGGTGACGGCACATGGGACACCGATGCGGACGGCCTCTGGAGCGACCCACTCAACTGGCTGGGAGACACCGCCCCGGACATCGCCGACGGCACGGACAGCACCGCGACCCTCGGCAATTTTATCACCGGGAACCGGACAATCACTCTCGATAGCGACCGCACCATCGGCAATATCACCGCCTCGGACACCTCCCACGACTACACGATCTCCGGAGCGAACATCCTGACGCTCGATGTCACCGCCGGCCAGTCCATCATTGATGTCACCTCAGCCGCGCGCACACTCACCATCGACAGCGTGATCGCAGGCACCGATGGGCTGGTGAAAAACGGTGCTGGCACATTGTCACTGTCGACTAGTGAGTCAGCGCCACACGCCAACACATTCACAGGGGGAACTACAATCAATGCAGGCACGATCAAAAACGTGGGCGCTGATTCTTTGGGCACCGGGACGATCAGCTTCGCCGGTGATTCTGAGTTGAGGGCTGCGCGCGTCACGGGACAGGTGATGACCAATAGCATCCAAATTAACAATGGAGTGACTGGTCAACTTAACGCCATCAACCAATTTTACCGTTTTAACATCAACGGCGTCGTCAGCGGCAGTGGCACCCTCTGGGTAACATCCACGGACAACGGAAATGGCCAAATTTTCCTGAACAACACCGCCAACACCCACACTGGCAAGATCATCATCGGTAGCACTGCCAAAAGCGGCAACCTCATCACAGGTAGCATCGCGGATGGTGCTGGGGCGATTGAGCTCGGTGCTACCACAGGCACGGGCAACCTGACCTTCGCTAACACGACCTCGGCACAAGCATTCAGCACCCGCCAGGTCATCCTCGCCGGCACTACCGGTGGCGGAAGCATTACAAACAACGGAGCCACCGCCAACATCGTCACTTTTACCCAGCATCTCTCAGTCACCCAAGCAGGCAACAAGACCTTCACCTTGGGTGGCAGCAACACCGGGGACAACGCCTTCAACGGTGTGATTCCCGAAGGCGCAAGCGGCTCGGTGAGCCTCGCGAAATCAGGCGCTGGTAAATGGATCCTTTCCAACGACAACACCTTCACCGGCTCGGTCACCGTGACCGGCGGCACGCTCGAGGTCACCAAACTCGCCGATGGCTTAGCGAACAGCAGCATCGGCGCTTCGGGAAATGCTGCGACAAACCTGCTGCTTGGAAACGCCACCACCCTGCGCTACACCGGTTCCGGCGATAGCACGGATCGTAGCTTCACGATCAACGGCACATCCAACAACCACCAGGCAACACTTGACGCTTCCGGAACGGGTGCCATCAGCTTCACAAATACAGATGCTCTCGCTTATGGCACGAACAACCAGAGCCGGAAACTGACCCTCACTGGCACGAATACGGGCAACAACACCCTTGCGGCTAGCATCGCCGACAACGGCGCGGGTGTCGTTTCCTTGGTCAAGGCGGGTGCCGGCAACTGGAATATCTCCGGCGACATGAGCCACACCGGCGGGATCTCCATTACTCAAGGCAATTTGTATCTTTCGGGCACAAATACCTATAGCGGAGAAACGTCCGGCCCAAGAAGCAGTAACATTCGTTCAGTTGTCTTTCAGGGCATACAAGCGCTTTCGGCAAACACGGCTCTGACTTATATAAATAACGGCGGCGTAGGCTCTTCTCCAACATTTGCGGTTCTGGATGACGGTGTAGGCACGATCTCGAAGGGAGCCGGCATTCAAATGACCACCAAAGATAATACCAGCGGTATAAATATTTTCGTGGGCAACAACGGCATCGCCAATGGTGGCAACGGTGCCGGCTTGACGATCGGCAGCACGATCGCGCTGGGTAATATGAATTCCGACGAGGGAAGTGCTAACAAAACAAGTCAAACATTAAACGTTACCGGCGCGAACGGCTATCGGCTCCAGATCAACGATGTAAACATCAACTTGTTCACGACTTCTACTACGCCTTATACCGCCATCTTCAATCCCACCAGCGCGCCACTCTCCATCGCCGGTAACGTGCAGCAGGCAGGTAACGGAAGTGGCGGCACGACCACGCTGAACTTGAGCGGCACCGCCAGCGGCAACTTGGTCAGCGGCAATATCTTGGACTCCGCTGATGTAACTGCCAAGGCATTGAGCCTTACGAAAACAGGAGCTAGCGATTGGACTCTTTCCGGCACCAACAGCTACACCGGCACGACAACCGTCAGCCAAGGCTCCCTCATCATCAATGGCAACAGCAGCACCGCCACCGGCGCTGTCACTGTAGCATCCGGTGCAACCCTCGGCGGCAGCGGCACGGTCGGCGGTGCCACAACGATCAACGGCAACCTCAGCCCCGGCACAAGCCCCGGCACGCTGACCTTTGCCACTGATCTCACGCTCAACAATGGAGCGATCTACACGTTCGAGGGCGGCGATCTCACTGCGGTCACCAGCACATTGACGCTCAACGACGACTGGACACTGGACTTGGGCGGTGGCTTCCAAGACGGGGGATCGGTGCTGATCTTCACCTACGGAACCTTCACCGGCTCCGACCTTGATCCAACCATTTTAACCTCAGGTCTCGGTTTCTCGCCCACAGGGACCCTGTCTCTGACCGACAACGGCTCCGGCTCCATTTTCCTCAATGGCGTATCCGTCGTCCCCGAGCCATCCGCAGCCATTCTCGGCAGCCTAGGCCTGCTCGCGCTGCTGCGCCGCCGCCGTTGAGCCGCGGGCCATCAGGCATCTCAAGCCTGCCTTCGTGATCTTCGGCGACCTGAAACCACGGGACCGCCCGGAGTCCAACCTTCAGGTTGCTCTTCCGCAGGTGAAACGACGAATAAGAGCAACCTGAAGGTTGAACTCCGGACACCGCCTTCTGAGGTCGGGCCGCCAAATCGGATCGATGGCGCACCAAGGAATGCTCAGGTAATTCTTTGAATGGTGAACGAGCGAGAAAAGCACGGAAAGAGATGAAGGCACCACGAATCTGACGAATCAAACGAATCTGAAGAAATGAGTGGAGGATGGGGATTGGGGATGGGAGATTGGGGATGGGAACCCTTCGATTCATCGGTCTTCATGCCTAGACTGACAGTATTGGGCGACCTGCTCGGCAATGGTGAGAAATCGTCCCTCCGGCATGCGTGAAACTGTTCCGAAAAGCGGAACGGTGGCAATTTTAAAATAGATGGGCGGGTCCGGAAATGTGGGTTCGTAGAACCCCCCGCGATTCCTCCTCACACGAGTATGAAACGGGACGGACCTAACCGTGTGCGGCAAGCTGCGGAATTGAGGCGATCAGCCGCTTGGTGTATTCCGCCTCGGGTTCGTGGAAAACCCTTCCCGCAGGGCCGGACTCGACGATTTTCCCCTGATACATGACGGCAATGCGGTCGGCGATGTAGTGGACCACGCCGAGATCGTGGGAGATGAAGATCATCGTCAGGCCGAGGTCCCTCTGGAGCGATTTGATGAGATTGAGGATTTGCGACTGGATGGAGACATCAAGCGCGGAGACCGGTTCGTCGGCAATGATCAGCTTCGGTTCCGGGGCGAGGGCACGGGCGATGGCAATGCGCTGGCGCTGGCCACCGGAGAACTCGTGCGGGTATTTCCGCATCACCCTGGCATCAAGGCCGACGGTGGCCATGAGCCTTTCCACCCGCTTGAAAAGCGCGTCGCCCTTCAGGTTCGGGTGGCGCTGGCGGACGGCCTCGGCCAGCGTGGAAAAAATCGTCATCCGCGGATTCAGCGAGGCGTAGGGGTCCTGGAAAACCATCTGGAAATCCAAGCGGCGTCTGCGGACCTCCGATGAGGAAAGCGTCGAAAGGTGATCGCCATCCAGGATCACCGTGCCGGACGTGGCGGGGATCAACTGCATGATCGTCCGCGAAAACGTGGATTTCCCACAGCCGGATTCGCCCACGAGACCGAGGATCTCGCCCTTTTCCAGGGAGAGCGACACCCCGTCCACGGCGCGGACGACGTTTTTTGACGGCGAGAAGATCGTCCCACCGCGTTGGGTGAAATGGGTGTGGAGGTTTTTGATTTCCAGATACGACACGCTGCGGAGGATGCACGGATCAGGCCAATTGCACACGGGTTTTTGTGATGATTTCTTCAACCCGGAAACGGGTGGCGGAAAAATTTGCCCCTTGTGTGAATGCGCGCCCTCTGGAACTTGCCTTCATGAATCCCACCATCGGTGTCATTTCCTGGATCCTTGTCACCGCCCTGGCAGCCTTGGGCCAATCCCCGCCTAACCGGGGAGACGGACACAAAAAGGCACCCGCCGCCCAAGGCTACACCAGCGAATCCCCATTGCCCGAGGGGTGGACCGAGCCAGGCCCCTACGATCAGGTGGTGCGCAGGAAATACCCGGCCTATCGGGCGGCGTTCACTCCGGATTCCGGATCTAACGGCAGCTTCATGCGGCTTTTCAGGCACATCAAGGGGAAGAACATCCCGATGACCTCTCCCGTGGCGATGGACCTGGACGAGGAAGACAAGTCCGGGATGAAAACGGAGAACATGGCGTTTCTCTATCAGTCTCCCGAGGTCGGGGAGACCGGTGCCGATGGCGAAACCGTCGAGGTGAAGGACATGCCGGCGGTCGAGGTGCTTGCCTACGCGTGGCATGGCTCACGAAACAAGGCGGCCACCGCGCTTGCCCGCAAGTCGATCAACGCCGCACTGGCGGAACAGAATCTCAAGGCCAGCGGATACCGCTTGTTCAGCTATAACAGCCCGTTCATGGCGCGCTCGAAGCAGACCCACGAATTGCAGGCGATTCTCGAATAGCCGAATTTGATTCTGGACGGGATCCAAGGAGTCCAAGCTTCAGCTTGTCTTTTGCACCTCCACCCGGAAGACAAGCTGAAGCTCGGACTCCGCACAGCGATTGAACTGCCTCTTCACAATTTCACGTCAGTTAGGAAGATCAAGGCTTGGCTTCCGCCATCTCCTCCTCATGGGAAAGGATGTGCAACAGCACATGCACCCCATGCACCGCGGCGACGCTCTTCATGATGCCACGGATGGCGGACGCGGTGTGACCTTCCCTGCCGATCAACATCGCCACATCCCGGCTCACGAGCACGAGCTTGAAGCGCAGGACGTTCGACTCGATTTCCTCAATCCCGATCCGTGCGTGCTCCGGATCATCGATCAGGTTGGCGGCCACGTACTGGAGGAATTTCCTCAGCCGGACGATGAGCGCCTGCATTTCCGCATGGCCCGGACCACTCTCGAATGGATTGGCAGGTTTTTCCCCGGCGGGCGGGACAGTTTTGAAATCCCACTCCATCACCTTGTAATGGGCGGCGCGTCTGACGAGGTCCACAAAATCCACCTCCTGGTTTGCCAGCTTGTTCACCGCAGGCAGCGAGCAGTTGAAATCCAGATCCATCACTTTCAGGTTTCCCAGCTTCTTCAGCGAGCGGCTGACCTCGAGCTCGCCGACATCCTTGTTCAGCAGTGACATGAAATCCCAATCCGTGACCTGGATTTCTCCAAGCTGCCTGAGAGAGGTGGTAAATTTTGAAATTCGTTCGGACATGGGATTCTTTCAAATTGAGGTTTCGTTCAGTACCGTTCCAGTCCCGTGGACCGCCCCGTCACGATGCCGTTACTCAAGCCATTTGGCAAGCGGCCCGGTGCTTGTGACCGCTGTCCCGGCATGGATCTCACTTCTCGCCCGTCACTGATCCTGAGGCATCGGATCACTTCTTCGGCGCCGCCTTCCTCACCCAGTCGGCGAAGGAATCGGGGGTGATGCCATTGTGATAGCCGCCTTTGGAGAGTTGCTTGCCGGACGAGTCAGTTAGAAAATAGGTGGGGAAACCCGTGACTCCGAATTCCTTCTGGAGTTCCTTGTCCTTCTTGCTCTTGCTGCTGCCGCCGGGGCCGAAGTCGAGCATCAGCAGGACCAGGTTCTGGTTGGCGAACGAATCGAAGCTCTTCTCGGAAAACACCGCTTTCTCCAGCTTGATACAATAGGGGCACCACGAAGTTCCGGTGAAAAGGACGAGAATTGGCAGGCCGGTTTCCTTGGATTGCTCCTGAGCCTTTTCCATCTTATCCAGCCACTTCGCCTTGCGATTGGGATCGACGGAGGCCTGCGGTTCGGTTGGGGCGGCGGATTTGCTTTCCTTGAGGAAATCGCGGTCGCCAGACGAGAGTTTCGTCTGCGAGAAGGTGCTGAACTTGCCGTTGCGCAGGCGGAGCGTGACGTTGTCTCCCTCGGTCTTGACGAACTCGGCGTCGATTTTCACGCCTTCCGAGTTCGACCATTCGCGGTATTCCGCATGCAGCGGGGTCACGAGAAGCGATGCGATGCAGATCAAGCGGAGGAATGGATTCTTCATGATGCGAGATAGATGCTTGGTTTTAGCCTGCGGGACAAGTTTTTTGCTGAGGCCGTGGCAGCGGTTTTCAACCGCATGGCCTTCTTCCTAATCGAGGACGGCGGTTGAAAGCCGCTGCCAGGTTGCTTATCCTCGCCCATATCCTTCCCGCGAGGGTGCCGACATTATGTCACCCCGTTACTTTCGCGACTCCAGAGTCAGGCCCTAACCAGCGATTCGTTTTAAAGCCCCTTGGCGGGGGCCTGCAATCACGGAACCATCAGGATTTTCCCGGTTCTCGTGCTTGGAATTTCGCCAATGCACAGGGTCTCCCACTCCGCCGTGTCCACCCTCGCCTTGCCCGAGCGGTGAGGGTCATATTGCCTTCCCCTTGTCAGGATGAGGTCGGCACACGGGAACTTTGATTTCGGAGCTCAATGGCGGGTTGTTCCCTGTAAGACTCTTTCATCCTCTTCCTCATTTTCCATGGAAGAAACGTAGCGGCGATCACCGGTCGCCGCGCATTCATCCACGCATTTCCCGGCCGTCTCGGTCAGGCCACGTTGCCCAAATGGAATCCGACTGAGACAGTCGAAACACATTCCCGGCCCCATCCGAAGAATTGACAGAATCATGAATGGCAGAATGATGAATGGCAGAATCATTTTGAATGAAATCCAGAACCCCTGCCTTCATGATTCTGTCAAAAATAATTCTGTCAAATCCTGTCCGGAGCACTACCGCTCCCAGCGTAGGGTTTGTGGCCAAAGTCAATGGCTG
>Ga0163144_10010316_pt1 | contig 19929 bp, 24 predicted proteins | sample OliLak19BULKMAT1_FD_123175 | JGI IMG/M metagenome (GOLD analysis project Ga0163144, IMG submission 123175) | Freshwater microbial mat bacterial communities from Lake Vanda, McMurdo Dry Valleys, Antarctica - Oligotrophic Lake LV.19.BULKMAT1 | ecosystem: Environmental > Aquatic > Freshwater >... | reverse complement strand
TTCTCCTCGCGGCACCCGCGTTTGGCAAGGTGACCGGCTTTGAGCAGGTCGCGGGGGCGTTGCCGCCGCGGCAGAAGGGGCCGGTCGTGGTAGAAGTGTTAGCGGAGGCGCAGGCGGGGCCGGGGTTCCGTCGGCAAAAAATCCGCTATGGTGCCCAGCCTGGAAATCCGGTGTACGCGTGGCTGTTGACCCCGGAGAAGTTCGTGGGCCGTGCGGCGCTGTGCCTTCACCAGACGACGAAGATCGGCAAAGATGAGCCGGTCGGGTTGGGAGGAAAGCCGAACCTGCAATACGCCCAGGAATTGGCGCAGCGGGGGTATCTCTGTTTGGCGCCGGACTATCCGTCGTTTGGAGACGACAAGACCGATTTCGCAAAAGAGGTATTTGGGGTGGGGTTGGCTTCCGGGACGATGAAGGGCATCGTGAACCACCGTCGGGGCGTGGACCTGCTAATCGAACAGGGGGCAAAGACTGTCGTCGCGATTGGCCATTCGCTGGGCGGGCACAATACTCTGTTCGTGACCGCGTTCGACGAGCGTATTCGAGCCGCCGTGACAAGCTGTGGCTTCACGGCTATGGCCAAGTATAAAGGCGGGAATTTGAAAGGTTGGGACCAGGATCGGTACATGCCCCGGGTGCGGGAGCTCTATCACAACAGCCCGCGAGAGTTGCCGTGGGACTTTCCGGATCTGCTGCGGAGGATGGCCGGGCGCGCCGTCTACATCAACGCGCCGCTGCGGGATGACAATTTTGACAATAGCGGGGTGCGGGATTGCGTCCGAGCCGCGGGAAGGATGTTTCGGCGGGGTCGGCTGGTGACCGCCTATCCAGATTGCGGACACGACTTCCCCCCAGAGGTGCGCCAGGAAAGCTATCGGTTCCTCGACCTCGCTTGAGGGACCCAAAGCTGACGGCTTTTACAAGATGTTTACAACCTGGAGACGACCTGAGGGGGATGTTCCTCGTAGTATCGACTGTAGAAGTGTGGGAGCCATGATGACAATCTTCCTTGATGACCATCTCTCGATTGACTGGACCACGGTCCGGGTTGACGACCAGAAACTGACGTTGACGCGTAAGGAGTTCGAACTTCTCGCGATGCTGTCGCAAAACGAGGGCGAGACGATGCCTCGAACGGTGCTGCTGGAAACCGTCTGGGGATACCGCAGCGGGACGCGGACGCGGACATTGGACGTCCACATTCGACGGTTACGGCGGAAGTTGGGCCGGTTCGGAGAAGAGTACATTCAAACGATATTCGGGGTGGGGTATCGATTCGTTCGCTTACGCGCCGCCCGGCCCCTGCAGTTAAGTTCGCCGACCGCGTTCGCAATCGGCGCTTAGCTCGAGCGAAACCCTCTACAATAGAGGTTTTCGCATGCAGGTAAAGATTCAACCGGCCTCCACGATTAGTGGCGCCATTCGCCTTCCGGGTGACAAATCGATTTCTCACCGTTTCGCCATTTTGGCATCCATTGCGGAGGGGACGTCGACGCTACGGAATTTTTCGACCGGCGCCGATCCGCACTCGACCTTAAACTGTGTGGAGACGCTGGGAATTGGAGTTGACCGGGACGGCACCGAGATAAAGGTTCATGGAAAGGGGCTCCGTGGCTATTCAGTACCGGAAAAGACGTTGGACGTCGGAAACTCCGGGTCCACCATTCGAATGCTCAGCGGGATTTTGGCCGCGCAGCCGTTTTTGAGCCGTTTGGAAGGAGATTCGTCGATCGCGCGTCGACCGATGAAGCGAATCATTACTCCCCTGGAACTAATGGGAGCCAAGATTACGGCGGTCGACGGGACGTATCCGCCGATTGAAATTCAAGGAACGGTGGACATCCGGGCGATCGATTACACCTTACCAGTGGCCAGTGCGCAGGTGAAAAGCTGCGTCCTCTTTGCCGGCTTATACGCGAACGGGACCACCATCACGAGGGAATCGCACAAGACGCGAGACCATTCCGAATTGGCGTTGAAAGAGTTTGGAGCCGATATCCAAACTCGGGGCACGACGGCTTCCATCACCGGCGGGGCAACGCTGACGGGGCGTGAGTTGCTCGTGCCAGGCGACCTATCAGGGGCGGCGTTTTTCCTCGTTGCGGCGATTTTGGCCAAGGAGTCGAATCTGATTCTCTATGACGTGGGGCTGAACCCTTCCCGCACGGCGCTGATTGATTTTCTGGTCGGCGGCGGGGCTCGAATCAAGGTGCTGGATATGCGCTCTTCCGGAGGCGAATTAATCGGCGACTTGCAGGTGCAGGCGAGCCGGTTTCAGGGCGGGGTGATGGACAAGGGCCTGACTGCGGCATTAATTGACGAGATCCCGGTCCTGGCGGTCCTGGGAGCGATGAGCGAAGAGGGGTTGACCGTCCGGGACGCGGGCGAATTGCGCGTGAAGGAGACCGACCGGATTGCGACGGTCGCCGAGAACATGCGGCGGATGGGCATCGAAATCGATACTTCTCACGACGGGTTTCGAATTCCGGGCAAGCAGCAGTTTCGAGCAGCGGAGGTCGATTCGTTCGGAGACCACCGGATTGCCATGGCCTTTGCCGTCGCTGGACTGTTTGGGCACGACGGAGAAACGACCGTCAACGAGGCGGAGGCGGCTAGTGTGTCGTACGCGGAGTTCTACGACACCTTGGCACGGATCCGGGGTTGAGGTGGAACGCGATACAGAGCTGACGGTAGCCGGGCTTGCGCACGATCTGAACAACGTGTTTGAGACGTTGGCGGAGTCGGCGGAACTATTGGGCCGGGACCCGAAGTGGGCGCGCTTGGCAGGGACGATTCGGCGTTGTGTGACGCGGGGCGGGCGAATTGTTGAGAGCCTGTCTGAGACAGCAAGGGATTCCGGCGACGTACAAGGAGTGCTCGACAACGCTATCCTGCATGCGGACGATTTCTTACAGGTGACGCGGGCGGCGACTGTGGTTTGGAACAGTGAGATCGAGCCGGGGTTGCGATTGCCAGGGGCGCCCGGGGCGTGGGAGCGGGTGTTCGTGAATCTGTTTCTAAACGCGGTGCAAATGAAGCCGGACGAGGCCGTAATTGAGATTCGGGCGCAGCGGGCGGGCGAAGCGTTGGTCATTACGGTGGCCGACAACGGGCCGGGGATTCCGGAAGAGATTCTGCCCCACATTTTTGAGCCGCGCTTTACAACGAAGCGGAGCCGGAGCCGCACTGGGCTGGGGCTCCATATTGTTTCTTCCATTGTGCGAGAAAACGGCGGGCAAGTGACGGCGGAGAATCGGGAGTCGCGCGGGGCCAAGTTTACGATCACGTTGCCGGGGGCGGCGGGCTAGTCTTTCCGAAGAGTGCGCAATACTAGAGCCAAGCTGCTCCCACAAACTTTAGTATTCCTTTCCTTGCTGCTTTTGGCGGCCATCGTTGCGAGCAAGGTCTCGTCGCGCTTTGGGATTCCAGCGTTGGTGCTGTTTGCGGTATTGGGGATGCTGGCGGGGGAGGAGGGGCCTGGTGGGATCGCTTTCAATGACGCCGGCCTAGCTCAGAATGTAGGCGTGGTTTCGCTCTCGCTCATTTTGTTTGCGGGGGGACTGGGGACGTCGTGGAACCATGTTCGGCGGCTCTTGTGGCGCGCCGTGTCACTGGCGACAGTAGGGGTGATTGTGGTGGCATTTCTGGCGGGCTGGTTTGCCAGCCTGATTCTGGGGATTCCGCTGGGCGAGGGGCTGTTGCTGGGCTCGATCCTGGCGTCAACTGACGCGGCGGCAGTCTTCACGGTGCTGGCTACAAGCGGCATCTCGCTGCGGGCTAGACTGGGGCCGTTGCTTGAGTTAGAGAGCGGCAGCAATGATCCCATGGCGGTGTTTCTGACAGTCACCTTGATTCGCTTCCTGACAGTACCGGGGGCGGGTTGGGGGGAGGCGTTGGGCGGCTTCGTGGTGGAAATGGCGCTGGGATTGGTGCTGGGGTTGGCCGGAGGCCGCCTCGGCGTATGGGCGATCAACCGGATTCAACTCTCAAGCGAGGGGCTTTACCCGGTAGCGACGGTGGCGATCGCGCTCGGGGTCTTCGGCGGCACGATGCTGGTGCATGGCAGCGGCTTTCTGGCGGTGTATGTGGCTGGCGTGGTGATGAACGGTTCGTTGGTACACAAGGCCAGCTTAATACGCTTTCACGATGGGGTCGCTTGGCTGGCCCAGATCGGTATGTTCCTGACGTTGGGATTGCTGTGTTTTCCGTCGCGACTCTGGGCGGTGGCGGGGCCATCCTTTGCGATTTCTCTGTTTTTGATTCTGGCGGCGCGGCCGGTGGCAGTGTTCGTTAGCTTGGCGCTGGCAAAGATGACGTGGCGGCAAAAAACACTTGTGGGCTGGGTTGGTCTGCGGGGGGCGGTACCGATCGTGCTGGCGACGTTCCCGCTGTTGGCGAAGATGCCCAACGCGGAACTGTACTTTAACGTCGTCTTTTTTGTGGTGTTGACGTCGGTGCTGGTGCAGGGAACCACACTTGGGTGGTTGGCAAAGCGATTGGCGTTGGTCGCACCTGCCTCAATTCAAACGAAGCCAGTGATGACCGAAGTCACCGTGAAGGAAGGGGCGTTGATGGCGGGGCGGCGCATTATGGATTTGGGATTGCCGAAGAGCGCGCTGGTGGTACTGGTAATGCGAGACAACGATTATGTGGTGCCGCGCGGGGATACCCGATTGCAGGCGGGAGATACGTTGCAGGTATTGGCGGACGGGGAGGATTTGCGGATTCTGAGGTTAAAGGCGGGGGATAGCGACACTACGGTTGTGGTGTAGCCCGGTCCTACTGCGCCAGGCGACGGGCACCGACGATACGAATGGGCGGGGACAGGCGCTGACTCTCCGCAGCTGAGCTTTGGATGCGGCGGGCGACCACGAGGCCGGAGACCACTGAACCGAAGGCGGCGAAGCCTTGACCGTCCGGGTTGCGACAGCCGCAGAAGTCGAGCTCAGGCTGGTCTCCCAGGCAAATGAAAAACTGATGCGAGGCTGAGTCCGGCTTTTCGCGGGCCATGGAAACCGTACCGCTCTGATGGCGTAGACCCGTTCGTTTCCCGGGCCATCGCTTCGATCACTTCGACGCGGATCGGACTGGCGGACTGGTTATCGGGGCGACGGCCCGATGGAAGCGGCCAGGATCGTAGAGCCCGGCGTCGACATGGCGGAGGAAGTTGAAGGCGGTGGCCGGGGCGGAGCGGGTATCGATTTCGAGCGTGATAACGCCGAGAGCAGTCGAGATGACGACGCGCGGAAGCGCATCCTGTGGGGCTCCGGAGAGGGTGAGAAGGGCCAAGAGCCCGAAAATTAGGGGTTTTAAGAAGGTCCTGCGGTAAAAAGTTGAAAAAGTGGCCATCTAGTAGCGTTTTTTCCTTTACTTCGATGCGCTAGCTGCCGTATGATTGCAACTGCAAAGGGATCAATTAGAACATTTCACCATGAAAATGATTGAAACGTTTTAAGCTGGTTTCGATTCTCCGGGAGAATCAGAAAAGGAGCAACATGGCTGTCGTAACACGCATGACGCAGACGCAACTGGTCGCGGCCCTCGTTGAGGGAGTTGAAGGGATCAACAAGAAGCAGGCGAAGGCATTAGTGACTTTGTATGCCGATATCGCAATCAAAGAAACGAAGAAGAACGGTGTGGCCGTTCTCCCTGGTTTGGGCCGTTTGGTCCGTCAGGAGCGGAAGGCGCGCACGGGTCGGAACCCTGCCACGGGCGCTACGATCAAGATTCCGGCCAAGAAGGTCGTGAAGTTTCGAGTAGCCAAGGCCGTCAAAGACGCCATTGTGCCGCCGAAGAAAGAAAAAGTCGCGGCACCGAAGGCCGAAAAGGCCGCGAAGTAGTCCAGTAGTTCGGTTCGGTCCGTCTCCTCCAATTCCAAAACTTAAAAACCCCGCTGGTTAGCCCAGCGGGGTTTCTTTTCATTACCGATTCCGTTCCGCCCAAAGTGCGGGCGACCAGAGGAAGCCTTACGCCTGCTTCTTTTCTTCGGGCTGCTCTGCAACCTTTTCGTCGCCTTTGAGAGCGTTCTTGAAGTTTTTGATACCCTCGCCGAGCCCCTTTGCCACTTCGGGAATCTTCTTCCCGCCGAACAGCAATGCAGCAATAGCCAGGATGACCAATAATTCTTGCCAGCCAAATCCTCTCATACGGCCTCCTTTGGAATTTACGACTCTATTATAACCATATGGCAACCCGGAAGAAACCCAAGCCCCCAGACATCGGTAAGACGGTTCGGCGCGTCGCGCGGAATGTGGTCGGAATTGTGAAGGCTTCCCAGCCGATTGAACCCAAGGATAAACGGAAGAAGCCGAAGTACAAGGCCGACCCCATGGCCGACGACGGAGCGGTCTAGGCGCGTCCGCGCAAGCGATGTAACGCGAACAGGCCGCCGCCGAGGAGCACGAACGTAGAGGCTCGGGGATGGGGCTGCTGGAGAGGGGGGGCTCGAAAAGGCCGTTCAAGTTTCGTCCTGCAACTGTCCGGTGGCATTCAGGGTCATTTGGACTGGGGCGGTGCCTTCTGGGTGGCACTGCTGGTATCCAAACGGTTCACGGGAACATCGACGAAGCGAACCGTCCCGGGGGCGAGGAGGGAGATGGCGATGTTCCCAGCCTTCTGAATTGGAGAAACGCGGAAGGTCCACCGCCCGTGAAGTGATTGGATAGACGGAGGAAATTGGAAAAGACGGATTGAATCTGGCGCGCACTTAAGGTTCAGGCCAGGGGAACGTTGACGTTGCCGCAAAAGATTGCCGAAGCCGAGAGAGCAGCGGCGGGATGCGGCGTATTTGGAGTTCCTTGGAGTTCTCCTGAAACGGTCACGAGACTTCCTGACCGATTAGCGGGTTATCGAGCCAGCAAGGGCGAAGATCAGGCCGAGGATCCACACTGGGCAGGTTACGCCAAATGCTTTCGCCTTGGAGACTCCCGTCAGGGCGGCGTAGCCGAGGGCCAGAACCACGATGTACCAAAGGGTAAAAAAGGAAAAATAGTTAAGCAGGCCTTGCAGAAGCCGGGGAGCCTCGTCGCCGAGAAGGAGGTCGAGGCCGAAGGCGGGCTGCATCCCGGCCATCGAAGTGAGTTCGCCGCGGAGTTTGACCACCACCGACTGGGCCACTTGAGCGGTAAGCGGAATCAGCGCGCAGTGGGCCAGCAGGGTGAACACGTCAGTGAACACGCTACGAACCCCGGCGATCGTGCTGAAACCAAGGACGAGCGCTGAGCTGATCGCCAGCATAATGGCGAGCATGACCGGGGTCATGACGGCGGAGAACGTAAGGGTGGCACTCGCAAAGGCCATCGCTTCGCGAGCTTTTTCGGCGCTCAATTTGTCGAGCATGTCGTTGTACATGGCCTGTTCGAAGAAGGGGCGGAGGAGGAAGGAGACCCCGGCGGAGATGACCGCGGCAAGGAGGATGGGTGGCAGCCAAGCGAGCTTGCCCTGGGCGCGTTGGTAGCGGACCGAAGCAGCCGGATCGATGAAGATATTGAGAATCGCGAAGACGGAGTTCATGATTTACGAGCGAGGTGAAGGGCTACGATGCCGAAAGTGAGCCGATCGAAGGTAACGTCAGCGAACCCGGCGGAACGGAAATCGGCGGCGAGCGCCTCGGCGCCGGGAAACTTGCGCACGGATTCCGGGAGATAAGTATAAGCGTCGCGGCGGCCGCTGAGTAGGGCGCCGATACGGGGGAGGATATGGAGGCTATAGAAGTTGTAAACGGCGCGGAAGGCGGCGTTGGGCGGGGTCGAGAATTCGAGAATAGCGGCCGTGCCGCCGGGGCGGAGGACCCGGTGGAGTTCGGCGATACCTTTGCGATAGTTGGCAAAGTTGCGGAAGCCGAAGGCGCAGGTGATGAGGTCCAGGGAGGAGTCGGCCAGAGGGAGCGACAGGGCGTCAGCTTCGAAGAGCGGAGAAAGCGAGCGCTTTGCCTGGGAGGCCGTGAGCATCGGATGACAGAAGTCGGAGCCGAGGACAGGGCCTTTCCGGGTTTTTTCGAGGGCCAGGAGGAGGTCGCCGGTGCCGCAACAGAGGTCCAGGATCCGGGCGGCTGGGTTCTCCAGATAAGAACGAACCCGGCGAACGGTATGGGCACGCCAGAGTTGATCGATCTGCAAGGACAGCACGCGGTTCAGCAGGTCGTACCGGGGGGCGACGTCGGCGAACATGCCACGGACCCAACGCGCGGCCTCTTCCTCGGTGTGAGCGCCGGGCGGGGTGGTGCCTTGGTTCATGTCAAAGCCGCGGCGGCGGCGGCAACGACGGCGGCGTGCGGGATCCCCCGGACGATTTCAGTTTGCCCGATCGCAGTAGCGAGCACGAAGTGAGTTTGGCCCTGAATCGTCTTCTTGTCCTTGTAGATGTGGCCGGCCAAGGCTTCCGGGGTGATCCCGGAGAGGGCTGGAAGCGGGCCGTAAAGGTGAATCACGCGACTGAGTTCGGCGGCGACTTCCGGGGCGAGGTGGCCGGTGCTCACCGCGAGGTGGCCAGCGGCCAGCATGCCATAGGCCACCGCCTCGCCGTGCAGAAGAACGGAGTAATTGGTTTCCGCTTCGAGGGCGTGGCCCAGCGTGTGCCCATAGTTGAGAATGCGGCGGAGCCCGCCTTCCTTCTCATCAGCCGAGACAACACCGGCCTTAATCCGCACGCTTTCGTCGATAATTTTTTCAAGAACTTCCGGGTGCTGAGCAAGAACGTCAGCCGATCGTTCCGCGAGAATGGCAAAGAGTTCGGGGCTGGCGATGATGCCGTGTTTGATGACTTCAAAGAGTCCGGCGCGGTATTCGCGAGGGGGAAGAGAGCCGAGGACGACCGGGTCGATGAGCACCGCGTGGGGCTGGTGGAAAGAGCCGAGGAGGTTCTTGCCGCCTTGGAGGTTGACGCCGGTTTTGCCGCCGACAGCGGCGTCGACTTGGGCGAGCAGCGTAGTGGGCACCTGAATGACCGGGATGCCGCGCATGAAGATGGCGGCCAGGAAGCCGCCGACGTCACCACAAATACCTCCGCCAAAGGCAACCACCACGCTGGACCGATCGGCGCCGCGAGCGAGCATCTGGTCGGCCAGGGATTCCAGCACGTTGAGTCGCTTGTTCGGCTCGCCGCCGGGGAAGTGCAGGACTTCGAAGCCCGCCAGGTGATCGGGGTATAGCGCGTGAACATCAGGGGTGGTGACGACGAAGACTTTGCCGACGCTGGATGGCAGGAAATCCCGAATTTTTGAGGAGATGCCGTTTTGGACGGTGCAGGTATAGGTCTGGGTGGCGGTAGTTACGACGTGGGAGGGCACTCAATTTCTTGTACCATAGGGCTTGAAGATCACAACGGACTTCCTCGTAATTGGTGCTGGCGTAGCGGGCTTACGCGCGGCGATAACCTTGGCCTCGGTCGGCCAAGTGTTGGTTTTGGCCAAGGACACGCTCCATGAATCGGCGAGCGAATACGCTCAGGGCGGCATTGCGGCGGCCTTGAGCGACGACGACCGCGTGGCGCTGCACGAGCAAGATACGCTGCTGGCGGGCGATGGGTTGTGCAACGTGGAGGCCGTGCGGACGCTGGTCGCCGAAGGGCCGCGGGTGATTGAAGAGCTGCTCGGCTGGGGTGCGGAGTTTGACCGGGAAGATGGGGAATTGGTGTTCGGGCGGGAAGGGGCGCATTCCCGGAACCGGATCCTCCATGCGCACGGCGATTCGACTGGGCGGGAAATTTCTCGAGCGCTTTACCGCAAGGCCGCCTCGATGGCGAATCTACGTTTCTTGAGCTTTGCGGCCGTGACGGATTTGCTGCTCCACGACGGAGAGGTGAGGGGCGTGCTGGCTTTCGATGCCCGGCACGAACAGCAGATTCCGATCTACGCGCGCGCGGTCTTGCTGGCGACCGGAGGATTGGGACGCGTCTACAAAGAGACGACAAACCCCGATGTGGCGACCGGGGACGGGGTGGCGATGAGCTACCGGGCCGGGGCGGCAATTCAAGATATTGAATTTGTGCAGTTTCATCCAACAGCTCTGCACTTGGAAGGGGCACCGCGGTTTCTACTTTCGGAAGCGTTGCGCGGCGATGGGGCGATCTTACGGAACGCGGCAGGCGAGCGATTCCAGGACGAGCTGGCTGCGCGCGATGTCGTCAGCCGGGCGATTGTACGGGAGATGGCCCGGACGGGGGCTCCGCACATGTTCCTGGACATGACGCATTTTGCGCCGGGCACGATGGAAACCCATTTCCCGCGCATTTTTGACACTTGCCTGCTTTACAAGTTAGATCTACGGGAGACCCCTGCGCCCGTGCATCCCGCCGCACACTACGCGATGGGCGGGGTTCAGACAGACCTGGATGGGCGAACGACCGTTCGGCGGCTGTTTGCCGCCGGGGAGGTGGCGTGTACCGGGGTGCACGGAGCCAATCGATTGGCGAGTAATTCGTTGCTGGAGGGAGTGGTCTTTGGCGCTCGGGCTGCGGAAGCGATGAAGGATTTAGGGGCGACTAAGGCGGAGGGAGAGGCCCCGTTCCCCGAGCGGTTCCCGGCGATCAGCGAGAGCCATTTGCGCGCGATCACCTGGGAGTATTGCGGGATTACGCGCGACGGGGCGGGATTGGGGAAGGCGCTGGAACTGTTGCGCTCCATCCCCATTGAAAAGCGGAAGCAGCCCGGGCGTTTGGACTACGAGTTACGAAGCATGTATCAAGTCGCGTTGTTGATCGCCGAGGCTGCGCTGGCGCGCAAGGAAAGCCGGGGCGGTCACTACCGGAGCGACTATCCCGAAAAAGGAGAGGCGGTGGATTCGGTGCTGGTGCAAATGGTTTAGTCCCGATTCGTCCCGCCGCGGACACAGGATGTACCAAAGGGCTGGATCAGCTGGGTCGGTATGGCGCAAACTGCGGGTATGCGAATCTTTTGTGGCGTAGTCGTCGCGGCGAGCTTGTGGGCCGGAGAGTATTCTCCGCTACGGCAGATAAACATGGGCAACGTGCGGCGCCTGCAAGTAGCGTGGACGTACCGGACCGGCGAGCCTTTGACGGCACTGCCGGGCGGCGGCCGCGCCCCAGCGTTTGAGACAACGGCCGTCCATGCGCATGGGCTGCTCTATATCTCATCGCCCTTCGGAAAAGTGGTCGCGCTGGAACCGGATTCCGGTAAGGTTCGATGGGAGCGACAGATCGCCATCGACCGGAACGGAAACTACGGCGACTTCGCCAGCCGGGGTGTCTCCGTATGGAAAGACCGGATTTTTGTCGCGACGATTGACGCGCAGTTGGTGGCTTTGGATGCGCTGACAGGGGTGCCGAGCGCTGGGTTCGTTTCGCCGGATCTGAAGAAGGGCTTGCACCGGGGACCGGATTATCAGGGAGAGTATGAACAGACCTCGCCGCCGGCGGTGATTGGAGACTTGATCATCACCGGGTCAGCGATTGCGGACAACAATCGCGTGGATGCGCCTACGGGGGAGGTGCGAGCGTGGGATGCAAAGACGGGCAAGCTGGTTTGGACCTGGCACCCGACCGAAGGCAAGCTCGGCGGGGCAAACGCCTGGAGCTTGATTCGCGTCGATGCCAAACGCGGGCTGGTATTCGTGCCGACCGGCTCGGCGAGCCCGGACTACTATGGCGGAGAGCGGCCCGGGAAGAATGAATGGGCGAACTCTGTGGTGGCCCTGGAAGCCAAGACCGGGAAGCTCGTTTGGGGCTTCCAGACCGTGCATCACGACATTTGGGACTACGACGTGGCGAGTCCGCCGGAGCTCTACACGGTGAAAGGGAAGGCGGCCGTGGCAGTGGGTTCCAAGACGGGCCACGTGTTTATGCTCGACCGGGCCACGGGAAAGCCACTGTTTCCGGTCGAGGAGCGACTAGTGCCCAAGAGCGATGTGGAGACCGCGTCAGCGACCCAGCCTTTCCCCTCGAAACCAGCGTCGCTGGTGCCGCACGTGGCGGAGCCCTTGGACGCCGCGTGTGCCGAGCGGATGGGTCAATTGCGGAATGAGGGCGTGTTTACGCCGCCGTCGGTTAAGGGATCCTTAATCGTGCCGGGAAATATTGGCGGCCTGCATTGGGGCGGGCTGGCGTGGAGCCCGGAAGAGAATTTGCTGATCGCGCCAGTGAACCACTTACCGGCGATTATCCGGCTGATTCCGCGAGCGGAATTTGCGGGGGCAAAAGGGAGGCGGATGGAAGGAGTGGAGATGGCCACCCAGCGCGGGGCTGCCTATGGGATATCGCGGGAGTTGTTTCGGGCGGCGGACGGCCGCCCGTGTGTCACGCCGCCGTGGGGTTCGCTCGTGGCGGTGGATACGATAACAGGAGACATCCGGTGGCGCGCGCCCTTGGGGCCGATCAACCTCGGCGGGCCGCTGGCGACGGGCGGGGGGTTATTGTTTATCGGGGCAGCGCTCGACGCGAATTTTCGGGCGTTCGATTTGAAAAGTGGGGCGGAGGTTTGGCAAGGGAAGCTGCCGGCCAGCGCGCGGTCGACGCCGATGAGCTTTGAACACAAGGGGAAACAGTACGTGGTGATCGCCGCTGGAGGACACGATCCGGCGCTGGGGCCGCTCGATAATGCGGTGGTGGCCTTTGCGCTCGATGGTCAGTAAACCCGCCATCTTTGCGCTCTTTACGGCGCTGGGTTTACTGCACTTTGTGTATCGACACCTGGAGCACGTCGCAAGCCGGGATGTGGTCGATTGGCGCGTGCCCTTGGCAAACGAAATGACCGGGGCCTATGGTGCGATGGCGTTGCTACCGTGGGTAGTGTGGGTGCTAGGACGCCAGCGATGGTGGTGGCATGTACCGGGTGTCCTGGTCTACTCCGCGGTGAAGACGTCGTTGCTCTGGGCGTCGCGAGAGCTGATCTGGTGGGGCACGTACGATTACGGGGTAATGCCAGTGCGTTACCTCATGGAGCTTCCAGGCGACGTGATCGGATACAGCATGACCGCGGGAGTGGTCCTGTATTTGCGGCGCCTTGCAGAACTCGAACGGATCAAGCTGGAAAATTTGAATCTCCAGTTGCAGCCTCACTTTCTCTTCAACGCGATGAACGCGGTTTCGGCGGCGGTCTACGAGGATCCGCGGCGGGCAGACTTGATGCTAAGCCGGCTGGCGGAGTATTTGCGGCGAACCTTGCAACGGGGTGATGCGGCGGAGGTCGAACTGGAGCAGGAGTTGGAAATGCTGGATTTGTATGTCAGCGTAATGAAAGCCCGGTTCGAAGACCGGTTAGTCGTAGAGATAAATGTCCAGGAATCGGCTCGGCGGGCCATGGTGCCACAGGGGGTGTTGCAGCCGGTGGTGGAAAATGCCATTCGGCACGGCGGGGCGGGCCGGGTAACGGTATCGATCGAGCGCGAGGGCATCGAACTGCGTATGCGAGTCCGCGATGAGGGGAAGGGTGACGCGGCGCAGGGGTTGGGGATAGGCTTGAAGAATACTCAGGAACGGTTGCGGCATCTATACGGGCGGAAGGGTTGGGTGACGATCGAAAAGGACGAATCCGGAACGGAGGTGCGCGTTGGAATTCCGTGTCGTCCTGGTCGATGATGAGCCGCCAGCGAGAAAAAAGCTCCGGCATATGTTGAGCGGGCAGCGCGACTTCACCGTGGTCGGCGAGGCCGGGAGCGTGGAAGAAGCGCAGGTCGTGATTGGGAAGGCAGAGCCAAATGTGGTGTTTCTGGATATTCAATTGGGCGAGCGGAGCGGGTTTGAACTGGTGGGCGAGTTGGGGACGGCGGCGGTCGTCTTTGTGACAGCGTACGACCAATACGCGGTGCAGGCGTTTCGAGTGCAAGCGTTTGACTACCTGTTGAAGCCAGTAGCACCGGATGTTTTCGACGAATTGATCGAACGTCTGCGGCGAAAAGCGTCGGCGTATATGAAGCGGTTTCTGGTGGAAGGGCGACCGGGGACCGTGGAGTTTGTTGGGGTAGAAGCAGTGGACTGGTTCGAGTCCGCGCGCAACTACGTGGTGCTGCACTGCGGGGCGGAAACGCGCATCATTCGGAGTTCCCTCGAGGCCGTGCAGCGGCGACTGGACCCGGCGCAGTTCGCGCGGACCAATCGTTCAGCGATTGTGAACGTAGCCGCCATTGAAGCGATGCGGCCGTGGACGAACGGAGAGTTCAAGATTCGATTGCGAACCGGGGAGGAGATAACCTGGAGCCGGCGGTTCGTTTCCGGGGCGCTTTCGGCGTTGCTCGGCTAGGCACGGTAGAATAGTTTCTTAGATTCATGTCTCAACGGATTCGATCGACGACGGTCCTGGCGGTTCGCCGGGGAGGAAAGGTCGTCATGGCGGCCGATGGTCAAGTGACCATGGGTTCAGAGGTGCTTAAGGGGAACGCCAAAAAGCTCCGCACGCTCTATAACGGCAAGATCATGGCTGGCTTTGCTGGCTCAACGGCAGACGCGTTTTCGCTATTTGCCCGCTTTGAAACCAAGCTGGAACAGCACAACGGCAAGCTGGACCGCGCAGTGGTAGAACTGGCCAAAGACTGGCGGACCGACAAGGTTCTGCGGCATTTGGAAGCGCTTCTGCTGGTGGCGGATAGCGAGAAGATCTACCTGCTCGGCGGCAATGGCGATGTCATCGAACCAGACGATAACGTGATGGCGATCGGCTCCGGCGGATCGTTTGCCCGTTGTTCGGCTGTGGCGTTGATGGAGAACACTGAGCTGTCGGCGCGGCAGATTGTCGAAAAGGCGATGAAGATCGCCGGCGACATCTGCATCTACACGAACCATAACTGCGTCTTCGAGGAGCTGGGCTGATGGTGATCTACCTACCCCAACACGGCGCGCATGCCGATGGTGAAGCCCCCCTGCTCGACGAGTTGACACCGCGTGAGATCGTGCGGGAACTCGACAAATACGTCATCGGCCAAGCCGACGCCAAAAAGGCCGTGGCCATTGCCTTGCGAAATCGGGTGCGCCGCCAGAAGCTGGATCCGGACATGGCCGAAGACGTCATGCCGAAAAATATTCTGATGATCGGCTCGACCGGCGTCGGCAAGACCGAGATCGCTCGGCGTTTGGCTAAACTGGCCAATTCGCCGTTTTTAAAGGTGGAAGCGAGCAAGTTCACAGAAGTAGGCTACGTCGGCCGCGACGTCGAATCGATGATTCGAGACCTCGTCGAAATCGCCATTGATATGGTTCGAGAAGAACGGCTCGACGACGTCGCCGACCGGGCCGAACGCTTTGCCGAAGACCGCTTGTTGCCCTTGCTCATGCCTCCCCAGGCCGAGGCGGTCGAAAACGAGACGGATGAAAAAGCGCGGGAAAAACTACGCGAGAAGTTCCGCACCGGCAAACTGGACGACAAGATGGTGGAGATCGACGTCAAAGACCGGGCACCCGTGATGGACTTCGGCGGCCCCGGCCCCGACGACATGGACGTCAGCCTCAAAGAGTTCTTGCCGGCGTTGTTTGGCAGCCGGACCAAAAAGCGCAAGATGCGCGTTAGCGAGGCGTTTGATTATCTGGTCGAAGAAGAAGAGTTGAAGCTGATCGACATGGATCAGGTGCAACGGGTTGCCATCGAGCGGGTCGAGCGCAACGGCATGATCTTCCTCGACGAAATCGATAAGATCGCCGGACGCGAAGGCGGCCAGGGGCCGGACGTGAGCCGCGAGGGCGTTCAGCGTGACATTCTGCCAATTGTCGAAGGCACGACGGTGAACACCCGATACGGCTTCGTACGGACCGATCACATTCTGTTTATTGCGGCCGGGGCGTTTCACGTCTCCAAGCCAAGCGATCTGATCCCCGAACTGCAAGGACGTTTCCCGATTCGCGTCGAATTGAAATCGCTCACCGAGCAGGATTTCATTCGGATTCTGAAAGAGCCCAAAAACGCGCTAATTAAGCAGAGCCAAGCTCTGCTCGACACCGAAGGGATCAAGCTCAGCTTTACCGAAGATGCGCTCGTGGAACTGGCCAGATTCGCCGCGCAGGTAAACGCCCAGGCCGAAAACATCGGGGCCCGGCGCCTGCATACGATTCTCGAAAAGGTCCTCGAAGAGATCAGCTTTGAGGGTCCGGACCTGAAAAAGAAGACGGTGAAGATCGACGCCGAGTACGTGCGCAAGCAACTCGCCGACATCGTGAAAGACCAGGATCTAACCCGGTATATTTTGTAATGCGTTCCGCTTGGGTTCTGCTAGGTTTTTTAGGGATAGTGGGTTGCGGCTATGTGGGCGAGCCGATGCCACCGGCGCTGAACATTCCAATGCGGATCATCGATTTAAAGGCCGAGCAGGTGGGCGCCCGGATCAAGCTTCGGTTTACGATTCCGGACTTGACGACCGAGAAGTTGCCGGTTAAACAGGTGACGGTGGAGCTAAGAGGCGGGGATGTGTCGATCCCCGTGCCGGCCCGAGCGCCGGGCGTGGTGGAGGCCGAAGGACCGGTGGCGACTGAGTGGCAGGGCCGCGAGGTCGCCTTCACGGCGCGACTGCAGAACGCCAAGGGCCGCTATTCCGAGTGGTCCAACGTCGTGCTGCGACAAGTCATTCCCACGGTGGCGATTCCGACCGGATTCGCCGCGCAGTCGGCTGAGGGCGGAGTAGCTTTAACTTGGACCGGACCGGGAGATGGTTGGTCGATTTTCCGGGATGGGCTCCCGCTGGCCGAAGTGGACAAGGCCGGGTTCCTGGACGCCGGCGCGGAGGTCGGCAAGAGCTACCGCTATCAGTTGGAAGCCTGGGCCAAGGCGGGAGCGCAACGCGCCACCAGCGAGCGAACAACAGAAGTAGCGGTGACCAACACAGATACGTTCCCGCCGATGGCCCCGAAAGCGCTCAGCGTCATCGCCAGCACGAACACCATCGAACTGTCGTGGGAACGTAGTTTGGAAGCTGATTTTAAGCACTATCGCGTCTGGCGCGACGCGCAAGTGTTGGCGGCGGCGGTCGATGTGCCTGCCTATACCGACCGCGCCGCCGAGAGCGGGAAAAAGTACGTTTACGCTATTTCAGCCGTGGACCTGCGCGGCAACGAAAGTTCGAAATCACAACCTGTGGAGATCACAACGCCGTGACCAAGTTTGTTCGTTTCAGTTTGGATAAGTCGACGCCCCCGACAGCATCGGATAGCCACCCGGGGGTTCGCTACGGCGTGCTCGACCGGGAGACGATCTCCGAGGTACCCTCGCTTTTTGAGTTCGCCCGTGGGACCACCCACGGATTGAGTTCCGTGAGGCTCCTGCCCCCGGTATCCCCCTCGAAAATCGTGTGCGTGGGGCGTAATTACGCCGACCATGCCAAGGAACTCGGCAACGCCGTACCAACCGAGCCCCTGATCTTCCTGAAGCCGCCCAGTTCGTTGATAGCGCATGGGGACAAGATCATCTATCCGGCGCTGTCGAGTCTGGTGAGCTACGAAGCGGAGTTGGGCGTCATCATCGGCCGTCGCGCGCGCAACGTCCGGAAGCAGGATTGGGCTGACTATGTCGGCGGCTACACCTGCGTCAACGACGTGACCGCCCGGGACCTGCAGAAAAAGGACGGCCAGTGGACGCGCGGCAAGGGCTTTGATACCTTTTGCCCGGTCGGGCAATGGGCGGTTCCGGCCGACGAAGTCAGCTTGAAAAACCTCCGCGTGCAGGCCTTCCTGGATGGGGAGAAGAAACAGGACGGCCCCGTTACAGATATGATTTTCGACCTGGGTGATATACTTGCTTATGTCAGTCAGTTTATGACACTTGAGCCGGGCGATCTCATCGCCACTGGCACCCCGCCTGGCGTAGGCGCCATGGAATCGGGTTCTTCGGTCCGCATCGTGATCGACGGCGTCGGCGCCCTCGAAAACCCAATTACCTCGGAAGCATAAAAACATCACCATGAAAATTTTTCTGGATACCGCCAACCTGGACGAGATTAGGAAAGGTGCCGACTGGGGCATCGTGGACGGAGTAACGACTAACCCTTCGCTGATCGCGAAGGAAGGTAAGCCGATCGAAGAGCAGGTCAAGGCGATCTGCGACATCATCGACGGCGACATCTCTGCCGAAGTGGTGGCGATTGAATCGGCCGCCATGATTGCGGAAGGCCTGAAGCTGGCGAAGATCCACAAGAACATTGTGGTGAAATTGCCGTTGATTCGGGAAGGCATCAAAGCCTGCAAGGCGCTGTCGAGCGAGGGCATTCGCACGAACGTGACGCTTTGTTTCTCAGCTCCGCAGGCGATTCTCGCCGCGAAGGCTGGAGCGTATCTCGTCAGCCCGTTCGTCGGCCGCCTGGACGACATCGGCCACGTCGGCATGGACTTGATTGAACAAATCGTCGCCGTTTATTCGAACTACGATTTCAAAACGCAGGTGTTGGCGGCCAGCATTCGGACTCCGATCCACTTTCTCGACGCGGCGCTCGCCGGGGCGGACGTGGCTACGATTCCGTTTAAAACGCTGGACATGCTGTTCAATCATCCGTTGACCGATCGCGGCCTCGAGCAGTTCTTGAAAGATCACGCCAAATCGTTGGCGCAGTAGTTTTTGCTTATGCTTTTTTCCTGGCTACCGCGACTGGCGCAGACCTCATGGCTTGTGCCGGCCGCGGTAGGCGCGGTGGCGTTCGGGGCTGGCGCGTGGGTACTGGTCGGAGCGATTCGAGCCCGGAGTAACCCCAACGAGTTGGAGCGCCGTCGCCGGATTCGGATCCACGTAGTGGGCCGTATGGGCGAAGCCACCGTGGAACAAGCAGACGAGAACACGCTGCACTACTCCTACCAAATCGCCGGCGTGAGCTACTCCACTTCCCAGGACATCGGGCAGTTGGAGGCCCACCTTCCGGCCCAAGCTCACCTACTGATTGGCAATGCGCTAATCAAATATCATCCGCAGAACCCAGCAAATTCGATCTTAATCTGCGAGCATTGGTCCGGCTTGCTGGCCGGGCGACATCCCATTAAGCGAGGAGAAGCAAAAGTATGAAGCAATTTTTGATGATTGCCATGGCGGCGTTGATGCTAACCGTGGGCGCAACGAGCATGGATGCGGCGGTTTCTAAATCCGCCCCGGCCACGGTGATTCATGTCGTGACCGTAAAGTGGAAGGCAGGCACCAAGCCGGAACAGATCAAGGCTGCTTTGGACGGCGTGCAGGCGTTGCCCGCCAAGTACAAGGGCATCGTCCGCGTATGGACCGAGTCGATCAAGGTTCAGGGCGGCAAGGCCAACGCCTTCGTCATGGAGTTCAAGGACGAAGCAGCCCTGGCGGCTTACACCGACAGCCCCGCGCAGAAGGAATGGTACAAGACCTACCTCGACATCCGCGAGGAAAGCACGACCTTCGATATCACCAACAAGTAATCGTAGGCGGGGGCCGTCCACCGGTAGGCGGGCGGCCCTTTTTGTTATGGTCCTAGGCCCGCAGGAAGCCCAGATTCTTTGTCAACGCCAGGAAGTTTTTCAGGTTCGGGAACACGTTCTGCAAGTCCCCCGCTCCCACCCCGAACCAGGATGCCAAAGTCGCGGCATACTGCTCCAGAGACGACGTCGGGATCCAAAGCCCCCGGCTTCCAGCATCGTCCGGCCCCTGCAATTTGAGCGTCGGGAACGTCCCAAACGCCCGCCCGCCATTCACTTTTCCGCCCAGGACAAAGTGGTGGCTACCCCATGCATGGTCGCTGCCGTTGCTCGATGACGGGTTGCCCGTGCGGCCAAACTCGGACTCCGTGAACGTCGTCACGTTATCCACCACCCCCAGTTCGCCCGTCGCCGAATAGAACGCCTGCACGGCCGCATCGATCTGCCCCATCAGGTTATCGTGGCTCGGGATTTGGCGAGACTGACGCAGGACTATCGGAACCGGGCGGACGCGGAGAACATGTTCGATGAGTTAAAGAACCAGTGGGGCTGGACGGGGTATACGACGCGGGATACCAAGAGGAGCCAGTTGATGGCGCGATTGGTCGCGTTGGTTTACAACTGGTGGGGAATACACGG
>Ga0163144_10010315_pt1 | contig 19929 bp, 15 predicted proteins | sample OliLak19BULKMAT1_FD_123175 | JGI IMG/M metagenome (GOLD analysis project Ga0163144, IMG submission 123175) | Freshwater microbial mat bacterial communities from Lake Vanda, McMurdo Dry Valleys, Antarctica - Oligotrophic Lake LV.19.BULKMAT1 | ecosystem: Environmental > Aquatic > Freshwater >... | reverse complement strand
GTTCCGGTAATTCAACACGCGGATGAGAAGAATGTCGTTGGCCTGCAGCGGGAGATTGTGGACTTGGCTGCGCGGGCGCGGTCGAAGAACCTGAAGCCGGCTGACATTCAGGGCGGGACGTTTAGTATCACGAATTTCGGCAGCTTCGGCAGCGTGTTTGCGACTCCGGTGATCAATCAACCGAATGTGGCGGTGCTGGGCGTCGGTACGGTGGAGAAGCAGCCGGTCGTGATCAACGACGCGATTGCGATCCGGTCGATGTGTTTCCTGGCGTTGACGTTTGACCATCGTCTGATCGACGGAGCGTTGGCGGATCAGTTCACGGGCCGCGTGAAGCAGCTGCTCGAGAATTGGTCAGACTCCGTGATGTAATCGAAGGATGAAACTCCGTTGGGCAGCGCTGGTCTTGAGCTCGATCGCCAGCGCCGCCTCGCCGGAATTGATTCTTCAAATTGAGCAGGCGGCGTTGCTGGAGACGCCGCTGATGCGGGCCGACACGCTGTTTTCAGCCGCCGAATTGGTAACCGATAAAGAGACCCGGCTGCGGTTGGTGCAGCGGGGTCTGAGTGCCATGTCGGGGGCTCGGAACGAAGAGGCGCGAGGCTTCTACATGGCGGCGGCGGCGGCGTTGCTGGCCGAGGCCGATCCGGAGCAGGCGCTGCGGTTAGCGCAGGAGGCACCGGTGCGGCAAGCGGCCGCTTGGCTGGCCGACTATCGCGGCCGGGCTTTCTGTTTTCTGGTGGCGCGCCGGCCGGAAATGGTGGAGGAGGCGTTGCGCGCGGGAGCGTATCATGTGCCGGCGGCGGCGGACCGTCCGGAGCTATTCCCCCTGCTTTTTGCCAATTTTCCGAAGGGTAAGGCCCGGTTGGACGATGTGGAGTTGTTGCTGCGGGCGGCCGAGCGGGTGGCTCCGTCGTTGGCGGTGGAGGCGGTGACGGCGGCGCTGGAAGCGCGAGGAACGCCGGAGGACTACGAGATGGCTTGGATCGGGGAGGTCGAACTCGAAGGGGGCATGCGGCGGGCGATTCTAATTCGGGTTGCGCAGCATGTGCGGGCGTTTCTACCGGACCAATGGTCGCGGTGGGCCGGCCAGTTGGGTGACTTGGCGGAGATGCCGAGCGAACGCCCTACAATCGAAATCGCCCGGACGAAGCCGGACGACTTGGAGGAACGTCTGTTGGCGAAAGGGCCGGTGGGGGAGTATCTCGATGGCGTGATGCGGAGCGCTTGTGTGACGACCGATTTCGGGCAACATCGAGAGTGCGCGGCGGCCGCGGCGCGGGTCGCGGAGGTCTATCGGCTCCAGGGGATTCGCCCGGATGAGATCGGCCTCCGCAACGCGAGTTTGCGGGCCAGGTGGTTAGTGGAAGAGCTACGGAACAGCCGTTAGATCTTGTTGGTGGCGGGCTTCTTCCCGTGATCGGACTTCATCATCTTTTCGACTTCGGCCTGGGGCACCGACATCGTCATCCGTACGTTTTTCGCGTTGGTCGTGAGCTTCATTGAATCGAGCGCGGAGGCGAGCCCAGCGACTTCTGATTTGTCGCGATTCATTTGCACCATGCCGCTGAGGAAGCGGGCGACGTCGGCCATCGCGGTGGCATCCTTCTCGCTGCGAACAACGGCCTCGAGAGTGACATTGAGCATGGTGGCGGCGAACTTCACGCCCATCGCGGCCTGTTCGACGCTGCCGAACATATCGCCCTTCATCATGCCCCCGATCTGATCCGGCGTGCCGCCGGGCATTTTGCCCGCAAACTGGGCGACGGGGACGGAGGTGACCATCCAGATATCGTTGTCGCGGCTTAGGTCCTGGATCTTGGCGAACAGCGCGGCAGGCAGCGTGGCACCGCCGCCCCGACGAGCAATGGCGGCCTTCACGGCGCTGGCGTCGCCTGCCGCGGCCAAGCCGCCGTCAAAAAACGCGATGCCATTGCTGTCGCCCTTCTTGGAAAACAGGTCAACCCCTTGCACCGACTGCACGGCGGTAAGGCCGTTCTGGGCGAGGAACGTTTTGATGCGAGCGGCATCGAAGTTGCCGCGCACGAGCATCAACGCGTTTTTTCCGCTGGTGCTCGTGTCAACCGAGGCCATCACGACTTCCGTCAGGTCGCGCCGCGGATCGAAACCCGTCAGAGAGGTGAACTTGCCGAGTTCATCGTCGTGCAGATTCATGTTCTGCATGAACAGTTGTCCGAGCGAAGACGCCTTCGCGCGGGTGACATCGACGCCGGCGATCACCTTCGCATCGGGCATCACTAAGTTAAGCAGTCCGTTGTCTGCGCCAAAACTGGCCGCCGCCAACAAAAATCCAGTGAGAAAAACGTTGCGATAATTCATGAGTTCAATTGCTCCTACTACTGACCTAACGACGGTTAGACGAAAATCGTTCCCGGTTTGTTTCGAACTATCGCTTGCCGATGGCATAAAGCGCTTCGCCGGTGCGGATGAAGACCTGGCCATCGACGGCCACGGGGCTGGCCAGGGTGTAGCCCTCAAGTTTGTTGACGCCGAGAACGGCGAACTGCGGGCCGGCCTGGACGACCGTGGTGACGCCCTCTTCGTTTGTGCAATAGAGCTTGCCGTCGGCCAGAAGTGGCGAGGAGCTGTAGGTGCCGAGTTCGATGCGCTGACCTTCGTAGACCACTTTACCGGTCGCGATTTCCAGGCAGATCATGATGCCCTTATCGTTCAGGACGTAAATATATTTACCGTCGCTGGCCGGCGTGGGGACGTCCGGGCCGAGGTTGTTCGACCAAAGCAAATCAGGGCTGCCGGCTTTGAAGGCGTGGTAGGGCCGGCCGCGGCTGGCACCCCAAATGACGATGTCGCCGGCGACGACCGCGGAGGCGATGGTGCGGTTGGCGGGGTTGGCGCCGGGGTTGAAGCCGCCGGTGCGCCAGAGTTCGACGCCGGTCGAGGGTTCATGGCCGGTGACGACGTCGCCGCCCGCGATGATCAACTGCTGCTTGCCGTTGACGACGGCGAGCTGCGGGGTGGAGTAGCTATCCTTGGATTCCTTCTGCGCGGGGGCCGGGCGTTCGTGACGCCATAGCGTTTTGCCGGTGCGCTTGTCGAGGGCGAGGATGTAGGACGGCTTGTCGGTCGTGAAGCCGTGAATGACGTTCAAGTAGAGGCGGTCGCCGTCGAGCATGGGTGAGGAGGCGTAGCCGTGGTTGATGCCGATTTCACCGTAGTCGGCGACGAGGTCGCGCTGCCAAACCGGCTTGCCGTCGACGGTATAGCAGCCCAAGCGGGCGTGGCCGGTCGTCGTCCAGACGTGGCGGCCGTCAGTGATGGGCGACGGTGAAGAGGAGTTCTGCTTCCGCCACAAACGGTTGCCTTGGTCGATCGCGACCCGCCATTTTTCGGTGCCGTCTTTCCGGCGGAGGGCGAGAAGGAAGATTTTGTCGTTGGCCGGCTCGTCGGCTTTGCGCAGCCCGCGGGTTTCATAGGTGGCGCTGACGAAGCCGGCCTCGGCGGTGGTGACATAGACGGTATCGGCCCAGACGACGGGCGTCGCGGCGCTCCAACTCGGCATTTTCGTTTTCCACAGGACGCCTTCGGTCTCACTCCATTTCACCGGGAGGTTTTTGGCGGTGGGTGCGCTGCCCTGCGAGGTTGGTCCACGCCATTGGGGCCAGTTGGAATCAGCGGCACAAAGGGCGCCGGCTACGAGAAGGAGCAAGTAGACCATGCGACAAGTTTAATACTCGCGGCGATGCTGCGGGTACACTAGATACGAATGCACTTATTTCGCTTTTTCCTTTTCTCTCTAGGATTGATTTCTTTTGCGTTCGGCCAGCGTCCCATCACGGGCTCGGCCAAGATTCAATTGTCGCTCGAACGCCTGCAAACCGTTGGCAACGTCCTCATGATTGCCGCGCATCCGGACGACGAAAATACTGCGCTTTTGGCTTACTTTGCGCGGGGCCGTCAACTGCGCACCGCCTACCTTTCGCTGACCCGAGGCGAGGGCGGGCAGAACCTGATCGGCAGCGAGCAAGGGGAACTGATGGGGGTGATTCGGACGCAGGAGTTACTCGCGGCGCGGCGCGTGGACGGTGCCGAACAATTCTTCTCCCGGGCCGTGGATTTTGGCTTTACCAAAACGGCTGTTGAAACGCTTACGAAATGGGACCGGGAGAAGGTGCTCGGCGACGTGGTTTACACGATCCGCTATTTTCAACCCGACGTGATCGTGCTGCGCTTCTCCGGCACGCCCCGGGACGGCCACGGCCAGCACCAGGCATCGTCGATTCTTGGCCGCGAAGCCTTTGCTGCGGCGGCGGACCCGGCTCGTTTTCCGGAGCAAAAGCTGAAGCCTTGGCGGACGAAACGGCTGCTGCTGAACGTTCCTTCGTTCACCCCGCAAATGCAGGCCGAAGCCGAGAAGATGCCGAATAAGATCGGCCTGAACTTGGGTGCCTTTGACCCGATTACCGGCTTGTCTTTTGGCGAGGTCGCGGGCATTTCGCGGAGTCAGCATCGGAGCCAGGCGATGGGCGCCCGAGAGGATCGCGGCGCACAGATGAACTATTTCGTTAACGTGGCCGGTGACCCGGCGACGAACGATTTGCTGGACGGCGTCGATACGACGTGGGCGCGGGTTCCCGGAAGCGCCGAGACGGCCAAACTGCTGGCCCAGGCCAAGGCGGGCTATGATCCGCGCCATCCGGAGAAGACGGTAGCCACGTTATTAGCTGCCCGTCAGGCGATGACGAAGCTGAGCCATCCGGCGATTGCCGATAAGCTCCACACGCTGAACGAGACGATCGCCGATTGCCTGGGCCTATTCCTCGATGCTAGCGCCGATAAGTTTTATGCCGTGCCCGGAGAGCCGCTCAATGTGCGGCTGCTCGCGATCAACCGGTCATCAATGCCCGTGCAATGGAACGGAACCACGATTGTGGAGCCGATGGCGGTCAACAAGCCGCTGGCCCAGGGGGTGAACGAAGTGGTGCCGGCGGCGGTGGCGGTTCCGGCCTCGCAGCCGTTCACTCGCCAATACTGGCTGGCGAAACCGAAGCTCGAAGCGATGTACGCGATCGAGGATCCGGCCGTACTCCGGAATGCCGAAGAGCCGGCTGCCTTGCAGGCGCGCTTCCAACTAACGGTGGCCGGGCAGGCGATCGAGTTTACTCGCCCGGTGATGCACCGGTATACGGATCGGATCTACGGCGAACTGACCCGGCCGCTGGTGTTTACGCCGCCCGCGACGGTTTCCTTGAGCGAAAAGGCGTTTTTGTTTGCCGATGCCAAGCCGCGTCAAGTAGCGGTGCAGGTTACGGCGATGCGGCCCAAAGTCAGCGGCGTGGCGAAGTTGCGGGTGCCGTCGGGTTGGTCGGTGACGCCGGCGCAGCAGCCGTTTTCGCTCAACGAAGCCGCCGAACAAACGACCGTGAATTTCAAGGTTCTGCCGTCGCAGGGCGAATCCCGGGCGGAGTTGAGCGCATCTGTTGAAGTCGGCGGAAAGGAGTCGGCCCTGTCGATGCTGTCGATCGAATATCCCCATATCGCGCCCCAGGCCGTCTTCAGCGCGGCGTCGGCGAAGGCGGTGCGGATGGACGTGCGGACGCTCTCTAAGAACATCGGCTACGTGATGGGCGCGGGGGACGAGGTGCCGCAGGCGTTGCGTCAATTGGGCTGCGTCGTCTCGATGCTTTCGCCGACTGATTTGGCTTCGGGCAAGCTGGACCAGTTCGACGCGATTGTGACCGGGGTACGGGCTTTCAACACACGGCCGGACTTGCGGGCGAACATTCAGCGCGTGTACGATTTCGCGGCGGCCGGAGGAACGGTGGTCGTCCAATACAACGTCGTCGAAGGCGGCTTTTGGGGGGGGAATCCGAAGATTCTTGATAAGGCGGGTCCTTATCCGTTTACGACTTCGAATGAGCGCGTGACGGTGGAGGAAGCGCCGGTTGAGTTTCTCTCCACGCATCCGTTGATGCAGAAACCGAATCAGATCACGGACAAGGATTTCGAGGGCTGGGTGCAGGAGCGCGGGCTGTATTTTGCAACTAACGTTGACCCGCGCTACACGAGCCTATTCACGATGCATGACCCGGGGGAAAAACCGATGACCGGTGGTACGCTTTACACGCCTATCGGCAAAGGTGCCTACGTCTTCACGCCTCTCAGTTGGTTCCGTCAATTACCCAACGGGGTTCCGGGCGCGTTTCGGATCTTTGCTAATCTCCTGTCTGCCGGCAAACCATGATTGAAGAACCGCCTCCATTCCTGAAAACCTGGTCGCGAGTCTACACCGCGGTACTGCTCTATCTGGTCGTGCTGATCGGGCTGTTTGCCTGGTTCGGAAGGGCGTGGTCATGAGGTCGCTCGACTGGGTAGTCCTTTTTTTGACGTTGGGCGGCATTATCTCCTATGGCCTCTGGCGCGCACGGGGCAAGCAGACGACCGATTCGTATCTGCGCGCGGGCCGGACGATGCCGTGGTACGCGATGGCGCTGTCGATCATGGCGACCCAGGCGTCGGCCATTACGTTTATCTCGACGACCGGGCAGGCCTATGTCGATGGGATGCGCTTCATTCAGTTTTATCTCGGACTGCCGATTGCCATGGTGATCTTGAGTATGACCGCCGTGCCGATTTTTCATCGGGCGAACGTCTACACGGCATACGAGTATCTGGAGCAGCGGTTCGATAGCAAGGTCCGGCTGCTGGTTAGCATACTGTTTCTGATTCAGCGCGGCTTGGCCGTGGGTCTGGCCCTGGCCGCTCCCGCGATCGTGCTCACGGTCATCCTCGGCTGGTCAGCCGAGGCGACGACCCTGTTCATGGGGGTCACCGTGATCGCGTACACGGTCGCCGGCGGGGTTAAGGCGATTACCTGGACCGACTTCCAGCAGATGCTGATTATGATGTTCGGGCTGGGGATGGCGCTGATCACCGCGATCTGGATGCTGCCGGCCAATGTCGGCTTCACCGGCGCGCTGGCGGTGGCCGGCGGGGCAGGGAAGTTGAACCCCATCGTCACGGCCTTTTCGTGGAACGATCGGTACAACATCTGGAGTGGCATCTTCGGTGGGATGTTCCTGGCGCTGTCGTATTTCGGTTGCGACCAAAGCCAAGTGCAGCGTTATCTCACGGGCAGTTCGATAGCGCAAAGCCGGCTGAGCCTGCTGTTTAACGCGGTGGCGAAGTTGCCGATGCAGTTCACTATCCTGCTGACGGGATGTATCGTTTTTGCTTTTTTCACTTTCGAACAACCGCCCTTGCTGTTTCAGAAAAATGCACAAGCCAGGATCGAGCAATCGGCGGAATATCCGGCACTAAAAGGCCGTTATGATGCGGCGTTTCTGAAGCGGCGCGCGGCGGCCGAGAACATCGGCAACGATCGCGAAGCTTATCAGACGGCTCATCTCGAGTTCGAAGTGGTCCGGAAGGAAGGCTCGAAACTAGCCGAGCGTTTGTTGGGCGAGAAGGGCTTTAACGATACCAACTACATCTTCTTGAACTTCGTCACGACGTACTTGCCGGTGGGCCTGGTGGGGTTGGTGATCGCGGCCATTCTGGGCGCGGCGATGTCGGTGATCTCGGGCGAGATCAATTCGCTGGCGACGGTCTCGGTGATCGACATCTACCGCCGCTACCTGAAGAAGGAGGCCTCGGACCGACACTACTTGTGGGCGGCCCGGGGGGCCACCGCGTTTTGGGGCCTCTATGCCGTCGTGACGGCGCAATTCGCCCGCAATATGGGTTCGCTCGTGGAAGCTGTGAACCTGCTGGGTTCGTTTTTCTACGGCGGCATTCTCGGCGTCTTCGTGCTGGCCATGTACACCAAACGGGTCGGCCCTTGGGCAGCCTTCATCGGGGTGATCGCCGGTGAGGCGGCAATCTTCACCCTGCACTACAGCGGCATGGCGTCGTTTCTCTGGTACAACGTGGCCGGGTGCCTGGTGGTGATCGCCGTCGGGTTGGGAATCTCCTTTTTTGAAAAGCGACCCGTCGCCTAAACCTGCATGGTGGCCACGTCGACGTGGCTGCGATGCCCTTCGACAACGACGATGCCGCTTTCGGTGACGTGATAGCGTTTGGCGTCCTCTTCCAGGTTGTAGCCGATGGTGGCACCTTCCGGGATGCGGACGTTTTTATCGAGAATCGCGCGTTTGATTTTGGCGCGCCGCCCGATGTCACAGTTGTCGAAGACGATGGAATCTTCAATCGAGGCTCCCGCGTGAATCCGGCAGCCGCGGCCAATCACGGAGTTCTTCACCGAACCACCGGCTAGAATCGAACCCCCAGCGACAATCGAATCGATGCCGACGCCACGACGGCCCTCTTCGTCAAAGGTGAACTTGGCGGGCGGATCCTCGTAGCCGGCGGTGCGCAAGCGCCACTCCCGGTTGTACAGGTTCAACGCGGGATCGACCGCGCGAAGATCCATGTTGGCTTCGTAATAGGCTTCCAGCGTACCGACATCGCGCCAGTAGGACTGCGCTCCGGCCGGGTCGCCGGGGATTTTATTAGTCTGGAAATCGTAGGCAAACAACTCGCTGCGGCCGACGAGCGACGGTAGAATGTCGCGGCCGAAATCGTGAGAAGAGTTCTCGTTCGCGGCGTCGGCGTAGAGTTCGCGCAGCAAGAGTCCCGTCGAAAAAATATAGTTGCCCATTGAGGCAAAAACTTGGTCCGGCTTGCCGGGAATCGTCGGCGAGTCGGGATTCTTTTCGTGGAAGCCATGGATGCGGCCATCGCCGCCACACTCGATGACGCCGAATTCGCTCGCATACTGCTTGTCGACGGGAATCGCCGCCACGGTCGCCTGGGCGCGCTTTTGCTCATGGAACTCGATCATCTCCCGGATGTTCATCCGGTAAATGTGATCGGCCCCGAAGATGCAGACCAGATGAGGATCGGCTTGCTCAATCAGGTTGATGTTTTGATAGACCGCATCGGCTGTCCCCCGGTACCACGTCTCGCCCGCCGACCGCATCTGCGCGGGCACGGGAATCACGAATTGATTCTTGAGCAATCCGCTGAACTCCCATCCGTCGCGGATGTGTTGGAGCAGCGACTGGCTCTTGAACTGGATCAGAACGTAGGTCGAATAGACACCAGAATTGACCAGGTTACTGAGCACGAAATCGATGATTCGGTAGCGACCGCCAAACGGCACCGCTGGCTTGGCGCGTTCCTTGGTCAGCGGATAAAGGCGTGTGCCTTTACCGCCCGCCAACACAAACGCTAAGACTCGAAGTTGCATGAATTCAGGCTCCGGAAAAGTTATCTAAAGAAGAGGACTGCCCTTCTTTTATACAACCAAGTGGACCGTTGCAACAGGACCCCTCCGAAACGGTACACTCAACGGTCATATGAGCGTCCACTGGGTTCGCGCTTTTTGCCTGTCGTTGCCCCACGCGACGGAAGATGTGAAGTGGGAAATCGACCTCGCGTTTTGTATTGGGGCGAAGATGTTTGCCGTGACGTGTCTTGAGCCGCGCGCGTTTAAGCTGACGTTCAAAGCGACTCCCGAGGCGTTCGCCGAACTCGTCGAACGGCCTGGCATCATTCCCGCGCCGTACCTGGCCCGCGCTTCGTGGGTCGCGCTGGAGGATGAGGACGTATTGTCTCGTCAGGAGTTGAAGCCGCTGTTGCGCACCGCTTACGACCTTGTGTTGGCGAAACTTCCGAAAAAACTTCGCCTCCAATTAACACCTTGACAGTCTACATATCGTGGCGCGCAGTATATGTAGAACATCATGGCTACCACTCCCCTGCTCCAAGGCACGCTCGATATGTTGATTCTGCAAGTGCTTTCGCGCGATCCGCTGCACGGCTACGCGATTTCGACGGCGCTTCAGCATTTGTCCCGCGAGGTGCTGCAAGTCCAGCAGGGGAGCCTTTATCCCGCCCTCCACCGGCTGGAGAACAGGGGCTGGCTGTCGGCTGAGTGGAAGGAGTCTGACCAAGGCCGGATGTCGAAAGTCTACTCGCTTACCAAGGCAGGCAAGAAGCAGCTCATCGATGAAGCCGCGAACTGGCGCCGCATGGCCGCTGCGATTGAACTGGTGATGGCGTGACGCCCGATGAGCGCAAGCTGCAAGCCGAGATGGACGACCATCTTCGTTCCCACGCCGCTGACCTCGAAAGCCAGGGCCTTTCGCCCGCCGAGGCGATGCGGCAGGCGCGGATAGCGTTCGGCTCCGTCGAAGCCATCAAAGAAGAGTGCCGTGAGCAGCGCCCCGGCAACTGGCTCTTCGATCTAGGCCGTGACATGCACTACGCCTGGCGAATGCTCCGCCGGTCGCCCGTGCTGGCGGCCACCGCAGTGCTGTCGCTCGGGTTGGGAATCGGCGCGAACACGGCCATCTTCACGTTGATCGACTGCCTGATGCTCCGTTCGCTGCCCGTGGAACGGCCCGGGGAGTTGTTTGCCGTGAAGTGGCAGTCGAAGAAGCATCCGGACGATGCGGTGCTCCGCTTCTCGAATGGATCTAGCAGTGGCGACAAGGATGGCAACGTAGCCAACTACTTCTCGCTCGCATCGTACGGGGCACTGCGCGGGAAAATGCAGGTGGCGGGGTTTCTCGAAGCCAACGCCGCCAGTGTGCGCGTCGATGGCCCTGCCGAGTCGGCCCAGGTGCAACTCGTCTCCGGTAACTACTTCAACATGCTGGGTGTGAAGGCCTACCGGGGCCGTCTGCTGTTGCCCGCCGATGACGAAGCCAACTCCGCGCCCGTCGCCGTGGTCAGCCACCGTTTCTGGAGGAAGCATCAGGAGATTGTGGGCACCAACATCAGGATCAACAACAAAGATTTTCAAGTGATCGGCGTCACTCCACCCGAGTTCTTCGGCCACGAAATCGGAACCTATCCCGACCTTGAAATCGCATTGAGCAAGGTCGCCACGATGGGCGGCCCGGTGGACGAGCGTCTCCTCCCGACATTCTGGTGGGTGAAAATGATCGGCCGCTTCCCGGTTACTCCGGACCTTGGTCCGCTCAACGCCACGCTGGTCCATTCCTTCGTCGCCGTGCCCTCTAGCGCGGACACGACGCCCGCCTTGCGCCTGGAGCCAGCGGCGCAAAGCCTGAGCGGTCTGCGCCGAGAATTCTCAGAACCGCTATTCGTCCTGATGCTGATGGTCACCCTGGTCCTCTTCATCGCCAGCGCGAACGTGGCGAATCTGCTGCTCGCCCGAGCTGTGGCCCGAGAAAAGGAGATTCAGATCCGGCTCGCTCTCGGCGCGTCGGCCGGCCGCCTAACGCGTCAATTTCTGGCCGAGTTCCTCGTCCTCTCCTTACTCGGCGCGGCCCTGTCGCTTGGCATTGCGTACGTGCTGGTCCAGGCGATCCTGCCGCTCGTGCCCGGTGAAGGCGAAGTCACGCTGCTCGATAACAGCCCGCTGAACCTGCGGATCCTCGGTTTCACCACTTCGGTCTCGCTGTTCACTACGGTCCTGTTCGGTCTCTGGCCCGCTCGCCAAGCGGCGCGTAGTCGTCTCGCGACCGGTAGCCCGAAACGGTTTTCCGGGGCGCTTGTCGTGATGCAGGTGGCCTTCACCACGGTTCTCGTCCTCGGCGCTGGCTTTTTCGTTCAATCGCTGCGGAACCTGAACGATCAGCCGCTTGGCTTCGTTCGGGAAAGGCTCCTGCTCTTCTCGGTCGACGTGCTGCAAGCGGGGGTACCCGCCGCCGCCGCCCCGGCCTTCTATCTCGAACTGCAGCGCCGCATCCGGGAGTTACCCGGAGTTTCGGCGGCCTCGGCTTCGCTGGTTCGCCCCATGACGGGTGGCGGTTACTACAACCAAATCGCGCTCGGGAACAATAAGTTTGTCCAGTCCGCGCTCCACCCTTCGCTGCCCGGCTACCAGGAAGCGCTCGGAGTCGGGCTCCGCGCCGGACGCATGCTCACCGCGTCGGACTCGCTGGATCGTGTCGTGATCAACGAAACGCTGGCGACTAAAATCTTCGGCCAAGGCAACGCGATCGGCGGGACCTTCGAGATCGGCGGCCTGCCGCCGCGGAAGATGGTTGAAGTCGTCGGCGTGGCGCGCAACGCTCGCTACGAGCGTATTCGCGGCGAAGCGCCGGGCGTGCTTTACCGGCACCTGGACCCCGCGACGGATTTCCGCGGAGGGGCCCTCACCTATGTCGTCCGCACCACGCAGGATCCGGCGAAACTGCTCCCGGAGATTCGCAAAACGGCATCCAGCATGAACCGCGATATGCCGCTCGTTGACGTTCGCACGCTTGAGGAGCAAGTGGATGAATTGCTGCGGCCGGAGCGGCTGTTCGCGCTGCTCTGCGGTGGCTTTGCGGGCCTGGCGCTGCTGCTCGCCGCCCTCGGCCTGTTCGGCGTTCTGGCTTACCGCGTGAACCGTCGCCAGACCGAAATCGGCATCCGTCTTGCCCTGGGCGCGCCGCGCTTCGCTCTGTGGCGGATGGTGCTGATGGAGGGCTGGCGATGGCTCGCGATCGGGACCGCCATGGGCGTGTTGGCCGCCTATCAGGGTGTCACCTACGTGCAAAGCTTTATCTACGGGTTGCAGGTCGCCGAGCTCCGGAACTGGGTGGCGCCGTTGGCGACGCTTTTCCTGGTTGGCACCGCCGCGGTTGCCATCCCCGCCTGGCGCGCTTGCCGGGTTGATCCGATGGTGGCCCTGCGCCAGGATTGAGCCAGAGTGATAATGGAAGTCTCCTATGCGACTTGCCGTTATCGGTCTCGGATTTATGGGCAGCACTCATTTGAAGGCGCTGCAGAACTTGTCGGGCGTAGAACTCGCCGCGGTCGTCAGTAACGACCCGAAAAAGTTGGGCGGCGATCTCAGCGCCATCCAAGGCAACCTGGGAGGGCCGGGCGAGGTCCTCGATTTTTCGAACGTGAAACAGTACCGGACGCCCCAGGAGGCTTTCGACGACCCGAAGGTTGACGCGGTCGATCTCTGCCTTCCCACCGATCTCCACGCTCCGCTTTCGATAGCGGCGCTTCGGGCTGGCAAGCATGTGCTGGTAGAAAAACCGATGGCGCTGAATTTGGCCGAGTGCGAGGAGATGATCGCCGAGGCCGACAAGGCCGCGCGCATTTTGATGACCGCGCAGGTGCTCCGTTTCTTCCCGGCCTATACCGCCCTTCGCGCGCAACTCACGAGCGGCCAACTCGGCCAAGTTCGATCGGCTCTTTTCCGTCGCCGGTGCGCCGCGCCGTTCTGGAGCCAGTGGCTGAAGAACTCGGAGAAGTCGGGCGGCGGCGTCTTTGACCTGCTCATCCACGACATCGACATGTGCCTGCAGCTGTTCGGCATGCCCGAGGCCGTCAGCGCCACCGGTTACGAAAACCTGGGAGCCGGCATCGACTTCATCAACGCGACGCTGCACTATCCGGACATTGGTTCGGTGATCGTCACCGGGGGCTGGCACCATCCAAAGTCGTATCCGTTCTCGATGGAGTACACCGTCTCCGCTGATGGCGGCACGATCGACTATTCAACCGAAAATCGCCCGCCGACGCTCTATAAGTTCGACGGCGAAACCGAGACGCTGGAACTCGAAACCATGGACGGTTATGCGGCAGAGCTGCAATACTTCGCCGATTGTGTCAATGAGGCTCGCCAGCCTTTGATTTGCTCCCCGCGCGATTCCGCTAACGCCGTCTACCTGGCCCATGAATTGCTCGCCTCGCGCGCCGCGGCCGGGGCGCGTCGAAACCTATAATTCCATGCTCACGAGCTACTTCAAACTGCTCTCGCGGATTCTGCTCGGCACGGTTGCCGTGCTCGGATTGATCATTGGAATCGGCTATTCGCTGAATCAAAAGCACACCGCGACCCGAGAGACAAAGCTGGCGGCGGCACCGGCGGTCGTCTGGAACACGATTACGGATTTTTCGAACGCGGCCAGCTTCCGACCCGATCTTTCGCGGGTCGATGTTCTGCCGGCGCAGAACGGGACGCCGGTTTGGCGGGAAGTCGACCGCAAGGGCGAGTCGATCACGTTCGCCGTTACCGAGAGCATTGCGCCGAAGCGACTCGTCGTCAAGATCGCCCAGCCGGATCTGCCGTTTGGCGGGACTTGGGTGTATGAACTCGCTCCGTCCGGCGCGGGAACGTCGGTGAGGATCACGGAGAACGGCGAGATCTATCACCCTATTTTCCGGTTCGTTTCGCATCTCTTCCTGAACCAGGCGGCGACGATTGAAGAGTATCTCCGATCGCTCGAACGCAAGCACGGCCGGGGCGCTTAGCAACCGGGGCGGACGGGAACGGTGAGCGGGGTCGGGGGGCCACCGTCGACGACCAGGTTGTAGCTTCCCGAGAAGACGTCGTCGAGGACGAGGCAGCCACCGGCCGGGATCGACCGTTCGGCCAAATCGTACACGTTCAGCGGCGGTGGCGCGCCGGCCGGCACCAGACTGGCGACGGCACCGGTCAGCTTGAGTCGCACGCGGGATACCGCGAGCCGTCGTAGCCGAAGCTCCACTCTCGGGATGGGCTCGCCGACGGCCAGGGTCACCGGCCGATCGAGTCGGGTCAGCGTAAACGATTCGCCCCGCACGGGCTCCCACGTGATGCCGCGGACGGCGACGATTTCGTATTGGCCGGGAGCCAGGCCCGTCAGCCGGAACAGCCCATTGGCGTCACTCCAGTCCGTGGCGAAGGCCACTCCGTTTTGACGAGCCTCGACGGTCACAGCGCTGGCCGATTCGTCGAGGGCCTTCGTTACACGGCCATGGATGCGCAACTCCGGGTTCAATCGCAGATCGTAGTCCCGGCGAACTTCGGACGCGGTGAGTTCCAACGGCTGGGCGTCGAGCGGCAGATAGCCATCGGCGACCGCCTGCAGCGTGTACCGGGCGCCGGGCAAGGCATCGAAGACATAGCGACCGTCACTGCCCGTGCGCGTTTCGAGCACCTTCTTATCGGCGCTCACCAAGCGAACCAGCGCGCGCTCGATGGGCACACGGGTAGCTCCGTCCCGAATCGTGCCTCGGAGGGAGGCTGCCTGTACACTGCTCACCGCTAACAACAGAACGAAAAGTCTCATTGATCAATGTCAAGGCCGAGTTCGGCCATTGCCTTGCGGCTGAGCTGTACCAGTACAACCGACTTCGTCTCGCCTTCCTCGATCTCAATGGTCGTCATCTTACTCTGCAATTGTTTCAGAGTCGCCTCCGACAGCGAAATCCCCATCAAATTTGGCTCTGCGGCTAGTAACTGATACTTGCCCGGCGGTAAGGACGAGAACAGGAACTCGCCATTGGGGCCCGCCGTTGCGACGGTGTGTAGCCCGACCCGCAAAGGTACCACGGCCGAAACATAGGCCGCTCCCTCCGGAATCAACAGTACAGAACCCGGCGAGGCGTCCTTCTCCTCGCGCCGCACGGCGACGGTCAGCTTGGCGGGCTTAGTCCCCAGAACAATCTCCAGGTCGGCGGCTCCATTCGAGAAATCCAGTCCGCCCAGAACGCGATTCTCTCCGCCTACCAAAACCTGCTTCACGTAGGCCGACTTCCCTGGGTCCAGGTTCAACCGATAAATCTGCCGGCCAACCTCCTCCAAGGTGAACGCTCCTTTGGCATCGATCTGGGCCTGTGCGAGCGAAGTGCCCGCCAGTGCCGGATAGATAACAACATGGAGCCCCGCTACGGACACGGTGGTCTCTCCGTCGAACCTTACTGTGCCGCGCACGGATACCGGTGCTTGCGCGACGATCACAAGATCCTCCAAGTTGTTCTGGGTGACGGCGACCGGAATATGGCCCCATTCGACGCCGCTTTGGCCGGTCAAGACGAGGTCATAGACTCCCGGGGCGACGCTGCTCAACTCAAAGGTGTGATCCGGCCGCAGCCCTCCGGTTCGCATAGGAAAGCCCATCGACATCATTCGCCCGACCGCCGGGTCGCGCCGAGGGACAAGGCGGACGGTCATCGAGCGGTAGCTGTCCGAGAGACCCTGAACGCGGCCCCGAATGCGAAAGAGATTCCCCAACTGGAGCCGAATCTCAAGCGGGGCGGACACCTGTCCGGGCCGCAGGTCAACCGCCACCGCGGTGCTCACCTCCGATGTGCCGGGGTAATAAGTCGTGAGATAGCCGCGCCGGTCTTTCGTCGTGCCCCGCTGCGCTCCCTGGGTCAGTAAGTAGTATTTTCCCGCGCCCAAGCCCGAGATTCGAAACTCGCCCAAGTCGTTCGTCGGCCCACCTTGCATCGGCATCAACTGGCCACCGCGCAGGGTCGCCACCTGCACCATCACCCGTTCTACGGGTTCGTCGTCCTCGTCGACCACCCGGCCCGTGAGCACCGACTGCGGGTGCAATTGAAGCGGCGGAACGGCCAGCTTTTCGCCCGCCTTCAAAATGAGTTGTGTCGGTGCTGCTACCCGAGTCGATGGACCGAACCCGAGCCGCAGGTAGCCAGGCTTTTCGGCATGCAGAAAGAACCCGCCGGGAGCTAAATCGACGAAGCGAAATGTGCCTTCGGCGTCGGTCTTCGTCAAGAGCGAGGCGCCGCCGTTGAGGATACTGCGGAGGAACACCGACACCTTCGCGATCGGCTCCCCGGTCAAGGCGTTTCGCACGCTGCCGGAAACGCTGATCGGATCCTGGGCGAACAGCAGACCGGGGATCAGAAACAGCGTAAATCGGGCCATCATGCCCCACGTTACCAGACTTAGTTAGCGGATTCGATATCTTTTTGCGTTACAAGGGTCAGAGAGATCGTGGCCGCCTCCCCCTCGCTGAGCTTCACTTTCTCGAACTTCCCCTGCGCCTTCCGTTGGGCATCGTCATCGAATTCGGCCACCATTTCGGCGCTTTCCAGGGCAATCGCTCGATACTCGCCCGGGGCCAGGCCGGCTTGGCTAAACCGCCCTTGCGCGTCGATTTTGGCCGTAATCCGACCGTTCGGGTCCGCCCCGATCAGCCACACCACTCCTGTGGTCGCGTCCTTCACCCGGCCGCTTACTGTCGCCGGCTTGGTCCCCAACACGACGTCCATCGGGGCCACCGCATCCGCCGCGCTCAAATCCAGGCCCGTCACAAACACCTCCTGACCGGCGACGCTAACGGACTTAACATAGGTCCCAGCCGGCGGCGTTACGCTGATCTGAAACTTGTCGCGGCCAACTCGGCGCAACTCGAAACTGCCATCGGCTTTGACGGTCGCCTCGGTATATCCCGGTCCAGGAACGCTGGTCCCAAACCAGAGCTTTGTGTCGCCCAATTTGGCTGTCGTGGTCGCGTCGAACCGGATCTGGCCGCTGACTTTGAGCGGTGCCCCAGCGAAGAGCACGACCCCCTCGGCTGGTGCGCTGCCCACCTCGACCGTCGCTCGCCCCGCGGTCAGCGGCGGTCCCTTTTGAAACGAGAGCAGCGTCAGCAGGTAAGAACCCGGGGCCACCCCCACCGTCTCAAATGTCCCGTCGGCTCGCACGCGCCCGCCGCCCGGGCCCATGCCCCCGCGGCCGCCTCCCGCGCTCTCGCGGCCCCCCACCATCACCTGATACCCCTCCCGCTCGCTACCTTTCTCGATCCCTTGCACCCGCCCGCGAATCCGGTAAATCGGCGTGCGCCGCAGCGGAATCACCAAACCCGTAACGTCCTGCCCGGGGGTCATCGTCACCGGCGCCGCGCTGGTTTCCTCGCGGGCAGCCGGGTAGTAGGTCGCCGGGTAGCCGAACTCCTGCATCGAGCCGTCGGGATTCCGCCCGGGTCCGACCACCGTGTTGTCGCGCCGCACCATCACGAGGTACTTGCCCGGGGTGACTTGCGTGATGCGAAACTCGCCGAGGTCGTTCGTCTGCCCCGCCTGCGTGGCACCGCGCCGCCGGGCGCTCGCTTTGGCCGAGAACACTGCCACGGTCGCCCGTTCCACCGGCTCCCCATCTTCATCCACCACCTTCCCCGTCACCACCCCTTGTGGCGTCAACCGAACTTCCAGCCCCGTCATCGTTTGCCCGGCGTCAACATTCACAGCGTATGGGTAGGTTCCCCGCAGAAAACCGGTGCGGACGGCGGTCAAGCGATACTCTCCGGCCGGCACTTGGGCAATTACGAACGCGCCATCGGTGCCGGTCGTGCCCTGCAAAGTTGTTCGTTGCAAGGTCAACGTGACCGTCGCTTTACGCACCGGCTCGCCCGTCATGCCATGCACCACCCGACCGCTCACCATCCCCACCTTGGGCGGCTCCTGCGCGAAGGCGAAAGTAAGGCAAAACAAAAGCAAAGAAAGGTGCCGCATCTTTCTTAGAATACAGGACTTACCCCGGCTGATTTGTTATGATGGGATAAGTTTTGTAAGGAGCCCCATTTGGCCGACGATCAGAATCCGAATCAGCCTGTGCCCGGTGCGAACAACACCATTCTCATTCCGGTAAACATCGAAGATGAGATGCGCAAGTCGTATCTCGACTACGCGATGTCCGTCATCATCGGACGCGCGTTGCCGGATGTGCGCGACGGACTGAAGCCCGTTCACCGCCGCATTCTCTTTGGCATGAGTGAGCTCGGTTTAAATTACAACCGGCCCACGCGCAAGTCCGCCAAAATCGTCGGCGAAGTGATGGGTAAGTTCCACCCCCACGGCGACTCGGCGATTTATGACGCGCTCGTCCGCATGGCCCAGCCCTTCTCGCTGCGCTATCCGCTGGTCGATGGGCAAGGCAATTTCGGATCCGTCGACGGCGATCCGCCGGCGGCCATGCGGTACACCGAAGCGCGGCTGACCAGAATCGCCGCCACGATGCTCGACGACATCGACAAGGAAACGGTCGACTTCCGGGCGAACTACGACGACAGCGAGCACGAACCGGAAGTGCTCCCGGCGCGGGTGCCGAACCTGCTGATCAACGGCAGCTCCGGCATCGCCGTTGGCATGGCGACGAACATTCCGCCGCACAACATCCGCGAGATCATCGACGCGACCATCATGCTGGTCTATAAGCCCGATGCGACGCTGGCCGAAGTGATGGCTCACGTTCCGGGTCCGGACTTCCCCACCGGCGGCTTCATCCTTGGGCGCCAAGGCATTCTTGATGCGTATTCGAAGGGCCGCGGCTCCATCAAAATGCGCGCCAAGGCCGACGTTGAAAAGTCGGGCAAAGACCGCGAGGCTATCGTCGTTACCGAGCTGCCGTATCAGGTCAACAAGGCGCGGATGATCGAGACCACCGCCGGTCTGGTTAACGAAAAGAAAATCGAAGGTATTTCTGAAATCCGGGACGAGTCCGACCGCGATGGCATGCGGATCGTGTACGAACTCAAACGCGGCGAACAGGCTGACATCGTGCTGAACAATCTGTACAAGCACACGCAGATGCAGACCAACTTCGGCGTCATCATGTTGTCGATCGTCAACGGCCAGCCGCGCGAACTCGGGCTGATCGAGATGATCAAACGGTTCCTCGACCATCGGGTCGAAGTGGTCCGCCGGCGGACGAATTTCTTGCTGCGCAAGGCCCGCGAACGCGAACACATCTTGCTCGGCTTCCGCCGCGCTCTGACCAACCTCGATCAGGTCATCGCCATCATCCGCGCCTCTCGCAATCCGCGGGAAGCTCGCGACGGCCTGATGGCTTTCATCACCCCCGAGGAAGCGGCCGCCTTTGCCGCTCTGGTTGACGCGACCGGTCCGCAATTCTCTGAGCGTCAGGCCCAAGCCATTATCGAACTCCAACTCCAACGCCTCACCGGCGTGGAGCAGGACAAGATCATGGCTGAACTCGAAGAGATTCAGAAGATGATTGGCGAATATCTCGAAATTCTCGGTTCCGAAAAGCGGCTCAAAGAAGTCATCACCGATGAACTCCGCGAGATGCGGAAAGACTTCGGCGACGAGCGCCGGACGCAGATCATTGAAGACACCGGCGAGATTCTGCTGGAGGATTTGATTCAGGAAGAGGACGTCGCCATTACGGTTACCCGGGGCGGCTACCTGAAGCGGACGGCGGTGGATACCTACCGTCGGCAG
>Ga0163144_10010314_pt1 | contig 19931 bp, 13 predicted proteins | sample OliLak19BULKMAT1_FD_123175 | JGI IMG/M metagenome (GOLD analysis project Ga0163144, IMG submission 123175) | Freshwater microbial mat bacterial communities from Lake Vanda, McMurdo Dry Valleys, Antarctica - Oligotrophic Lake LV.19.BULKMAT1 | ecosystem: Environmental > Aquatic > Freshwater >... | reverse complement strand
GGGGGTGGCGGCGGGGGTGGCGGTGGTGGCGGCGGTGGTGGCGGCGGTGGCGGCGGTGGCGGCGGTGGCGGAACAGGCGTGGTCTTCTGATCGAGAACCTGGCCGTCGAGCATGAGGGCGGCGACGCTGGTCTCGTTCGGGCTGCTGCGGGTGAACTCGAATCCTTGGAGGGGGCCACGGTCGGTGGAATCCGATGCATCGGCGAAGGTCGGTGCGGGTGTGCCGGCGTCGCCGCCGAGGGCGATGCCGCCTTCGAAGTTCAGGATGCCACCGGCGACAAAGTCCAGGCCCCGGTCTTCAACGAGGTTGCCCGACGAGTTGAGGAGATTGTCGGCCTGGCGGAGGCGCAGGGTGATCAAGTCGGCGGTGACTGTCATGTCGCCAACGGAAGTAAGGTCGCCCAGGGTGGCGTTGCGGTTGGCGTGTATCGCCAGGTCGCCCAGGGCGGTGAACTTCTCGTGCTGGCCCATGGCAAAGTCGCGCGAGCGGATGGTCAGCGAGTTCTCGCCGACGATGGTGGCCCGGTCGGCGATGATCCGTTCACCGTCCTGGCCCGCCGTAGTAAGGAAAATATCGACCAGGGCCTCGTCCGAGCCGACATTACCGGCGAAGGCGATCAGGCCGCCCTCGGTAGTGGTGACGGTGAGGTTGTGGGCCCCGTCGAGCGCGCCGCCAAAGCGGATGAGGCCGTCATCGAGGCTGGTGAGGTGGATGGTGCCGGTGGCTTCGCCGAGAAGCCCGGGGCCATTACCGCCGTTGAAACTGCCCAGGAGCGTGGTGCCGTTGTACCGCTGGCTGTTGATGGTGATGATCTGGGGCGCCGTCAGGAACGAGTTTCCATCAACGGTGATGAACCGGAGCGGGGCCAGCGTGCCCGAACTGTCGAGCATGTGCATGCCGCCGATGACATGGAGCGAGCCCTGCTCCGGGTCGCCCAGAAAGATCATTCCGCAGAAGCCGTGGTCGTGGCCCAAGCCCAGGGTGTGCTGGTGGTCGTCTCCGCAGCCCTCACCGTGACCGAAGCCGAAGCCGTAGCCCTGGCCCTTGCCGTTTACACCCACCCCGCGGACACTCTCGTCCTCACCGTCATCGCCGGGCCGGCTACCACCGGTGTCGGCGCTGTCGACAAGGGACTCGAAGGTGACACGGTTGGCGGTCAGCGTCCGGTCGCTGTTCATGCGGACATCGCCGAAGTAGTGCTGTTCACCGGTTGTCGTCACGTCGGCACGCAGGAGGACGGTGCCGAAGACATCGAGCGATGCGAGGTTCAGGAAGTCATCGATGATCGTGCCCGTCTCGCTGGCGAGGGTGAGGCGCGTGCCCTCCAGGGGCGTGCCGTCCCCGAGGTAGATACCCGAGTCGTAGGACTCGGCTCGGTACGCCATGCCCGCGGTGGCGCCGCCGAACTGGCCGGGCGTGGGCAGGCTGTCGTCCGTGATGAACACATCCTGCTCCAACGCGAAGGAGGTGGGCGCGCCGGCGCCTCCGGGGCCACGGAACACGGGTGCATTCGTCCGGGCATCCACGCGGGCATCAAACACTCCGGCGTTGGAACCGGCCCGCAGCGCGATCGACTCGCCCCACAGGTCCAGGGATGGGGACAAGAACGAAAGGTTGCCGGTTCCATCAAGGCCTGCGTGCAGGTCGATGTCGCCGCCGGCGTGGATGAACCCGTCGACCTGAACATCTCCCTGGCTGCGGAGGTTGGCGAATGAGCCGATGTCGAGATTGTCCTCGACGCGGAGGAAGGTCTTGGACTGGGCGTCCACGCTCAGGATGCTCTGATAGCCGCTCACACCACCGAAGTCGCCGCCCAGAATCAGGTAACCGTCGGTGATGTTGATGACGAGGTTGGTGGTCTCCGGGCTGGCGATAAACCCGAACGGCCCCGCGCCGACGAACTTGCTCTGGGCCTGGGTGATGAAGACCGTGCGGCCGGCCGGCACGGTCGCCAGGCCAAACCGGACCGCGCCCGTGGCGCCAGTGGTGCTGATATCGCCGCTGAGGGCGGTGAGAAGCGTGCCGGCGGGCGAGCGGTCGATGATGCTGTGCCCGGCGCGGAGGTCGATGAAGTTCGCGGTGACTTCGATGTTGGGGAACGCGCCCCCACCGCCGCCCCCAGGAATCCCGGAGAAGGTGATGTCATTCCCCGCCAGCAGGGTCAGGCCGCCGTTGGCCTTGGAGATGCTCTCGAGGATTGTGATGTTGCGTGTGGCCTCGAGGGTCACATCACCGCTGAACCCCTCGATCGCGCTCCGCGAGATGCGGAAGCTGGAGTCCCCCCCGTCCGATCCCAGGACGGTTCCATCACCCAGCTCGACATCGTCGAGGCCCGGAGAACGGATCACCAGGTCAACCGGATCGAACAGGATCGCCGCGGGCTTGCTGCCGGGGGCGGAATCGCCCCTGACCTCGCCGAGCACCGACAGGCGCTGGCCACTGATCTCGCCCGAGCCGCCATCACCGCCCAGCGTTCCCCCCGAGAGATTCACGGTCGCTCCGGGCGCGAGCGTGGTGTCGCCGCGGTAACTGTGGATGAGGATGCTGCCGCCGTTCGCAAAGCCCTCGCCGCCGCTGGCCGAAACCGTGCTGCCCGCGCTCAGCATGGTGGAGAGTGAACTGGTGACCTGGATGGAACCGGCCTGGCCCGAGTTCGCATCGGCGGTGATCCGCCCCGAGTTGATGATGTGGGGGGCCTGCATCACGACCGACCCGGCGGGCCGATCCACACCCAGCGTCCGGAGGCTGTCGGTGCTGATGGTCCCGTCGTTGACGACCCTGCCGGTGCTGCTGGTGATCCGGACCTCGCCGCTCCGCGCTGTGATCGTGCCGGTGTTGTGCACGGCCAGCGAGAGCACATCCCCCGCCCCCAGCGAGGTAACGCCCCCGGGCGCGGTCCCCCGCGCCGCGTTGGCGATCATGGCGGGCCTGGCCCAGGCGGGACCCGCCGCAACCGCGCCCGTCCTGTTGAGCTGGCGGTCGCCGAGCTTGACGAAGAGCCTCCCGTTGCCCTCGCGGAGAAGAACATCCCGCCCCGACATCATCGTCACCACGCCGCCGTCTGCGATGATGGTCCCGTGGTTCTCGATCCGGCGGCCGACGAGGGCGACGGTGCCCGCGTCAATAAGGCCGCGGCTGACCACGTCACCGGAAACGTTGGTGAAGTGGTTGATGCCGCGCAGGAAGTCGGAGTTGGAGAGGCTGGCCGCCCCGGCGTACAGACCGGCGACGTCGATGATGGAGTTGCTGCCGAAAATGACGCCGGAAGGATTGACGATGTAGACCTGCCCGTTGGCGGTCAGGGCGCCGTCGATGCGCGTAGGGGCGGCGCTGTTGATGCGGTTGAGCACGCGGGAGGTGCTCCCGGGTTGCACGAATCGCACCGCCTCGTTCTCGGCGATGTTGAAACTGCGGTAGTTGATGATCGTGTTGTTGGCGGCGGTGATTGTGGTGGTGCCGCCCTGGCGCGTGAAGTTGGCGGTGCCGCGAACGACACTCTCGCCCTGCGGGCCCGCCAGCACCGCCTCGGTGCAGTAGCCGATGGCGCTGCCGGCGAGCAACACCAGCACCGTGGCACGCCGGAGGGGCGTGGCCGCGAACGTAGCAGCGGTCCTCATCTTCAAGTCTCCCAAAGACTGGTTTTGGTCTCTTTCAGTGTGCCCCGCGGAAGCGGGAGCGCCAAGCCAATTTCAATAGATTGCCGTGAAAATAAACTGGAGTTCGTTGTCGCCGCTCTCGACGGTGGTTGCGCCTGAGCCGTCGTGGATGTCGCGCAGTGCAAAGCCCCAGTCAACGCGGACGCTGTAGCGACGGGTGAACGAGAGCTCCACGCCTATTCCCGCCCCAACCAGGTTGTTATCAGCCTCGAAACTCTGGCGGTCGCTGTTGGAGACGTTGGCCACATCCACAAACGCCTTCAGCACCAGGTCCCAGTCGGTGGGACCGTACTGGTACTGCGGTGAGAAGCGGAAGGGCTCGCCGAAGAGGTTACCGGGCGTCGCGTTTGGTTTGAGGCCCCTGGCGATGTGGTACCGGTACTCCGCGCTGCCCATCACCACCGTGTCCCCGGCAACAATGGCTTCCGGGTAGCCGCGCACGGTGTAGAGGCCGCCCGCGGGCTGCTGCTCGTTGGGGATGAGGCGATAGTCAAAGGCGTACTGGCCGCGGGCGGAGAAGACCAGTTCGTGCGCGAGCGAGCCGTTCTTCTCCGCATCATCAGAGAACAGGGGTTCCAGGAACTGCGAGTACGTCGCCTCGCCCTTGAGGACGTACCAATCCGGATCGGCCTCGAACCGTCCCAGGGCGTCAAGGTCATCATCGGTACCGGCGATGCCGGCGAGGTTGAACTCAAGGCCGACCTGCGCATTGATGCGGTCGCTGTCACGGTTGCGCTCCAGGCGGAGCGCGACGCCTGGGATCAGAAAGTCGTCCTCGCCCTCGATGGCGGCGAGGTTGTTCTGAACGTTGATGTGCTCGAAGCGGCCGGTGCCGACGAGGTCCAGGAACAGGGCGCGGTTCTGGTAGAAGTTCCACGCGATCTCACCGCCGACGTTCCAGCCGTCACCCTCAAAGTCGGCGTTGTTCTGGCCGACCTCCGAGGCCACGTACGTGTAGAACAAACTGTTCACCTGCCAACGCACGCGGTCGCTGCCCGCCAGCGGCCGGTCGTACGACGCGTAGACGGAGTGCACATCCTGGAAGTTGGCCGTCTGGTAGCCCACGGTGAGGATGTCGTCGTTGTTGCTGAGGTCATTGTGGATGAATCCGAAGTGCTCGCGCAGGGCGTCGGTCGAAGCGGTGCCCGTGTTGGAGAGCTGCGCAAAGAGCAGCCAGGGGCGGTTCTCGGTCACCAGGTACTCGAGCCTGACGGCGCCGGGTTCCTCGCCCGGGGCCGACACGGCCACATCCACGCGACGCCCGGGGTGGCGGTTCAGGCGGTAGATGTAGTCATCCAGCAAGTCGCGCCGCAAGAGGTTCGTGCTGGTCTCCGTCCGATCGGATTGGGGCCGGATGGGAGACCGGACCTTGATGCGGGTGTGGATCGGGTGGTCGATGGTCGCGTCTTCAGGGATGCGTTCACCCATCGCCACCGTAGCCAGTTCGGTAACCATGCCCGTGGTGACCAGCAGGGTCGCCGTTGTAACGCCCTTTTCCCGAAGGTCAACCACGCGCCCACGTTCAACACGGAACTCGTAGGGGTCGGGCGTGACATAGACACCCACGAAGCCGAGGTCCTTCATCTTCCCGAAGATCGCCGGGGCCAGAAGCGTCAGGCCCTGGTCCGTGAACCGCTGATTCTCAGGGAGGTGAAGGTCCGCGAGGCGCACGCGCCGGGTCAACTGTCCGGGCTGGGGCGCCGTCATGCCTTCGGGGCTGTCGGAAACGTCAATGCTTACATCCAGCAACACCTCGGGCGCGGGGTGGTCCGCGTTCTCACGGACGTACCGGATCGTCACGCCCGTGATGATGTGCGTCTGGGCAGCGGCTTGATCCTGGGCTTCATCAGAGCCCGCCTGATCAACCTTGGGCCCCTGCGGTTGGCCCATCGACGCGACCGAGGCCGCGGTAATCGCGGCACCCGCCGTCAAGAACAGTACCAGGCCGACCGAATGACCCCGGCGCAGCCCGCGCAGGGAACGGACCATGCTTCTTTGCGTTTTCATGATCCCCCGGGTGGATGAACACCCATCTCGTGTGCCACGCGTGAACAACCTACCACCAGTTGCCAGCCCTGCCCAGTAACAATCCCACAGCGCCGACGGTCTGCACCGCCTGGGCTCTTGGCGCCCCCTCCACCACCGACTTATCGGGACTATCGCGGTCCAATCCACAGTCCGCCGCCGGGTTGGGGCTTTGTTTGATTCGCCCGGATGGACGATCGCCTCGGTCTTCAGTCACGGCCGATGCCGGTCGATCCATGGGTTGCGGGTCGCGGGAGGGTACGCGACAGGAGTGCCGACCATGCCACGCAGGGTTATCGGATCGTACATCTTCTTGGTCACCGCGTGCGGACTCCTCGGCGGGTGCACCACGACAGCCCACCATTCCGCGGCCATGGGGGTCCTGGGTAAACCCCGGATTATTATGACCCTGGGAGCCGGCGACCAGCTCGGCCGTTCGGTCTACGTCAACGACCTGATCCTCGCTTCAGGTGGGCGGCCCGCCGAGGGCGATCTTGCGGGGTTCGATGAGCACCTGCGCCTGCCCCTTGATGAATAGCCCGTTCGGGCCGTTCGCGGCCCACTAGCCCATCCCCCTGGCTTCGGTGACCCAGGGCCGCTATCACCCCCCGCCCACAACCCCCCTGCCCACCGCCCGGAGTATGCGCCGAGGGTGCCGATTTTTCCGGGAAACAAACCGGCAAACCGGCAATCCGGGTGGCACGGCCCGCATTCGCGGTGCATCTTGAATGCATCGAGAGCAACGCGGGCTGGAGGACACTCCCACCCACGCCCGCCCCGATACAGGCCGCCGGGCTTGAAAACGAAAGAGAAGGGGATCGGAGCATGTCTTCATCGTGCCGCGGATTCGCGTCGTTTCAGCACCGCTGGTTGGCCCGCCTCGCCACCCTTGCCGCGGCCGGGCTGGTCATGACGACCGCCGCGGCACAAGCGGCCGTCATCACCGATGCCACGTTCTTCAGCAGCTTCCCTGCAACGCTGATCACCTTTGAGACCAACGGGGCGGGCAGCCCGGTTTCGCTGATCGATGGCGAGACCATGCCGATGCCCGCCAACGAGTACGCTGGCAGCGGCGTGACATTCACCAGTCCTATCAACTGGGTCAACGACGGGAACGCCGCGCTCGACGCCGGACAGGCGATGGGCGGCTCGCCGGAGAACTCCATCCCGTCTTCCACGATCAATCAGTTCGAAGTCCGGTTCAGTGTGCCGGTGTTTGCGGTGGGGTTCTGGGTGGTCAACAACCGCACCGCCGACCCGCTGGGCCCGATGTTTACCGCCTTGGCGGCCGACGGCAGTGTGATCGAGGTGGTGCAGTTTGGTTCGCTCTTCATCGACGGCACCATCACCAACCCCAACACCACCGCCGACTACGGGTTCATGGGGATCCTGTCGGACAAGCCCATCGCGGGGCTCATCGTGACCAAGCAGGCCGCCATCCTGGATGACCTCCGACATTCACCGGTGCCCACGCCCGGCGCGCTGGCCTTGCTGGCGATGGGCGGGGCCCTGATCTGGCGTCGCAAGCGGACAGCCTGAACACCAACGATCGCATGCCTTGAGGGGACGGGACAGAGAAGGCCGCGCTTTCGCAAGAAAGCGCGGCCTTTTCGTTTGGCGTCAATCAATCAGGCGATGCTCAGCAGTTGCCGCCGCCCAGAACGCGGAAGAAGGCCTCGATGTCCAGGTCGGTGCCGGTGTCGCCGTCGCCATCGAAGTCGGCCGAACCGCAGGTGGCGCAGCAGTCGCCACCGAGGCAGGCGAAGAAGGCCTCGATGTCCAGATCGGTTCCGGTGTCGCCATCGCCGTCAAAGTCGGCCGAGCCGCACCCTGTTTCAACGGGCAACTGAACATAGTCAAGGTCGTCCCAGAAGACCGTGCCGCTGGTGGGGTTGCCATCCCCGGTGTACCGGCCGATCGTAATCTTGAGGTGGTTTGGATATGGCGGGAGGGGGAAGCACGATCCGCTGGGGACGCCGCACGGACCCAATGGCGAAGAGTTGAACTCAGCCGCCTCGTGTATCTGGGCGCGGGTCCAGCGCTGCTCGTAATAGCGCCACTCGCCGTTGGTCGTGTTGGGAACCCCCAGGTTGATGCTGGGGATTGTGTTGTCGGTCGAGAACGTGTCCCAGTTTGCGGCGTCCTGCGGGCCGGGGAGCTTGATGTCCAGCTTGATGGCGATCAGGTCGCCCTCGATCGGCGCATCGGTCGGGATCATGTACCAGCCGGAGACCACAACGTCGCCGCCATCCCAATCGTAGTAGGGATCAAAGTACGGGTAAGGCGAAGTGCACGCCGTCAGGCAGTTCTGGTCGCAGTAACAGAAGTTGACCGTGTCGGTCGTCAGTCCCACAAAGCCGCCGCTGCCGGAGGTACGCATTTCTGCAACGGCGTTACCGGTGCGGGGCGTCAGCGCGCCGGCGGTGCCGACCGCGAAGAGCGCGGGCAACTGACCATCACCCACAAACCGGCGGCGGGCATTGGGGTTGCTGCCGGGGCTGTGAAAGCCCTCGGGAGCGGTGCTTCCGCAGAAGTAGCAGGCTTGCTCAAAGCCCTTGTTCTGGAAAACAGCGGTCTGGCCGAGCGCGGGGGCCGCGAGCGACAGGAACACGAGCGAGCCGGCGACGGCGGCATGGGTGCGGTTCATGGGCGGAATCTCCGATGGGCTTTGGCAGGAGGGTGCAGGGAAAGGAAGATACTTCGTTGGATTGGGACCGAAAGCGTTTACATTGTCCTCGATCCTCTACGCTCGTCAAGCCATTTTTGTTCCAGATATCGCCCTAATTCGGCCTTCGTTCGTAGATAAGCCCTGCCTCAGCCCTTGAGGCCTTCGGTCGCTATCCCCCGAACGAATGTCCGCTGCGTCAGGAAGAACAACAACAAGACCGGCGCCACGACCATCGTGCTGGCCGCCATCAGCAGGTTCCACGGCGTGTTGCCCGCCTTGCTCTGGTACAACTGAAGCCCAAGCGCCAGCGTGAAGTCGTCCTGGTGCGTCAAGAACACCAGCGGCCCCAGGAAGTCGTTCCATACATACGTGAAGTGGAAGAGCGCCACCACCGCGAGGGCCGGCTTTGACAGCGGAAGAATGATCCGCCAGAAAATCCCCCAGTGCGTACACCCATCGATTCGCGCGGCCTCATCCAGTTCCTTGGGGATGCCCAGGTAGAACTGGCGAAGCAGAAAGATGTTGAACGCGCTCCCAAACCACGCCGGCACCCACAGGGGCTTGAGCGAGCCGATCCACCCCAGCTCACTGAAGACCACAAAGAGCGGCGCCATGACGACCGGGAACGGGATCATCATCGTCGCCAGCACGATGAAGAACGCGAAGCCCCGCCCCCTCCAAGGGATGCGCGCAAAGCCGTACGCCACGATCGCGCTGGAGATCACCATGCCCACCACGCTGAGGATCGCGACGATGAGCGTGTTGCGCAGGTAGAGCGGGAACCGGATCGCCGGGTCGTTCCAGACCGTCTGGTAGTTGTGGGCGGCGAACTCGGGGGTTTGCGTGACGGGAGTCGGCAGCGGCGAGATCGACCCTGAAACCGCCTGGTCCTCGGGCTTGATCGAGGTCGAGGCCATCCACACGACCGGACCGAGGTAGGCGATCGCCAAGGCGATGAGCACGCCGTAGACGAAGACTTTGTTGAGCGATCGTGAGGTCATAAGAGATTGAACCACGGAGAGCACGGAGTTGCACGGAGAAAGGCGGTTGTGATCGGACTGGTCATGGTTGAGACCTGGATTGTTGTTTTTTTTCTTCGACGCCCTGCTTCGCTGCCTTCCTCCGTGTCTCTCCGTGTTCTCCGTGGTGAATCGCTTCTACCCCGCGCGATAATGGACGAGCCTCTTGCTCACCAGGAACATCAGCGCCGTCAGCGCGAGGATGATGAGCAACTGCACCCACGCCATCGCGCTCGCATACCCCATTTGCCCGTAGTAGATGTTGTCGTACAGGTACATCGTGTAGAAGTAGGCCGCCTCGACCTGGCCGTCCTTCTGGCGGTACAGCACGAAGGGAATCACGAACACCTGAAACGTACCGATGGTCAGCACGATCACGTTGAACAGGATCACCGGCGAGATCATGGGGAGCGTCACGTTCCAGAACTTGCGCACCGGGCCCATGCCGTCCAACGCCGCAGCTTCGTACAACTGCTCGGGCACTTCCTTCAGCGCGGCCAGGTACAGGATCACCGCCTGGCCGATGCCCCACAGGCTGACAATCACCAGGGCGGGCATGGCCCAGTCCGGATCGGTCAGCCAGTTGGGGGCGGGCAGACCCACGGCCCGCAGCGCCCGGTTGATCAGGCCATACTCCCCGTTGAAGAGCCACATCCACACCATGGCCGATGCGATCAGCGGAACCAGCGTCGGCAGGAACACCGCGGCCTGAAAAAACCCCGCCGCGCGGACCTTCTGGTTGAGCAGCGCGGCGACCACGACCGAGAGCACGGTGCAGGCTGGGATGGAAATGGCCGCGTAAATGAGCGTGTTCCGCGCCGTGGTCATAAAAACCGGGTCGTTGAACATGCGCACGTAGTTGGCAAGCCCGATCCAGATGGGCGGCTCGAGCACTGGGTAGTCCGTGAAGCTGTAGTAGAGGCTCAGCGCGATGGGGATGAGCAGGAAGGCCAGCGCGCCCACCAGCCAGGGGCTGATCCAGAGGATGCCGGTCAGGTCACGGCGCAGCGAGGGGGTCAAGTCGACACCCCCCTCTTGGCATCGCGCCGCTGCTGCTGATCGGCAACACGGTTGAGGAGCACCTGGTTCTGGACCTGCAGGTCGGTCAGGACCTTCTTGGGTGTGGCCTTGAGCGTCCAGATCGTGTCCAGCGCGATGTCGAAGTTCATCTTGAACTGCAGCCAGGCCCGGGTATCAGGCACGCGGAAGGAGCGCGGGCTCTTGGCGATGGCGTCATGAACCCGCACGCCGCGATTGGGATGGTTGGTGAGGAAGCTCTCGCTGGAGACGGCCAGTGGCGAGTTCTTGCAGTGAACAGTGGCGAGGTACTCGACCACATCCTGCCGCTGGGTGTAGGCGATGAACTCCATGCTCGCCTCTGGGTGCCTGACGCCGCGGGGGATGACCAGCACATCGGTATCAATCATGCCGATCGGGGCGCTCTCCTGGTAGAGGCTCTCGTGCACGGGGAAGGGGCAAACGCCGTAGTCGATGTCTTTTCCGTACGCCCCGATGACATTGGCGAGCCAAGGGCCCTGCATGACCATGGCGACCTTGCCGGTCAGGAAGCCGTTGAGGGGCGAGTCGTAGTTGCCAAAGCCGGAGCGGAAGGTCTCGAGCTGCGCGGGGTCGAACTGGCGCGGGTAACTCTGCACCCAGTCAAAAGCCTGAATGTTGATGGGTGAATCCACCAGTGCCAGGTTGGCCCGCTCATCGTACAGGGAGGCGCCAAAGTAGTAGCCCCACAGCCACGACCACCAGCCGGGCTCTCGGTGCAGAAACCCGGTGCGCCGGATCGCTCCGCCGGGCTCAACGATGGTCAGCCTGCGCTGGCAACCATCAAGTTCCGATATGGTGCGCGGCGGGCGCTCCGGGTCCAGGCCGGCCTCCCGGAGCAGGCCCTTGTTGTAGTAGAGCGCGAGTGTGCCGCCCGTGTTCACCGTGCCGTAGAGCCTGCCGCCAAAGGTCATGACGGGGCGAACACCCATCGCATAGTTTTCCAGCCGTACACCAAAGGGCCGCGCCAGGTCGTCCAGCGGGAGGATGGCGTTGCTGAGGGCGTACCCCGGGATGTTGTAGTTCCACAGGCCCACGATGTCCGGGGGCGCGCCACCGGCGGTGGCGATCATCGTCTTTTGATCAATCGAGTTGACGGCCAGGTAGCGGACGAAGATGCGCGACTGACTTTCGTTGAAGTCGGCAACGACCTTCTGCATGGCGCGGCCCTCGTGACCGGTCCACTTTTCCCAGTAGTCAAGGACGAGGCGGCCGTCGGAGCGTTCCTTTTGGCCGCGGGGGCCAAAGAGCGCAAAACCAAGCCCCGCGGCGGCCAACCCCCCCACCGCTGCACGTCGGGTGATGTCGGCGGTAGAGGCTCGGGGGGTCACTTGCTACCTGTGGGAGTACCTGCGGGGGTGGGGGTTGCGGCACCCGCGGGCGGCAGTCTCGCGGCTGCCGGTGCCTTGGCGGCCATCTCCGCCTTCTCAGCATTGATGCGGGTGATGGTCTCTTCCCAATCGGACTTGTCGAAGATAAAGCCGGAGGGTTGACCGGTCTTCGGGTTCACAAGCCCCTTGGAGGGGTCCAGGTGCGACCCGGCGGTGCGGAGTTGTTTCTCAAGCCTGCCGCGGGGCATGGTGATCTCTTCACCGGTGTCGGCAAACTTAATCGTTACGTTTTCAGTCATGCGCTCGAGGCGGTAGGGATCAGTGCCACCGATGCGGCGCATGTAGATCACGACGGCCACGACCAGCAATACGCCGGCAAGTGCCCAGCCGATCCAGGGGGACTTGTTGATAAACTCCCGAAGCCTGTTCATCGTTCATGCTCCAAACATGGAGACCGGCCACGCACGCTCGGGGCGATCACGGCGGATAGTTGTGACCCCAGTTCCAGAACGGCGGGGGGGCGCCGTACTTGTCGTAACTCTCGTAATACTCGGGGAATGACAGGAGCTTGATGCTCTGGTCGCCAAACAGGAGGTTGTTGCGCCCGGCGCTGACGCGGCCCTTGTTGCCCTTGCCCTGGTGGCGGGGGTATTCATCCAGCGCATCCGTCGCCCACACCACTGTGTCGGGCCGTTTGATCAGGCGGATTTTGCGGGCCGAGACGCCGACCTGCGGTGGGTCGCGGAAACTATCCCAGGCATCGTTGAACCAGTACTCGGTGTAGGTGGTGATGGGCTGAATCCCGCCAAGGAAGCCCGGGTAGGGAAGCGTGTGGATGCGACCGGCCGCCTGCAGGAAGGGGATGTTGATCGGGTCGCGCACGCTGGAAAGGCCCTTGGCCGCGGCACAGTCGAACGGTTTATTCCCGGCGTTGCCCAGGTAGGGCTGGAGAATATCGACGACCCCGACCTGCCAGAACAAACTGCGGGTCGGCCCGGTGTGCAGGTCCAAAAACTGCGGGTCCTTTTGGTCGTCGAGGTAGAGTTGCGTCGCGATGCCGAGCTGCCGCAGCGTGCTCTGACAGATCACCGTCCACGCCGTCTTTCGAGCGTTCCCCAGCGACGGCAGGATGATCGAGATCAGCAGCCCGATGATGGCGATCACCACCAGCAGTTCGATCAGCGTGAAGGCCTTCCGCGGAGTGTGCTTCTTCATGATCGTGCCCTTCCCAGATCGGCGACCGGCTTGGCCTGCACCTGCGGGGCCGCCGGCCACGTTACCTCAACTTCGATCCGCCCGCTCGGGCCACCAGCCGCGACGAGCAGGGATTCAGGAATCACATTCCCGACAATCACTTCTCCGTTCACCGTCAGAACTGGTTGATCGGCCGGGGAGAAGTCCCCGGCATCAAACGACACCCGCACCGAACACCCCCGCCAACGCCGCTCCACACGCACCATACCCAAATCCGCCACCGGGCACGGATCGATCAACAATCCCTCCCAGGTCGGGCGGATGCCAAGCACCCATTCGAGGCACACCCGGTTGAGCCACGCGGCGGAACCCGTGTACCACGTCCAGCCCGCGCGCCCGGGGAGGTCCGAGAGGGGGCCATCAACGTTGCCCGGTGTCACGTACGGCTCGGCCCGGTACGCATCAGCCTGTACGCACCGCCGGGGTGGAGAGATTGAATCAAAGATGCTCTGAACCGCGGCCGAGTCGCGCCGCTTGGCCGCCGCGGCGAGCGCCCAGGTGGCCGCGTGCATGTACACGCCGCCGTTTTCACGGCTGCCGGGGCTGTAGCGGGTGACATAACCGATGGTGGGGTCCGGCTGGGTGTAGGCAGGGGCCAGGAGCAGCGGACCATAAGGTGAAAGCAAAGATCCCTTTACGGACTGCCACGCCGCCTCAACCCGCTGCGCCGGCGCAACGTCGGCCAGGATGGCCCACGTCTGCGCGTTGAGGTGGATCTTGCCTTCGGGCGAGGAACTGGCCCCAACCCACTCACCATTGTCCTTGGTGCCGTAGCGGTACCACGCGCCGTCCCAGGCGTGGGTGTTAATCGCCTTGATTAGTTGGGCGCGCCGGCGGCGGCAGTCCTCCGCGGAATCCGAGTCGTTGAGGTGGTCGTAGATGCTGGCGAAGTCATTCAGGATGGAGCACAGGAACATCCCCAGCCAGACGCTTTCACCCTTCTCTTCAACACCCATGGCGGAGAGGCCGTCGTTCCAGTCACATGAGCCGATGTGCGGCAGGCCACGCTCGCTGAAGCGCAAGAACGACCGCTGCATCGCCCGGCGGCAGTGCTCCATCAGGGAAACAGGTGTGGGGTCGTCCACGAACGGTGCGGTCTTGTCGAGCGCGGCAAAGTCGCCGGTCTCCCGCAGGTACGAAGCGGTGACGAAGGGGAGCCACAGGTAGTCGTCGCTGCACGCGGTGTGGTTGCCAAAGTCGGCCAGGGCGTGCCACCAGTGGTAGACGCTGCCGTCCTTGAACTGCTTGCCGGCGTGGAGCATCAACTGGTCGAGGCAGCGCGTTGGGTCAAGCGGAAGCCACACCTGGCTGTCCTGCAACTGGTCGCGGTAACCAAAGGCGCCCGACTGCTGGTAGTACCCGGTGCGCCCCCACATCCGCCCGCTGATGGCCTGGTAGGGCAGCCAGTGGTTGTTCAGCAGGTCAAAGTCGGTGCGCTGCGTGAGGACCGTGGTCGGCGAGGTTCGCCGCCGCCAATCCTCTTCGGCGTCGCGCACGACACGCTCGGCCTGGCCCTCGCCCGAGTATGCGTCCACCAGGGAGAGGGCTTCCTTCTCGTCGGCCCCGATCGTCAACAGGTAGTGCAGCCTCACCGTCGCGCCCGGCTCAATCGTCAGGTCCCCGCCCAGCGCCGCCGCCGCGTCGCCGAATCGACCAAACCCCACCGGGGTGCCGATGGGCTTGCCCTTGGCGGTCATGGCCGCGGGGTTGGCGGTGCTCTGATAGCGGCCCAGGAAGGTGGACTTGTCAGCGATGGCCAGGTCGCGCTCGAAAGGCCGGCCGCAGACGGCGTGTGCCGCGGCGTAAGGCCAAGGCTTGTTCCAGTGCTCGGCCTCGCTCTTGGGGGGGATGTCCCACATGTTCTTGGTGGCCACGATCGCTCGCCGACGAGCATCGAACAATGTGTTGAAGAAGAGCCGGTGGAACTCGCGTTTGGTATCGGGGGCGACGCCGCAGGTCCACTCAAAGTAGGAGGAGAGCCGGAGTCGACGGGGCACCCGGCCGGTATTGGTCAGTTCGACCTGCCAGACCTCAACGGCGTCACGCGGGGCCACGGCCAGCGTCCAGCGGGCGCTGACCCCGTTGTGCGCGGTGGCAAAGGTCGTCGATCCCGGCGTGTGCGTGCAGGAGTACTTCTCGTAGGTGGGGTGACAAGGCGCGGGGGCCAGCGACCAGACCTGGTCGGTGTCGAGGTCAGCGAGGTAGAGGAACTTGCCGTAGCAGTCTCGGACCAGGTCCATTTCCCAGCGGGTCAGGACGTTGTGCTGGGCATCATCAAACCAGGAGAAGCCGCCCCCGTTCTGGCTGATGACCAGGCCGTAGCGACCGTTGCAAATGACATTCACCCAGGGCATGGGCGTGCCGGCATCGGTGATGGTGAAAGCACGCCCGGTGGCGTCAAAGGATCCGTAGCGATTGGCGAGCATTGAAGTCCCGGGATTCTGCGGAAAGCCGCGAATGTAAACGCTTCCATGATGATACCACAACCACCCCATGTCAAGCAAAGAAAATCGTCCGGTCAAAAGGATCCACGCCCATGCAGGCAGGTTGTCCGCACCACAACTCCAAAAACAAAGCCGCCGGCACCCAACGGGATGCCGGCGGCCGAGTTCGTTTCTCATACCTGCTCGTTCAGCGGCGGCGACGGCCCATGGCCAGGAGGCCCAGGCCCATCACGCCGAAAGAAGCCGGCGTCGGCACTACGCTGGTGCCGCCGTACTCAATGTCAGAGAAGTCAGCGATCAAGGGGTTGCGCTGGTTCTGTGCCTGGAGCGCGATCCTGGACCCGTTGTTGAAACCCTGGAAGTCAGGGTCGCCGAAGCCCTTCACGCCGCTGGAGATGCCGTTGAAGATGGCTTCGTACTGGGGAATGACGCCGTTGTGGTAGTAACGGAACTCAAGGGTGGCCGTGGTGCCGAGCGTGTACGCCGCGCCACCGAACCCGTGGAAGTCCAAGCCTGCGCCGAAAACAGCGACCTCGCCGTCGCTGGCGACCATGAACGCACCCTCGTTGATGAACAGCGGGTTCACCTGGTGCGGGTTACGGAAGAACAGGCCCGCCTCCTTGCGCGGCTGACCGGCAACCGCGTTCACGCGCACGGTCGTCGTGATCGTGAAGTCCTCGGACTGCTGGAACAGGTAGTCGGTGGCGCCATCGTTCGAGAAGGTGGCCCAGTGCTTGTTGGCGAAGTTGCCGGGGGTGAACTGCGGGAAACTCTCCTGGAACCGCACGCTCGCCGGGTAGGCGTTGGTGGTAACCAGCGTGGAGGCCGGGAAGTCGTTCCAAGCCCGCTCCGTAACGACCACACTGTTGATGCTGTTGGGCGCGGCGAAGGCCGTACCCGCGAGACCGACCGCCGCAATGGCGAAAAGACCGATGGACGCTCTGTTCATGGTTGCCTCTCTTTCACTCACCACACCCAGAACCCGGTGATGCACACAGTGGCGTTTGGAAACTCACCCGAATCCTGTAAAGGCTTTCATCCTCACCGAATTCACACCATCTGTCAATAGTAAACTGTGTCATTCGCGCAAAAACAATCGAATTGTCGACTTGTTCATGGAACGTTCGGTATGACCGCCGGCCCTGTTGGAAGTGTTTGCTGTTTCAACCGTTGCAATCCAGCCCGCACGAATGGGTGCCCGTGAAACAGGTCCCAAACCAGCCCAGTCCGGGCATTCTCAATCGCCAGCAGCAGCGGCCCTTGGTCAATCGCCAGGTAATCCGCGGCAACCCACCCGGTCCCGAGGTTAAAGGCATCGGCGAAGCCATACCCGCCCTTCGCTGGGTCCATCCACACAAGCGGAGTGCCGTCCGGACCACTCAGGCTTTGGTAGTACCGCATGGCGGCCACCGCGCCCGCCGGATCAAACATGATCGCGCTGCCGGCGCCGTACGGAGCGATGGTCCCATCGCCGTAGTTGTCGGGCGGGAAGTGGAGCGCGAAGTCAACCTCAGGGATGGCCCCGGGCATGGGGAGTTGATTAGGAAAGAGCCCGGGAACCGCGTACCCGCCCTCCACATCCGACGCCGTCAGCCCCCATGCGTTGACCCCAAGGGTCGGAACGGCCTTGGGGTTCTCGACGGCCTTAGCCCGGTGCATGATCACAGCGCGTCGGCTGTTCTCCCACCAGTCCACCCGCGGCCGGTTTGCGATGCCGAACGCTGAAGGGTCGTCAACGCCCAAAGCCGCGTAGTTGATCCAGCAGTGTGCAAAGGTGTTCGTGAACAACGCCCCCGACCACGGGAACCAGACAAAGGTCCCCGAATCGGCGTACGAGCCGACTTGGCGGCGCAGTTTGTAATAGAGCGCGGGATCGACACGGTGCTTTTCGGTCGGCGCGCACACCGCCAGCAGCGTGACCAGGCGGTGTTCATCCCCGCTGTCGAGCCAGTAATAAGGAATCAGGCTGCCCGACCCGCCGGGCGCTTCAAGGGCATCTGGTCTCCACCCCAGGCTGAGGAACCCCTGCGCGTGAGCGGGGGCGTCCACCCCCGCGATGAAGAACGTCCAGTCCGCCTCTGTAAAGAGGGCATCGCCAATCTCCGCCACTTCACCGCCAAAGTACGCCGACGCCGTCAGTATCCCCGCAAAGAGCAGCGAGGAGTCGATGGTGCTGACGACGTGCTCGTAGGCTTCCTCGGGCTGCCCGGCTGTGTCGTGATGGATGAAGTGGTAGAAGAACCCGGCCTTTCGGTTCCCCTTGCCATCGGCAAGTGCCCGCAAGATCAGCGCAGCCCGCGCCCGGCCTTGCTCGCGCGTGATCCATCCCCGCTCCACCCCGATGCAGATCCCCGAGAGTTGGAAGCCGACGCCCGCGGTGCTGACGGTGGGCTTGCTGTTCCGGTCCGGCGCCATCCCGGTCTTGGCCCGGGTTTCCGGGTCACCCGCATTCCAGAGAAAGTTGAACGCCCCGCGCTGGACCTCGTCCAGCAACCGCTCATCCTCGCTTGAAAACGTGAAAGGCGGTTTGCGAATCCCCTGCGGCGTTTCCACCACCACCTGCGCCAGCGGCACGCCCACCGACGCGGGCGCGGCCGCATCCTTCTTCCGGCACGCCGGGGTCCATGCCGCCATCACGCCGACGATTGCGAGCGTGGTCAGGATTCCGGCTTTGGCCATGCGGACTACTCCATGATTCGGGCGAAAAAACGGTTGCGAACCGTAAACGCTTTCATTCTACTGTACACGGCCCGCACCCTTTCCCCCCACACTTCCCCGCCATTCCCGATGCCCAAGTCCGACTTCAAGTACCATGCCGCCGTGCCAGACGCCAAAGGCCCTCACAAACCTGCCGCGAAGTCGGACCCCGGCAATGGTGAGCGGCCCAGCGTCTCGATCCACGACGTCGCCGATGCGGCCCGTGTATCAATCGCCACCGTCAGCCGCGTCATGAACAACCCGCGCCTGGTGTCCACCAAGACCGCGGCACGCGTTCAGGAGGTCATCAAGAAACTCGGCTACGTGCCCAACCCCTTCGCCCAGGGGTTAATCACAAGAGAAAGCCGCGTCTTGGGGATCGCCCTGCCGGACATATACGGGGAGTTCTACTCCGAGTTGTTGCGCGGGGCCGACGGCGAGGCCCGCCGCCTGCGCTACCACCTGCTCGTCAGTTCCGAATCACACGACGACCAGGAAGAAGGCCGACGCGCCAGCCCCGCGTTCGGCCTGATCGATGGCCTCGCCGTCATGATCACCGACGCCAACAGCCCGCTCTCCCGCGAGGCCCGCGAGTCGGCAATCCCCACCGTCGTCCTCGACACCGACCTGCACAAGCGCGGCGTCGACAGCATCGTCGTCGATAACGCCAAGGGAACCCGCGAAGCCACGCAGCACCTGCTCGAGTCGGTACCGCCCTCGCGCTGTTACTTCGTGGGTGGACCCGCCGAGAACTTCGACACCCAGCAGCGGGCCGGGGCGTTTACCGAAACCCTCATCGCCTCCGGGTGCACGCCCGACCAGCACCAGGTCACGTTCGGCCAGTACACACTGGAGTGGGGCAGGCAGTGGGCGCTCGCGGCCGCTTCCCACCACACCCTCAACGGGTCGGGCGTCCTCGCCGGCAACGACGAAATCGCCTGCGGCATCATGCAGGTCGCCGAGGATTCCGGCGTCGAGATTCCCCGCCAGCTGCGCGTCATCGGCTTTGACGACACGCGCCTGGCCACCCTGGTCCGCCCCCGCCTCTCCACCGTCCGCGTGCCCATGCGAGAGGTCGGGGCCGCGGCCATCCGCCTGCTGGTGCAGCGCGTTGAAGACAGGACAGCCGAGCCGACGTGCATCCACCTCCCCACGGCGCTCATCATCCGAGAGAGCAGCGTCGGCCCCGCTCAGTGACTCATCTCCGCAAGGCGAAGAGAACGCGGAGTGCCGCTGTCGACGGGTCACGCACGACATCGCTCGCAACTCGTTGAAAGCCCTGGGCTTGCCGAAATTTTTCGGTTTTCCCTTCCCCCCCCCCCCCCCCTATCGGTATGATGAACAGCACGGTGCGTTTGATCCCGGCATGTGTGGCTTTCCGGAAGGAGGCGGCAATGCGGTGGATAATGATCCTGCTTGTGGCGGCAATAATTTTCATGCCGACCGCCGCGTGCGCGCAGGTACCAGGGGATGCCAATGGCGATGGATTGGTTACGGGTGCCGACCTATCAGGTTTGGCCGCCTGCCTGAACGGACCTGTCATACCGGCGGGGGCTGGATGCTGGACGTTCGACACTGACTTGGATGGCTTTGTTGGTCTAGAGACGGCTCTCGCCTTTCAGGTCGCCCAAACCGGACCCTTCGCTTGTCTTATTGACCTCTGCGCAGATATAGGCATTGTGGTTCACAAGGGAAGCCCGGCATGATCAAAGGCTGCGGCGAGGAGGTTGGGCCGACAACGCTGGCCGGTGAGCGAGCGGCGGACGTGGCCGCGCAGGTCG
>Ga0163144_10010313_pt1 | contig 19931 bp, 14 predicted proteins | sample OliLak19BULKMAT1_FD_123175 | JGI IMG/M metagenome (GOLD analysis project Ga0163144, IMG submission 123175) | Freshwater microbial mat bacterial communities from Lake Vanda, McMurdo Dry Valleys, Antarctica - Oligotrophic Lake LV.19.BULKMAT1 | ecosystem: Environmental > Aquatic > Freshwater >... | reverse complement strand
GAGGAAGCCGCAAAGACAGAGCCTTGCCAGGCTCCACATTGAATTCGTCAATCGTGTCCTGGATGAACGCGGCTTCTTCCGGTGTCGCCTGCAGGCCAACCGACAGCCAGTCACGCACAGCCTGCAACTCCGCCGCCGCCGAGAGACCGATCTCTTTCAGGGCAATTCGCTCCAGGTTCGGTTTCAGCGACGCATCGTGCAGACGGTCAAAATCCTTGCGGTTTCCATGCATCACGAGCTGTTCTGCCGACAACAATTCCGTTTGCAGTCGAATCCATTCGGCGGGCATCAGCACGGGTGCCGTTGTGCTGCGGGCGATCTCGTCACGTCGCGCGATGAGCTTTGCCAGTCGTGCCACGGGACGGTCATCGATAACGGGTGCCGCGGAATCGGCCGGCTGCGCGCCTTCGCTGCTCTGTTTGCTGCCATCCGTCACGGCTGCGCCCTGTGCAGAGCCGGCGGTCACTGCATCTTTTGCCGCAGCGGCGACGGACTTTGCCGCCGCCGGATCTTTCCCGAGGACCGCTCGCTGCAGGAGTTCAGCCCGAGCCGCGTTTCTGTCCGCGGAAACCGACCAGACGGACTGCGTTTCTCCGAAACGACCCTTGACCCAGGTGTGGACTTCCGACTTCAGAAACTGCGACAGCTCTGCAGGCGTGCCGCACTTTCCGTTCGTGAATGCCTGAGCGACAAAGTGTCCAAACGCCGTGCCGTGAAACTCGGGAAGCAGATTCGGGGGCTGCGACTCGCTGCCGTCCGGTACAGCTTTGGAATCGCCCACGCCGGGCTTCGCATCGGGAACGTACTCCCAGCTGCGCTCCCCGCGATCACAGGCGCAGATGACCGTGAGTCCCTGAATGCTGGCCGCTTCGGTTTCACTGCGAATCAGCGCCGGCACGTCATCCGAAAGCGAACCCGTCGCGAGCCCCGGGCGACGTCCGGTCAGCTCCAGCAGCAGCACTGTCTGCGCCGGCTTCCGTTCCGCCAGCTTTTCAAGCAGCACAGAAAATGCGATCGGCTCGCTTGCGACCTTACCTGGCAGGAACACAACCAGTGTCCTGTCGGTCGTATTTTCATCCGGTGCGCACCAAGCTTCGGTCGAGCAGTAAATCACCAGCGACTCGTCCGACGGATGGGGCAGCCCGGCGGCAAAGTCCGGGAGACTGCTGGCGTCCCCAGGCGGGCCAATTCGTTCCGGATTGGCGTCATGATATCTCTGAGCGAGCGACTGCAATCGCGCTCGATTGAATTCAGCAGTGCCGGCAGGAAGAGGTGTGATCCCCGTCGCATCGGACTCGAACGAGTCCGCCGTCACGAACACAAAATGGAGCACCGGGACTCCCGACCCAATCACCAGCCAGGCCACGACGCTGACGAGCGCAGTCAGAAACGCGCAGACCGCGACGATCTGCATCCGTCGGGATTCACGCGCTCGTCGCGTTTTCTCCGGACGCCACGAGCGTCCCTGACCAGTTGACACACTGAAACTCCCGGCTGATGCGTTAAACTCTCGGTATTTCGAATCCGGCTCGGGGAACTCTCGCGAAGAATCCGGCAGCCTGATCGTCGCCGGTGATCACTTCCGACTTCGGGTCCCACTTGATCATTCGGTTCAGTCGTGCCGCGATCGTTGCCAGATGACAGGTATTCATCGTCTGCACATGCGAGTACACATCGGACACCGGCAGGCCGCCTTCCGTCAGACAGCGATAGAAGTTGTGCTTGTGGCCTTCGAACGGCTTGCCTTTGTACAGCTCACTGAGCTCAGCATCACCAAACTGATCTTTGTCCCAGTTCTCTTCGATGGGTAACCCGGTGATCTTGCTGCGGTTCACGAAGAAGCGGCCTTTTGAGCCTTCGAAAAGCAGACCGTTGTCACCGCGGCTGGTAATGTGCAGTTCAACTCCACTGGCATACTTTGCAATGACGTTGAAGTCGTGTGAGGAATTGAAGCTGTCGTCCTGTGTCGGATAGCCGTTCTCGAAGGGAACTGGGTGCTTCGCGTCCGATCCGTCGATCTCGACGGGACCAGCCCCGTCGCCGTCTTCGCCGATCGCCCACTGCGCGATGTCGACATGATGAGCGCCCCAGTCGGTGAATTTTCCGCCCGAGTATTCATACCACCAGCGAAATGTATTGTGCGAGCGCTGTTCGACATAGTCGACCAGCGGCGCCTGGCCGAGCCACATATTCCAGTCGAGATTCGCCGGCGGCATTGATTTCAGGAACGGCCCGCCGACATCACCGCCGCCAATGCCGGCGGTGATCTTGGTCACTTCGCCGATCAGTCCCTTCCGAACCATACTGACGGCTCGCATGAACAGATCACGATCACTGCGCTGCTGAGTCCCCACGAAGAAAACCCGGTCGCTGTATTTCCTGCAGGCATTGCGAATCAGCTGATTCTCTTCCAGAGTCAGCGTCAGCGGCTTCTGACAAAAGACATGCTTGCCGGCCTGCAATGCTTCAATGGCGATTTTGACGTGCCAGTGATCCGGCGTCACGACGCTGACGACGTCGATGTCCGAGCGTTCCAGCACCCTCCGGTAGTCTTCGCAGACGTCCGCTTTGCCGCCTCCGATATTCGGATCGTCATTCGCCTTCGCTGCCTGGTTTTTGTCGACGTCACACAGAACCAGAATGTCACCGAAGTGTTTGTGCCCGTGGGCATCACCGCGGCCCATGCCTCCGAGCCCAATGCAACCGATTCGGGGACGGTCGACGGCCATCGCGTTCGCAAATGCCAGTCTGCTCCACGGAAAACATCCGGCCGCCGTCGCGGATGCTGCCAGCGATACGGACTTCTTGAGAAACGCACGGCGAGTCGCCGAGGTGTTCGGGCGCGGCATGTGGGAACTCCGGAGGGATTCGGGCGTGGACGATCCCGGCTCGCCGGGACGGATCAGCAACGCTGAGAGTCTACGCTGGCGGATTTCAGGTCTCAACCAACTCCGCTTTCCCGGTATAGGGGTAGGTGTGAACCCACCGAGGAATCCCGCGCGACAAGCGACCGGGAAGCCATGATCACTGGCACCGCTGGAGAAACTCGCAGCTGTTTTCGCAGACAACATGCGAAGCCTCGGAGGGTTGACACCCTCCGCTCGCCAGACGTTAGGACTTCATTTCAGAGCGAGTCCGCCGGTATACTTCGCCTCCTGATGACTGGCCGATGACTTCTGGTCTGACGAAATGCCCCTCAAAACAGACACACCCGACTTACCGCCTCTGAACCTGACGCCCATGATTGACGTCCTGTTAGTACTGGTCATTTTCTTCGTTGTCGCTGCGCGGTTTACCGAGGAGGCGCAGCATCAGCAGTTTGATGTCGAGCTGCCGACAGCTTCTCCCGTTCAGGCAATGAGTCGTCAGCCGGATCCACTGGTGGTCAGCGTCGGCAGGTCTGGTCGGATCAATTTCAATAATCGAGACCTCACACTGGAGCAGCTGCAGGCCGAACTCAGAAAGGCGAAAGAGATCTATGCCGACCAGGCCGTACTGATTCGCGGTGACGGCGAGGGTCAGTACCAGGCAGTCGTCGATGTCATGAATGCGTGCCACCAGATTCAGATCAAGCGATTTTCTCTCGCATTTCAGCCAATGGAAACGGCGACTCCGTGACGCACGCAACTCTGACCGGAGTCGCTCACATCCTGTAACGGCAGGCCACAGGCATCTGCGGCTCTGCCATGCAACGGCTCTTCATTTCCAATGAACGCACTTCAGCAACTCATCTCAAAACTCAGCCGAGGATCGTCGCTCAGCGGCGACGATCTCTTTGCGCTGTTGCTGGTCGTGACGATGGTCGCGTCGCTCTCTCATCTGTTAACAATGCTGGCGACCCGCTGGGGTGACCGCAACATTGCGTTTAAGTCGCTGCTGGCGTCAATTCTGATTCACGGCGTCTGCTTCCTCGGCCTTGAAGTCTTCGAACCCACTTCCTCGCGACGTGTGAAAGCGGATGTTCCGCGGCCACCACTGCCTGTGGCGGTTACCGATGTTCTTGTCGAGGGACAGGATGATGTGCCATTCGCAAAGTCCGGCAACACTCCGTATGCCAAAGCCGACCGACCGACGCAGCCGGACATCGATTTGCAGCGGTTTGAGGGCAAGTCACGGGAGCTTACGCCGTCGGAAACACCGACACGCATTTCGGACGAACTCGAATCGCTCACCACAACGGCGCAGGATGTCACGCAATTCGAACCGCATGAAATGACTGAACTCGCAGTTCCGACGGATGCCGGTCTGGAAGGGCCGAAGCAACCGGCTGCGGAAGATCCTGCTGCCGATCTGAAGACGACGTTCGAACAAAACGCCGCAGATGTGTTTGCTCTCGATACAACTCGCACACTGCCTCAAACCGGTCGTCCGGACGAGACGGGCCGTGTCGACGATCCGACCGCATTACTCGCGGCACCGGAGCTGAAATTTGATGCGCCGACTCGCGATCTCGCGCTGAGTCTGGCGACCGACAGCGACACGGTCATTGAACTGCCACCCGTGACCGAAGATCCGGGCGACGTGATTGAACGCGGAGCCGCGCCGACGGTCGCCCCGGAATCCAGCGACGGCAGTACCCTGACGGCTGACACGCGCAAGCCCCGGAACGGAGCCGCTTCGTCGTTTCAGGCGCGACTGCCCCGCCCGTCTCGATCTGTCCCGGACCGCGATCCCGCGATGCGATCGTCACGAAACACTCCTGAGCGTGCTCAGACACCAACTCCGCTCTCGGACAGTTATGACGATGTGCGGATTGGTGATCTGGCTCCTGACTTCAGTGAGTCGCTGCAGTCAGCCGCCCCCCTGACGGAGGCCGATTTGCCGACAATTCAGCGCCGCGACAATCCGCCGGCCACTTACCAACTCCGCAATGTGGAAGTCCGTCGCGACGCGGCCGAACGATTCGGCGGAACTCGGGAGTCCGAAAACGCCGTGGAACGCAGCCTCCGCTGGCTGGTTGCGAATCAGTCGGCGGATGGTCACTGGGATGCAGACGAGCATGGTGCCGGAACGGAACAGAGCGACAAATTCGACGACGCTGTTTACCCCGGACGTAACGCTGACACGGGCCTGACCGCGCTGGTGATGCTGTCGTTCCTCGGTGCAGGGTACACTCACGAGACTGGACGCCACTGCTTCGAAGTGGATCGCGCGCTCGACTGGCTGATCAGCCAGCAGGGTGACGACGGCAATCTCTGCGGCAAAGCGGACTACAACGGGCGGATGTACTGCCATGCGATGGCAACGTATTCGCTGGCCGAAGCCTACGGCATGCAGTCTGAGTCGTTTCTTGGTCCGATCGTCGATCCGGATCTGGTGCTGGCTCCCAGGGAATTCGCTGAAATTGCAGCAGCGCAGACCGCAGCAGCGGTCACCGCACAGAGCACGCTCGTCTTGCTGGCGAGTGAACAGACTCGACGCAGGATGGAAACCAATCAGTTTGTGTACTCACTCAGACGAGTCGACGACATTCGCCTGCGGAGCGCGCTGGCTCGCGCGGTCGCGTTCACGATCGGCCAGCAGGATCCGACCAGCGGTGGCTGGAGATACAAGCTTCTGCAGGAAGGCGATGTCAGTATGTTCGGCTGGCAGATGATGTCACTGAAGAGTGCCGAAATTGCTGGTGTGTCGGTCCCCGCGCGAGTTCGCGAAAGAATGAACACGTTTCTGAACAACGTTCGCCAGGGCCAGCACGGAGGACTTTTCGGATATCGTCGAAATGTTGTGACGGCCGGAGTCAGTTCTGTAAAGGTGTCGCCGACGATGACCGCCGAAGCACTGTTCTGTCAGCAGATGCTGGGCTATCCCAGGGATTCAGCCTCCAACCGCGAGTCCGTCACGTATCTGATGAAGAACACACCACGGCTGTCGGAACTGAACTATTACTACTGGTACTACGGAACTCTGGCGATGTATCAGCACGGCGGACGACCGTGGCAGGAGTGGAACGTGGTCGTCCGTGATACACTGATTTCGCAACAGGTGACGACCGGCCCGACGGCCGGCAGCTGGGAACCGAACGACGAGTGGGGCCGCTATGGCGGCCGACTGTATTCAACGGCCCTTGCGACGCTCACGCTGGAGGTCTATTACCGACTGCTGCCGTTGTACCGGATGAACGACAAACCGGAACCGAAGTGATCAGTTTCCGCGACCTGTGCCGAGTTACCAGGCTCCAGCCAAGTCAGGCGCATCCCGGAAGCTCAGCTTCCACTGCTTGGCATTTCAGCCGGCTGGGCCCGGCCAGCGTGCCATGCAGATCGCGAAGCAGAGCTTCCGGGACCAGCGTTCCCAGGCTGGAGCCTGGGAACGAGGGCCAGGAACTATTCTTCCGCGACGAAAGGCAGCAGGCCGATGAATCGTGCCTGCAGAACCGCGCTCCGAACGGCCCGCTGGTAAAGAGCGGAAGTTCCCGTGCGGCGCCGTGGCAGGATGCGACCTTCGCGATCGATCAATGTCCGCAGCGTCTTCATGTCTTTGTAGTCGACGTAAACCGGACGAGGAACCCTGCCCATCCCCGTGAACTGGCAGGTCATCTTCTTCTTCTTCAGACGAGCACGGCGTTTACGGAGTTTCTTCAGATCAGCGCGGGAAATTGTGGCCATGGAACGGAAATCACCTTACGGGAAATCATCAACTGCGGGCAAAACACCCCGTGAAGCTCGTCTGAGGCTGAAAAGCCAACGAGCCGCCCGACGGACCGGAAGCGGACTTCCAGCGGGGAAACGAAGCGACGCAGTGTAATTCGGCAATCGCTGTCCGACAACACAATCCGGAGTTCCATTTTGGCTTTCCGGCATGCCGAAGCTAAATCGCGTCTGTTCCGGTTTCGCCTGTTCGAATGCGGACGACCTGCTCCAGGCTGGAGACAAAGATCTTGCCGTCGCCGATTTGCCCTGTGCGGGCGGCTTCACAGATCGCGTTGATGGCACCGTCCACTTCGTTGTCGTTGACGACCACTTCCATCTTCACTTTCGGCATGAAATCGACCGTATATTCCGCTCCGCGATACGTTTCCTTATGGCCGCGCTGGCGACCGAAACCGCGGACTTCGGAGACTGTCATCCCCTGCACACCGATGCTGGTCAACTTTGTCTTGACGTCTTCCAGCTTGTAATGACGAATAACAGCCTCGAGCTTTTTCATGATCTCTGCCTTGACCCCTGCATGAAACTGACTAGCCGACCGCTGAGAATGCGCTCGGTGCGGACGTGGATTCTTTTACTTCAGTCGCTCTGAAAAGAACAGCCTCCCGTGCGTCGACTTCCGGAGAGGATCCGTGGAGCGAATTCCGCTGTTGCAACTCCCATGCCGCCTTGTTTGTCACCGCGCAACAGGGGTAAGAACCTGTCTATCATTAAGACCGCGATTTCGTGAGCCGCAAGGCGCTAGCCGCGGGTCGTCTCGCTGCCACCCGCGGCTAGCGCCTTGCGGCTCACAATCTCGGAATAGTTCTTGGACAGGTCCTAAGATGGTGCATATTGCCTATTAGTTGTGCAGCATGCTCGCACAGCAGGCATTGCCCGCCAGTAGGCAGTCGCCCTTGTGCGATCCTGGCCGCCATCCGGCTGTCCTGTTTTTTTGGCCGACACCACGGCAGCGGTGCTAAGCCCGATTCAGAAAGTCAGGCCCGCCTGATGGAAAGAGCCCCGGTGACGCAGTACGGTGTGTTGACGGCGCAGAGTGGAACGGCCGGCATGAGGATCTCACCGCTGGACGGCGATGAATCTCTGAGCGAACTCAATTCACCGCGAAAATGCATCAGACTCATTTGTGATTCTCATCCTGATACTCATCCCTGTCGGACTCATCGCGGGGCGTATTGCGTCTGTGTGGGCCGCGTCACTGATCGATCAACAAATCCCGACCGGGCTCAGACGATGTGACGCCTGCGGGCAGCGGCATTCGCTGCGTCGGCAGCTGTTGCAGATGAACCCGACACGGAAGTGTCCGGGATGCGGGGTTCGAGACAGCATGTGGCCATTCTGGACCACTGTGACAATGTCTCTGATCTTCAGCGTCTTTGGCTGGCTGCTCGTCGAGGCTGGATGCCAGTCAGTCATTGAAGTCCGGCCGTCGATGCCACTCTGGCAGAATCGACTGCCCTTTCATCTGCTGTTTATTTTTCTGCTCGCCACAGCCACGATCGCGGATCTGCTGGACTACGTCATTCCTGACGTGATCGTACTGCCGGGAGCGTTGATCGCCGTGTTGTGGGCATCACTCAGCGGCGAGCTGCAGGTCATTCATGCCTGGGTCGACTGGGATTACGATTTTGTGAATCTGTACGGACAGTATATCCCCGAATGGATGAAGCGGCATCAGCATCTGCACGGTTTCGTGTGGAGCACCAGTGGTCTGGCGACAGGAGCCGGCCTGATGTGGGCCGGACGAGCTGCGGCACATGCAATTCTCGGCGTCCCGGCCATCGGATCCGGAGACGTGACACTGATGGCGATGATTGGCGCATTCCTCGGCTGGCAGCCCACGTTGTGCGCACTGGCCATTGCTCCGCTGGTCGGAATGGTGCTGGGACTCGGCGGCCGCATTGTCACCGGTCGCAACTTCGTGGCCTTCGGTCCCTACCTGTGCATCGCCGCGCTGATCGTGCTGTGTACCTGGCGAGTCCTCTGGGAATCGCTGCGACTCAAAATCATCTTCAGCCACTGGCCCACCGTTGCCGGCATGGCGGGTGGTTCATTCGCAGCCTACTGCGTTCTGCTGGTCGGCCTGCGCATCTTTCGAGCCGTCCCGACGGACCGATTGCGGTGAGCGATCCGGGATCAAGTCGTCGCAGATCGAGGCTCATCCCGCGGAGCGTGATGGCGACTTTAGTGGTAGATTGTGCCACGCCGGTGAGTTATGTTCCGGGATTGTTCCGCGATGACCTCTGCCAGTTCTTTGCCAGCTCCGAATGCACTTCATCGAAATCCAGCCCGTTCAGTCGCCGATCCGCGGGACAATCCGGCCTCCTGGTTCCAAGAGTATCAGTAATCGCGCGCTGATTCTCGCGGCTCTGGCCGATGGAACGTCGACGCTGACCGGGATACTCGACAGCCAGGACACGCGGGTCATGATCGAAAGCCTGCGACGACTGGACTTTGAAGTTGATCACGATGCTGGTGGTTGTCGATGCAACGTGCACGGGTTGAGTGGTCGCATTCCTGCGAGCAGCGCGGATTTGTGGCTGGAGAACAGCGGGACGAGTATCCGGTTTCTGACCTCGCTGTGCGCTCTGGGAAGCGGGGCGTATCGCCTGGACGGCGTTGAACGTATGCGACAACGTCCGATCGGTGACCTCGTCCGAGCGCTGCAGCCGCTCGGGGCGAATGTACGGTTCGAGCTGCCTGGCAGCGACGGTCCTCCGGTCATCGTGGATGGGACCGCCAGTCACATGCACGGCGGTTCGACCATGATCAAGGGGGACATCAGCAGTCAGTTTCTCAGCAGTCTGCTGATGGCCGCTCCGGCCTGCAGCGACGCTGTTCATGTGAAAGTGGAAGGTGAGCTGGTCTCGAAGCCCTACATCGCAATGACGCTGAAGATGATGCGTGCCTTCGGTGCTGAGATCGATTTCCCTGACGACTTGTCTGAGTTCCGAATTCAGTCGCGTCCTTACCGATCGTGCAGCTATGACATCGAGCCCGACGCTTCGGCAGCCAGTTACTTCTTCGGAGCCGCAGCAGTCACCGGCGGAACCGTCAGCGTGACCGGACTTTCCCGCGGTGCGTTGCAGGGCGATGTCGGGTTTGCTGCTGTGCTCGAACAAATGGGATGTGAGATCACCTGGGGCTCAGATCGCATCACGGTGACCGGTCGCTCGCTGCACGGCATTGACATCGACATGAACGCGATCAGTGATACGGCTCAGACGCTGTCAGCGGTCGCCGTGTTCGCCGACAGCCCGACGACGATCCGAAACGTCGGTCACATGCGGCACAAGGAAACGGATCGCATCACGGCGGTCGTGACAGAACTTCAGCGAGCCGGCATCCGCGCGGATGAACATGAAGATGGACTGACGATTTATCCCGGAGTGCCTCAGGCTGCAGAGATACAGACATACGACGATCACCGCATGGCGATGAGTTTTTCCCTGCTGGGCCTGCGGGTCCCTGGCATCAGAATTCTCGAGCCTGGCTGCACGACGAAGACTTATCCGAAGTACTTCGAAGACCTCGCGGTATTGTGTGCGGGAGAGCGAAGATGAGCGCAGGGAATTCCAGTCGCGGAGCGACGGGACCACAGGCAGGCAGCAGAACGACAGGGCCATTTAACCTTGAGGACGACAGGACGATTGTCGCGCCCCAGCCGTATGCGAACGGCCGACTGCTGGCCTTCGCGGTGCTGCAGGAGTTCGATCGGTCGGAACGGTTCGTACAGGACATTCTCGCGGAATTCGATTGCCGGCATCGGCTGAATCCACCGGATCGAGCCCTTGCCGTCGATGTCGCGGCCGGTGTTGTCCGGCGCGCACGCACTCTGGATGTATTGCTTGAGTCTCGCCTCACGAGGCCTCGACACAAGGTCGAACCGGATCTCTGGCGAGTCCTCCGGATTGGAGCGTATCAGCTGCTTTTCGCGCGCACGCCGGATCATGCGGCGGTGGATTCGACCGTGGATTTGTGCCGTCAGCTGGATCGTGATCGCTGGACCGGCTTCGTGAACGGCATTTTGCGGAGTGTCGGCCGGCTGTTGTCTGATGCACCCTGTGAGGAACCGTCTGCGACATCTCTGCCCCTGAAACACGGGCAATGGAGATCGTTACACGAAGCGGTCCTGCCGAATCCGGTGACTCAGAAAGCGGATTACATCGCCGCTGCGTTTTCGCTGCCCGTGTTTCTGACTTCACGCTGGTCGGCTCGGATGACCGATTCCGATCTGATGACCGCCTGCTTTCAGTCAATCAATCCGCCCACGACATGGCTGCGCGTCAATCGCCTGCGAACGACCACCAGCGACGTGCTGACAGCATTGCAGGATGCCGGATGCAGAGCCGTTCCAGGTCAAAATGAGAACTGTCTGCAACTGGAACATGCTGCGCGACTGGAATCATTGCCCGGATATACCGAAGGCTGCTGGAGCGTTCAGGATGCGGCAGCGATGTTCGCCTCGCTGCTGCTCGCGCCGAAACCCGGCGAACAGATCCTGGATTTGTGCGCCGCACCCGGTGGCAAAACGACGCATCTGGCCGAACTGAGCGACGATCGAGCCATGATCATCGCCTGTGATGTCGCGACTGGTCGTTTGCAGCGAATCATCGAAAACGCCATGCGCCTGCAGTTGACATCGATCCATCCGCAACTGGTACGAAAAGACGGCAGCGATTTCCCCGAAGGCCCGTTTGATGCCGTGTTGGTGGATGTTCCGTGCTCGAACACCGGCGTGCTGAATCGACGTCCTGAGGCCCGCTGGCGCTGTGACAGGAATTCCATAGACGAACTGGTTCTGCTGCAGACGCGGCTGCTGCTTCAGGCGTGCGAACGAGTCCGATCCAATGGTCGTGTCGTCTATTCGACCTGCAGCCTCGAACCCGAAGAAAACCGGGGCGTGGTGGATGCTGTGCTGTCCGCTCTGCCCGACTTCCGGCTTGATCGTGAGATTCTGCATCTCCCCGGTCAGCCGGCAGATGGTGCGTATCAGGCGCTGCTCGTGCGGTGTTGACGCTGCATTCCAGAAGCACGACCGAACACGAACCGGGAAGACCGGTGTAAACGCCGTTGCGTTCTTCGGAATGACGAGTTTCAATCGGTGATGCTGATGATCAGGGCTCGTCCCGGCCGAGCGAGACGGCTACAGTGTTCCCGGTCAGCGAGCGTGGGGAAATACGGCACTAAGTCTTTGATGGCGTTGCCTGTCCGGGCCGCTTGAATGCAGTCATTGGAATTTCTTTGTGAATCCAACCGCCGTTACTGATCGTTGTGCCAGTCCGCTCGCAACACGTCGTGACCTGATCCGCGCGTTCGGCGGCGGGCTGGGCTCGCTCGGGATGCTGGCGGCTCTTGGGGCGGAAGCGCGGGGCGAAAATCGGCCGGCGCAATTTGTGGCGAAGGCCAAACGAGTCATCCATCTGTTCATGAACGGCGGGCCGTTTCAGGGAGATCTGTTTGATCCGAAACCGGATCTCCTGAAATTCGCCGGGCAGAGACCTGCTGAGGCGGATCTTCGAACCGAACGCAGGACAGCCGGGTTAATGCCTTCGCCGTTTCGGTTTCGACCAGCCGGAGAGAGCGGAGTGCCGGTGAGTGAACTGCTGCCGTTGACGGCTCAGTGCATTGATGACATGTGCATCCTGCGATCGACGTACACGGACAATCCGAATCACGGTCCGGCGTTGCTCCTGATGAATAACGGGACGATCCTGCCGACTCGTCCCAGCATGGGCTCCTGGATGTCGTATGGACTGGGGTCAGAGAACTCCGATCTGCCGGCGTACATCGTGCTGTGTCCGGGCAAGCCGGTGAGGTTTTCCATTCTCTGGACGAGCGCGTTTCTGCCGGGCTCGCATCAGGGGACTTACATCAATCACACCGAGCCTGTTCCGGACAAGCTGATCCCATACCTGCGGAATGAGCACGCGACGCGCGCGACGCAGGCATCACAGGTCGCTCTGATGAGTGAGCTGAATCGGCGGCATCTCGAACGCTCGGGGCCTGATGGTCAGCTGGAAGGGCGTTTGCAGGCACTGGAAACAGCGTTTCGCATGCAATTCACGGCCACCGCTGCCTTTGACCTGCAGCAGGAGTCGAAGACAACGCGCGAACTGTACGGAGAAGGACACTTCGCAAACGGCTGTTTGCTGGCGCGGCGACTGAGTGAACGAGGAGTCCGCTTTGTGCAGGTCTATTACGGCAACGGCCAGCCGTGGGACACTCACAACGATCACAACAACAGCACCGTGAACCTGTGCCGCGACATCGACCGCCCGGTGGCGGCTCTGCTGAGCGACCTGAAGCAACGAGGTCTGCTGGACGAAACTCTGGTCTTGTGGGGCGGCGAATTCGGGCGAACGCCGACATCAGAAAACGGCAACGGACGGGATCATAACCATTACGGCTTCACCACCTGGATGGCGGGCGGCGGAATTCGGGGAGGCATGACATACGGCGAGACGGACGACTTTGGTTTCCGTGCTGTTCACAATCGAGTCCACATTCATGATCTTCACGCTACGATTCTGCATCAACTGGGGATTGATCATGAACGACTGACGTATCGCTACGCGGGGAGAGATTTTCGGCTGACGGATGTGGCCGGGAAAGTCATTCAGGAGGTCGTGACGTGACAAGCTCGACGTGCAGGCAAGCGGCGTGATCGCACAACGCGATGACGCGTCGTGCTGTGGTGAGCCCGGCCACTCGCTGGCGCGTCGTGCTTGTGCAGGATTGAGTTTTACGACAAGCCGCCGGATTCGTCGAACGAATCGTTGATCGTGGTGCAGGCCGTCTTTCGGCTGATGCGTTTGAGCAGTCCCCTCAGCACTTTGCCGGGACCGACTTCGTAAAAATCGGTGCATCCTTCGCTGAGCATCAAACGGATGGAATCCTCCCAGCGGACGGGATTCACGACCTGACGAATCAACAACTGACGGATTTCTTCCGGATCGTTGTGGGTTTGCCCGTCGACGTTGGAGACGACCGGAATCTCCGGCGTGCGGATCTCGATTTCCGCCAGAACTTCGGCCAGAGCTTCATCGGCCGGGCGCATGATGCCTGTATGAAACGCACCGGCCACGGCTAATGGGATCGCCTTGCCACCTGCGGCCATCGCCAGTTCGGCCGCACGTTCACAGGCGGCGTTTTCGCCGCTGACGACAAGATTGCCGGGACACAGGAAATTGGCAATCTGGATTGGTCCGTGAGCCGACGCTTCCTGACAGATCTGCTCGACCTGAGAACGTTCCAGCAGCAGGATGCTGACCATGCCTGAGGGCGTCGCATCTGCGGCCGCCTGCATGGCTTCCCCGCGGCGCTTGACGACTCGCAAGCCGTCTTCGAACGACATGGCACCTGCGAAGACCAGAGCTGTGTACTCACCCAGGCTCAGTCCGGCCGCCATTTCGCACGCCAGGACAATTTCGGGTGAGTCGGCCCGCAGTTTTTCGAGAGCGGCGAGACTGGTCACGAACAATGCGGGCTGGCTGATGACGGTCGAGTCGAGTTCATGGGCCGGGCCTTCGAAGCACAGCTGCCCGAGGTCAAACCCCATGATATCGGCCGCCCGGTTGTACAGTTCCCGCGCCTTTGGATACTGCGCTGCCAGCTTTCGGCCCATCCCGACGTGCTGAGCCCCCTGGCCGGGAAAAAACAACGCGATCCGGGGCATGATAACTCCGTGAAGAATGGCCCAAAGTGACTGTTGTCCGGGATTTCGAGATCGAGATGATCGTACAGAGCCCGTGCGGACCTGCCAACAGCCGGGCGGGAGATTTCAAGGGATGACCGCTTCGCCATGCGGCGCGCGGCAGGCTGAAGCCTACCCGTCGAAGAGGCGAGGAGATTTCAATGCATGGCCGGAGCGCCACGGGTCGGGGACCAGTGCAACTCTTGAGGAAATCAGAACAAATACTCCAGGATTCGGCGTTGCCTGGCGAATTGGTCCGGTTCTGAGTCGCGCTGTCGTACGCTGACAAAACAAGCTGCAGGATTTGACGCCCGGATTTCCTGTCAGTCCAATCCCTGATAACGGTTGGGTTGTGAGCTTGACCGTTCGCTTGATCACGGGTGACAATCCGCCTCATGAGGCCAGCTCGCGAGGGCTTGCCCCTTTTTTCAAATTCACTGATGAAGGACTTTCGATGTTTCTGGATCGACTGACACGAACGCTGCTGACAACCGCCGTCATGCTGGGCGGCCTGTGCGGAATTGCGGCGGCGCAAACCGGGACTGATACGAGGACGCTCAGCCACCAGATTCTGCCTATAGACACCTATTTCTTCATGTCAATGCCCAGCGTGGAAGGCATGAAAGAAGCGTTCCTTGCGTCATCTGCCGGGCAATTGTACGCCGATCCGGCTCTGGACGAATTCAAGACGGAAGTGCAAACCGCCTTCGCTGCGGAATTGAGCGAAGGCTTTTCGCAGGTTCAGGAAGTTCTCGGCCTGACTGTCGAAGAGCTGCTCGCGATTCCGACGGGGGAAGTCTCACTGGCGTTCTCCAAAGCACCACCGAACAAAATGGGTGCCATTCTGTTTTTCGATTACGGTGATCATGAATCACAGGTTCAGGGACTGCTGGAAAAGGCCATGGGCGCGCTCGGAAATGTGCCGGACCTTGAAGCCGCAAATGTCGAACACGACGGCACTGAGCTGACGATGTACAACGTGAAGCACGACATCGCAAAGAAGACCCCGCTCGCGAAAGAATTCGGCTGGTTCCTGAAAGATCAACGGCTGGTCGTTTCCAACAGCAGCGCGCTCCTGAAGCTGACTCTGGACAACTGGGACGGGTCATCCGAAAAGAATCTCGCGGCGAATGATGTCTTTGCCTACATCATGGAAAAATGCGAGACCGAACCCGGAAGCAGTATGATGACAACGTATGTGGACCCGGTTGGGCTGTTCACTCAGCTTGTGCAGACCGGATCTCTGGGTGAAGCGGGTCTGGGTGCCGGGATGGCCATCGGATTCTTCCCGACTCTCGGCCTGAATCAGCTCAAGGGGATCGGTTCTGTCGGTGAAATGGGCGGCGAAGAATTCGAAGGTGTCTCCCGATCGTTCATTTACTGCGAACAGCCGCCACAGGCAGCCATGCAGCTGTTCCAGCTGGATGTCGTTGATCCGGTTCCGCCAGCGTGGATCAAAGACACGACCAGTGCCTGGATGGCGACCACCTGGAAAGTGGCCGAAGCCTATCTTGCGGTCGAATCGATGGTCGACATGTTCCAGGGTGCCGGAGCGCTCGAAGGCATGGTTGACAAAATCGCCAGCCAGGGGCCGCAGATTCACATCAAGCATGACATCATCGATCAGCTTGACGGCAGGATGAACATGGTGATGGCTCCTGCCGGCCGCGAATCGGCCGCAGCATCCGACGACATCCTGATTGCGATCGGCGTGAAAGACGGCGAGAAGTTTGCCGAAGTGCTGACCAAAATCAGTTCGCAGCCAGGCTTTCCAGCCGAAACCCGAGAACTGGAAGGCGCAACGATCTATGAAATCAGTCCAGGCACGGGACAGATTTTTGCCTTCACCGTCGCTAACAACCAACTGTTGATCGGCGTCGGTGGCGCACAGCTCGAACAGGCCGTGCGGAATGATGATGATCTTCGGCCGCTGGCTGAGTCGGAAGAATTCAAAGCGGTCGCTGAGCATTTTGAAGAGGGTGCTCTGGCCGTGACGTTCACTCGGCCAGCCGAACAGTACCACCGACTCTATGACATGTTGCGCGACGGTCAGGCCGCTGACAGCTTCCCCGGAATGGATGAGCTGTTCTCAAAGATTGACTTCTCCAAGCTTCCACCCTTTGAAGTCGTGGCGGAGTATCTGGCTCCCGCCGGCGGCTACTGGATCGGCGACGAAAACGGCGTGATGATGAATACGTTCTCACTGGCCCCCGAGTAGCATTCCGCACGATCCGATCGCCTCGGCGGTCATGATCATTTCGGACAGAGATCTGAAACCGGCTTCCGTCAAACGAAGCCGGTTTTTTTTCTTGTGTCATTGAGTGGCCTGGCGATTCGGGCCACCGGGCTTGCGGTTCAACTTTTGCGGAAACCGGTGACGTTGACGCCGCTGCCAAGCAGCAGATTGTTCTCGTAAGCCCACGAATAGCAGCGCCCCGATTTTTCCGGCGCAAGCACCGTCAGGTCGACGAAGCCGGCCTCGTGAAACCACGTGCTGAGTTCTTCGACGGTATGATGCTGCTGGAACTGTGGAGCCCACCAGTCAAACGTGTCGCAGACGCGGTTTTCGTAATTGGGATGCGCACTGAAGTTGACGAACTTGTTCAGTGACCGATTGATTCCCGGAATGCCGCCCAGCATCGCGCCAAAGTGGCAGAACGGGATGAGTGCGGCATGGGGCAGACGGCTCGTGATCGATCGCAGGCCGCTGTTGATCAGTTCCTGCCACCGCTGATTGCGGCGATAGAGCCATACCGAATACCGCCCGCCAGGTTTTACCATTCTTGCGACCGCGTCAAACACAGCGCGTGTGTCGGCGTCGTGGTGCATCACACCGATGGAAAAGACAAAATCGAACGAAGCCGGTTCCAGGGGAAGCTGTTTCAGGTCGGCTTGCAGGAAATGCGTGTTCGTGAGGTGCTGGCACAGCTGACGGGCTTTGTCCACGGCTCGTGTGTGGTCAGCCCCGATCACCGTGGCACCCGCTTCGCCGCAGATCCTGGCATACCGTCCGCCGCCACAGCCGGCATCCAGAACTCGCAGGCCGCTGAGATCGTGAATCGGCATCCCGGTCTTCGCTGAAAATGTCGCCCGGTCTTCATCTTCGTGAGCGACCTCGAACTTCGTCCACTGCCGGCCGAAACTTTCGAGATGCTCATCGCTGACGAACCGCGGGATACCGTCGATGATTCGTGCCACCGCGATTCCGTCGGCTGACAGCAGAGACGTTTGCGAGTCTGCGAGTTTCAGCGGCGAATCGCTGGCGGAATCACGCAGCTGCGTCAGCAGTTCACGGTCGATGGGGGACGGGAGATCGGGCATCGGTCAGAACTCAATTTCCATCAGATCTTCCGCAAGTTCCGTGTTCGGAAAGATGGCCCGGACTTGGTCCATGCCGATCGGGTCATCGTCTGCTCGCTGAGGATCGACGTCAACCAGTACCAGTCGCTGCACCTGCGCGGCCTTTGCCAGCGCTGCTACGTGACTCGCCGAACTGTGTCCGGTTTCCGCTGCCCATTCGGCGAGATCATCGGGAAAATAACATTCGTGAATCAGCACATCAACACCGTGAATGAACGCGGCATAATCTCCTGGAGCCGTCGTATCAGTGATGTAGGCCAGCGATCGATCCGGCCAGTCCATGCGAAACCCGAGCGAACCTCCGGGATGTGTCAGCGATGTCCATGTCAGTCGGCTTTCGTCGGACAGCGCGATGGATTCCGTCAGTTCATGCCATTCGAAATCCGGTTCGACCGGAAACAGTTCCGGGGCCAGCAGGTGCGCCCCCACAGCCGTCAGAGTCTCACGACTTCCATAGACCCGTACCGGAAAAATTTCACCCCGCAGCATCTCGACGAGGAGAAACGTCAGCCCGCAGACATGATCCAGATGGGCGTGCGTCAGGAAGACATCCAGTGACCGAGTCTGCAGCCGGCCTCCAATCCGAAAGGATCCCGATCCGGCATCCAGCGCAACGCCGATCTCAGGCAGCAGCAGACTGGCCGTGTGCCGTCGTTCATTCGGATGAAAACCACCCGTTCCTGGAAACTGGAGACGCATGCTGACTGATTGAAAACGGTCGCCGGGAACTGTTGACAGGACTCACATTCACTGAGTATCGCAGCGAGCCGCGGCCACCGCCACTCTGTCGAATCGCCAGGAGTCGAAGCGATTGCATTGACTGGATGCCTGATCGATGCAGGAATTCCGGAGAAGGCTGGTGGGAGGTGCTTGGAACCGCTCATGAACGCTGATCGACGCTAATGAATCGCAGGGCGGCATAGAGGAGGGAGATTTGCTCAACTCGACTCCGCGACTGTCCTCATGAGCGTCTGTTAGCGGTTCTCAATGTGCCTTCTTTGGAGCAGACACCATGACTGATTCATCACCGTTCGCTCAGGCAGGTTTCGACCTGATGGCGGCGGCCTTTGAAGTCCACAATGACAGCGGTACAAAGTGCGCGAGGTGCTGCAGGGAGGCGGCGAGCCGCAGAAGTACCGTCGCCGGGAGACACAGAGGTTTTCGAAGCTGGCGTCGGTGCTGGACCGTATTCGGGAGATCCTGAAGGCCGCTGAATCGGCACCGCCAAAGCAGCGTCATACGGCCATGCGGCTGTTCGAGCGACTTCGTGATGAGTATGGATACAAGGGCGGCTACGACACGGTTTGCCGTTTTGTAAAGCAGCATCGCGGGAAGCAGCGCGAGACCTTTATTCCGCTGGATCATGCTCACGGTCAGCAGATGGAAGCAGACGTCGGGAAGAGCTGCGTGGATTTTCCGGAAGGTCGCAAACAGGTTTCGTCGCCGCATGGTATGCGTGAACCGTTCTCAAGGCATCGAGTTGAGTGTCGATCGTGTTTTTTACTTCCGCAAAGCGTTCGTACTGTATGCAGCAAAACAGGAAGTTGAATCAGGCAAACGTGCCTGCACCGTGCTTCTTGCTGATGTGGTGCTTGCGCATTTTTCCGTAGAGTGTGGTCGGCTTCAGTCCCAGTGCCTGGGCGGCGCCGCCCGGTCCGTAGATCTTCCCGCCCGATCGCTGCAATGCTTCCAGGATGGCTCGTCGTTCCAGCTCCGCCATCGTCGGCTGGCCGTCTGAAGGGGGGGAACTGGCGGCAGTGGCGGAAAGCCATGTGGGATCGATCTCCAGGGTATCGCCTGAGGTCACGATCATGGCACGTTCCAGGATGTTTTCCAGTTCTCGCACGTTTCCCGGCCATTGGTAGTTCATTAACAGCTCCATAGTCCGGCGATGTACCCGCGTGATCTGCTTGTTCATCCGCCGCTCGAACAGGCGAATAAAATGATTGATCAAAGCGGGAATGTCTTCTCGTCGCTCCCGCAGCGGGGGCACCGAAATGGGAAAGACATGGAGCCGATAGAAGAGATCTTCGCGGAAACGTCCCGCGTCGACGAATGCTTTCAGATCGCGGTTCGTGGCAGCGATGACCCGCACATTGACCGCAATCGATTCAGCGGCACCGACGCGCTCGATGACCCGTTCCTGGAGCACGCGCAGTAGCAGCACCTGGGTTTCCGAGGGGATCTCCGCAATCTCGTCGAGAAAGATACTGCCTTGCTGAGCCAGT
>Ga0163144_10010312_pt1 | contig 19932 bp, 18 predicted proteins | sample OliLak19BULKMAT1_FD_123175 | JGI IMG/M metagenome (GOLD analysis project Ga0163144, IMG submission 123175) | Freshwater microbial mat bacterial communities from Lake Vanda, McMurdo Dry Valleys, Antarctica - Oligotrophic Lake LV.19.BULKMAT1 | ecosystem: Environmental > Aquatic > Freshwater >... | reverse complement strand
CAGTACGTCATTGACGGGGTCGGCAGAATTGTCTGCCCCGGGTTTATCGACATTCATACCCATTCGGATCTCACACTATTGGCCAATGGGACGGGCGAGAGCAAGCTACGTCAGGGCGTCACTACCGAGGTCGTCGGTAATTGTTCCTTTTCCGCCTTTCCAATCGAACCGAGTCGTCTTGATTTGCATTTAGATCATTTGGCGCGGGCTACTGCACCAATACGGCCATGGTGGACCGATCTCGATGGTTACGCCGCGGCTCTTGAAGAACCCGGCATCGCGATCAATGTTGCGCCACTCGCTGGTCACGGAACGTTGCGGGTGGCTGCAATGGGAGTGGATCAGCGACCCCCAACTGATGCCGAGCTTCGCCGCATGATGAGAGACCTTGATCAAGCGCTAGAACAAGGTGCCTTCGGCATGAGCACTGGTTTGACACATGTCCCGAGTTCCTACGGGGAGTCCGACGAAATAGTTGCACTGGCTCGAGTCCTAGCTAAGCACGGCGCCCTTTACGCGACTCATTGTCGTGCCTCCGGCCCTGACGAGCGCGCGGCCATTTCCGAAGCAATTGACCTCGGTCGAGTTGCGAACGTGAGCGTTGAATTCAGTCACTTAGCGATCAATCATCCCGATCGGTGGGGAAGGGGCGCTGAATTGCTTGCCATGTTTGAAGACGCGCGTGCTGCTGGCGTTGACATCTTCTTCGACGTCTATCCATACGATGCGTCATCTTCGTCCCTCACCCAGTACCTCCCGCCTTGGGTCCAAGCAGGTGGTACGGAGGCGATGCGGTTACGTCTTGCCGAGCAAACGGAGCGTCGCCGGGCCCTTTCTGACATGTCTCAGGGCTGGTTTAATGGCATTCCCTGGCTCTGGGACAGATTCCAAATCTCCTACACGCCTGACGGAGCATACGTCGGTAAGTCCTTGGCCGAAATTTCAACCGATAGCGGGATCGATCCTGATGAAGTGTTTCTTCGACTATGTGAAGAGTATGGCAACGAAATTCAAGTCGTGCTGTTCTACCGAACCGAGACCGATGTCTCGATGTTTCTTCAACATCCACTTGCCGTCGTTGGATCCGATGGGAACGCCGTTCCAATTTCGCTTCCGTACTCGCGAACACACCCTCGAAGCTTCGGCACGTTCCCCCGTATTCTCGGGCGATACGTTCGCGATCGTGGGGTTCTCGGATTGGTTGATGCCATCCAAAAGATGACATCCGAGCCAGCTCGTCGTCTCGGAATTAGTGATCGTGGCACCGTGACTGTCGGTTCGGTCGCTGATCTGGTGCTCTTTGACGCTCGATCGGTTGTGGACCGAGCAGAATTCGGCAAGCCTGCACAGGCCCCAGAGGGGATTAGCCACGTACTTGTCGGCGGGACTCTGGTGCTGGATGACGGCGAGATAACTGGGCATCGACCTGGAAAAGTGCTGCGACACCATACATGAGTAAGGGCGGTGGTCATAAGTGCCTCAGGGTGGCTGTCCTTGGTCTGCATCACGAGTCGAATACGTTCGCTCCTGTACCCGCGACGCTAGACCGTTTCATGGCAGGCGGCTTTTTTGAGGGCGACGAAATAGTTCAGAACTATGGAACCTCGCGAGCGACATTAGGCGGTTTCCTTGAGCTGCGCGAGCACGAAGATATAGAACTTGTGCCACTTGTTCACGCGGATCTGAATCCAATGGGCCCGATAACGAAAGATGCGTTCGAAACACTTGTGGGGCGAATGATTGACGGGCTTGTTCGGGGTGGCCCGTGGGATGTCGTCCTGCTGGCTCTACACGGAGCTGCGGTCGCCGAGCACCAACCTGATGCTGACGGCGAGATAATTTCGCGAGTGCGTGACGTCGTTGGCCCGGATGTTGTCATAGGTGTCGCTCTTGATATGCACGCCAATGTTTCTTCGCGCATGGTGAGTAATAGCACTGTAATAAATGCCTACATGACGAATCCTCACATTGATCCTCGCCCGCGCGCTCGAGAAGTCGCTGATATGGCGGTCGCCGCAGCGCGTGGCAAAATCCATCCGGTGTCTGCGCTCGTTTCACCGCCCGTCGTAATAGGCATACTTCGGCAAGGAACGAGCGACTGGCCAATGAGCCAACTCATTGACAGTGCCAGAGAACAGGGCAGGCGGCCTGGAGTTTTGTCTGTCAGCGTCATCGAAGGCTTCCCCTATGCGGATGTCTACGAACTCGGGATGTCATTTATTGCGATCACCGACGGAGATCAAGACCTGGCAAATGAAGTTGCCAATCGCCTTGCTTCGGAGGCATGGTCGCTTCGTCACGAATTCATTGGAGAAGCCGTTGATGTAGATACTGCACTCACGATCGCGGCCGCAGCGAGGTCACGACCTGTGGTGCTTCTCGATGTAGGCGACAATGTCGGTGGTGGAAGCCCCGCGGATTCAACCCATGTCCTCGCGGCTGCAAAGCGACTCGGAGTTCGCCGTCTCTTCCACTCACTCTGTGATCCGAGTGCTGTCGTCGAGTGCTCCGCTGCTGGACTAGGCGCCACCGTTGAACTCTTGGTTGGTGCTCGAACTGATGACCTTCACGGGCAGCCTGTAAAAGTCCGGGGGACGGTACAACATATCGACGATGGAAAGTTTGAAGATCCTGGCGTGACCCACGGAGGCTTTCGTTTCTTCAATGCTGGGCCTCGTGTTCTGCTGCACACAGATGATGACCATTTCGTATTACTTACGTCTCGGCCAATGGGTAATACGAGTCGAGTTGAGCTCACTAGCGCAGGAATCGACCCATCGTCGCTACAAGTTATTGTGGCAAAAGGCGTTCACTCACCGCGAGGAGCATTTGAACCAATTGCAAGTGAGATGATCCAACTTAATACGCCAGGTTGCACGAGTGCAGATCTCTCCACATTGCAGTATCTTCGGCGGCGTCGACCGATGTTCCCGTTTGAGCCAGATGCGACCTTTGATCTCTAGTCTTTGGCTTCGGTAACAGTATTGAAACTTAGAATCGCGTCGTAGCAAAGTCAACGACTTTATAATTTTCATCGACGATCGGAATCACGCGCCACTTATCAAACGTCGTGCAGGGGTGAGAGATTCCAAACGCGACGAAGTCTCCGACACTCAATTGAAGAGAATCATCAAGATCTAAGTAGGCATGTTGGTCATCGACTCGTACCGCTCTAAGTGGGTGAGAAATATGTTCGACTATTCTTGACCCTCTCCGAAGCACCTTCTTAACGACTGGTAGGAGACCGTCAGTTGACATGTCGCGTTTCCCGGCACCAACGACCACGCGGTTCGGCTCTGGTTGCGACAAGACAGCCGCCCACACTTCGATGGCCGATCTGAATACCTCGCCTGGAATCCTCGGATCCGCTCCCAACGGAGAGAGTTCATGAATAACGCCGTCGTCGTGGCTCAAATAGCAGCCGCTTCGAATCACGATTCTTATCGGGAAACTTTCGCGAACCTCTTTCAGCCCGACCACCACTCTGTCGAAAAATACACTTCCTCCAGCGCTCACGACCATCTCATCGGCACCACTCACAAGGTTCTCGGCATAGATGCGTCTTGCGAGTTCCGCAAGGTCTTCCATAAATATGTCAACCATTTCTTCGGCGGTTTGCGCCGAAGCTGGACCGATTATTCCTTCAAAACCTGTTACACCAATGACCTGAAGTGTTGTCGTGGCGGCCGCAGCGCGGGCAACCAACAGAGCAGATTCAACGGTGCGAGCACCTGTCCGCCCGCCCAACACACCTAATTCGACGAGGACACGCAGCGGATTCTTTGTCGATCGTGCGCCCAACACTTCGTCGAGCAATTTTACGCTTTCAATCGAATCTACGCAGCAAATGATCTCGAATCCGTCGTCAATTTGAGAGCCCAGCCAATTGATGTCTCCAGGTGCCGCAACTTGATTTGCAATTAATACCCGAGGTACACCAGACTCGCGCATCACTCGAGCCTGGTAAACGGTTGCGGCAGTTATTGCCCAAGCGCCGTCACGGATCTGCAGTTGAAAGAGTTCGGGTGACATGGTGGTCTTACCATGCGGCGCAAGCGAAACTGAGTGCTTCTTGCAGTAACTGGCCATTACTGCACTGTTGTGAACGACTTCGGACTGCAAGAGTAGAGCGACTGGCAATGTCACGCAGTCATCAAAAAGTGTCCAACCGATCAATGACTCAACGGTGCTGGGGATGCCCTTTTCATCTCGCCGCATTGACTGACTCACTCGGCGTCTCCAAAAGTCAGATGACCGCTAACGCTTGCGCCATTCAGTGGCCGAGTCGACGACGGAAACGGAATGAGCGCAACAGTGGTTGACCTTCTCTCGTCGGGCGATAGTTCAAAGGCTTGACCCCGTTCAATTGCGGTTGCAAGACCAGTTCCTGGCCAGGACGAAGCTGGTTCAATCGCAACAAGTGATGCTCGTCCGTAGAAGGGGAACCCAGAGCTTCCGATCTCGTGCCAAATCCATGCATGTGGAAAGTCATTTACATCCCATGCCAATGCGACTCCTATCGCCGAACGGCGAAGAGCCGCCCAACCGTTCGGCAAGTCGGTGAGAAAGTGGACCGCTTCGTGCGGATGCTCTGTAGTTACTAGGTCAAGGCGCCCGCCATCCATGCGTCGTGGCCACGAGCCAATTTGGTTGCCATCCGAATTCCGAAGGTCTGATTTCGGTAAGTCAATAGCGTCACCACTCTCCACCACGAATGCGGGGTGTTCTCCCCAGATAAACTTTGCACTCTCGTCAGTTGTGTTGTGCACCGATGTGCCAATAAGTACGCGGGGAGGATTCGAGACGACTTGCACTTCTCGGGTAACGGTGAGCGGCAATCGTGTACCCGAAGTCATCACCACTCGATGCGAGGAGTGTTCTACAACTTTTACATGGGTGCGGGACCACTCTCCGTGAAATGGCAGCGGAACACCATTGACTTCGCATGCCGCACCTGCATTAGGGATAAGTAGCTGCCAACCACCTCGATAATCGGACAGCCAATCGAGTTTCTCGCTTCCGTATGTAGAACTTCGAGACCTACCCACAGGGCTTGACCAATCGTAAGAGGCGAGTAAATCGATTCCGCCAAACGAAACCTGCGATATTTCGCCGCCGAGATGCTCATTCAGAGTGACGACAAAGTGCTCGTTTTGAATGACAATCATTAGGTTGAGCCCAGTAGGGATCTGTTGGTTCCCAGTAAACCCGTACAAATTGCCTTAGGACAGTGGAGAAACGAGGGTCTGCGTTGCCTAAGACCCTTGCCCTGGGAGTCGGCCGGGGGAGTGGGATTCATGCCAACAAATCATATAACATTTAACTATGGTCTTCGGCAAAGGTGCTAACGGTGTGTTTAACCGCACTTCTCCGACGATTGACAGCACAGTTGACTTCGTGGTTGATCACCTGCGCCAAGGCATCATAAATGGTAGTTACGAGAGCGACACAAAACTTTTCCCTAGGCAAATAGCCGAAAAATGCGGCACAAGTTTCATTCCAGTGCGGGAAGCCTTAAGAATTCTTGAGGCTGAAGGATTTGTCATATTCCGCCATAATCGCGGCGCCTGGGTGACAATGCTATCGGTGTCGGATCTCGAGGATCTATACACGCTCCGCATTGAGCTAGAAACTGAAGCAGTTCGCCGAGCACGGCCATTCGAAGAACGCAGCATTGATCAACTTCGCGACATCCTCGTGCGCATGAACGATGGGCGCAAACGTGGGGACACAGCAAGCGTCGTCGCATTAAATCATGATCTTCACTTCCATATATATCGTCGATGTGGTTCGCCTCGACGAGTACGGGTAATCGAACAGCTTTGGTTTCACGCTGAGCGATACCAGCAACTTGCAGTTGCTTTTAGGCATGACGCTGCCGATCTAGAACATCGCGAGATAATTGACGCTCTTGCAGATGGCGATCACCACGAGGCAGCCGATGCACTCGGCAAACACTTGACTACTACGGTCGACCTGCTTCGAATTGGTTGGCAGAATATTGAGTAGGGAGACGTGGTGCCTAGTAGCGACCGCGGCTAGCAAAACCAACTCTATAAAAATCGCGCGAGGTGGTGACTTGAAGGTTGGTATCTCACAATTGCGAAGTCGCTTTGGCTATCAGGAGTCATTGAATTGCAATGTAATTGAACAACAATTACATGCTGAGAATTTCCATGATTCAGCCGTGATTTCATGAAACTCTTGAGATACGGCTCGTTTGGTAGCGAAAAACCCGCCGTTATTCCGGCCGAACAGCAAGATGCGCTTGACGCCACTTCCGTCACGGATGATTTTGATCCCGAGTTCTTTGCCAATGACGGATTGGTTCGGTTGGACAACGCGGTCCGAGAGGGATCCCTTCCAAAGATCTCGATAGAAGGTCAAAGGATTGGGTCTCCCATCCGACGTCCAGGGAAAATCGTTTGTATTGGCCTCAATTATCGGAAGCACGCGGCCGAGTCAGGTATGGAGATCCCCAAAGAGCCGGTGATTTTCATGAAAGCGGCAAATACCGTGGTTGGACCCAACGACGATGTTTATATTCCGCGAGGATCATGCAAAACAGATTGGGAGATCGAACTTGCCGTCGTAATAGGGCGCGTTGCTTCCTATATTGATGATCCAATTTCGGCATCGGAGTACATCGCAGGATACGCGATCTCTAATGATGTCTCTGAGCGCGAATTCCAACTGGAGCGAGGTGGACAATGGGATAAGGGTAAATCCTGCGCGACTTTCAATCCGCTCGGGCCGTGGATCGTCACTGCCGATGAAGTCCTTTTGCCTCAGCAACTTGACATGCGTCTCGACATCAACCGGCGATGCGAGCAGGCCGAGAATACGTCAGACATGATCTTCACGATCAATTATCTCGTGTGGTATGTCAGTCAATTTATGGTTCTCGAACCGGGCGACATCATCAATACCGGTACTCCAGCTGGCGTCGGGCTTGGCAAGCAACCACCCCGCTACCTGGTGCCAGGAGATGAGATGTATTTGAGTATTCAAGGTCTGGGAGAACAGTCTTCGCGAGCAATTTCGACACCATAGTTATTTGACAATGGATAGAGATCAACCTCTAATTGAAGTGGTTAATGGCGACAACCCAGGTCCAATCGTCGCAATCCTCGGCGGGGTTCACGGTGATGAATACGAGGGGGTGCTGGCTGCACGAACACTCCTGGCAAATCTTGAAGTAGAACTAGAAAGAGGATCCGTTCGGATTTGCGCCCCGGCACACCCAGCCGCATGGCGCTCATCCACACGTGAGAGCTCAACCGATGGCAAAAATCTAGCTCGGGTATTCCCGGGGTCCGAGAATGGTAGTCCTACGGAAAAAGTGGCGCACTTCCTGACGGAGAACCTTATTCGAGGGGCAGATTTACTTATTGATTTGCACTCGGCAGGGTCCCACTTCGATATGCCCTTACTTTGTGGCTACAACGATTCAAACGATGAAATTGCAGTCCGTTCTCGACTCTTTGCCGAGAAGTTCTCTGCCCCATACCTGTGGCGCCACGACGGCAGTCCATTAGAAGGAAGATCAATTTCAGCCGCGCATGAACTTGGTGTACCCGGCATCTATGTTGAGAGTCACGGCGGCCTCGGAGTCAGAAGCACAGATCTTGATTGCTATATCGATGGCGTCCGACGAATACTCCATCATCTTGGAATGATTGAGTCGAGTGCCGAACCAATCTATGACTCCTTACTAATCCACGGGCACGGCAACACGGATGCCGGAATTTTGTCGCCATGCGACGGATATATCATTAGCCATGTTGCTGCTGGCGATGTCGTTCAGAAAGGGGAATTGATTTCGACGATTATCAGTATCGACGGAGTAACACGCGCGGAGATTAGAGCGGAGAATCTTGGCGTAGTAATGCTGATGCGTCGAATTGCAAATGTTGCAGTTGGCGAGACCATCTGCATTCTAGGAATCCCGCAGTACTGAGCAATGAAGTCTTTCGATGAATTGTCGTTAGGGGAAGGAGACACCCCTCTAATCCCATTGCGGCATCTTGCGGCGAAGTGGGGGATAGACGAAATCTGGGCGAAGGCTGAATGGTGCAATCCCACAGGTTCGTACAAAGATCGGATTGCGGTCGAGACAATGAGATTTGCGAAAGAGCGTGGTTTCGCAGGTTGGCTGGGTACTTCCTCGGGAAATGGTGGAGCGGCAATGGCTGCCTACGGTTCTAGGGCGCAACTTCCAGGATTCCTTTGTGCAATCGCAAGTGCACCGGCGGAAAAGTTGCTGTCAATTCGCCCCTATCAAGTAACGCTATTACTAATGGAGCGCCTGAACAGTTCGGAGATGATGGGGCTTTCCCTATTGGCCGCCGAATTTAATCTGAAACTCGCCATCACTGCATATTCATTTAATCCAGAAGGGATGATTGGCGCCGAGAACATTGGTCGGGAGATCGCCGAATCAGGTTCATTTAGCCATGTCTATGTGCCATCGGGTGGGGGCGGCCTACTAGCCGCCGTTTCAAATGGATTTGACAAAGGTCGGTATAGGCCGCGGATCGTATGTGCGCAACCAGATGGCTGCGCACCGATTTCGCGTTTCATTGAGGGCGTGATCAGCGACCCAGAAATTGACATGTGCGAGTCTGGCATCTCAGGGCTCCAGCTGATCTCTCCGCCAGACGGCTTGCTGGCCGCCAATGCCGTGCGACGCAGCGGCGGTTGGGGCAGCGCTTCATTAGATGAAGAGGCATGGCAAGCTCAAGAGGACTTAGCGAAAAATGAGGGTATTTTCGTCGAGCCGGCGTCGGCGCTCGCCCTCGCGTGTCTGAAAAATGATCTCATATCAGGTCGTCTTGCTTCTGATTCGCGAGCCGTAGTAATTCTCACGTCGACCGGTTTGAAGGACCTAAACCCGATAAAACATCGGTTTCCTCTGGTAAGAGAAGTTTCGGAAATCTCTCACGTTCGGGAAGTTCTACAAGAAACGCTCGAATGTAATTGATATTTCTCAGGTCGTCTTTGTCGCTACTCTCAGGCGATGCTCCGCAAAGCGTCCTCTACTCCTCGGTGGAAAGTTGGGTAGGCGTAAATCATGGAGCGAAGTTGATCTACCGGGATTTCGGCGTGAACGGCGAGGGTAAGTAATCCAAGTACCTCGCCGCCGTTTGGTCCCATCGAGGTCGCTCCGACGAGCACGCCTCTGGGGCGGTCGATAACGAGTTTGATGAACCCCTCGTTTCCGGCCTTGTGGATCCATCCTCTCGCGGTGGACGGGACCAAGGTCTGACCAATCGCTACGTCGATACCGGCGTCGATTGCCGCCTGCTGCGACATGCCAACTGATCCGATCTCTGGATCCGTGAAGGTGACTCGGGGGACGGCGCGGTAGTCGGCAGGCACATTGGGTTTGCCAAGAATATCGGCGACGACGATACCTGCCTGGTACATAGCAATATGCGTGAAGGCGCCCTTTCCGGTGATGTCACCGACGGCCCACACCCGATCGGCTACGCGCATGTGCTCGCCGACCGGCAATGCGCGCGCCTTTGGATCGATGCCTAACACGTCGGCGCCGATTGCTTTGAGATCAACGTTGCGTCCCGTGGCCACAAGGAGGCGCTCGGCTTGCACGCTGCGCCCGTCGTCTAGCTGGACATTAAATTGGGACCCATCGTGGTCAACCCGGGTCGCGCTGGTCCCGGTTATGACGCTGATTCCTTCGTTTTGAAAGACCTCGGCGAGCAATTTGCCGGCCTCCGGTTCTTCGACCGGTACCAACCGGTCGGTGGCTTCAATGATTGTTGCACCAACACCAAAACGGGCGAACACCTGCACGAGTTCTGCGCCGATCGCGCCCCCGCCGAGCACGATGATTGACTTGGGGAGAATCTTCGCCTCGATCGCATCGTGATTCGTCCAAAACGGTGTGTCGCTTAGACCGTCAATCGGGGGCACGGCGGGCGAAGTACCTGTTGCGATTACGACTGCTTTAGACGCCCGAAACTGTCGATCTCCAACCGCGACAATGTCTGGCGCGACGAGAATTCCTGCGCCGCGAACGAACCGTCCGCCTTTGCCCTCGAAACGCTTGACGGCCACAGCATCGTCCCAGTCGTCAGTGGCCTCGTCACGGATCCGCTGTGCAACGGGCGCCCAGTCGGGCTGCACGGTTGCACTTCCGGCCATTCCAGGAATTCGTCGGGCCTCGGCAAGTAGGTGGGCTGCCCTGATCATCATCTTCGACGGGATGCAACCCCAATACGGACACTCGCCGCCGAGCAGGGCTGCTTCAATACCGACCACGCTTAGCCCAGCCTCGGCAAGTTTTCCGGCGACTTCTTCGCCGCCTGGCCCCATTCCTAGGACCACTACTTCAAACGACTCAGGATTACTCAAGAATTACCCCCGATAGTGACCCCGCGCCAGAACGCGCATGATGATTGGTAACACTATCTCATTATCTGGCGCCCCTACTTCGCGGCGAAATACTTATCCATCGGCTCCCAATACTGGTTGCGCCACCCCTTGGCAATATGCCCAACTTCTTCCTCGGGTAGGCCGCTATGGGTAAGCGTGATTTCGGCGCTAGTGCTGTCGCCGAAGCCTTGTCGAAATAACGATGACGCCGAGAACGGTCGTGGCAACGACGGCAGCGCGGACTGGGTTGTCAGGAACAATGTGGTTCTGGAGCCATGCCTGGATGCGAATGGCTCGGTCAATAATCGGGTCGGTTGTGGGACCTTTTAGGATTCTGATCTCGTACCAGCCGTAGTAGGCAACGTACGCACCAGCGACGATCAACAGTGCACCTGCGAATCGATTGATCATCGGTAGAAGTTGCTGAAATCGGCGTACAACCGAGGTCTTGGCGAGTGCGAGTGCGACGGTGAGAATGCTGATCACGAGCCCCATGCCGAGGGCGTAGGCGAAAAACACGGTAATGCCAGCGAGGAGACTTGACGATCGGAAGGTACTAGTGGTAACGGCGAGGAACGGTCCGATGGTGCAGGAAAGTGACGCGGTCGCGTAGGAGACACCGAAGAGAAACATCGACGAAAGCGAGCCGTCGCGGCCGCCTTTTTGTAATTTTGGAATGCGCAGGATGATCTCGCGTCCGCGCAGAAGAGTGATCCCGAGGACGAAAAGTCCAAGGCCGATGATGATTGTGATCCAGGGGAGATGCTCTTCGATCGACAGTGCAAAGGGTGTGACGACTAATCCGAATAGGCCGAACACGGCGACGAATCCACCAGTGAGCGCCGCCGAGACCTTTAACGCGCGCACGACAGCGTTGGCGCCGCCTGCACGATGATCGGATCCGAGAAACGTCGACAGGTAGGCGGGGAGGATCGCAAATCCGCACGGGTTAACGGAGGCGGCTATACCAGCAGCGAGGGCGAGAGCGTATGGACCGTTGAGAATTGTTAATGACCTCAGTTGCTGATGAGCTGCTCGAAACGTTCGGTCAGTGACCGCTTGTCGAGGCTGCCGATGAAGACTTCGACGGTGCCGTCGTTGTTGATGAACGCGAAGGCGGGTTGTCCGTAGATGCCGAACGCGTTCCAAATGGAGCCATCTAGGTCGGCGAGTTGGGCGAAACTTCCAACGCCGGTGTCGGACACGAACTGAGCCATCTCGGCTTGCTTGCCGCGTCCAGCGATTCCGATAGTGATGACCTGGTCCGAATAACGAGAGGCGATTCTTGCAATTTCCGGGGCTTCGCCTCGACAGATTGTGCACCACGGAGCCCAAAACCAGGCGACTGTGTCTCGACCGCTAAGTGATTCGGCGTCGAAGATTGTCCCGTCAATACTTTGGGCGTTGGCGAATGCGGCGGCGGGGTTCTTCGTCGCGTCGTCGGTCTGGCCCTCCGACCCAGCACCAGCACCGCAGGCAGAGAGTACAAGCGCCGTTATGAGGGCCAGGACGAGGGGACGGGCGCGCCGCATCGGAGAATGACGCATACGAAATCAAACCCGCGAGGTACAGCAATATATTCCCACCAGATCGATCCGTCTGCGGAAGCAAGCCAGGGCTTTGTGGGTTTCGTTACCATGAAATCGCATCCCGGAACTCGCCGCCCACTTCTTCTCGTAATAATCAGCGGACTAATTGTTGCATCGTGCGGCTCGTCGAGCAGCTCGTCATCAGGGGCCTTGGTCGAGGAGCAGCCGCTTAAGGTGCAGCAAACTTCGCCGTCGGATAAAGAGGCAGTCGTGTCAGGTTTAAATGCCGTGGCAACTGGGTCATTGACGGGGTTGCCGGATCCAGCGGTTCCGATCTCGGAGTTGCGGTCAGGTGGACCACCACCTGATGGAATTCCGGCAATCGACGAGCCGACGTTTCTACATGCCAGTTCGGTTGACTTTCTTGGCGAAATGGAACCGGTTCTGGCCGTGGAGATCAATGGCGAGGCGCGGGCGTACCCAGTGCAGATTCTCATCTGGCACGAGATCGTGAACGATACGATCGGCGAGGTTCCGATCGCCGTGACGTACTGCCCGTTGTGCAACTCTGCAGTTGCTTACGACCGCAGGGTAGGGAAACGGGTCCTCACATTCGGTACGTCCGGACTGTTGTGGAACTCTGCGCTCGTTATGTATGACCGTCAAACAGAAACTTTGTGGAGTCATTTCACCGGCGAGGGAATCATCGGGATTCTGACCGGAGTCGAGTTGGAAAAGTTTTCGGTAGCTACAGTTCCATGGAGGGTGTGGCGCGACGCTCATCCAGATGGGCTCGTGCTCAGTCGATCAACAGGATTCTCACGCGATTACGGGAGCAATCCATATCCGGGCTACGACGATGTCAACGGAACCCCGTTTCTCTTCGAAGGCAAAGTTAATGGGCGATTCACGGCGATGACCAGAATTATCGGGATCAATCGCGGCGATTTGGCGGTTGCCGTCCCGCTGATTCAGCTTCGGGTCCAGCGAGTTGTCCCGATTCAAATCGGTGCCGAGAATTTCGTCGTGTGGTGGGTTCCGGGCACCAATTCAGCGTTGGATGGGGGCCAGATCGCCGACGGAATTGATGTCGGGGCGACCGGGGTATTCGTTCCAGTCGTAGACGGTCGAGCCCTCACGTTCACTGCGGCAGGGGATCGGTTCGTCGACGACCAGAGCGGTTCGACATGGAACCTATTTGGACTGGCGACCGACGGGCAACTTTCCGGTCGGCAGCTTGATGCCGTTGTGCACGTCGACACCTTCTGGTTCGCGTGGTCGGCATTCCGTCCCGACACCGCAGTCACCGTTAATAATTAACGACATCCAAATAACGGCCGATCACATTACAGCGGTACGTAAACGATGCCAACTGTACCCGCGCCAGTGTGGGCACCCACCGATGGTCCGACTTCGTAACGAATGAGGTCGACGATCCCTGGAGTTGTGAGACGATTTTCGAATTCTGTTGCGATGCTCGGTAGTAGTGCGTCGCCGATACCAACGCGCATTGGCTGAGTCCTAGCAAGTGCCAGTACATGAGTTGCCATCGAATCGACTGCGGCGTCGATGTCTTTGACTCGCATCATCTCGCGAAGGCCATTCCCGTCAAGCTCTAAGATTGAGGTCGATACAATTTCGTCAGCGACAGACACGAAGCGCCCACCTCGGCGCGTGCGTTCGGGAACTCCGACCACGAACACGCTACCAATGCGAGACGCAGTCGAAAGCGCTGCGGCGGCAGCGACGGTGATCGGCCGGCCGGCTGCTATTGCTTCTGCGGCGGCCCATAGGCACAATGTGACAGGGAATGACGCGAGCCTGGTATCGACTACTGAGACCATCACATCGGCAAGGTCGGCGGCGATGCTTGCCGCCGAAATGGTGGCCGAATAGTTCGAACCGGTGTGGATCGACAATACTTGATCAGCACCTGCGCACGCTGCCTGTCGGTAGGCAGTAAGAATTGCTCCTGGGGAGGGCGCCGATGTAGTAACGGTCGCGCCAGCGGCGAGTCGAGCGTAGAAGTCGGTGCTAGTCAGGTTCGAACCCTCGTGATACTCGACACCGTCAACAGTCACGGTCATCGGGACGACGATCACGTTGAATCGATCGCGCAGCGCAATCGGAATCATTGAAGCCGAATCTGTGACCAAGCTGATCACGACGCCCTCCGTGCAGCCCGAAACTTGGCGATAATCATGGCTGATCCGGCTATGGCGAATAGCGGCAATCCGATGGTTGGTTCGGGACCCCAGGCGTTGGGAAGTCGGCGTCGCCACCACACGAAGCTCGAAATTATCCACGCGGCACACGACCACCAGATTGTTCGGTTGGCGTTACGGCTGGCGGTCGCGCCGGCAATCGCGACGGCAGTGTCGATCGGGAAGTACGCGGGGAACACTGCGAGGCAGGCGCCAGCCGAAGTTGCGACACCTTTCCCGCCACGACCGCGTGACCATACCGGCACGATGTGACCGGCGATCGCCGCGGTTGCTCCAGCGAATGCTCCTACCGGTCCGGCGAACAGGCGGCCAACTATGCCGGCGGCGGTTCCTTTGGCCATATCGGCGACGAGAACGGCGAGTCCCCATCGCCGTCCAAGTACTGCGGCGGCGTTGGCGGCACCGGGGTTGCCGCTCCCAGATGTTCGAAGGTCATTGACGCCAGTGCGAGCAATTCTGGTAGCGATGTCAGCAGATGGGATCGTTCCGAAAAAATAGCCCAGAAAAGTGGCAAGCAGGATACGAATAATGCGACGAGGGGTCATGTGATGATATGAGGGCTCATGGAGTGGCCATCGTGCCTCAACTCCTAATAAACCCAGCGGTTTAGCGATGTTATTCCCGGGAATTGCAACTCAGTTGAATGGGTTCCGACAATACACAACGAAACTGGAGTTGAGAATGAGCACAGCATTCGTTCTATCTGGTGGCGCGGCACTCGGGGCAGTACAAGTAGGAATGTTGCAAGCTTTGCGCGATCAAGGAGTGCGGGCCGACCTTGTTGTCGGCACGAGCGTCGGCGCGGTTAACGCGGCATGGGTCGCTGGCGATCCAAACGGAGAGCGTCTCGACGAATTGGAGTCTCTCTGGTGCGCTCTTCGCCGTGGACATGTGTTCCCAGTGGGATCGGCTGCTCTAGTCGGTCTGCTTCGTCGTCGCACCCATTTGGTTGATCAGCGACCCTTGCGCCAGATTCTGACCAAACACATTGCATTCGATTGTCTCGAAGATGCGGCTCTGCCTCTGTACATCATCGCGACCGATGTTTTGTCTGGCAACGAAATTCGTTTATCGAGCGGCTCCGCCGTCGATGCAATTCTCGCGAGTGCTGCGATTCCCGGTGTTTTTGCTCCCGTCGCAATTGGCGGGCGCGTATATATGGACGGGGGAGTTGTTAACAATTCGGCCATTTCCCACGCCGTAGCCGTCGGTGCCACTACGATTTATGTTCTCCCCACCGGATGGTCGTGCTCACTCGAACGGCCGCCTCCGACCGCCATTGGAATGGCGCTTCACGGTCTGACACTTCTTGTACACCATCGTTTGGCCGACGACGTCGATCGCTACCGGACGCACGTTGATGTGCGTGTCGTTCCACCTCCGTGTCCGATCCGTGTTGGCCCATCAGACTTCAGTCACGCTTTTGAACTCATTGAGGCGGGTCGTACAACGGCGGCCGTTTGGCTGCGAAACCAGCAAGACATTGATACCGGGGTGTTGCGAGCTCACAACCACACCAAGACTTAGCCGATTTCAAAGTCGTCCGCCCCGGGAATACTGCACAGCGCCTACCGAGTTACCAGTCCATGGTCAAAATTGCACGAACTCGCGTCCGTTTCGGTTCGATGTTGGCAGCAGGCGTATTTGTGCTTGCAAGTTGTGGCGGGGGTGGCGGATCAAACGCCCGGCCCGACCGTGAGATTGGCCAGCGACCGAATTTGCCAGTGGATCCAAAGTCTGTCAATGGTCTTCTGCCAAATGTAACTGTTCTCGACCTAACCAACAATAAGTGGGTCCAATTCGCTAACTTCGTGCCATCCGACAAACCAGTACTTGTATGGTTCTGGGCGCCCCATTGTGCAATTTGTCGGGGGGAAGCCCCTGGTGTTGAAAAGTTTGCTACACAAAACCAAGATAATCTCACGGTGATCGGAATTGGCACGCAGGATACTGTTGGCGAGGCATACGACTTCGTTGACAAGTACAACACGACGTTCACGATGCTATGGGATGAGACATTCGAAACTTGGTTGAACTTCGGGGTGTCATCACAGCCCGCAGCGATGCTGTTAACAGCTGATGGACAATTTATTAACGGTTGGACAGGCCCGTTTCCGGAAAACGAAGTGCTTCGATTAATTGGAGCCTAAAGCATTTAGAACGCGAGCAACGGGTGCCCAGAAATTTCTGGACACCCGTCGGGGGATGCTCGCGAGACTATTTAGCTGACGCAAATTTTTTAAGGCCGTCAAACTCGGGGGGCTCGAGACCGATCTTGTCGTCGATCGAGTAGCGACCAGGACCGGTGAACAGCACTGCGACTAGGGCGGCGAGAATCGACACGTCAAGCTCGGCACCAGGCATTGGCTGACTCGAGATGATTCCCAAATCCTTCTTCACGTAATAAAGCGCGCCGATCATTAAGAAGCTCAGCAGCATCGCTGCAATGCGTGTGCCAACACCCAAGATAAGTGCTGCACCGGCGACGATCTCAATGATCGCCGTGAGTGGCGCAGTGAATCCGGGCGCAATTACACCCCACATCTCATACATACCTTTGATCGTGCTAATGCCGACGTCAAACTTGTCGATGCCATGCAACACGAAGATGCTGCCGATCACCACTCGTAGTATGAGTGGAACGGTTGGGCGGTACCGGTTAAGAATTGAGCAGACTTGCTGCATGATTGTCCTCCTTGAGTAGTTGATGGAACATTTCAGGAACACCGACAGTGCGCCAAGTTATTCCCTTGTTCGTCGTGTCAATCGAGTGCGGTGATAGAGCGGCGTCGTATCAGCCGATCGAAACTAGTTCGATGGAATTACGAGAAGTAGATACACGACGAAAACTGAATTGTTGGATTGATTAGTCGGACATAAAACTGAATTAAGCAAGCTTCTTCTCGGTCGTCGAACTAGCCGTGGGTCAATTGGCCACCGGCTCCAACTCCAGTTGTCGCAGCGCGGTTGGAAGCAATTCGTCAAAATCACTTTTATTCAAATATACGTCGATGGCAGGTTCTCGGCAAACCTCCAACGTGAGGTCGTGGGATGTAAATAGAATGATCCGTGCGTTGGGAGCAACGGCCTTAATGAGTGGCGCTAACTCTAAGCCCATGATTTGTCCTTCAATGAAGTGGTCAAGGACGATTACTCCCCGATCTGTGCCGCGCACAAGCTCGATGGCGTCAGTCGAGTTTGTGGCAGCTCCGCAGAATCGTAGGTGGGTGTCAGCCCTGAACTTCAATTGGACCAAAAACTGCAAATCGAGATCGTCCTCGATCACCCAGTAGCACAATTTGTTTTCTGTGGTCATCGCGCAACCGGTATCGCGAAGGTGAAAGTGCTTCCTCGACCAGGATTGCTTTCACACCAAATTTGTCCGCCCTGGGCTTCAACCAAGGTTTTGCATATGTACAGCCCGAGCCCACTACCCGGTATTTTCCGCGCTCCTAGAGTGGACACGCGCCCGAACTTTGTAAACAAAGTCGACATGTCGCCGTTCGCGATCCCGATACCACGGTCCATCACCGAAATTTGTACCGAATCATCGATGCAGGATAACCCAATAACAATTGGTTCCTCGATAGGGGAGAACTTGACCGCGTTTGATATTAGATTCGTCAAAACTTGCCACAGGCGGTCTTCGTCGCCGAGCACGATTGCCGTGACCTCGGGAGCGGTCAACTCGAATCGTAGGCGGTCACTGGTGCTAGCCGATTCATCTAACGCTCTCTGCACCAACGAACGGATGTCGAACGGGCGAATGTTGTACGCGAATTCGCCCGCCTCTATTCGTGCTACTTGAAAAACTTTTTCGACAAACTCGGCCAAATGTTCGGTGTTGCGCACAATGATTTGCAAGTACTCAATTTTCTTGCTGTCTTCCGTGGCATCCCACTCGTTGATCAATTCGTGCGCAAATCCGCTGATCGAGTTCATCGGCGCGCGAAGGTCATGGGCGACCGTGACTACGAACCCGTTTCGGAGTTCGTTCAATTCATGCAATCGGCGAACAATCTTCCTTTGTTCGGTCGCATCGCGGATGATAGCGACGACAGATGCATGCTTGTCCGTGGTTTCGATTGGGCTTAGGCTGACGTCTGCAGGAAATTCGTGCCCGTCCTTACGACGGCCGTAGAGTTCAGCTGCCCCCTCGACGGGCCCCATGGGTCGAAGGTGAGGATGCGCAAGATAGCCGTCGCGGAGGCCGGAGTGATTGGCGTGGAAACGACTGGGGATAAGTAGTTCTATGGGCTGGCCGAGCATTTCGTTTCGCTGATAACCGAATATTTTCTCGGTCTGAGGGTTGGCGAAGGTGATAACTCCGGTTTTATCAACAATCAGGATCGCGTTCGGTGCTGAATTCACTGTGGCGCGGAATTTCTGTTCAGTCCTATTCTGTTCGGTCATATCTCGAGTAATTGATGACGCCCCGATGACGGCACCAGTTAGATCATGAATGGGCGATATGTTCATGGAGACTGGAACATCACTTCCATCCTTCCTCAGCCGCACGGTTTCAAAGTGCTCGATCGACTGGCCTTTTCTGATCTTTTCCAGAATATTGGCAACTTCGGCCGCGGTTCCAGAAGGGACGAGGACCGAAAATGGCTGACCGATCATCTCTTCGGCCGAGTAGCCATAGATTCGCTGAGCGGCTGGGTTCCAACTGGTGACGATCCCGTCGAGGCTCGCACTTGTGATGGCGTCATTGGAAGTTGCCACGATCGCCGCCGACAACGCGTTTTGAATCTCGGTCTCCTTCAATTCAGTCATGTCTCTAGAAGACGACGAACGGCCGATGACAATTTCAGTGACTGGCGGTACCTTGGGGTGGTGACGGTTGAGCATTGAGCAGATTTGATGCATCATTGTCCTCCTTGAGTAGTTGACGGAACATTACGGGAACTCGGTAAGCGTCGTTGGCTATTCCCTTGCTCGTCGGGTCAAACGAGTTCGGTGGTGATTACGGCGCGCGACTCGAGGCTGCGGTGCACCGGACACTTGTCGGCGATCGCCAGAAGCGCCTGTTGCTGATCCTGTGTAAGAATGCCTTCAAGGTGAATCGCGCGGTGGAAGTTGTCGATCTGCTTCCCGTCGCCTTCGACGACAGCCTCGCAATCGTCCGAATGTTTCTTCGAATGCGTGACTTCAACCGTCACGCGGTCGAGTGGGATTTTTTTGCGGTCGGCATACATGCGCAAAGTCATTGATGAACACGCACCAAGCGCTGCGCCGAGGAGATCGTAAGGTGACGGGCCGGCGTCGTATCCGCCAGCCGACACCGGCTCGTCGGCGAGAAAGTGATGTCCTCCGGTAACGACATGGTTCAGGAACGTGCCCTGTCCCGTTTCGGCGACGACCACCTGGGCCGTTGGCGGCGGAGCGGGCGCTTCGGGATTCTCGTTGACAAGATAGCGCTCGGCCCATGTGGCGATCATTTGCGCTGCAAAGACTGCGTCTTGGCGACTAGAGAGCAGATGGTCGGCGCCATCAAGCGACACGAAACTCTTCGGGTGGCGGGCGGTTGTAAAGAGGCGAGCGGCATGTTCGATGCCAATCGTGTTGTCGACAGGCGAATGTAACACCAGCAACGCCGAGCCCATCTCGGCGACACGTGCCTCAACAGAATGCAACTCTAAGTCGTCGATGAGTGAACGACGAATGTTGAATTTACGGCCCTCGATCTCAACCGTTGCAGAGCCTTGTGCGGTGATTTCTGGCAGATGCTCGCCGATCAACCCGACGATGTGCTTGACGTCGGCGGGCGCACCGAT
>Ga0163144_10010311_pt1 | contig 19933 bp, 11 predicted proteins | sample OliLak19BULKMAT1_FD_123175 | JGI IMG/M metagenome (GOLD analysis project Ga0163144, IMG submission 123175) | Freshwater microbial mat bacterial communities from Lake Vanda, McMurdo Dry Valleys, Antarctica - Oligotrophic Lake LV.19.BULKMAT1 | ecosystem: Environmental > Aquatic > Freshwater >... | reverse complement strand
GGAATTCCCGTTTGTATTCGTGGCTCTCAACGATGTCCGGGCTAAGTTTAAAACCGCCTGGCGGTTTTGATTTAGCCCGCATGAACTCGAAACGCGCGCCGGAGAGGTGAAATCTTCGAGGTGAGACATAGGCCAGAATCAGTTTGAGTGTGAAAAATGCGGGCTAGAAGCCGCGGGAATAACTACGGTAAACGGGGCTGCAATGCGTCCGAATCGCCCGGGGGCCGTTGTGCGCTTCGCCCGGCCGCGACACCTTTAAGGATGCAAAACGGGCTCCGCATTACCCCCAACCGACGCTTCGTGCGCCGGCTTGTCCTTGCGGTGGCGATGGCGCTCGCGGCGAGTCCCGCCTTCGCCCTGCGCATCGTCCTGACGAACGACGACGGTTTCGAGACGCGCAACATCCAGGCGCTGTTCCACGCACTCAAGGCTGCAGGCCACGACGTGATTCTCAGCGCACCGTATCACGACCAGAGCGGCACCTCCGCGCTGCTCGGCTCGCTCTCCAACCTGTCCGTCACGGCCCGGGCCTCGTCGGGCGGCCGGATTCCCGCTGGTTCGCCTGGCGCCGGTCCGACCGGCATCGCGCCGGATCAATACTATGTCGACAGCTCGCCCGTGGCCGCGGTCCTCTACGGCATCGACGTCCCGGCGCGGGCCAAGTGGGGCACGCGTCCCGATCTCGTGATCGCCGGACCCAACGTCGGCAACAATCTCGGCGGCATCACGCCGCACTCCGGCACCATCGGCGCCGCGGTCACCGCGCTCAACCGCAGCATCCCCGCCATCGCCGTGAGCGCCGCCAACGACGACGCAGCCTCCACCACCCTGCTCTCGGCGCTCGTCCTGCGCCTGTTGGCCATGATCGAGGATCAGGGCAAGGTCACGCTTCCGGCGGGAATCGGCCTGAGCGTCAACGTGCCGCCGCTCGATCCCACGCGCCCGATTGCGTCGTATCATTTCGTCTTCACGCGGGTCGCGTTCGGTTCGGACTCCGGTCTCCGTTTCATTGCAGATGCCGAGGACCAGCCGCTGGCCGCCGCACCTCCTGAGGAACCCGCGGCCTTTGTGGACACCTCGTTTCGCAGCGAGACCAGCGCCTTCGGCGGTGGCGGCACGACGATCACGGTCAGCCCGATCCAAGGCACCTATGCCGCACCTCCCGATCGGGCCGCCCTGGTGCTCACCCGGCTGCGCGGCTTGTTCGCCATTCCTCCAGCCATCACCAATCCGAAGTGGACCAACATTTCCGTCCGCGGCCATGTCGGCACCGGCGAAGCCGCTCAAGTGCTGGGCTTCGTCATCGCCGAAAGCACGACCAAGACCGTGCTGATCCGCGCTGCCGGCGCGTCGCTGGCGGCTTTCGGCATCACGGCACCGCTCGCGGATCCGATCATGGAGGTGTTCGACCAACAAAACCGGCTGATCGCGAGCAACGACAACTGGAGCGACGACAGCACCCAGGCGGCGGCCCTCACGGCGGCGGCGGTGAAGGTCGGAGCGTTTGCGTGGACGCCCGGCAGCAAGGACGCGGCGCTGCTCATCACGCTTTCACCTGGCAATCACACCATCGTGGTCCGCGGCGTCGGCAACACCACGGGCATCGCGCTGATCGAAGCCTACGACGTCAGCGTGGACTAGTCTCCGGCGCCATCGCGCGCGCGAGCTCGTGAACCTTGCCGACAATCTGTTCCTCGAGTCCCGGCGCCCAGGGACTCGGATGCAGGCTGCCCAGCCGCGAAGCCTGCAAGCCTTCATAACCACCTTCGCGCAGCACGCGCTCGTTGGGAATATAGCCGAGCACATCGTTCGCATAACCCGCGACCCATACCGCGCCGGAGCCTCCGAGTTCGCGTTTCAGCCGTAACGAATAATCCACGACGACCTCGCCGCCGAGCGCCACGAGTTGCAAACCGTCACCCAGTCGCACGACCTGGACCGGATAGGGATAGGTCGCGGGCAGCGAGCCCTCGCGATCCCAGCGCGCCAGCATCCGCCCGGCATGCTCGGCCGTCAGCTTGTCCTTGGCCGTGCGCCGTTGCTCGTATTCGGCGCGCGTCGGCACGCCCGCATAACGCAGATCGATTTCCGCGTAGGCCGACCGCAGCGCGCCCGTCAGGGGCTTCGCGCGGGTGCCGAGCGCGGCGTCGACCGCCGTCGCGAGCGTGCGGCCGTGCGTCTGGGCGAGCGGGTGCGTGCTGCGCGGATACGGATTCTGGTCGCCGCCGCAGCCCGTCATGAACAACGCGACCGCGCCGGGATGATCGGCCTGGAGATAATCCTGCGCATAGCCCGCATAGTCGCCGCAGAACCGGTAATTGGCCTGCGTGAGCGTCGTGTTGTGGCACGCATAGCTGAAAAGGATCGCGCGCAGCCTGCCGTCGGCGCCATCGACGCGCAGCACCGGGACATCGTGATCGACGGGGCCGTCGGGATTCGGGGCGTTGGTGAAGTCACCGTTGGGCTGAGGCAGCCGCCGATTCATCGCGAAGCCGGCGCGCGCGCGCGTAGGGGCGACCTGCGCGGGCGCGAGCGCGGCGAGGGCCTCGACCGCGATGGCCGGCAAGGTCTGTTCGAGCATTTCCAAATACGCCCGCGAGGTCGCGACGCCGTTCGAATCGCTCTCCGGCACCCGCCCCGCGCGGAACTCGGGGCCCGAGTGCGTGTGCGACGCCACGATCAGGAATTGATCGGGGCGCAGGTGTGCGGTCTCCGCGAGCCGCCGCTCCACCGCCTGGCGCAGGCTCCGCGGAATACCGATCGCGTCGATCGTGATGATCACAAATCGCCCGCCCTGCGCGTCCGCGAGCGCGAGGGCTTTCGCGTGCAGATCCTGCAAGGTGCCGGTCGACGGGTGCGTGCGCGCCGCGTAGCCACCCATCCACATGGCGGACTTCGGCGTGATGACCCGCGTCGCGACGCCGGCGCGCCACGACGGGACGGGCCCCGCGGCGCGCGACGCGCCGAGAAGGTTGAGGGCGATCAGGACGCCGAAAACGAATAAGCGAAGGTTCATCGGGTGGGGGGTTGCCGGATTCATTTACGCTCCGGCCTCGGTGACTTCGACTCGGAAATAGTGGGCCCGTGTCGCGGAGCCGCTTCCGGCTCCGACGGAACGGGAAGCCGTTCCGCGACCCTATCCCAGGGTTTGCATAGGGGAGTTGGAGGCTGCATAACAATTCAGCATGTCGATGCACACGTTATCACCCAACGGCGTCCCGCCGTCAAGGGGGCCGGCCTTACGATTCGCGGGCGGCCGCGGTGTCGATTCGCCGCATCGTTGTGCAGGCGGCGCCGGCAGGTCTATGCGCATAGAAAGTCGCCGGCCCTCCGCTTGACAGGCGGGAGGCCGCCGCCCTGAATCAATAAACATGCCGAATGATTATTCAGATGACCGCCTGCGCCTCGTGGCGCGGTTGTATTACCTGGATGGCCTGGGCCAGAGCGAGGTGGCGAAGTTCGCCAAGGTGTCCCAGGCCAAGGTCTCGCGGCTGCTCGCGCTCGCGAAGGAGCGCGGCATCGTCCGGATCACCGTGGCCGATTACGATCCGCGCCGGCGCGAGCTGGAGGATCAGTTGCGCGGGCGGCTCGGCCTGGCGTCGGTGACGGTGATCAAGTCGAGCGAGGGCCTCGAGGGCGCGGACCTGCGCCGGGCGGTGGGGCATTTCGGGGCGGCGGCGGTCGATGCATTGATCGAGCCGCGCGACGTGGTGGCCCTCGCCGGCGGCCGGACGCTGCACGAGCTCGTGCATCACCTGCCCGCGACCCGCACCAAGTCGCTCACGGTGGTCCAGGCGATGGGCAGCGTGGATTCCAATGTCAGCGTGTTCGACGCCCAGGAGGTCGGCCGCGTGCTGGCCCAGCGGCTCGGCGGCATCTTTCTCTCGCTCAACACGCCCGCGTTCATCCCGGAGAAGCGCACCCGCGATGCCCTCCTCGAGCTGGCCCAGGTGCGCAGCGTTCATGAGAATCTCGACCGCGCGCGCGTCGCGCTGGTTGGCCTCGGCACGCTCGCCAACTCCGTCTTCGTCGAACGCGGCACGATCGACGCCACCATGGTGCGCGAGCTCGAGCGGGCCGGCGCGGTCGGCGAAATCTGCGGCCGCTTCATCGACGCACGCGGCCGCGAGTGCGCCACCGCCTGGCGCGATCGCGTGATCAGCGTGCAGATTGATCAGCTCCGGAAGATCCCGCAGGTCATCGGCGTCGTCTCCGGCAACGATCGCTCCGCCGCCATCCTCGCCGCCATCGCCGGCGGCATCATCAAATCGCTCGTGATCGACGAAGTCGGCGCCTCCGCCCTGCTCGCCGCCGCGCCCGCCCCCGCCTCTCCCCCCCTCCGCAAAAAGGCCAGGAAATGAAGCTCCCCCTGCTTTTCCTCGCCGGCGCCCTCCTGCTGCCTGCGCCCGGCTTCGCGGTTCCGGCCGCGCCCACGAAGGCCGACTGGAACGTCACCGATCATCTCCCGCTCGAGCAGATCATCATCCAGGGCCACCGCGGCGTCGGCGATCTCGCCGAGGAGAACACCATCGAGGCCTTCGAGCTCGCGTGGAAACTCGGCATCTATCCGGAGTCCGATCTGCGCATGACAAAGGACGGCGTAATCGTGCCGTTCCACGACAACACGTTCGCCCGCGTCGTGAAGGCCGCGTCGCCGGAGTTGAAGAAGAAGGGCGTCAAGGACCTCACCTACGCCGAGCTGGCGAAGCTCGATGTCGGTTCATGGAAGGGCGAACAGTTCGCCGGCCGGCGCGTGGTGCCGATGGCAAAGATCTTCGAGCTGATGCGCGGCCGCCCGGAGCGGCACCTCTACATGGACATCAAGAGCATCGAGTTTCCCCGCCTCGCCGCGGAGGTCCGGAAATACGGGCTCGAGAAACAGATCGTCCTCGCCTCCCGCCAGGTCGCCCAGCTCCGCGAGTGGAAGGCGCTCGTGCCCGAGTCCGAGACGCTGCTCTGGATGCACGGCAACGAGGCCGAGCTCCGCCGGGATCTCGACGCCCACCGCGCCACGAACTACGCCGGCATCACCCAACTGCAGATTCACGTCTATCCGAAGGAGACGAAGGACACCTGGGCACCGCCGACCGATGCGAGTTCCGCCGACAATCCGTTTCGCCTGCGCAACGCCTTCCTGATCGAGGTGGGCCGGGAGCTGCGCACGCATGGTGTCGTCTTCCAGACCTTTCCCTACACCACCGATGCCTCGGTCTACGCGAAGCTGCTCGACCTGGGCGTGATGTCGTTCGCGACCGATCACCCGGATGCGACGCTGCGCGAGCTCAAGGCCTATTACGCGGCGCGGAATACGACGAAGGCGAAGCCATGAGCATCCCACCCGCCACCAAGCTCTCCCTCGCCGAGGCGCTTGGCTCCGCGCGCGAGACCCGCGCGCTCGTCGTGGGCCCCGGCGTGCTGGGCGAAACCGCGCGCGTTTTTCAGGCGCAGTTTCCCGGTCAACGCGTGATCGTCGTCGCCGATGCGCAAACCTATCCGCTCGCCGCGGAGGCCGTGCATGCGGCCCTCCAGGCGGCAGGCTGCGCCGCCGAAATCGCACCCTTCATCTACCGCGATCCCGCGCTCTACGCCGAAATGCGCTTCGTCGATCAGCTCGAAGACTTTCTGCGCCTGCACGACGCGGTCCCGCTCGCGGTCGGCTCCGGCACCATCAACGATCTCGTAAAACTCGCCTCCCACCGCGCGGGCCGCGCGGCCTACATGTGCGTAGCGACGGCGGCGTCGATGGACGGCTACACGGCGTTCGGCGCCTCGATCACATTCCAGGGTGCGAAACAGACCTTCAACTGCCCCGCGCCCCGCGCCGTGGTGGCCGATCTCGATATTATTTCCCGGGCGCCGGCCGAGATGACCGCCTCGGGCTACGCCGATCTGCTCGCGAAAGTCACCGCCGGCGCCGACTGGATTCTCGCCGATGCGCTCGGCATCGAACCGATCGATCCGCGGGCGTGGGCGATGGTGCAGGGCGGCTTGCGCGAAGCGCTGGCCGATCCGGCGGGCGCTCGCGCCGGTCACGCGACGGCGATCGGACCGCTGGTCGAGGGCCTGATGCTCGGCGGGTTTGCGATGCAATGGACGAAGAACAGCCGGCCGGCCTCCGGCGCGGAGCATCAGTTCAGCCACCTGTGGGACATGGAGCACCACAAGCACCACGGCGAGGCGCCGGCGCACGGCTTCAAGGTCGGCGTCGCCACGCTCGCCATCACTGCGCTCTACGAACAACTGCTGGAGTTGCCGCTCGACCGGCTCGACGTGGCGCGCTGTGTCGCAGCCTGGCCGGACAGACGTGCCGCCGAAGGTCACGCGCGAAAACTTTTTGCCGGCGAGGAGTTCGTGGAGACCGCCGTCATCGAGACCGCGGCGAAGCACGATACGCCCGCCGCTCTCGAAGCGCAGCTCCAGCTTCTCCGCGCCCAATGGCCGGCCCTGCGTGAAGATCTGCGCGCGCAGCTCCTGCCACTCGCCGAAGTGCAACGCCGGCTGCAAGCGGTCGGCGCCCCGACCTCGCCCGAGGAGATCGGGCTGACCCGCGAGCGCCTGCGCGCCAGCTTCCGCCGCGCGCAGCACATCCGCCGCCGTTTCACCGTGCTCGATCTGGCCGGGCGCACCGCGACCCTCGAACCCGCCCTCGACGCCCTTTTCGGCCGCAGCGGAATCTGGGAAGTGCCGCCGCCCCGCGCCCAAGCTTTTTCTTCGTGATGTCCGTTTCCGCCACCACTTCCCCCTCCAGGTCCACTCCCGCGCTCGCCGCGCGCCTGCGCTCCATCGCGCATGTCGCCCTCGACATGGACGGCACCATCTACAAAGGCGGCACGCTCTTCGCATGCACCCTGCCGTTCCTCGCGCAACTGCGCACCCTCGGCATCGGCTACACGTTTCTCACGAACAATCCCTCGAAGAGCTCCGCCGACTATCTCGCCCATCTGAAAAAAATGGGCCTGACCGCGACGGCCGATGAGCTCTACACCTCGACGCAGGCCACCATCGACCACCTGCGCACGCGGCTCCCGAAAGTGCGCCGGCTCTTCGCGCTGGGCACGCCGAGCATGCTCTCGCAGTTCCGCGACGCCGGCTTCGTCCTCACCGCCGAGGACGCGAACGACGTGCCGGATGCCGTCGTGGTCGGTTTCGATCTCACGCTCTCCTATTCGCGCGTCTGTCGCGCCGCGTGGTGGATTCAGCAGGGGAAACCCTTCGTGGCCACGAATCCGGATTTCGTCTGTCCGACCGATCAGCCGACGGTGCTGGTCGATTGCGGTTCGATCTGCGCGATGCTCGAGAAGGCCACGGGCCGCACGCCCGACATCGTGCTCGGCAAACCCGATCCCACGATGCTCAGCGGCATCCTCGCGCGTCACCATTTGCGCCCGGAGCAGATCGCGATGGTCGGAGACCGCATCTACACGGACGTCCTGATGGCCCACCGCGCGCAGGCGATGGGCGTGCTCGTGTTGACGGGCGAGGCCACCGCCGCCGACGCCGCCACGGCCGCGCAACCGCCGCACCTCGTCGTGCCCAGTCTCGCCGAGTTCGGCGAACTGCTGGCCGACGCACGCCAAGCCCCCCTTTCGGTATGAAGACAGACCTGGCTACGAATCGCAGCCGCGCCTTCGCGCGGCTCACGGAAACTTCGCTCGACGTCCTCGTGGTGGGCGGCGGCATCGTCGGCAGTGGCGTCGCCCGCGATGCCGCGATGCGCGGCCTGCGGGTGGGTCTCGTCGACCGGCACGATTTCGCCGCCGGCACGAGCAGCCGCTCCAGCCGCCTGTTGCACGGCGGCCTGCGCTACCTCGAGCAGGGCCGCGTCGGCCTCGTGCGCGAGGCGAGCATCGAGAAGAAAATCGTGCACCGGATCGCGCCGCATCTGGCGGAGCCGCTCGGTTTCGTTTTCCCGACGTATCGCGGTGCGGGCCGGCCGCTCTGGCAGCTCCGCATCGGCGTGAAACTCTACGACCTGCTGTGCGGCGGCCGGAACTTTCAGCCCTCGCGCGGCTTCACGCGCGAGGAAACGCAAAAGATGCTGCCCGCGCTCGACGCGCAGGATCTGGCCGGATCGGTGCGTTACTACGACGCGCTGACCAACGACGCGCGGCTCGTGCTCGACACGCTGCGCTCGGCCGAGACGCACGGCGCGACTGTGCTCAATTACACGCGCTTCATGGATGCCCGCCGCGAAGGCGGCGAATGGGCGTGCACGATTGAAGATGTCTCGAGCAACGCAGGCCTCTCGCCCGCATCCGGAGCAGGCGGGACGCCTGCGATCCGGACCATCCGCGCCAAGACCATCGTCAATGCCACCGGCCCGTGGGCCGACCACCTGCCGCACAGCGCGGTGAAACTCCGCCTGAGCAAGGGCATTCACATTGTAGTCGAGCGCGCGCGGCTGCCGGTGCCGTCGGCCGTCGTCATCACCGAGGGCAAACGCCTCCTCTTCGTGCTGCCGTGGGGCGAGCGCGTCATCATCGGCACGACCGACACCGATTACCAGGGCGCACCCGAAGACGTTTCGACCGAGCCGGAGGATGTCGCTTACGTGCTGCGCACGGTGAACGAATTCTTCCCGTCGATCGCGCTCCGGGAGGCGGACATCATCAGCACGTGGGCCGGCTTGCGTCCCCTGATCGCGAATCCCGATGGCTCGCCTTCCGACATCTCGCGCGCGCACCAAATCAAGACGCCCGAGCCGGGCTGGTGGGACATCGCCGGCGGCAAGCTCACGACCTATCGCTTGATGTCCGAGCAGGCCGTCGACCAGCTCGTGGCGCATCTCGGCGCGTCCGCCCAGCCGTGTCGCACGGCCGACGAGACCTTGTTGCGCCCGGATCAGATGACGCCCTACACCGGCCTCCTGCCCGCCTCGTGGTCGCGCGAGGCGGTCGAGCACTATGTCCGCCACGAGTGGGCGTTGCGGCTCGAGGATGTCCTGCTGCGGCGCAGCGGCTGGCATTATTACAACCGCATGTCGATCGCGGCGCTCGAGCAGGTGGCCGGCTGGATGGCCGACGCCGCCGGCTGGGCACCGGAGACGCGCCGCGCCGAGATCGAGGCGTGCCGGGCCACGGCACGTTTCGCTCCGGCGGCATGAGATTTCTTCCGTGATGGAGCCCGCCGCCTGATACCAATGGCTCGAATGAATGAGCCGATTGGGGGTAGGGACCGACCTCCGTGGCGGTCCGCGGTCCGCTCGGAGAGCGGGCCTTACCGGCGCTGCGCGCCAAAGTCCAAAGATCATGAGCCATTGGTATGAGTGGCGGGACAGGCGACGACCCGATCCGCCTGCTTCCCTGCGCTCACGTGCAGGGATGCTCGTCCGCTTAAATCGGCCGGCCCTCGGGCCGCGCCACGATGCGCGTCCTCAGAACGCCGATACGCTCGATCTCGAGTTCCACGACATCGCCCGGCTTGAGCCAGCCGCCGGTGTTCTCCGGGCCGAGCTCGAGGATGCAGCCCGTGCCGACGGTGCCGGTGCCGATGAGGTCACCCGGAAACAACTCCACGTCGCGTGACGCGTGCGCGATCATCTGCGGGATGGAGTGGTGCAGCGCCGCGGTGTTGCCGCGCGAGAGCTCGCGCCCGTTCACCCGCGCGCACATCTCGAGCGTGAGCCTCGCCCCCGCGATCTGCGCCGAAAACTCGCTGCGCGGGATCAGCCACGGGCCGACGGCGGTGGCGAAGTCCTTGCCCTTGGCCGGGCCGAGCCCCACGGACATTTCCTTCCGCTGCAGGTCACGCGCGCTGAAATCGTTGATCACCGTGAAACCGAAAACGTGCTCCCACGCGCGTTCGGGGGTGATGTCACGTCCGCCGTGCCCGATGACCACGCCGAGCTCGAGCTCGTAATCGAGCTCCAGGCAGCCGGCGGGGGCGCAGACCGGCGCGTCGTGGCCGACCAGGGCGTTGTGATTCGAGAAATAGAACACCGGCTGCTCATACCACGCGGCCGGCACATCGAGCCCGCGGCGGCCACGCGCCGTTTTGACGTGCTGCTCGAAGGCGTAGAAATCCCGGAACGACGGTGGCTGCACCACCGGCGGGAGGAACGCGAATTCGCTTTCACGGTAACGCGGTCCTTTCCACGCCGCGATCCGATCCGCCTGCGGCCGGGCGTGCGCCATGAGCCAGGGCAAGGTCGGCTTCATCCGCGGAGCGTCGCGCCCGATCAGGCCCGCCAGCTCGATCCAGGTGCCATCGGGGGCGGCGGCAACCGGCACAGGTTCCATGCTCGAGCGAGGAAGGATCGTGGCGAGTCGCATCGGAACAGTCGTGGACCCGATTCAATGACCGCAGTGGCACGCGGGTCGAATCTTTAAGGGCCGCCCCCCGCCTCCCCTCCCGGAATTACGGTCCGCCGCGACTGAGCAGCACGCCGAGTTTCGGCGCCTCCGCGTCGATAATCGCCGGCGCATTGGGGTCGAAGGCCGGCGCGTCCGGATCGAACGCCGGACGCGCGGCGAGCAGAACGGTCGCTTCGGACATTTCCGCGCGCGCCGGCTGGTTCGCCAGCGCGAGGTCGACAGCGGGCGTCTCCGCCACGGCGACGGCCCCGGCCTGCCGCTGCACGGTCCGCGCGACCGCGACGAGATAGTTGTTGCCGAGCTTCACCCGCTGGCGGACGTCCGCCAGCGTCGCCGGAGAACCGAAGATCAGGTGCGGCAGGCCGGCGTAGCGCTCCAGGCTGTCGCCTTCGAGGACGCGGTTCGCCACGTGCAACGCGAGTTGCGCGGCATCGATCCGCCAGCTCCACCCAAAGCGGCGCGCGGTGAAGGGCACGCGCACGACGATTGCCTCACCGGCGCGGTGCGACTGCTGCAGGAGCAGCGGCAGCGTGGGGGCTTCCGGAGCATCGGTCGCGTTGAAGAGATTGAACCGCAGCTCCTGGTCGCGCGCCGCGAGCAGCGCCTGCTGCAGCCGGCGGTATTGCACAGTGCCGTTGGTGACGGCCGGAATGTAAAGCGGCTTCCGCAGCCGCAGCGTCACGCTCGCGACGTAGCGGAAGTTCTTCGCATCGATCTGGTCGGCCTGCGTGATGACCACGCTGTCGGCCTGCATGGGCTGCCGGGCGCTGGAGAAGAGGGGCAGCACCGCGTCGGGCAGCCGGCGCACGTGGGTCTGCAGCGCGGTCTCCGAAGGCGTGGCGCAAACGAAGCGCGTCACCGTCACGTGCAATAACACCGCCACGACCGCCGCGATCGCCAGAACGCGGGCAAAGCGGATCATCGCGCGTCGTTTCAGCTCGCGGGCCACTGCCTCGCGCTGCATCGCCGTGATGAAGGGAGCGGCGGTGCAGCCCGGCAGCGCGACTTGGGCGGTGACGGCGGCGACGGCCGCGGCGAGCTCGGCCGAAACGGCGGCGGCCTTGCGGTCCGCGACCACGGCGCGAGCACCGGGCGATTTCACGCGCACCCGATTCGAGCGCGCGGGCAAGTCCGCCACCGGCGGACGCGCCAGGCCGCGTTCGGAATAATACTTTGCCCAAGGGTGCTGTGCCGGGGTCTCGGTCAAAACGAAGTAAAGGACGCCCGCCCCCGCCCTTCTCCGCAACGCCGGGTGCCGCGTAGCCAGGGGCGCAGTAACGCGCAGCGGCCGACTACGTAACCCGCACGCACCGGTGCCAGTCACCTACGTCTGGCTACGGACTCACTTTGCCCACGATATCCCACGTCGCGCGCCCGCCCACGAGGGTGAACGATACGCCGTTGATCATGCGGCCTTCGAGCCCGACCAGCCGCGCGGGCACTTCCAGCCGCACCCATTGGCCGGCGACCGGAATCGGGCCGATCAAGCGGCGCGAGTTCGTGCCGTCCTGGCCGTAGGTGATGACATTGGCTCCCCAATACGCGCGCTGCTCCCAAGTGCCGTCGTTGAAGCTCAGCATGATTTCCGAGGGCACGTTCGCCGGATCCAGGTAAACGTAGGCGAAGATCGTGTCGCCGGTGAAAATCTGGAACGGCGACGACGCGCCGACGAAGTAATGATCGTGCATCCCCGCGACGATGGCCGATTGATGCACGCGCGTGCCTGCGAATGGCGTGGGATTGCTCGTCACCCACGTCCACGCGTCGCCGCCGAACGATCCCGTCATCGCGCCCGCGGGCACCGCACTGTCCATCCAAATTACGGCGCCCGACGAGCTGCTGTTGTTCACCGAGACAATCACCGCCGCCGACGTGGTGGAGTTGCCCGCGGCGTCGCGCGCGATCGCGGTGAGGGAATGCGAGCCGTTCGCCACCGTGGTCGAATTCCACGTGACGCTGTAGGGCGCGGTGGTATCCGTCGCGATGTCCGAGCCATCGACCCGGAACACCACGGAGGCGACGCCGATGTTGTCGGCGGCATTCGCCGTGATCGAGATGGCGTTGCCGGTGACCGGGGAATTGTTGGCAGGGCCGGTGATCGCCACCGTGGGCGCCGTGGTGTCGGCGGGCGGCGTCGTTGGGTTGTTGACCGTAAACATGACGGCGCTCGCGGTCGCCTGATTGCCCGAGGGGTCCTTGGCAACGGCGGTGAGAGAATGCGTGCCGTTCGCGACCGTGGTCGAGTTCCACGACATGCTGAAGGGCGGACTTGTAATCGCCGCGCCGAGGTTGACGCCGTCGAGGCGGAACTGAACCGAGGCGATGCCGACGTTATCGTATGCGCCTGCGGCGAGCGACACGGACGTGCCCACCACGGTGGCGCCTGACGAGAGCGAGTTAATATAAACGCTCGGCGGAGTGGTATCGGCCGTGCCGGCATTATTGACGCTCACCCCAGCCTGAGCCGACGTCGCCTGGTTGCCCGCCGCATCGCGCGCGACGGCGGTGAGGGTGTAATAGGCGTTCGCCAGCGCGCTCGTGTTCCACGTGATCAAGAACGGCGCGGTCGTAGCCTCCCCGATCAGGTGGCTGTCGGCGTAGAACTTCACGGACGTGACGCCGACGTTATCGCCGGCCGTTGCCGTGACGTTGACGCTTCCGCTCACTGTGGTTCCGGCGGCAGGCGCGGTGATCGCGACGCTCGGGGAATTCGTGTCGGAGCCCGCGCCGCGCTTGCCCGCCGCATCCCAAGTGGCACGTCCGTCAAAGACGCTGAACGACATGCCCAAGAGCGACGACGCACCAAGGCCGACCGAGCTGGCTGGAATGGTGAGCTTCGTCCAGACGCCTGGCGCCGGCAGATCGCCGATACGGCGCCGCGAAGCCGTGCCGTCGATGCCATAGTCGATGAGATTCGCGCCCCAATACGCGCGATGCTCCCACCCGCCCTCGTCACGCCAATTCAGCATGATTTCGCGCGGCGCATTCGCCGGGTCGAGATAGACCCACGCGAAAAGCGTGTCCGTGGCGCTCACCGCGAAGGCGCCGGCGTAAGCCCAATCGAAGTAATGTTCGTGGAGCCCCGCGGCGATGTTGGACTGGTGCGCGCGCGCGCCGGACGTCGGCGCGGGATTGCTCGTCACCCACGTCCACGCGTCGCCACCGCTGCCGCCCGCGCTCGCGCCCGAGGGCAGATTGTCGTCAAACCAGATGACGTCGGGCCCCGTGGGCGTTTGCGGCGGCGTGCCGCGGTTGTTGACCGTGACGGTGGTCACGCTGCGCGTGCTGGTGCGCCCGCTCGTATCCGTCGCGATGGCCGAGAGCACGTGCGAGCCGTCCGCCACCGTGCGGCTGTCCCACGTGATGCCGTGGGGCACGGTCGTATCCGAAGTGTGGATCGGCGCGCCATCCAGGTAGAATTGCACGGACGCGACGCCGAGGTTGTCGCTCGCCACCGCGGTGACGGCAACCGCGCCGGATACGATGGAGTCATTCGTCGGCGCGGTCATCGCCACGGTCGGATTCGCGAAATCCTGCGGCGGATTATCTATCGTCACCGTAACCGAGGTCGTCGCGGTGAGGCCCACGCGGTCATACGCCACCGCTTGCAACGTGTGGGTGCCATTGGCCACATTGCGCGTCGTCCACGTGAACCCGTAGCCAGCATCGAGGTTGGCGAACATCGGATTGCCGTTCAGATAATAACGCACCGATCCCACCGCATCGTTGTCCGCGGCATTAACGGTGACGGCGACATCGCCCACGAGAGTCGCGCCGGCGGTAGGCGCCGTGATGGCGATGGTCGGCGCGGTGGTGTCGCCCGGCAGCGTGTGATCCACATTCACGTAAAGTTGTTTATAGATTTGCTGCCCGCGCGTGTCCGCCACCCGCGCGAGGATCGCGACCTGCCCGGACGCGACGGTCTTGGTGTTCCAAGCGACCGAGTAAGGTGGGGCCGTGAGGCGCGCCGTGGCCCCCTGCCCGGGCAGCTCGAATTCCACCCACGCGATGCCGTGGTCATCCACCGCTTCGGTGGAGACCTGCACCGTGCCGTAGAGCCCCGGGCTCGTCACGACCTGCCCGCGATCGTCAAACGTCGTCGCGAACGGAGCCGTGAACCGAAGCTTCGGGGCCAGATCCGTGGTGCCGGGATCGTTGTTGACCGTGACGCTGATGCTCTGCTCGGCGGAGTTGTTGCGGCCGTCCACCACGACGACTCGCAGCGTATGCGTGCCGTTGGCCACATAAGTCGTGTCCCATGAAAACGCATACGGTGGGTTGAACGTGTATAACGCATGGGCGCCATCCACGTAAACCGTGACCTGCTGCACCCGCTCGTTGTCGGTCGCGTTCACCGCAATGTTCACCGTGCCCGCCACCGTCGCTCCATTCGTCGGCGAGGTGATCGACATCACCGGCCGCGTGACGTCGACCGCTGAAGTCGCCTTGCCGATCGCGTCCCATGTGACGCGTCCGTCGAACGCCGCGAAGCCGATGCCGACGATCGATCGCCCTGCGAGGCCCACGCGCGAAGCGGGAACTTCGAGCCGGACCCACGATCCTGCGGCAGGCACGCCGCCGACGTAGCGCCGACTATCGGTATTCGATGTGCCGTAACCGATCCGATCGAATCCCCAATACGCGCGGTGTTCCCACGAGGTGCCGTCGAAGAAACTCAGCATCAACTCCTGCGGCGGATTCGCCGGATCGAGGTAAACGTGCGCCACGATCAGATCGTTGTCGCCGAGCGCGAGCGGCGTGGCCGCTTGAGCGAAATAATGCTCATGCAAGCCGGCCGCGAGGGCGGATTGATGGGCGCGCGTGCCGGAGAACGGCGCGGGGCTGGTGCTCACCCAGTTCCACCTATCGCCGCCGGTGCCCGCGCCCCACGCGCCGGCCGGCATATCGTCGTCGACCCACCACGGGATGACCGGGGCCGGCGCGTTGTTCACCGTGACGGTGACACTGGCCTGGGCGCTGTTGCCAGCCACGTCGGTGCCAATCACCCGGATGATGTGCGAGCCGTTGGCCACGCGGGTTGTGTCCCAGTAAGAAGCGTAGCCCGCTGTGCTGCCATCCAAGGAGTAGTTCAAACGCACGCTCCCCCCGGTGTTGTCGGTGCCGCGCGCGGAAATAGATAACTGGCCGGAGACTGTTGCACCGTCTGTCGGCGAAATGATCTGGACGGTCGGCGGCGTGGTGTCCGGACCCGGGGGCGGCGTCGGTCCAGCGACGCCTTTGCCAGCGAGGTCGAATTGCGCGGCGCTGCCGCCCACGAGGGTGATGGCCATGCCTTGAAGGGTCGTCCCTTCGAGCCCCACGAGCGCGGCCGGAACCTCGAGGCGCACCCAGCCGTCCGACGTCGTCGGACGCGGCACCCCGCCCATGTAGCGCCGGCTCACCGTGCCGTTTTGGCCTTCGTTGATGATATTTCCGTTCCAATACGCCCGGTGCTCCCAGTTCGCACCGTCGCACCAACTCAGCATGATTTCGCCGGGCGGCGTGCTTCCGACCTTCAGGTGGATGAACAGCGTGTCGCCGGTGGCTACAGGCAGTGGCTGACTGGCAAAATTGAAAGCGTAAGACGGCGGATTGCCGCCGCCGGGCGATTGCAGCACGGCCGTGCCCGAGAGCGCGGCCGGCGAAGCGACCCAGGACCAGCCCGCCGCTGCAATCGCCGCCCCAGCCGGCGCGGCATCGTCGAACCACGTCGCGTCCGTCGATGAACCGGCGGTGAACGCAAGATCGGTCGGATAGCGTAGGTCTGTTCGGGATACGAACACGTTCATGAACGCCCCCGTGCTGCCGCTGTAGCGCAACACCTGATGCGAGGACCGGCTGCTCACGTAGAGATTTCCGTCGGGCCCAAACGCCAGCCCGACCGCCTCGGATAATCCGCCCGCGCCCGCCGCCACGAAGGCATCGATGAAGACGCCGGTGCTGCCGTCGTAACGCAGCACGGAGTTGTTCGCGCCCGTGGAAATGTAGAGCCGTCCGTCGGGACCGAAGATCGCGCGACGCGGATTGGCCAGGCCGCCGCGGCCCAGCGGAACGACCACGCCCATCGACGCGCCCGTCGTGCCATTGAAGCGCATGATGCCAATATCAGCTTCGATGACGTAGAAATTCCCATCGGGTCCGCGGGTCATGGAGGTCGGGTTCGTCATGCCGCCAGTGCCATTCGCGACAAAAATCGTCGGCGAGGGCTGATCCAGCCGGAGGATATGCGCGGGCGGCAGCGAAGAGAAATTGAAGCTCCCCTGCCGCCCCAGGCAGTAGAGATTGCCGTCCGACCCGCGAATCACGGAATTGAAATCGCCCTGGTTGCCCCCGGTCGCGGCTCCACGATACGAGCCGAGCCGATTGAAGCGATAGAGCGTGTAGCCGCCGAGAATGTTGGTGGTCACATACACGTCGTTGTCGGCCGTGACTGACATGCCAGTGAACCCCTCGTTTTCCTGGGAGAACGTCGACAACGCTGTGCCGCTGGCCGTGTCGAAGCGCCATACTTGCGCGCTGCCGGCGTTCGGCGCGCCCCCCCCTCCGGGCTGAAGCACGACGAGGTCGCCGCGGACCGCCGACGCCAGTAACAGGAATCCTGTTACAAACGCCAGGAGCCGCCGGCTGCCGACCGCCACCCATTCGCCCCCGGCCGAAAAAAAGGCGGGGCCGGAAGAAAGGCCCCGCTGAAGAAATGCACGCGCTGACGTTGATGTAGTATTCATTTCCCCATGCTCACTCCCGCCGCGAGCGTGGGTCATTACACCACGAGCGACCTCGCCGGACGAGTAGGTCGCAGCCTCCTTTTCCGGCCTGCTGGCCCCCCGAGGGATTTACCCGCGCCGACCACCGGAGAATGCAGCGCGAGCATCCGGATTTCCACTACCGCGCGCGCCTAACCCGCTCCGGCCCCAACGCCTGCACCAACTCTTCCAAGTCCGCGTCCGTAAACGGTTCGTCGCGCCCCGCCGTGTCCTTGCGCGCGTCGGCTACGATCGCCGGCGGCACGGGTTCCGCATCGTGCCCCCACGAACGCCGGAGGAACGTGAGCACTCCCGCCACCGCTTCATCGTCCAGCGCGGCCTTCCACGGCGGCATCACGAGATTTTCCTGTGTCTTCCCGTTCAGCACGATCCGCGCGAGGACACGCTGGTCGCCGATCACCCACTTCGAATAAAGCAGCGAAGGCGCCAGCCCGGCGAGCCCTTGGCCGTTGGGCTGGTGACACGCCGCACAGAGCGCTGCGAATTGCGCCTGGCCTTTCTCGAACAAGGCCTGCTCTGCCGCATTGAGCGGCCGCGCCGCGCTCGGCAGCGCGCCGGGCTTGCCCGGCCATTTCAACTGCGCGAGCAACTGCGTCGCGATCGGCGCCGCCGCCGAATCTTTCCGCGCCGCCAGCGCGATCAACGCCTTCGGCTCCACGGGAATGCCGCCGGGAAACACCTTGCCGTCCGGCGCCTTCGGCAGGAAATGCCGCACGCCCGCCAGCATCGGCACCCGCGCCCATTCGGGCGTGACTTCGGCACCGATGATCCCGAGCAGCCGCTCGATCCGCGCCGCGTTGCCCGACTTGAAGATCGCACTGGTCGCAAAGCGCAGCACCTCGACGCTGCGCGGCAGCGGCTCCGTGCTCTTCACCAGCGACTCGACGAACGCATTCTCCCGCCCCGCGAGTCCGCTCACCACCGCGTCGGCCAGGAACGGCTGCAAACCGGCCGCAACCACGAGATCGCGCAGCGCCTGATCGGCCCCCCCCGTCCTGGCTTCGCCAAGCGTGAGGGCAAGTTGCAGCCGCACCGCCGGCTCCGCGCGCGTCTTCACCAGCGCCGCGAGCCGCGCGACGACCTCCGCATCCGCCACAGCCGCCGGCGCCGGCGTTTTCGCTACGCCGCGCAAAAACCGCTCGCTCACCCGGACCGCCGCGGCCGCCACGCGCGGATCCTTGTCGGCGAGCGCCGCCAGGGTCGTCGCGCGATCAAGCGCGTCACCGCCGATGCCGTCGAGCGTCCACAGCGCATGCAAGCGCGCGAGCGCGGGCTTGCCCGCCGCGAGCGCCGTCGTGCGCAACGCCGTCGTCGCCGCCGGCTCACGACGCTCCACCAGCAGCCGCTGCGCCGTGTCGCGCACCCACCCATTCGCGTCGCCCAGGGCCTCGATCAGCGCCGGCGTCGCCGCGCGCGCGAGCGCGATGTTCTTGAAATCCGCCTTCGGCGCGCCATCCGGCACGATGCGCCAGATGCGGCCGAGCGCGATCCCGTTGTCCAGTCCGCGCTCCTCGATCTGTTTGCGCAGGAAACTCGTGATGTAGATCCGATGCTGCAGGATGCCGCGGTAGAGATCGACGACGTAGAGCGCGCCATCCGGGCCGTTGTAGAGGCTGACCGGCCGGAAGCGCTCATCCGTCGACGTCAGGAACTCCGTGCCCTCATAGGCATTCGCGCCCTTCAGCGCGCCGTCCGTCTCCGAAATCCTGATGCGCTTGATCAGATTGCCCGAAGGCTCCGGCACGAAGGCATCCCCGCGAAACTCCGCCGGAAAGAGCGCGCCGCGGTAAATCATCGGCGCGGAGGCCGCCGTCATCGACATGAGTTTGCCCTCTTCGTTGAGGATTTTATAGCCGCGATTCACGCCGGTCGTGACGCGACCGGGCCAGACGCGGAGGTTGCCGGGCACGAGTTGGACGTTTCCGCCGGTCGCGGCGAACGCCATGTTGCGCTTCAAATACGCCGTGGGCAGCGCGTCGTGGCGCAGCGGGTCGCTGTTGCTGTTGTAGAAGATGCGGCCCACGTCGTCCTGCGTGATGCCCCACTGCCCGCGCGTGACGGTCGGCTCGCGGGCAAACTTGCCGCCACCGAGATACCGGAAGCGCGCCGTGAAATTCGCGGAGTAGATCCAGTTGTCCATCGCCCACATCAGCCCGTTCGCCGTGTGCTCGGGGTTCCGCACGTCGCCGTAGTCGCCCGCGATCTCGTTCTTCTCGTCCGCGATGCCGTCGCCATTCGTGTCGCGAAAAAACCACAGCTTCGGCGGCTCGGCGACGAGCAGCCCGTCACCCACGAGCGCCAGCGCGCGCGCCATCACGAGCTTGTCGGCAAACACGGTCCGCTGATCGTAACGGCCGTCGCCATCCGTATCCGTGAGGACCGTCACGCGGCACACCGGGGCGTTCTCGCCGTCGCCGTTCACATTGGGCATCAACCCGCGCATCTCGAGCACCCACAGCCGCCCGTCCGGCCCAAACTGCAGCGCGATCGGATCGGCGATCAGCGGATCGCTCGCGATCAGCTCGGCGCGAAAACCAGGCGCGAGCTTGAAGGTGGCCGCCTCCTGCTCGGGCGTGCGCACCGGCGCCGGCGGAATCTCGATGTGCGCGGGCAATGGCGCCTGCGCTTCGCCGCGCTTGTCGCCGCTTTGGGCGAGGAGCGGCGCGACCAGGACGGGCAACAGCAGAGCGAGAAGGCGGTGGGAACGCCTCATCGTGGGAGGAAGCCGGCTAGCCCGCATATTTCATGCTTTCTGCGTCCTTTTTCCGGCGTTTGTCGGCGGACAGGCGGTGAGCGTGCGTGAGCGTGCGTCCTATGCGGGCTAAAAGCAAAACCGCTTGGGGTTTTGCACTTAGC
>Ga0163144_10010309_pt1 | contig 19936 bp, 15 predicted proteins | sample OliLak19BULKMAT1_FD_123175 | JGI IMG/M metagenome (GOLD analysis project Ga0163144, IMG submission 123175) | Freshwater microbial mat bacterial communities from Lake Vanda, McMurdo Dry Valleys, Antarctica - Oligotrophic Lake LV.19.BULKMAT1 | ecosystem: Environmental > Aquatic > Freshwater >... | reverse complement strand
GCCGGGGCAGAAGCGCGGGCCCAACGTGGTTCCCGGGAGCACCGGACCCCGCGCGAGAGATCCGAAGGCCGCGCGCCGCGCCGTCCTGCGGCCCACGGGTGCGACACCAGAGCTGACCGACAAGCAGGCCACGAAGCGGGCGAGCGTCGACCTGCAGCAGGGCGCGGACAAGCGAGGGATGCGGTCCACAGCTCAGAAGCGCGCAGCTGTATCCTCTCGCCACGAGTTCGATCCCATGCCGGAGACGAAGGCCGTGGCTGGCGCGTTCGGCAAAGAGCCCTCGCCACACCGGAGCCCGACACGAAAAAAATAAGCCCGGACGTTTGCCAGAGGCGGTGGCGCTGACGCCCAGAACCGAGGAACCTGACGTGTCGGCTGACGGGGATCCTTGGAGATTATGCCGGACTCGTCGTCGACTCGGCCCACAAGAGTGCCACCGGCAGGACGCGAAGAACATCGCCCAGGGCCAGCGTGGCGCCATCAGCAGTAATCGCGGGGATCACTCGTTCGCCGGTGAGGAGATTTCGGTAGCGTGGCGCGGGCCCGTCGGGCAGGCGCACGACCGTCTCGCGCCAAATGCTCTCGCCCACCGGCCATTCGCGTGGCGACAGGCGAGTGACCAGCCGCGGCACGACGACGATCAGGGCATCGCCGGCCAAGTCACGTTGGAAGGCGATCACGTGGGCGGCGGCCGCGCCCTCAGCGCCCAGTGGGCGGTAGGCGCCATCGAGAAATAGGTGCGGCTGCTGCCGGCGCAGCCGCATGCCCAGCGCGGTGATCAGCATCTTGATGCGTCCGTCCGTCCACTGCTCGAGCAATGCCGCCGCGCCGCCGGGCGCGATCTCGCCGGCTGCGCGCCCGGCGGCAAGCAGCGGTTCCAGCCCGGCCAGCATCTGCTGTCGGATCGCGAAGTCGACCGGCCGTCGATTGTCAGGGTCAACCAGGCTCTGGTCCCACAATTCGACACCCTGATAAAAATCGGCCACGCCCGGAGAGGCAATTTTCAAGACCAGCTGCGACAGCGAGTTCACCATCCCTGCCGAGGCGACGCGATCGACCAGGGGCAGGAACGCCGCGAAGAATGCGCGCGACGTTCGCCCGGTCAGCGACCGCTCGATGAAACGCGCCACGGCGGTTTCGTAGTCGGGATTGGGCGTGATCCAGCTGGTATGCCGCTTGGCTTCTTTCGTCGCCTTGTGCATATAGGCGGTCAGGCGTGGCACGAGATCGGTCGGCAGGTCGGGGTTGCTGGCATCGAGGCCGATCGGCCAGACGCCGAGGAGTGCCTGGTAGAAGAGATATTCATCGTTGGCATCCGGGGCCTGCCCGCCCGGAAGCCGGGTGCGGTTCGGCGCATTGATGCGGCGCCAACGTGCCGCCGCGGCGGCCCACACCGCCGGCATCTCCGACAGCACGTTGATCCTGGCCCGTGCGTCTTCGCTGCGCTTGGTATCGTGCGTGGTGGTGGCGAGCATGTCGCCCGGCCAGTGGCGCAGGCGGTGCAGGTTGGTGTCGTGAAAGGCGGCCACCGAGCGGCCAAGACGCTGCGGGTCGCCACCAACTTCGTTGACCGACACGAGCGCGTGATAGCGATAGAACGCGGTATCTTCGAGGCCTTTGGCCTGAACCGGCGCGGTGTACTGCTGGAAGCGGCGAGCGAGCTCCAGCCTGGCCAGGGCAGCGGGATCGACGGGCGACGAGGTGGGCGCGGCCGGGACGAGGATGCCACGCAGGAACGCAAAGATCGAGGATTCCATCGCCGGGTTGCGCAGACGCGCCTCGGCGATGGCCGCATCGACAACTTCCGCATCGTCATCGGTGGCGCCCTGACCGGCCACATAGGTCCTGTAGACAGGGAAGCAGGCCACGACCTCGCGGAGTGCGCGGCCGATGCTCCCGAGGGTGAAGTCACGAGAGCGCCGATCCGATTCCGAGATCCGGTTGATCGCCTGCACCAGGACGTGGAACTCACTGCTGAGGGCGGTGGAGACAATCAGCCGCTTGCTGTCGCGGATGACGTGGGCCAGGGTCGCCGTCTCGGCGGTGAAGCTGCGGTACGTGCGCAGCAGCTGGCGGGCGTGACTGGCATCGACGAAGACGCCGTTGACATCGTTCAGAAACCCATACCCCGTGGTCCCGGCCGCGGCCCATTCCTGCCGCAGCGCTTCACCTTCGGAGAGGATCTTCTCGACCACGACATAGGTGGGCGAGGTGCCCGGGCCGGCGGCGGCCGCCAGAGCGGCACGCAGCTCGTCGAGGTACGCCTTGGGATCGAACAACCCGTCGATGTGATCCAGGCGCACACCGGTGACGCGCCCGCTCGACACCTCGGCGAGCACCAGCTTGTGGATCTCGTCGAAGACCCGCGGGTCCTCGACGCGCAGGCCGGCCAGCTCGTTGATGTCGAAGAACCGCCGATAGTTGATCTCGTCGGAGGCGGTGCGCCACGAGGCGAGGCGATACGGCTGCTGTTCCAGAAGGGCATGCAGCCGGTCGAAGCTGCGTGGCTCGCCCGGGGTGCCGTTGTAGGCGGCGATCGCCCGTTCGAGGTGCGCGCCGATGGCCGGAACGACCTGGGCCAGACGATCGAGGCGGTCGCGCGCGACGCCCTTTTCGCGCTGGCGTTCCTGGATCCGACGCGCATCGCGTTCGGTATAGGCCGGCAGGTTGGTCAGCGCTGTCAGGATGCTGAGAAACTCCCGCAGGTCGCTGCTCTCGGCGTCGAGCTCGGCCTCCAGTACGTCGAGGTCGTGGCCGAAGACGAGTGCCGCGGGACGCGGATTGGTCGGCAGCACCAGCGAGCCGTAATCGAGCACCAGCGCGCCGCGATCGTAGCGCAGCGTCAACTCGCCTCTCAGCAGGGTATCGCCGTACTGGTCGCCAAGAATGGGCAGCAGCAAGCGGTCCTTGAGTTCGGGCTTGGTGGGCTGCCAGTCGATGTCAAAGTAGCCCGCGAACGGCGAGCTGGGGCCGTTTTCGAGCACGTCCCGCCACCACTCGTTGGTTTCGGGGTTGTTGCTCATGTGGTTCGGGACGAAATCCAGAATCAGCCCGAGACCGTGTTCCGCCAGCGCGTCGCAGAACGCGGTGAACGCGGCCTCGCCGCCAAGCTCGGGGTTGATTTCGGTGTGGCTGGAAATGTCGTAGCCGTGCGTGCTGCCGGCCGTCGCCTTGAAGATCGGCGAGCAGTAACAGTCGGTGACGCCAAGCGATGCCAGGTACGGAACCAGGCGTCGCGCGTCGTCCAGCGTGAAGCCGCCGTGCAACTGCAGGCGATAGGTGACGGCAGGGACGGCGCCGCGTGGCCGGTCAGACAGAAGGCGCCTCCACGGCGGCGGACCGCAAGATGATCGCGGCCGGGCCGCTGAACGACAGCGTCGCCCGGGTGTTGTCGCACTCGACGGTCCCGTCGCCGCCGAATGCCGGATCGTCGCTGCTCATGACGGCCGTCCAGGCGCCATCGTGTGATGGCGCCAGCGGCCGGAAATCGACGGAGCCGGCTCCGCGCAGCCGGACGACGACGAGTACCGTGTCGCCGCTGGTGGTGGGCCGGCAAAAACCGATGGTGTCGGCATCGAGGGCGCGTGCGCTGGTCGCGGCGGCGGTGTCGCCGGCCGCGAGGACGTGGCGGCGGAAGGCGAGCAGCGCCGCATACAGCCGCAGCGTCGCGGCATGCGGCTCGCGATCGCGTTCCTGCCACGCGAGGCGCGAACGTTCGAACGTGGCCGCCGCCTGCGGATCTGGAATGACGGCCCTCGCCGCCTCATCGGCGAACGCCTTGAACGTCCGGAACTCACGCCGGCGTCCCTCCGTCACTAACCGGCCGAGCTCGGCGTGATGATCGGTGAAGTAGAGGAACGGGGACGAGGCTGCCCATTCCTGACCCATGAACAGCAGCGGCGTGTGCGGCAGCATCAGCAGCAGCAGCGATGCGGCGCGAAACGCTGCCGGCTCGATCTGATGATGGAGCCGTTCTCCGAACGCGCGATTGCCGATCTGGTCGTGATTCTGGAGGCACTGCACGCAGCGGCGCGGCGGCACGCCCGCGGGGTCGGTGCCACGCGGCGCCCGCAGGTGTGGCGAGTGCTGTCCCGCGAAGAACCAGCCTTGCCGGATGGTGGCGGCGAGGTCGGTGGTTGAGCCCGTATAGTCCCCGAAGTATCCGTCGCTGTCACCGGCGAGCGCCCGCCGCAGCTGGTGATGCAGGTCGTCGGTCCAGAGTGCGTCAAGGCCCCACCCGCCGTCAGCGATCGGCGTGACGAGACGAGCCAGGTTGCGATCGTCCTCGGCGATGAGGTGCACGTGGCGATCGGCCACCGAGTCGTGCACGCGCGCCGACAATTCCGAGAGGAAGTGCCGGGGCCCGCGATCGCGCAGGGCATGGGTCGCGTCCAGGCGGAGGCCGTCGAGATGGTATTCGTGAATCCAGTGGAGCGCGTTCTCGATGAAGAATTGCCGGACGTGAGGGCTGGCATCGCCGTCGAGGTTGAGGCCCGCGCCCCACGGGCTGTGGTGGCGATGGGTCAAGTAGTCCTCGCTGTAGTGCTGGAGGTAGGCGCCGTCGGGGCCGAGATGGTTGTAGACCACGTCGAGCAGCACCGCCAGTCCCAGCGCATGCGCCCGGTCGATCAGCCGGCGCAGTTCATCCGGCGTGCCATAACAGCGCGCCGGAGCGAACAGCGAGACGCCATCGTAGCCCCAGTTGCGGGAGCCAGGGAAATCGGCCACCGGCATCAATTCGATCGCGGTAATGCCGAGATCGCGCAGGGCCTCCAGTTGGTCGGCGGCGCCGAGGAATGTGCCGGCCGGCGAAAAGGTCCCGATGTGCAATTCGTAGATGACCAGATCCGACAACGCGATGCCGGCCCAGTCGCCGTCGGTCCACGCGAAGGTCGATGGGTCGACAGTCATCGACGGCCCGTGCACGCCGTCGGGCTGGAATCGGCCGGCCGGATCCGGAAACGAACCACATCCATCGAGGCGATAGCGATACCGTGTGCCCGGCTCGAGTCGCTCGCAGACCACACTGAAGTGGCCCTCGGCGCCGCGGACCATCGGCCGGCTGGCGTCCGGTGATTGGCCGGTGTCGATCATCAGATCGACGATGGTGGCGGCCGGGGCCCACACGGAGAAGGTCGTGCGGTCTGGGTCCACGATGGCGCCAAGTGTCGGGTGCCACCCCGTGCGAATCATTGCGGCACCGCCATGAAGCGGAGCAGGGCCGCCAGCGGGATCGGCACCCACTCGGGCCGGTTGTTCAGCTCGTACTCCACTTCGTAGAGCGCCTTCTCGCATTCAAACAGGGCGAGCAGCGGCGCGCAGTCGGCGCGCGAGGCCGGGAGAATGGCGGCCAGCCTGGGATCAGAAAAGTATCCGTCGAGAAATGCGCGGCGCAGGCCGGCGGCCGCGCTGACGGGCAGCGCGGGGCGTGTCGCACGAGCGGTGGCATCGGCATAATCCAGGGATCGGAGGAGGCCCGCGACATCCTTCAAGGCGCAATACTTGCGGCGGCGCTCCGCGATCGACTTCGCCGGCTCGCCTTCGAAGTCGATCAGCGTGAAGCCGCCGGTGGTCTTAAGCGTCTGGCCGAGATGAAAGTCTCCATGAACGCGGATCCTGCGGACCTCCCCGCCGGTTGCCTTCGCGTCCAGGGCGTCGAGCACCGGCGTCAGCCGGTGGCGGTTGGCCACCAAACTTCGCGCCAGCGTCCCGGCCTTGCCCGGCCAGGCGGGGTCGGTGCCTGCCACGATGTCGATCAGTCGCATCGCCTGTGCGGCCACATCGTCGTGCCACTGGCGGCGCTCGGCGGCCGAGACCGGCTCAGGCGAGAACGCCGGATCGTCGGGATCCGACGCCAGCACCACATGAAAGGCGGCGGTCGTCACACCCAGATCGTTCATCGATCGCTTGAGTGCCGACAGATCGGCATCGGCCGGCGGCAGCTCTGCCAGCGCCGTGAGGACGTAGCGCCAGCCGTCACCCTGGTTCTCGACCCATCCTTCGAGCGCGCCGATCGCGTACTCATCGCCGTCAGCTGTCTCGAAACTCACCGAGCCGCGAAGCGGCGGCGCGGCGGGGAAGCCGGCGCGGGCCAGGAACCCGCCCATCTCCAGCTGCGGATGCGGACCCGCCTGGAGGCGGCGAATCAGCTTGAAGACGAGGTCTGAATCGATCCGCACCGAGGTGTTGCTTTGCTCGTGACCGACCGGCCGCACGTGAGGGGGCGGCGAGTGCGCGGTGAATCGTGGCGCGCGATCGGCGTCGAGCCCGCGACACACAACCCGGCCGCCGCGTGCTCCTGAAAACTCGCGCCTGGCGGCAAGGCCGGTGAGGATGTCGTGAATGGCGCCGGTCTCCGATGAGGCCTCGATCAGCACGTGTCCGGGCCATCCGGGCAGTTCTGCGATCGGCGAAGGCGCGCTCCCGGCCACGCCGACGATCGCGGCATATCGCTCGAGCGGCTCGCCGCGAAGGGCGCCGTCGGCGTACGTCACCTCCAGGATCACTACCGCGGACCGGGCGCTCTCGCCACCCAGCCACACCACCTCGGTCACGCCGACCGTGTCGATCGCTCTCGACTTGCCGCCGAACCATCGCTGCGCGACGAGCCAGTCGCGGCCGAAAGGAGACGGCCGGCGCAGCAACCAGTCCGTGACGCGGGACCGCTCGCCCGCGGGGAGTGCGATCACAGGTGCCTCAGGTCATCCCGGTCGTTGCGTTCGTTGGCCGGGAACCAATGCTCGAGAATGCGGCGGGCAATGCCGCCGCCGCCGACGCCAAATGCAATCGCCAGTCCGAACATCACCGCGCCAAACGCAATCGCGAAGGCGGTAAACACGATGGTGCGGGCGACCGCGATCTGATCGAGCGCCATGGCGACCGTCAGCAGCAACACCAGCGCGCGCACCGTGCCGCTCAGCACCCGCGGCGACGGCACCTTGGAATTGACGGCGGCCAGTTGCGTGGCGCGCCAGGCGACGTTGGCGAACACGAAACCGGTCACGAGGATGACGATCGCGACCAGCAGCCGCGGGACAAACGCCGCAAAGTCGTTGACCATGCCTCTGACCGCGGACAGGCCGAGCACATCGACGGCGGACAACAGGAAGCCGATCCACACCACCCAGAACACAATCGCCGCGACCAGCCGTTCCGGCTCCGGCAGATCGGCGGCGCGCAGTAAATCGGTGACGCCCTGCCGGGCGCACAGCCGCCCGAACCCCAGGCGCGACAGCATCGTCCGCGTCACCCATCGCAGGAAGACGGCGATGATCCAGCCGACCAGGACGATGCTGAGCGTCAGCACGATGCGCGGCAGGATATCCCTCGCCGACCGCAGGAAATTCAGCCCGGCTTGTTCCAGCGCCTGAAAGATCATCTCGATCATGCTTCTTACCCCTTTGCTGGTTGCGTCCAGCTCTCGATGATGCGCGGCGTAATCCGTTCGAAGTGCGTGCACAGCGTCTCGAGCGCGGCCTCGACCTCCGCTGGCGGGTCGGCGGCATGTTCGGCCAGGAACGTCCCGGCCCTCGCGATGTAGAGCGGCATCAGGGCCTGCACGATGTGTTCGCGCAGCATCACGCCGTGATGGTGGGCCAGCAGGAATTCGCCGACGGTGGCCGCCCACAGGGCCGCCGGCAGAGCCGACACCGGCTGTCCGGCGGCCTCTCGAATGGCGGCGTGAAGCGCCGGCGACAGAATGCGCTGGAGAATTTCGTTGAGGTTGTCGATGTCGGTCGCGAACGTTCCAGGTGCCTCGGGAACGCGAGGCGGCGCCCCGGCGCGCCCGCGATCCTCGATCGCCGGGGATGCCGCGGCTGGGCGATTGAGCCAGACGGTGCTGTGATTCTCAATCGACAGGAACGCCGAGCTCACCACCCGCTCGAACACCGTCGCCAGTCCCCGCGAGGCCTGGCCGGCCGGCGCTGGCCGCGGTCCCATCGGCAGCTGGCGGATCGCGAATGAGTTGGCGATCGCTTCCGCGCCGACCCAGTAGTACGTGCCCAGGCGGCCACGGTTGATACTGAAATCGACCTGGGCGCAGTGGGCCGCCAATCGAGTGGAGCAGCCGAATGCCGGCATCAGCGGCTCCCGCAGATCCACGCCGAACACCGCGCGTGTCAGCGGACGCAGCAGCTGTGTGATCAGCAGGCCCTCATCCGCATTTCGGGCGTACTGCGGAGCGACCAGGTCGACCTCGGCATCGCCGAGCGGCGCGGCCAGCGCGGCCACCCGCGCCGGCTCAACCCCGGCCTCCAGATCGAGAGCGACGATGGCGCGGGCCTGCAGCAGGTCGCCGGCGGCAAGGAAGAGGCGCGCGGGGCCGGCTTCATGATTGAGAGCCGGCACGGTCGTGGTCAACAGGTGCGTGGTGCGCAGGCCGCCGCCGGCGGCGTGATCTTGGTCGTCCCACAGCCGGCGGACCAGCGCAGTCGTCTCGTCGCTGCCGACGGCACCCGCGTACAACAGCGCCCCGCGCTGGCGCGGAAAATGGCTCCGGAAGCAGGCGCGGACCGCGCGCACCAGGCCGGCCGCCTCGTCAGGGCGATCGATGTGCGGCAAGCCGACAAGCAGGTCCACCCGTCCGGCGCCAATGATCTGGCGAAGCAGGTCGTCTGTCATCAGGTTGTGCTCGGCCCCCATCGGTCCTCGCTTCAGCCGGCTCGCCGCTAGATGCGGCGCAGCCGGAACCAGTAAAAGGCATACGGTCCCAGTGTCAGCACATACGGCAGTTCGCCGATGCGCGGGAAGACACTGTGATCAAACATTTCGATCGGTACCAAACCGGCCAGCGATTGCAGGTCGAGCTCGACCGCCTGCACGCTGCCTGACAGGTTATTGACGACCAGCACTTGCTCGCGCTCAAACGTGCGGAGGTAAGCGAGCACGCGATGGTTCGATGGTTTCAGGAACGACAGCGCGCCCCGGCTGAACACCCGGGTCGACTGGCGAACGCGGATCAACCGCCGCATCCAGTGCAGCAGCGAATGCTGATTGCGCTGCTGGGCGACGACATTGACCGCCTGGAAGCCGTAGAGCGGGTTCGAGATCACCGGAAAGGCGAGCCGCTCTGGATCGGATTCAGAGAACCCGGCATTCCAGGAGCCGTTCCACTGCATCGGCGTGCGAACGCCGTTGCGATCGCCCAGATAGATGTTGTCGCCCATCCCGATCTCATCACCGTAATAAATGATCGGGCTGCCGGGCAGCGACATCAGCAGGCCGTTCAGCAGCTCGACGCGCCGCCGGTCGCCCTCGAGGAGCGGTGACAGACGGCGCCGGATGCCGAGGTTGATTCGCGCCACCGGGTCGCGCGCGTACTCGTCGTACATGTAGTCGCGCTCTTCGTCGGTCACCATCTCGAGCGTCAGCTCGTCGTGGTTGCGGAGGAAGATGCCCCACTGGCAGCCGGCCGGCAGTTCAGGCGTGCGCTCGAGGATCTCGATGATCGGCTTGCGGTCCTCGAGCCTGAGCGCCATGAACATGCGTGGCATCAACGGAAAGTGGAAGGCCATGTGGAACTCGTCGCCCGCCCCGAAATACGGGCGCACGTCCTCCGGCCACTGGTTGGCTTCGGCCAGCAAGACCCTGCCGACGTAGTGCTCGTCGAGGCGCCGGCGCAGGAACTTCAACACCTCGTGGGTCTCCGGCAGGTTCTCGCAGGAGGTGTCTTCGCGCTCGATCAGATACGGCACGGCGTCGACGCGGAACCCGTCCACGCCCATGTCGAGCCAGTACTTCATCACGTTCCAGATTTCCTCGCGGACTTCCGGGTTGTCGTAATTCAGATCTGGCTGGTGGCTGAAAAACCGATGCCAATAGTACGCCTTCGAAACCGGATCCCAGGCCCAGTTCGAGGTTTCGGTATCGATGAAGATGATCCGGACGCCGCGATACTTGTCGTCGGTGTCGCTCCAGACGTACCAGTCGCGCCGCGGATTGTCGACCGAGCTGCGGGCTTCCTGGAACCAGGCGTGCTTGTCCGAGGTGTGGTTGACGACCAGTTCGGTGATGACCCGGAGACCGCGGGCATGCGCCGCATCGAGGAAGCGCTTGAAGTCGTCCAGCGTGCCGTAACTGCTGTGAATGCCGTAATAGTCCGCGATGTCGTAGCCGTCGTCACGAAACGGCGACGGGAAGGTTGGCAACAGCCACAGGCAGTCGACGCCGAGATCGCGCAGGTAGTCCAGCTTGCTGGTCAGGCCGTTGAAATCGCCGACGCCGTCGGCGTCGCTGTCGCAGAATGTCTTGACGTGCAGCTGGTAGATGACAGCATCCCGATACCAGAGCGCATCGCCCTTGAGCGGCGTGGTCACGATTCGTCCTCCGCGGGCGCACGCCGCACGGTCAGGCCAAGCGGCGGCGCATACGGCGTCAGCAGGCGCTCGCGGGCGGTGGCGCCGGTCATGAGTTCACCGCCAGGATGTGGGCCGGCCTGGCGGGATCGAGCCGCACGTAGTGTCGATGCCCCTGCCAGTCGAACTGCTGGCCGCTCAGCAGATCCTGCACGACATAAGGCGCCTGGGCATGGCCAAAGGCCTCGACCGGCACGTCAACGAAGCCGTGCTGGCTGTTGCGCGGATCGAGATTGACGACCACCAGCAGCCGATCCTCGCCATCCGGCGAGGCCTTGGTGAAGGCGATCAACTGCGGATTGTCGGAGAGATGGAAGCGGAGCCCGCTGTCGAATTGCAGGGCGGGGTGGCGTCGACGGATCGCGTTGACGAGAGCCACCAGGCCGCGGATGTGGCCGGGACGGTCCCAGTCCCAACGCCGGACCTGATATTTCTCCGAGTCGAGATACTCCTCGGTGCCCGGCACGGCGCGGTTCTCGCACAACTCGAAGCCGCTGTAGATGCCGTAGGTGGCGCCGAGCGTAGCGGCGAGCACCAGCCGAATCCGGAACGCCGCCGGCCCGCCCTCCTGCAGGTAGGCATGCAGGATGTCGGGCGTGTTGGTAAAGAGGTTTGGACGCATGTAATCCTTCACCTCGGTCGTCGTCAGTTCCGTAAAATATTCGCGCAGTTCTTCCTCGGTGTTCCGCCACGTGAAGTAGCTGTACGACTGGGTGAAGCCCAGTTTCGCCAGGTACCCCATCACCTTCGGACGGGTGAACGCCTCGGCCAGGAAGATCGTGTCCGGATGCTCGCGCCGGATGGTCGTGATCAGCCATTCCCAGAACGGGTACGGCTTGGTGTGGGGATTGTCGACGCGAAAAATGCGGACACCATGATCGATCCAGAACTGGACGACACTGCGCAGCTCATCCCACAGGCCGCGCCAGTCCTCACACTCGAAGTCGAAGGGATAGATGTCCTGATACTTCTTGGGCGGGTTCTCGGCGTACTTGATCGTGCCGTCGGGCCGGTGCCTGAACCATTGCGGATGCGCCTTCACGTAGGGGTGATCGGGGGAACATTGGTAGGCCAGGTCGAGCGCGACCTCGAGATCCAGCGCCCGGGCCGTGGCGACAAAGGCATCGAAATCCTCGATCGTGCCGAGGGCGGGGTCGACGGCCTTGTGACCGCCGGCAGGGGAGCCGATCGCCCACGGGCTGCCCACATCCTCGGGCTCGGCCACCAGCGTGTTGCCCCGGCCCTTGCGGAAACTGGTGCCGATCGGATGAATCGGCGGGAGGTAGACGACATCGAAACCCAGGCCGGCCACCCGCGGCAGGTGCTGCGCCGCCTCGTTGAACGTGGCGCTCCTCGATTCGGAGGGCCCCCAGGAGCGCGGAAACATTTCGTACCACGAGCCGAACCGCGCCCGCTCGCGATCGACCCACAGGGGCAGGGCCAGCGGGTAGCGTGACGACAGGCGGCGATCGGCGTGTCGAGCCATCAATGCCAGCAACGACGGCGCCAGGGCGGCGGCCGTCTGCACGGCCGGCTCGCCACCGGAGCGCAGCAGGGCGGCGATGGCGGCCAGTTGCCGTCGATCGTCCTGGGCATCCGCCCCACAGCGCTCCGCTGCCGCTGCGACCAGTGTCGCGGCCTCCTGTAATTCGACCGAGATATCGATCGCCGCGAGCGCCTTGATCTCCAGCGCCCGCCGCGTGGACCGAAAATGATCGACCCAGGCCTCGACGGTGAACTGGTACTCGCCGGGGCTGTCCGGGACGAAACTGCCGGCCCACTCGTCGTTGCCGAGCGGCTCCATCGCCACTTCGGTCCACGGCAACACCGTCTTCGCCCGTGGCCGGTGGCTCAGCCGCACGTCCAGCAGATCGTGACCGTCGGCGTGAATGTGGCCGATGATCCGCACCGGGACGCCAATCGTGGCCTTCGGTGCGAAGCGCCCGCCGTCAATGACCGGCAGCACTCGCTCGATGGCGACGCGGCGCCGGCCGGCCTCGGGATCAGCAGCCGCGGCTGCCTTTTTACTGGCCATGAGTTCCTCCCGGTGTGGTGGTGGGTGTCAGGACCGGGTTGTCGGGCGAAACCAGCCGCAGCACCGCGATCGAGCGTCCATCGAGCAGACAGGGTGAGCCGCCGGGTAAGAGCGAAGCGGCCGCATCGACGCGCGCGGTATCCACCTCGAGCCGCCAGTGGCCGCCGCCGGTCACCTGAGGGACGACAAACGGCCGCGGCGAAGCGCCGGCGTTGAACAGGACGGCCAGCGTGTCGCCGTGGATGCGACGGCCGCGGTCGTCGCACTCGTCGATGGCCTCGCCATGCAGCAGCATGCCGAAGGAGTTGAGCTCGGCGTGCCAGGCGTGATCGCTCAGCTCGCCGCCACTTGGATCCAGCCAGACGATGTCGCGGGCGTCGCCGCCACTCAGTTCCCGGCTCTGGAAGAAGGAGCGGCGCCTCAGCACCGGTTCCGCCATCCGCAGCTGAATCATCCGCGCCGTGAAGGCCAGCAGCTCACGGGCGTCAGCGTCGAGCGACCAGTCGGTCCAGCTGACCTCGTTATCCTGGCAGTAGGCGTTGTTATTACCCAGCTGCGTGCGGCCCATCTCATCGCCACCGCCCAGCATCGGCACACCCTGCGACAGGAACAACGTCGCAATGAAATTGCGTTTCTGTTGCTCGCGCCGGCGGCGGATCACCGGGTCGTCGGTGGGCCCTTCAGCGCCGCAGTTCCAACTGCGGTTGTGATCCTCGCCGTCGGTGTTGTCGTGACCGTTCCCTTCGTTGTGCTTGTGGTCGTAGCTGACCAGGTCGTGCAGGGTAAAGCCGTCGTGGGCGGTGACAAAGTTAATGCTGGCGGAGGGGCGGCGGCCGCTATGTTCGTAGAGGTCGCTGCTGCCGGCCAGGCGCGTCGCCATTTCCGACGTTGCGCCGGGGTCGTTGCGCCAGAAACTGCGAATGGTGTCACGATAGCGTCCATTCCATTCGGTCCACAGCACCGGAAACTGGCCGACCTGATAGCCGCCGGCCCCGAGGTCCCAGGGCTCGGCGATCAGCTTCACCTGCGACAGCACTGGGTCCTGATGAATGATGTCGAGAAACGCACTCAGCCGATCGACATCGTGCAGCTCGCGCGCCAGCGCGCTGGCGAGATCGAACCGAAACCCGTCGACGTGCATCTCAAGGACCCAGTAGCGCAGGCTGTCCATCACCAGCTGCAGCACCTGCGGCTGGGTGGCGTCGAGCGTGTTGCCGCACCCCGTGAAGTCCACGTAATAGCGCCGGTCGTCCGCCGACAGGCGGTAATAGGTCGCGTTGTCGATGCCGCGGAGCGACAGCGTTGGTCCGAAGTGGTTGCCTTCCGCGGTGTGGTTGTAGACGACATCGAGGATCACTTCCAGTCCCGCCGCATGGAACGCGCGCACCATGCGCTTGAACTCCAGGACCGAGGCGCCCGGTTGCCGGTGCGCGGAGTAGCGCAGGTCGGGGGCCAGAAAGCTGAGTGTGTTGTAGCCCCAGTAGTTACTCTGCCCGCGAGACACCAGGTGGCGGTCGTCGGTGTGGTGGTGCACCGGCATCAGCTCGACCGCGGTCACGCCGAGTCCGGTCAAATGGTCGAGGGCGGCCGCCGTCGTCAATCCTTCATAGGTCCCGCGAATCGCCGGAGGTATATCCGGATGGGTGGCGGTGAATCCCTTGACATGCAGCTCGTAGATCACGGTCTTATGCCACGGTGTGCGCAGTGGCTGGTCGACGCCCCAGGTGAACGCCGGATCGATGACCGCCGCCAGGGGCGCCAGCGCCGCGTTGTCGCGCCCGTCCATCGTCAGGTCGTCGTGGCCGTCGTGGACCTGATACCCGAACATTTCAAAATCGCCCCACTGAACCATCCGGCCGATCGCTTTGGCATAGGGATCGAGCACCAGCTTGTTGGGATTGAAACGATGGCCATCGTGCGGGGCGTATGGCCCGTGCACGCGGTAACCATACAGCTGTCCGGGCCGCACGTCGGGCAGGTAGCCGTGCCAGACCTGAGCCGTCTGCTCGCGCAGCGTCACTGTCTGCGATTCGCGGGTGGCCTCCGGCGAATCGAACAGGCACAGGTCCACGCGCGTGGCATTCGCGGAAAAGAGCGCGAAGTTAACCCCGAGGCCGTCCCACGTCGCGCCAAGCGGATAGGGGGCTCCGGGCCAGACGACCGGCCGGTCCGAGGAAAATGTTCGGGCTGCCGTCACGCCGTTGGTCGCTCGAGGGTGGAGAGCATTTGTAAGAATATACCTGCCGCCATCGTGCCAGACCTGACCTTGTGAACAGCAGAGTTAGCCAATCGCGCAGCCCAGGCCGGCGGCCTATGCTCTGGCGGTTCGCGCGTCTCCTGCAGGAGAGGGCCGGCGGGACACGGGTTCGCCGCCGGCACCAGGCGCGGACCCTGGGCGCGGTGCGCCACGCCCTGGGCCGGCGCCGCCATCGCCACCATCACATCTCCGGCCGTGTCACGGGCCGACTCCGCCGCTTCAGGTGGATTTCATCTGACCTCCTCGGTCCGATCATGGCCTTCGTGGCTGCGCCGAGCTTGGACCTCTAGCGCCGATCGGTCTGGTTCTCGATCACGAGATCGTTCTCCACGTTGAACACGCCGGGCACTTCCCGCGCCCTCATTTCGGCCATCTGCTTGTCGGCCTGGTTCGCCACCACGCCCATCAAGGTCGTGCGGCCGTTCTTGACGATGATGTGGATCGGGTAGGCACCGAAGGGCTGCATGCCGGGGAAGCGGCCCGAGTCGCGCAGCGCGTAGTACGCACCCCTCTCACCTCCCGATGCGTAGCGGGACAGGAACGAGTCAGTGTAGATGTTGTAGAACGTCGCCCGCCGGATGCGGTCGTCATCGAGGCCGGAGGGCAGGGCCTCCACGTTGTTGACGACGTCGTCTACGCCGGGCACGCGCTTGACGGCCTCCTCGGCGTCGGCGCGCAATGCCGGCGCATACGCATAGCCCATCAGCGTGACCGTTCCGCGGTCGATGGTGAACGAAAGAAAGTCGAACACGCCGTAGTAGGGAAGGCGCAGAACTTCGCGCTTGATCGCTTCGACTTTATCCTTCTCGGCGACGCCTTGCCCGGAGGATGTGGCAGCCAGGGCAACTGGCGCGACGAGCGCAACCAGGCAACCGAGGGCAAGAACTCGAAGGGTCGTGGGGAAAGAAATGTTTCGCACGATGGAACCTCCTTTGGTTGTGTGGTGATCTGCTGTGCGGCCGAGCGAGCCTGACGACTCCGGCCACCGCGTAAAGAAATATGGTTTCATCTTTGCGACGCGGTCTGCAAGCACAGCAGCGGACGCCGACCCGGCGGCGCGCACGAGCGGGCGGGTGAGGCACGTCGGACCGCCCGATCCGATCAAGCCGGCTCCGGCGCCTTCACATCGCCGGCGCCGCGACGCGGAGGCAGGTGAATGCCATCCTGTTCGAGCAGTGCGTGATACACCGCAGTCGGCTGGTAGCGCTTGGCGAGCGAATAGCTCAGCAAGTTCGCGACCATCAAGGGCACCACGATTTGGTAGTCCTGCGTGATCTCGAAAATCATGAATACCGATGTCATGGGCGCGCGGACAATGCCGGCAAACAATGCGCCCATGCCGACCAGGGCATAGGCGCCGGGTTCCGCCGTGGCCAACGGCGCGATCCAGTGGACCACGGTGCCGAGCGCCCCGCCGACCATTGCGCCAAGATACAAGCTCGGTGCGAAGATGCCGCCGGCGTTGCCGGAGCAATACGAAATCAACGTGGCCGCGAATTTCAACACGCCGAGCTGGACCATGGTGTTGAGCACCAGCCCGCCATTGAGGGCTTGATCGACGTATTGATAACCGACGCCCATCACCTGCGGCGCGACCACCAGCAATCCGCCAATGGCGACGCCGCCAAGCGCCGGCTGCCACATCCGGGTGGCGACCGGCAGGTCCAGGAACACCCGGCGCAGCCGCAGTAGCAACCAGCAGAACAACAGCGAGACGAGGCCGCCGACGATCCCGAGGACCGCATAGGCGCCGAGCTCCGCAGGATGCACGAGATGGTAGGCCGGGACGCTGAACAGCGGCTCATTTCCGAGGATCGACCGCGCGACGACGACCGCGGCGACCGAGGCCACGACGGTGGAACCCAGCAGCGCGGCATTCATGTCGCCGATGATTTCTTCGAGGGTGAAGATCACCGCGGCGATCGGCGTGTTGAAGGCCGCCGCCAGCGCGCCGGCGACGCCGACGGGCACGAGATCCTTGAGGCGGCCAGGCGAAAGACGCAGCAGCCGCCCGACCGCCGAATCCGGCGCTTCCTCGCGCGCTCGCCGCGCGCAGCCGCAATTGCGACAGCGATTGAAGGGCGCGGCGCGTCATGGCTGGTCGAGCCCATGCCGCCGGGCGATCAACACCACCGCGCGATCGATTTCCGCGCCCGGGCCGCAAGACGCCGCCGCAGTCTCGAGCTGCAATGCCACGCGCACGCCCTCCTCGGCGAGATCGGTCAAGTTAGCCGATGACTTCCGCGCCGCGGTCGTCACGCTGTCGGCGCGGGCGCGCAAGAGCGCGGCATCCTCGAGCGGGCAACTGGCGAGCCGCGCCGAGGCGGTCGTGACCACCTGGAGAATCCGCGCACGACGCTCAGACGCGGCCAGCCGTGGTGCCAGCGGATCGCCCGCGAGCACTGCCGCCGTCAAGCCCCGCGCCGTCGCGGTGGCCTCGGTTTCCGGCGCGGTCCGGAAGAATCGCTGGGCGGACGCATAGTCGCCCAGCTCGAACGCCGCCTGGCCGGACATCGCCAGCGCGGCGCCGTCGTTCGGGCTGATCTGCAGGGCCCGGCCGAGGTGCTCGAGCGCCCGCCGCGGCTCGTGGGCGAGCAGAAAGCGGCCGCTGATGGCGCGATGATCGTCGGTGGTATCGCGGATGTTGCCGCTGACGACCAGCAACTCAGACAGCGCGCGGCTCTGCGCGCCGACTGCCAGCAGGTAGTCGATCAGTTCGAGGCGGACAATCCGCAGGGCCTCCGCCTGGTCGCGATCCCATCGTCCGTAGAGCGCATTCTGGTAATAGGCGATCGCGGCTTCGTGGCGACCGGTGCGCTGTTCGAGGCGCGCCAGTTGCAGGTTGATCGGCGCGCTGTCGGGGGTGAGCGCCCGCAGGCCCGTGAGGATCTGAGCGGCAGAGGCGTCGTCGTGACTGGCGGTGAGCGCGCCGGCAAGGGCCAGCCGGTACGGCATGTTCCGGCGATCCAGCTCCGCCGCCGAGCGCAACGCGTCGACCGCCGCCGGCAGGCGGCCGGCGGCCAGCTCCGCGCCGCCCCGCTCGTACCACGCCGCGGCGTCGCGCAGCCGCACCCGCTGATTGGCGTCCGCCGCCCACCGCGTGAAGAAGAACGCCGCGGCGGCGACGGCAATCAGCAGGGCGAGCGCCAGCACCTCCCGATGGATCAGCGCCGATTGCGTCGACCGCTCGCAGGCCTCACAGCCGGCCCCACCGCAGCCCGAGCACGGACCTGCGGCGGCTGGGGTGGCGGCGTGGGTAGCAGTTGCCATCGACAGAGCCGAGCGTACCAGCACGATCGTTTGAGGTCAAACTAATCACGGCGCCTGTGATAAATTGGGATTGCCATGGATATTGGGCATCGTTTGCGCGAGTGCCGGGAAGCACACGGGGTCACGTTGCGCGAGGTGGCGGCAATTACCAAGCTGTCGCCGAGCACGCTCGGGTACATCGAGCGCAACGAGATCGAGCGGCTGCCGGGGGGCATCCTGACCCGCGGCAGCCTGCGTAGCTATGCGGCGGCGATTGGCGGCGACGCCGATCACATGGTCGAGGAATACCTCAGCGGCATGCCGCTGCTGGCCGATGCTCCCGCCCCCGTGCCCGCGACTCCCGTTGATGACGATCCGCCGCACCGCGCGTGGACCATGCTCGCGGTCGCCGCGCTGGTGATCGCCGCCTACGTGATGTGGTCGCCGGCAGCGCCTCACCGCGAACCCCAGCTGAGCGACGCCAGCGCCCTGATCGACCACTCGTTGGAACTTCGCCCGGCCGCCGTGGCGGTGCCGGCGCTCAACAGCTTGGTGACGCCACTGTCCCTGGAGGTGTCCGCCGCGGGCCCCTGCTGGATTGCGGTCTCGAAAGACGGCCAGCCGGAAGCATCGCAGCTGTTACAGGATGGCGACCGCGTGAGTTTCGACGCGCAGGATTCGCTGCTGATCCGGATCGGTGATCCGCAGATGTTCACCTTTACCGTCAACGGGCGCCGGGGCCGTTCGCTGGGCGAGGCCGGACAGCCCATCACCGTCCGCATCACCCCCGAGAACCACGAATCGTTTCTCGCCGTCGAACGGGCCAGATCGTCGTGACCCATCGACGTCAGCCAGTAACGTCGCAGCCCCCCGGCCCGCCGCCACTCCCCGGCGTCCTGCATTTCATGCAGGTGCTGTGGGCGCTGGTCCACGGACTCGAGCGGCGGTCCAAGCGCATGTCGCGGACCATTGGCGTGACCGGATCGCAGCGCCTGGTGCTGCGTGTCGCCGGCCTCTCTCCGGGGATCTCACCCGGCTCGCTTGCCGCCGTGCTGCATGTGCATCCCAGCACGCTGACCGGTGTGTTGCGGCGGCTGGTTGCCCAGAGGCTGCTGGTTCGGACCAGCGCTCGCGATGATCGCCGCCGTTCCGCGCTGCGGCTGACCGCCAGGGGCGAGCGCGTCAATCGCGCGAAGACCGGCACGGTCGAGGCGGAAATCGGCCGCGCCCTGCAGGGCGTGGCCGCGCGCGATCGCGCGGTGACGCGGCGTGTCCTCGAACGGCTCACCGCACGCCTGATTGAGCGCTGAACGCGTCTCGTCGTGGCGGTGAGAATTGTCGCGCATCACGAATCCGTCGACCAGCAGCTCGCGTGCGATGGCGGCGAGCGTGACGCGTAGCGCCCGCAACGGCTCAGGCTGGCTGCCCTCCGGCCAGGCTCAGGCTCCGCTGCGCGAACAGCGCGGCATCCTCGATCGCCGGCGCCTGGGTCTTGCGGTCCAGGTAATCCGGAATCGAGACGCTCGCTTGCGGCAGGCCCATCAGTGGGTAGGTGTTCCAGACAAAGACCAGCCGTTCGGCGTTCGGGTATGGCAGCGGCCGCAGCCAGGCCTGGTAGAGCAACGTAAAAATAGCGGTATTGGCACCGATGCCCACGGCCAGCGTCAGGACGGTGACCAAGGTGAAGAGGGGCTGCCGGCGCAGCCCACGCACGGCATAGCGGAGATTTCCCATGGCGCCTTAGACGGGCGGGCCGGCAGCAGGGCTGCAGTGTCGATCGAAGCGCGGCCGTCCCGCGCTGCGGACGTACAACTCTCCGGAATGCTATTGTCGAACGGTGCCTGTGCCCGCAATTCGCGATCTCATTGGTGCCTGCCCGCGACTGCTGGGCTTGATTGCCCTCATTTCGATGGCGGCCTGCAGCTCAGCCATTTCGACCTTCGAGGTTGAATCAGCGCGCACGGCTGGCCAGGTGATGACCGCGCTTGTCAACGACCCCGAAATCGGCGCGCGGCCGATCGCCGTGCAGGTGACGCGCGG
>Ga0163144_10010307_pt1 | contig 19938 bp, 17 predicted proteins | sample OliLak19BULKMAT1_FD_123175 | JGI IMG/M metagenome (GOLD analysis project Ga0163144, IMG submission 123175) | Freshwater microbial mat bacterial communities from Lake Vanda, McMurdo Dry Valleys, Antarctica - Oligotrophic Lake LV.19.BULKMAT1 | ecosystem: Environmental > Aquatic > Freshwater >... | reverse complement strand
TCTGAGTATTTGGTTTTGAGTTTGAGTACGATATCGCCTGAGGGCAAAAGCTTCAGTCGCTCTTCGCTGACTGCGGGTCTGGCGATATACCTGCAAAGTTTTTCGAGTTTGGATCTCTCCCACGGTGCACAGTAGATGGCGGCGTGAAGTGAAAATCCTGAGACCTGTGCGCAGAGATTGCCCGTGAGTTCCGGCTGAAAGTCGCTAAAATCAAGGGCTCCCAGGCGTCTAACCCTTTGGCCTTTGCGCTCACCCATCGCAATTCTCGACTGGACGGATGCGGCTTGAAGCTCGGGCAAGAGCTCTTCTTGAGTCATTTCGTCATCGGGGAGTGCAGAATCTACTTCGTCTTGGAAGTAGCCCTTTTTCTTAAGCAGCCGAATCACCCGCTTGGCGAGTGTGACGACAAGATATTGAATCTCGCTATCGGTCGGCGGATCGATCCACCCGTACTTTGGCCCCTGATGGGTTTGGTAGTAGCCGCCTTCGAGGAAAAGCATGTGGTAATGGACATTGAGATTGAGGCTCCCACCGAAGCGCTGAATGAGGGTGACGGCTCCCGTCTGAAGTTGAGAGCGAAATCCCTTTTGTTTCGCTTTTTTTCTGATGTAGCCGGTGATCGCGCGATGGATGATCGTCAGACAGCGGGCTTGAATTTTAGGATTTTTTGCCAGGATGAATCTCACCGGCATGGGGAACGAAAGCACATACTGCCTGACACCCACCCTGGGAAAAACCTCGTCTACGAGATGAGCTGCACTCTCGGCCATTCGTCTGCCGCCACAGGAACTGCAGAACCCGCGCTTCTTACACGAAAATGCGAGGAGCCCCCCGTCACGCCCAGATATCGCTCGCACTCTCGAAGTCAGCTCCGTCCGTCGCCGAAGGGCCAACCTCTCCCCGCCGCAGGGAGCACGGACAGGAAAACTAGGTCGGCTGGACCGTAGAGCCCCATAGAGCTCGCAGGTCCAACCGACCGCTGGCCCACCAGGGCCACATCTCCAACTAACCGCCGCAAACCTACTGCCGTCGCTACCTTCAAATCGACGACCGCTTTACGTTCCACCCGACATCGCTGAAGCACTTACGTCGCACCACCACCTCCCCGTCGTTCCCTGTTCCCTTCCCCAACTACTACCCTCCCACTGCACGACCGCCACTCGACTCATTCCATAGTCATCTAAAAATCTTCCCTGATGGTGTTCCATCCTCCGGCTACTGGGCACCCACTCGAATCCCGTAGGGTGAGGGTGGGTGCCCAGTAGCAATTCTCGAAGAGAATGGAACACCATCATTTTAGGAGATCACTTTAGGACTTTTCGATGGAGATCGCGGAGTCGAGGGGCGGTCGTGAGGGCTCGAAGGGACCGAGGCCCGAGCCGCTGTGACGCGATGAGAGGATGTTGCGAAAGCGCGCCTACGAGAGAAGGACTTCGATGTCCTCAGAAGTAATTTTTCTGAGCAAACTACGATCGGCATTCACGATGGCATCCGCGAGTTCGCGTTTGGTCTCCTGAAGCGAAAGAATCTTTTCCTCAACCGTATTCTGGGCGATCAGCCGATAGGCGATCACCTTCTTCGTCTGTCCGATTCGATGGGTGCGGTCGATCGCCTGCGTCTCGACTGCCGGGTTCCACCAAGGATCGAGGATGAAAACATAGTCCGCCGCCGTCAGATTCAGACCCACGCCGCCGGCCTTCAGGCTGATCAGGAACACCTTGATCTTGGTGTCCTCCTGAAACCGCTTGACGCGAACCTCGCGATCCTGCGTTTTTCCGTCCAGGTATTCGTAGGGGATCTTCTCTCGATCAAGGCGCCGCCGGACAATATCGAGAAAACTTGTGAACTGCGAGAACACGAGCGCCTTGTGACCCTCGGCAATGACGGACGTGAGCTGTTCCGTCAGGGTGTCGAGCTTCGTGCTGGATTGCGAATAGTTTTTACGATCAATCAGCCCCGGATGACATGCAGCCTGTCTCAGCCGGAGGAGCGCTTCGAGGATGACAATCTTGGAACGGGCAATCCCCTTGGACGCGATCTCCTTCTTGAGATTCATCCGGTAGTAGTCGCGAAGTCCGGTGTAGGCTTTCATCTCGCTGGCACTCAGCTCGCAGTGAAGAACTTTTTCCGTCTTCATGGGTAAATCTTTAAGCACCTGGCTCTTGGTACGCCGCAATATGAAGGGCTTCAATGCCCGCGAAAGCGGCTCAAGGGTCGCGGCGTCGAGCTTGCCGCTCACCGTAGCCCGGCTCATTCGTGACTGCGCGTTCGGCCCGAGGAGCCCAGGGCTGACAAATTCCATGATCGAGAACAGATCGTCAATCGAGTTTTCCACCGGCGTTCCTGTCAGCGCCAGCTTGTGGCGCCCCCGGAGAAATTTGCACGCCTTGGCCGAAAGTGAATCCGCGTTCTTGATGGCCTGAGCCTCGTCGGCAATCACGTAATGGAACTCGATTTCGCGAAGCAGCTCGAAATCAATCCGGACAGTCGCGTAGGTCATCAACACGAGGTCGTGCTTCATGATGTCGGAAGCGGTCGCGCCACGTTCTGTTCCGTTATGACAAAGCACGCGCAGGCTCGGCGCGAATCGTGCAGCCTCCTCGCGCCAGTTGAAGAGCAAGCTCTTGGGCAAAATAACCAGGGATGGACGGTGAGGTGTCTTGCTCCCCTTGCGTTTGAGCGCCGCATACTCATCACTGAGATGGGCCAGGCACTGCACGGTTTTTCCAATCCCCATGTCGTCGGCGAGAATGCCGCCGATGCCAGTGGTCTTGAGCAATTTGAGCCAGCTCAATCCTTCTTTCTGGTAGCCGCGCAACTTCCCACGAAACCCATCGCCGGGTGAGGTCTCTTCAAGTTTTGAAAACGACTCCAGATTTTTTTTCAGCTTCGCGAATTCACGATCGACCGTGACTTCTTTTTCCTGCGCAAGCCAGAGCTGAAGAAAGATCCCCTGGCTCTTTGTGAACCGGATATTTTCCTCGCTCTTTTCGCCAAGAGCCGCGAGCGGTGCGAATTTCTTGAGCCACTCTTCCGGCGGCATTCCCCACGTCCCGTCTCCGAGCGGAATGAGTCGGTCGTTGCGCTTTAATGCGTCAAGCAACGCGGGCAACCCCACAGAAAAACCGCCAGAAAATTTCACGCTACCTTTGAGGTCAAACCAATCTACACCTGAACTCACCCCGATTTCAAAATCCTCGGACTGGCGGACTTTCTTGCCCTCGGCCTCGACGGCCCAGCCCCAGGAGAGAACTGCTCGGGTGTTCATCGCAAAGTCAGATGTATGAACCTGGAACTGAGACGAGTCCTGATGCTGTTTGGGCGCAGGCGTAAGACCAAGCGACCCGAGCTTTTCGATCAGCGCACGTTCCTTGTCTAAGTCGCGCAAATACAAAGTCTGAGAGTCCCTGTCCGGAATATGTGTGCAGGCATCAAGCGTGCTGATTCGTTTTTCGCCATACTCAGCATCCAGCCGGAGGAGAAAGCCCCTCGTGGTCGAACGCGCGGGCGGACTTGAGATGACGACAGTGGGTTTGGGCTCGACTGAAACGTTCTTCCATTTCAGCTCCTCGGGCCAGTCGACCGGCGGACAGGAGGGCTCTTTCAGGAGCGTTTCCACCAGCTGGTGGCCCTGCTCATGCGGAACCGACAGGCTATGCGCGTCGTCGCGGAGACTGAGCATCCACCCAAAATCCCGATCCGCATCGAGCCAGCCAATCCGATCGCTGAAGACGACAACTCCCGATCGCAAGATCACCCTGGCCTGTTTGATGTCGCGCTTTTCTTCACCCCTTTTGAGCCTTCCGCCAAAACCATACCCGTATGGGTCCTTGTTCAGCGTCAACTCAAGCCGCCACGGATCGCCATCGTCAAAGGTCACAGGCGCGGACTGCGGTACGCCGTAAGCCCAGTCCGAGATGAGAAGTCTTCCCGAGCGGGCAAGCCTTGGGATCAGGTCGCGCTGAAGTGCTGGCGTAACAAACGCCTGGCCGTGAGCAGCTTCATAACCGGCACCGCGATAGCCGTCACCCGTGCGGTCAAGCCCGAGAAAAAGCATCATCATGATTTCGCGATCCAGGGCATCCGAATAAAGCCCGAGTTCGGATTTCGTGACACGCATGTGCTTAAGCGCGCCGGACGAACCGTCCTGCCGCTGCTCACGACCGAAAAACTCGATTGCGAGCATCCCGTGCTTGTACGTGGTTGGAATGCTGATCGCGTACCAGCCTTCACGCGGGTTCTTGGTCTGACCTGAGTAGTTTTTCGGAACAGAGGGGTCCGGCGCGTTGTTCTGGCGCCTGATCCAATCCAGTTTGTGAGCCCACTTGTTGAGCACGGGCTTACTTGGCGGAGCCGAGCGGGTAGACGTAGGACGCAAACCCGGCGCAGAAAGTAATCGGGAAGGTAACCGGACCTCATTGACGTGGCGAACTGCATTGGCGCCATCGTCGTCGTCTACGTCTTCATCTTTATCCTCGTACTCATCCAGATCAATGAGTTCGGCACCCGTGTCGTCCACATCGTAGTCATGAAGGGCCTTGAGTCGATCACCACCCTGGATCGCTGGAACGCGATCGGTAACGTCCAACGTCATGAGAGATGCCCAAAGGTGTTTACAGAAATTCTCTTCCGCGTAGTGCGGACAGGAGCATCGAAGCAGGATCAAGCCGCGACCGGCTGCTGACCAGTCAATCTGAGCGCTGTAGCACGTGGACCCCTGAACGGAGAACACCGCGCCCTTCTCGGTCATGTGCTTGAGGCGGACCGCACCGGAGTGAAAATAGCTCAGGCCCCGCATCTGAATATTGGACGGGAACGCGGACTGGCACCTTTGGCTGATGGGGCGAGAGCTAATGGACAAGCGAGTCCCCCTTGTGGTTTTCGATGGCAACATCTGGCTTCCCGAATCCTGGCGAGGTCCGCCTCATCGCCAGCCCCTTGGCATGTTCGATGCTCTTGGCCCTGCTGATCTCATCAAAGTGGGGGCTGGGACCTGGCTTTTTGCGATCATCTTCCTGGAGCTTCCGCAATTGGGCGAGTCTCTTCATTCCGTTTTGCACCAGCTCACTTTCGAATAAGGCGCGAAAATGCTTCTTCGATCCCGATGATTGCCTGGCCAGAAAATGGCAGCATTCATCTAAGATGCCAACCGCATCATCATGATCGCGAACCTCCTCGTAGCCATTCGGCCGGGATTTCGTCGCTCGACCGGCAATCATCGCGGCAGCACGAGGCTTGTTCATCGCCGCGAAAATGAAGTAAGCGTCCGCGTCAGCTCGTTGTCCATCCTCGAACGCCGCCCACGCGGCGATGAAACCTTGCTCGGGATAGAGCCGAATCAGCCGCGACGCGGCTTTGAATGCCAGCTCCGGCTTGCCCTGATTCAGATAGATATTAGCGCGGTATAGGTCAGCCGTGATGTCCTGGCCATATTCCTTCTCGATCCGATCGCAAAGTCCACCCGCCTCATCAAATCGGCCCAACTTATTGTACGTCAGACAAAGACTATACTGAGCACGCAAAAACGGGCGCGTCTTGTGATCGCTCCAGTAGCTGCTTTTTGCGATCCTCTTCGGAAAAAGTTTACGTCCGACGGCCACCGCCTGCTTGAAGTGCGTTTCGGCCTCCGGAAGCGCACCGCGCTCAAGCGCTATGCTTCCCATCCCGAGATGTCCATCTGCGTGGTTCTCAAAAGATTCAGTATAAAGCCGATGCAGCTTTTCCGCGGCAGCCACGTCTCCGGATTCGAGCTTCGCTTCCACCATCTCCTCGATCTCACCAGGCACCTCCTTGCCCACCATCGAGTGAATCCAGGAGAAGCGGTCGTCACGATGGCCCTCCAACTCGCCCCAATTGAGTTTCGAAGCGTGAGCAAGTACGCCCAGACGCCAGTCGATCAGATCCCGCAGGTGTTCAAGCTCGGCCCGATGAGAAGAGATCAGATCGTAGGCATACTTGAACGATTGTGGATCGAGAATTGCGAGCTCGCGAGTGAAGGTCACCAGGGCGTCCCGGAAACTCTCTACGACTCGGTTTTTGCGGCTTTCGTAAGTTTCCGGCAGAACACCCATATTCGAACGAATAGCCTGGCGAATCTTCTTCCAGTCGAACCGCACCTCCGGGTGCAGTTCAGCGAGCATCCTCTCGAACCGACCGGTACCCGGCTTGGCTTCCTTTCCGGACACCTGCTCGATTGCCGCGAGGGCCTCTTCTTTCGAGTAGAGGGTAAAGAGAATCTGCTGCTCGACCTTGCCCGTTTCCGGGATACGAGAGCCGTGGACGATGAGGACCTGATTACCGCGTGTTCTGACGTAGGGCATGCCGCAACTCCTGTTGTGTTGATGCATCTATCAAACACAACATAGGGGCGCAAGCGTTTTCCGTGAACGGGCGCGGCCTAAACCAAAAGCGCGTCGGGATGGAAAACCTCAATGCCCGACACACTACTCGGCGACTTCTCGATAATGACAGCCTGCCCGGTCTCCAGGCTCTTGAGCACATCATGCTCAACCATCATCTGCCGCGTCTCGCGCAGGTTACCCATTCCTGTTTTCATGGGCGCGAGCTGGCCTTCAACCTGATAGCTCTGCTCAGTTGCCTCGATGGTGCCAGCCATCGAGCAGAACGCGTCCACTGTTTCGCTGTCGTCCAAGCGAAAGCCGATCTTCGTGATGGGATTTGAGCTGGCTTGACGCCGAAACTCCTTGCTCACCACATCCAGATCCTCAAGCCCCTGCGTGAAAAGATGCGCGCCGAACCGCGCCCCGCGAATCTGCTTCAGCACCTCGATGAACTCTTTGGACGCAAAGCTCCCGAACTCGTCAATGAAGATCGGGAAGAACTTCAGCTCGGCGCCTTCCGGTGCGTGATACACCTCCGATGCCAGGCTCTTCACGTCTTCGACCACCATGCGCCCCAGACGCCGAGCCGTGTCCGGATTGCTCAAGGTATCGAGCTGGAAATAGGCGATCTGGTTTGACCGCAGAACCTCGCGAAGATCAATCTCGTTCACTTCCCCACTAAATGACAAGAGAGGCCCGATCGACGGGCTGTTCAGAATCGAAAGCTGAGCCTGCAATCCCATTAGATCTTCCGCCTTCACCTTTTCCAAAATCTGCGCCATTCTCCGGTAGAGTTCCTCGCCCTTGGAGTCGCCAGGCTTGATCAGCGCCTTGAGCTTTTTCAATATTTCAGTTTGCTCCCGCTTCTCGCCGAGAACTCGTGAGACCATTTCTAGCGTAAGGCCCGTTCCGAGCTTCTCCACACAGGCTGTAAAAATAGTGAGGAAGTCACCAGCCAAGGACTGGTAATACTGCTCACTCCAGTTCAGAGCTTCAAGGATGCGGTCTTTGAGCTGGATCGCGTTTCCGTGCTTGAGCGGATTATAGAAACAGCTCTCCGCTGGCCGTGACATACAGAATACCTTGAGCCGTGAATCGAAATCCGGCGATAATATTCGCCCCAGCCGCTTAATCATTCGAAGCGTGGAGTCGTCCCCCTTCGGGTCGATGATCAGGCAGGGGAGCCCATGCCTGATTGCATGAAGGATGAGAATAATCATCAGTGTGGTTTTCCCAGATCCGGTAGCACCCAACACGAGGACATGCGATTCACGGCGGGGCTCGTCCAAGAACACGATCTTTCCGGTCTTGATGTCGATACCTATCGGCACGCGCTTGGGGTCATCGAACGCCTTGCGGATTCGTCGAAAGTCGCGAATGCGAATCTTGAAGTCTTTAGTACGGATACAGGCCTCGGGTTTGCGAAGAAGCAGAATGAAGGGTGCTGCCAGCAAGACAAGACCTGAGCCACCCCACCAACCGGAAACCACCACCCGTCCGAGCATGATCCAGCGCAATCTCTTCAGCCAACCGACGTCACTCACAACTGGGGCATACAGCGCATCCCAATGATACAGAGGAAGAGGATCAAACCAGAGGAACCACGCACAGGCCGCCGTCATCATGAGCACCGCGCCTGTTGCCGCCATCTTGAGCCCTCCCATTCGTCGCACTCGCTGCGGAGTGTTCCAAAGCCAAGCCGCCAGCGCCATGCCTGGACCGAAGTAGGCAGTAGCCACCACTATGGATATGCTGGTCGCACCACGGATGATTTCATCATTCGATTTACCGTCGGACATATTTTTCCTCGTCTTTCGCTAAATTTCTGGCGCTAAATCCAAAAACGCCCTGGTGCTCACAAACCCTGACCCCTGCTGAAATACGGTATGCGGCGAAAGCAATCGGGATACCCCGATCTTGGCTATTCCGTTCGCAAGCTCAGCTACCTTATTGAAAAGCCGCTCGCCCTCGCAAAAGTACAAGACATGCGAATAATGAGAGTCGCGGTAGTCAAGGAATCGAAGATGGTATTCGGTCTCGGTCTTGCGGGTTCGCTCCACCTCGATGGCGATTTCTCGCCTCGCGGTGCGAACGACAAGATCCGCGACCGGCAGACTCCTCCCCATTTTTAGGCGACGCTCCTCCGCCTGGATGTCGGGGTCGGTAAGGATCACCGCCTCTGGAAACCAGTCCTCGGCGAACTTCCTGATGCCGTTGAGCTGAAGCTGGTGTTTCCACATGATCGGCTCGCCGAAGCTCTCGGCACCGGCACGCCGCTTTCGGAGTCGCTCGGTCAGACGATAGACTCGGAACTTCCAGATGTCCTGCTTGGATAGCGACAGGATGTCGATGGCCTGCCGATACGTTCCCAGCGAAACGGATTTGAGCGTAGTAAAGGGCAAGGACTCGACAAGATTGGCGCGCTTCAACCAATGCAATCTCTCCTGACATGTATTCTTATTCGGGAAGAATCGTTCAGTGAGCTGGTCAGCAGTTGCTACTCCTTGAGCCGCAAGATAGGTCAGCAAATCAAAATCTCTCTCGGTCAAATGCATGGAACCCCCTTATTCCCCTGCGCCGCTCACGGCTGAATCCTGGGACGTATTTACCTCAACGCTTCCCGCCTTTCGACGAGGCCGCCGTGCCTCTCGCGGAAGTAAGTCCTGCGCCGATGCCCGCATGAGCCCTTTCTTGGCCTGCCGTATGAGCATCTCCCGCAGTTCTGGCACCCTCGTCGCAGCCTCCAGGTAGTACGGCTCCGGTGTACGTTGCAGGAGCTGCGCCTCGAAATACCGATCGGGAATGGCCTCGACATATTCGGAAAGCAACTCATCGAGTGTGACCTGGGCGCCTCGCGCCCTCAGTTCGGCCACTACATCTTTCGCTCTGATCCCGACTGCTGGCGGAACCTTAATCCGGACGACACCCTCCACATCGCCATTCATTGGCGCAGACGACTGGCGTTTTCTTTCTCGCTTTGGCTGATCTTGGCGTTCACCGGCTTCTAGTTCCGTCTCGTTGATTTGATCCTTCATTTTGATCTCCCTTCGAATAATCCGGTTTCCACCGAATCGTTATGATTCATCCCAACGTCGCCCGGGCAGGCATCACAGCTCTCCTTGATTCGCCCTGTTTCCTGGGCGAGAAATACGCCGAGCCCGACGATCAGCGACCAATACATGGCCTTACCCACCACCTGCCCCAATGTGTTGGCCCACCCATCAATCATTCCCTCTAAAAACCGCTCCCAGAGGCTTTGTATCTGGGCATTTCGTTCTCGATTCATTTCCTTCTCCTTTGCTAAGTCCCGCTGTCCACGGGATCGTCTTGAATGATGACTTGAATCTCTTGGTAGCCATAAATCCGCGTGTACTCCGGGGCGTTCCTGGCGCCCTCGGCCATGTGCTCGGTCGTTTTCGAGAGCGCGGTTGCCGCCGCCGTCTTGCTGGAATTCGCCAGCGACGGCTCCTGCACATATGTCCCAAGCGTAGTTTGATTCCGGTTCACCGTGGAATCGACAAAGCCGGCCGCCGCCGCCGAAGCGAGTTCGGCGATGAAGAACTTACCGGTCTGCGACACGTACTCGCCTTCGAGCCCGATGCTCCCACGAGGCGAAAGCCCGGACGCCTTGACCGAGAAGACCGAAGCCCGATCCTTCAGTCTGAGCTTGGTGAACGTGAAGAGCACTCGCTTGAGTTCCTTGTCCAGCGTGGCTTCACCGAAAAAGAATCCGCCCTTGAACGGCCCCGCAACCGCCAACGCCCGTACCGGCGTCGGTACATTTGGCGACGCCACGATCTCCTGTTCGATCACCGCCCAAACCACGTCGCCCGGCCTCAGCCCCTTGAGCCTTGGGTCCGCGCTTTTTGGTACGTAAATAACTTTCTCGGAGGCCTCGATCTCAGAACGGTCAATGCCCTGATAATATCCGGGCAGGTTCGTCGCAATCGCCTGTGCATTTGCCGAGAGGGACTGTGACCTTCGTGGGGCGCTACCGGACACTCGGAGTCTATCTTTTGGGGCCAATGGATCTTTAACCGGCCGCCCGGCGAGTTGGTCGGCCGCAATTCCCGTGCGCCATTTCATGCGGTCGGCGAGGTCCCGCGCTCCGTCCACTGCCCTTTCGAGAATGCTTCCCGTCGGAACATCGTGAGATGCACACGTCGCGCCCTCACAGAGTACGCGCCCTTTTTTAGGCGCTTCGGCCCAGGCGGCGCTTCCCGCGATCGTGAGCGCGACAATATTTGCAGCCAGCCAGGATTTCCTCATTTTCCATGGCCCTTCGGCGCTGGCTGATCTGACGAGTCGATCAGCTCGGCCTGCGCATCGTCCAGTTCGGCGCCTCCGAAATCACCTATGACCTCCAACGCGTCCTGATGAATCGTCTTTGACGGCACCAAGTCGAAAACGTACTTTTTCTTGCCAGAACGCAAGATCAGGTTGGTGGGTTTGGCGTTCTGGTTTTGGAGAACTACCGTCACTTCGTTCTCCGGCTTGTCGGGCCGGAAATACTGAATCGCAACGTCCGTCCTCGCCAGTTACTAATCTCCGAATCCCTGCGAGACCGTCTTTATCCGGAAGAGTAATCCAATTGACAGGTTGCCAATTGAGCCCGCCATCGGTACTCCTCTCCAAAATTACAAGACGGCGTTTCTTCTCCAAACGTATATTCCAAAGAGCGATATAAGTTTCCCAGGTGATCGACCGTGAGGTGATCCGCCTTAGTGAAGTCCATTCCAAATCGAGCATCGATTTCCTCGATGCGGTCTCCTACCTGATTCCAACTCTTCCCACCGTCCATGCTGACTAAGATCGCGCTTATGGACTGAAGACCCTGGCGATTCGGACTGGTTTTATAGAGAGGAGCGTAAATATATCCCGAAGGCCCCAGAACCAGAGCGCCAATCCCGTTCGAGGCGTACTGACTCAAGTCTGCTTGAATCTGTTTCACCACTGCCCACGTGGATCCACCATCTCCGCTTTTCAAGATGTCAAAATTAACAAAGTTGTCTTGTAAGCCTACGCTTTCAACTATGGTAAAAAGATCTCCCGAGGGAGTAGCCAAGAGTTTGTTCGGACTTCCGCTGTCACGGAGAAGGTCACTGCTCCGGTAGATGGTGCTGAAGTCCCCGGCGAAAGCCTGAGAAAACACAGTCAGGATGAAGAATCCTGGTATAAAATTCTTAAGTTTATGAAGTATCAAAGTATGCATTGAGGCTCCCTTAAGCGTGAAAAGACTTTAGATAAATTCGATCTCGGATGCGTCGCAACCACTTGGTTCGTTAGCACAGGTCGGGGCTCCATATCCCCGCGATTAATTCGCTAAATTTTCTGGCTGCTCGGAAAAAAGGTAAAGGGTTTCGAACGAATCCGGGTCACAAACCCAGCAGGATCGTTGGATCCGGAAGTTCGAGTCAGTATTGATTTGGCGACTCAAATCCCATCTTGAAACTGGCGAAACGCTGCAGTTCGAACAAGAGGGTCACCGCCCCCCTCCCCGAGCCTCGTTACCAGCGACACGCTGGTAAGCGCGAGGGTTACCCGAAGCGAAAGCTCGAGACCACGATTCCGCCGAAGAAGTCGTCCTCATGATAAACCATCGTCGCCGCCTCACTCTCGGCCGCTCCCACCGCCACCATCAGAGGCAATAAGTGATCCTCTTCCGGATGCGCGATTCTCGCGGAAGGCGCGTGCGCCCAAGAAAGCAGACGGGTCGTCCGGAGCGGTGACGGTGATTTCAGAAGCGTTTCCTGCAACCAATCATCAAACTCGCGCGAAGGCTTCGACGCTCGGGGGCCGAAGAGTCCGAGATTGTGATAGCTCAGGCCACTCGCCACGATCAGGACCCCTTCGGCCCGAAGCGGAGCCAAGGCTCGCCCGACCCGAACATGCGTTTCCGGATCGTAATCCGCTCTGAGTGATAGCTGCACGACTGGGACATCCGCCGCAGGGTACGCCACCGCGAGCGGCGCATACATCCCGTGATCAAATCCTCGCTTCGGATCTCCATGGGCCGCGAGCCCCGCAACATTCAGGAGCGCTTCGATTTTTTGAGCCAGCTCGGGTGAGCCCGGAGCGGCATATTGAATCCGGTACGTATGCTCCGGGAACCCTGAGTAATCGTAAATCATCGGCGGCGCGGGACTTGTCGTGACCGCAAACTCCCGGTCTTCCCAGTGTCCTGAAATCATCAAGATTGCCGAGGGCTTCACCCCGAGATCCGCGGACATCTGCCTGAGCGAAGCCTCAAGCTTTGCGTGCGCAGCGCGGGAAGATCCAGTCAGCCACGGCCAAGGGCCGCCACCGTGGGACAGAAAATAAGTGGGAAGCCGCTTAGGGGAACTCATGTTCGCCAACTGAATCTGCCTCCCAGAACCCACTGAAATGTCCGGCGACAAACGCGCAAATCTCGGGCGCGGCCACGATCTCTTGAGCCGTCGGTTGCCGCTCCAGCGTGCTCATCAAGATCCACGTACCTACGGCGATGGACGGCGACACTTGGGCGTTCGTCGTGGTCTTGGCCACAAAACTTTTGCAGTTCATGATGCAAGCTTCGCCTTGCGTCGACCAGTGCGCCAGTGGCGGTCCGAGCAATCGAAGAAGCTTTCCGAACCGATCCGGGTGACTGCGGATTTGAAAACGCAGATCTTCGAGCGCAATGTAAATGGCGGCCCCGGTCACGACGAACTTCCATTCCTCGGCGCCGACTCCCTCAAGAAAGGGGTGCTTTTCCAACATCGGAAGGAACGAATTTTCCGCTACCGCGCGAGCCGCACCCACGAGCTGCTCGACGTTATCCGCCAAAGGATCGGATTCCGTCACATCGGATTCATCAGTCATCGTCAAACTGACTAACTCAGAAGTTTCAGCAATGGCAAGGCCTTGCTGCCGGGGAACGTGATCAGGCTGATGACTATCTGATCCTTCAGAATTTGAAGTGATTTCAGTTCCGGATACCGGGCCCGAACGGACGACGGAATCATGCCGACGAAGGACGAATTCAGCGAACAGGTCTCCGCGATGATCTCGTAATCGCGAATTTCCATGATCCGTTTGAACTCGAGCCCCTTCCGCAGGCCACCCTCGAAGATCATCTCCGGATTGTACAGAAGGGTCCGCCCTATGACGGAGGCGTCGCGTGATGCGAGCTCGATTCGCTCAGTCGCGATCCGCTTCAAAAGCACGTCTTTGCTTTTGACGGGGTTGGCGACGACCCCGAGATCCAGTTTTCGCTCCTGCACGAGGCGAGTCACTTCCGTGGATTTCATGAGTGTCAGATCAAGCTCAAATTTCGCCGGGTGCACTTCCAACTGCGAGTAGATCCGCGGCAGATAGTTTCGCCCGATGGAAGAATGGCAACCGATTCTGAGAACTTCCATCGGTGCTTGAACGCCCGCGGAATTCCGGCCGCTTCTCCATACCTGCTCGACCGACTGAAGACGAAGCGACAGCTGCACGGCTTGATCGTTCGGACGCAGCCCCCAGTGATGCCGATGGAAGAGCGGGCCGGTCTTGCCTTCGAGTTTTTTGAGATACCGCGAAAGGTTGCCCTGGTCCATCGCGAGACTCCCGGCGGCGCCGGCCAGCGAGCCCGCCCGATAAATCGCGAGGAAGCATTCGACTTCCCGGCTGAAGATCTTAGTTCCTTGTATTTTCAACATTTAATGATTGTGGCTATAACATTTCATGTCCCTTTCCTAGCGGGTAGGTTCCGAGCCAGGAGGGATTAATCCCATGCGTAAGTTAAATCTGTTCGCCGCCGTCATCACTCTGGCCTTCGGGGCCGAGGCCTTCGCCCAAGCCGGTTCCATCGTCTGTCGCTCGCTGTCCACTCCGGACGGCGGCCCGAGCCTCAATTTCACCCACTATGAATCCCGAGGAGACGGTTTTGGCGTTGTCACGGATTTCGCGGCGAGCGCGCACACCGGGAAACTCATTCGGGTTCACGCCCGCAGAAACGTCGGCCTGAAAGTATTTGAGAACTCATCGCGCATCGTGCTCCGGATCAATGATTCCCAGGACGTGAACATCGTCAAAAACGCCGACCGCTCGCTCGATCAGGTTTTTCTCTTCACCGAGCGAGACCCCTACACTCCGAACGGAGCGGGAATCAACTTCTTGCAAAGAATCGGCTGTTCGCGATCCGCTCAGGATCTCCTGCGTCTGCAATATCCGCCGAGACAGCGAATCTAGTTCGGCGCGACCCGGCACTCGCACTCGACAAGCGCCCGATCGGAGAGCGTGCAACCGAGACTTTTTCCGGGCCCCACGAAATTCATTTCACGCAGGACGCCGTCTTCTTTGAACCAGTCCATTCGGCCGCGCGAACCGGCTAGGTCGGGCCCCTAGACACGCTGGGGCTGAACTTCAATTGCTTCGGCGGTCATAGGGAGCGTGAAAAAAAATGTGGTCCCTAGACCCAATGGCGTCAGGTTAAGCCTTCATCCGATTTTCAAATGCCTTGATTTTGGCTGATTTCTTCAAGTTCCAGGACTGAATGGGTTGCATGGATACCCTGGCGTGACTCCGTCCGGGTCGGATCGGGTACATGACGGACCGGACTTCGTTTAAGATCATCTGGATGAGTTTCTTGGGCTTCGCTCCGGTGATCCGGCCGTCGACGACCGAAAAGAGATGGCGCCGAATCGATTCCGCCGCGTTCTTGAAGCTCGGACGCTGGATCTCGGGATCGACGCCGTCCGCCTTAATCACGGCAGTCACGGCTAGGGCGGTGAGCGACAGGATCAGCAGGCAGGCGAAGATTTCCTGCATAACGCCGTTGTAAGTTCGCGCATGAAATTTCTCGAGATGGAGGAGATTTTTCACACGGTCATAGAGCGTCTCCACGCTCCAGCGTTTTGCGTAGAGAGCGGTGATCTCTTTGCGGTGATAGCGTTTCTTCCCCAAGAGATTCGTCACGAAGACGATCGGTTTCCCCTCGCTATCAATCGGTCCGAGTACCAACCGAAGCTTCAAGGTGACCTCTTCGCCCGTTTCTTCATCTTTTACTGGGAGTTTGATCACTTTTTTTTTCGTCCGAGGACAGAAATCGGAGCACGTAACCGGCGGCCCGGTCGAGTCGGCGAACGAGTAGTGAATTGGCACTGAGATATTGCTTGCCTGTAACGATCATGCGACCGTTGCCACTTTGAATCTCATCGCATCCTTACTTATTCCTGTCTCCGGCACCGAACTCCATTTTGAAGGCTCATTGCAGCGTCTCATTGCCTATCTGCGGACGCTTGTCGCCGGAAGGTTCGAAGTCATCCTCATTCCCTATGGTCAGTCGAAATTCAACATGGATACTTGGGTCGCGGACCTTCCCGAAGTTCGAATTTGCCGCAGCCGAATGGGCCTGCCCGGTAAAGGCGCGGCCCTTCGCGCAGGATTTGACACATCATGCGGAGAGCAAATTGGTTGGGTTGATTCCGAACTACCCTATGACCTGACTTTCTTTGGAGAGGCCAGAGATCTCCTCGAGCGTGGATTTGACTTCGTTTCGGGCAACCGAAGGCTCCCCCAAAGTCTATTTACGGTTCCAGGCTCGGTTCTTCGTCTCGTCTATGGTCGTCACCGCCTCGGGCTCATGTTTAATCGCGTTGTTCGTCTGTTCCTGGGTGTTCGAACCCGCGATACGCAAGCCGGAGTCATGCTGATGACTCGGGGATTCGCAGAAGTCGCTTTTCGGCTACAACGTTGCTCGGGCCTGCTCTTTGACCTCGAGATTTTCCTGGTCGCTCAGGAAAATCGATTTTCTCAGGCCGAATTGCCAGTTCATCTGACCCTGCGTCGCGAAAAACGTTCAGCGACGCTGATCGCCGATGCCCTGCGATCCCTGTCATCACTGAGTCGAATGTTTCTCTGGAAGCATCGGGGTTTATACAGGATCCAGCCCAAACCCTTGCAAGGGTTTCGGCTGGCGCCGCTTTCAGTCCGATTTTTCCTTCGACTCCGCTGGGGTCTCACACCCTATTTCGAAATGGTGAAGCATCTGCCCAAGACTGGAAAAATTCTGGATCTAGCCTGCGGGCATGGGCTCTTTTCACTTGCAGCCGCGGCCTTGCGTTCGAAGTGTCAGATCACGGGGGTCGATCACGATGTTGAACGGATACGGCTCGCGCAGCGGGCAAGTGACGGCATTGCCCATCTCAGTTTTCAAGTGGGCGATTTGCGGGATGCCACCCAAGAGTCGTATAGTGGGGTCGCGATCATAGACGCGCTTCACTATTTTACTGACGAGGACCAGGCTGCGGTTCTTTCACGGATGCATCGGATTTTAGAGCCAGGAGGAGTGCTTCTCGTTCGTGAAGTAGATCAGACCGAAGGCGCACGTTCGGTTTGGAATCGCCTCTACGAGCGGCTGGCAATTCGTTTCCGCCTGACTAAGACGTCGGGGGGTAGCCATCGATACCGCCCGCCAGTCGAATGGGCGAGAATGTTACGGGCACTCGGCTTCTCGGTATCCTGGTCACGTTGCAGTCATGCGTTTTTTTCAGATGTTCTTTTTGTCGCAATTAAAGAGAAGCGTCTGAAGTCGAATCCGACGCTGGCCACTTCGGCGATCCCGTTTCGAATTACGGCCGATGACTGGGGACTCACGCCCGCGGTCAATCGCGGAATTCTTGAGCTTGCGAGACGTGGGATCGTTCATCGGACCTCGGTCTTGGTCGACGGACCGTTTGTCAAGGAGGGCCTGGCGGAGCTGATGCGAGTGCCCGGGTTTCAGTTTGGCCTTCATTTTAATCTTACCTATCGAACGCGCTTCTCGTCACCCGGTCGGCTACTTTTGGCGCTGCTGAATCCGATTCAGTCCGCAAACACCAGGCGATGGATCGATTCGGAGTTTGATCGACAACTTGAGGTCTTCAAGACACTAGGTCTCGCCCCCGCTTATTTCGACGGGCATCATCACGTTCATGTGTTTCCGGGCGTCCCCGAACAAATCGGAGTTAAAGCGCGGCTAGCCGGATTCAGGAATGTACGTCTGCCTTGGGACCCTTTGCTTTGGAAAACGAGCAAAATTCCTCTTTGGTTTTTTTCCGGGCGCGCGGCACCGGTCTTTCAAGAACAAGGACTGCAGTCGCGATCCTGTTTCTACCCGCAGCCCAAACACTTTCAGGACATGGAGCATTTCCATCGCTTGCTTCTCGAACGTCCCGAATCCGAAGTGATCGTGCACCCTGCGGACGAGAATGATTTTCAAGCGGTGGGGTGCCTGGACTCCTATCAAGAGGAACGCGTCCAAGAGTATCAGTCGCTGCATCTCTTGCTGGTATCGTTCGAAGGCCGTTGGCCCGAGTCGAAGCCGACTTTGCCGCCTGATCTTTTATCCGTCACATGAGGTCAAGTTCGAAATTACTTGAGCGAGCAATCATTGGATTCGCGTCTGTCGCGTTTTTAGTGGGTACCAGTATTTACTTCGACCGGGCTTCCCGTGCCACCGACAATGATTTTTCGGTCTATCGAAAAACGGCCCTGCGAATGCAAGCCGGACAATATCAAGATCTTTATAGTCTCAAGGACGGAAACTTACCGTTTCGCTACACCCCGCCAACCCTGCCTGTTTTCGCCCTCTTTTCTCTGATTTCGGAAGTAGCCTGCCGGCGAGTTTGGTTTTTGATTCAAGTAGCGGGTTTTATCGCGGGGTTCTACTGTTTGTGGAGAGTTGCTGGAGAATTGCAGTTTCCTTGTCCTCTCCTAGTGATCGCGTTGTCATATCTCTGCGTGGTTCGATACTACATGGATAGCCTTCTCTGCGGACAGGTGTCCGGCTTGATGTTCGTCGGATTCGCTGGTGGACTTTGGGCGGCAATACGGCGCCGCCATGATGTCGAAAGCTATTTACTTATTCTGCCCACTCTCCTCAAAATCGGTCCCGGGCTTTTGCAGCTACACGCACTCTCATCGCGCAATCCCAAACAGATTACGAAGGCGATCGTCATCGGAGTCGTGGGCTTTGTTTGTTTAAACGGAATCGTTCAGCTTCTGGCGGGACCCACGAGCGTGTTCGATCTATGGAAAGACTGGTTTACTATCGCTGCAAATGACGGATCCTATTACGACGGGGCGATCACTCAGAGTCAGGCGATCCGCGCGGTCCTCTTGCGGATATTCGGTGCCGGGGTCGGCGTGGAGAGGTTTTGGCTAGCCTTGGTCGGAGTTTCCAGTGTTCTATTGATCGGTTTTTGGTTTAGCCAACATGCCGAAAACAACGAAGCCGTGGCGTGGTCCTATTCGCTCGGGATACTTGCGTTTCTCTTATTCATGCCTGAGTCAATCCGGTACGCGCACGTCCATCTGGCCATCCCGCTCAGTCTGATCATTGGGCACGGGCTTCGCACGGGTTCGCGACCCGCATGGATCATCATGGGTTTTGTCGTCGCCTTTTGTTCTCTTCCCGGCTCGGGCGTAGTCGGGTACCCCATGTCGGATAATATTCAGGCGTATTCATTGCCATTTGTAGCGATGCTCATGGTCGCGAGCTACTGCATTCGAATGGCTTGGATCACGTCGGGATACGGACGATGAACGTTGTACCTCCGCCCTCGGTACTTTTTACGGCCACGCTTCCCCCGTGCGCCTCGGTGATGCCGCGAACCAAGGCCAAACCGATGCCCCAGCCCATCTGCGAACTTCGCACGGCGGACTCCGAGCGGTGATAGGGTTCGAAGAGCATCGGTAAAAGAGTTTCAGGAATGGGCTCGCCCTGATTATGGACACTGATCTCGGCGTTCTCCTGAACCTGCCTGAGAATGATCGTGATCGGCCCTCGAGCTGTCCCGTACTTCACGGCATTACTGGCCAAGTTTTCAAGCACTCGGCGCAGGGCCGACGGGTCCCAGTTGCCTCGGATTTCGCCTTTCGACTTCAGAACAAACCGATCACCGTGAATGCTCGTGAGATCCTCGATCACCGACCGGGCGACCTCGTTCAACACGCACTCGACGAGGGCGAGAGGGATCCCCTCGCCTGCTCGGATGCGACTCACGTCCAGGAGGTCTGTGATCATCTGATCCGCGCGGTCCAAGTTGTTGGCGATCTGGCCTGCCAACTTTTGGAGGGTGAGTGGATCAGCGATGGCCCGGCCCAGAAGCTGCGCGCTCATTTTCGCCGCCGCGAGTGGCGTGCGGACGTCATGAGTGATGAGGGCCGTGACGAATGTCTCCCGCTGGGACTTTTCCCTTTCCAAAGCGGCCACGACATCCGACTGGGCAGTGTGGGCGGCTTGGAGCCGGTCAAGCTGTTCGGTCGCTTCGCTCATGAGTCTCCGGTTCTCTCCTTGAAGCCACGCCACGCGACGGTTCTGCTGTTGCTGGATGCGACTTCGATAATCTCGGAAGAACTCCGCGAGTTCTGGCTCATCCCTGATCAGAGCGCCCAGGTGGTCGATCGCTCGTTGATCGGCTTCATAGGATAGTTCCGGGTGGCCCTCGGCCCATGTCAGGCAAGTTCGATTATAAGCAATCAGCAGGATGGAGATCGGTCCGTTTTATATCGAGCTCACGACGGGTCCTGAGACGAAGCCTTCCTCTTCTTCGTAGATGGAAATAGTTTCAGTGTCCCTCTCGACATGAGTTCATGACGACACAGGCCGCAC
>Ga0163144_10010306_pt1 | contig 19940 bp, 14 predicted proteins | sample OliLak19BULKMAT1_FD_123175 | JGI IMG/M metagenome (GOLD analysis project Ga0163144, IMG submission 123175) | Freshwater microbial mat bacterial communities from Lake Vanda, McMurdo Dry Valleys, Antarctica - Oligotrophic Lake LV.19.BULKMAT1 | ecosystem: Environmental > Aquatic > Freshwater >... | reverse complement strand
TGGTGATTTGGTGATTTGGTGATTTGGTGAGTGGGGATCAGTCTGTCCGCAACGCGGTCATCGGGTCGATGCGCATGGCGCGGCGGGCCGGGACGAAGTTGGCCAGGCCGGCCGCCATGGCCATGGCCGTGAAGGCCAGGCCCCAAGCCAGGGGATCGAGCGGCTGGACGCCGTACAGCACGCCCTGCAGGGCAAACGCCACGACCGCGGCCAGTACTCCGCCGACGACCAGACCGATGGCCACGATCGTGAAGCCCTGCCGCATCACCATGGCCATCACGCGTTCAGGCCGGGCGCCCAGCGCCATGCGCAGGCCGATCTCGCGCGTGCGGCGCGCCACCGAGAAGGCAATGACGCCGTAGAGGCCAATCGCCGCCAGCAGCGTGCCGAGGCCGCCGAAGGCGGTGGCGAGCATGGCGCCGACGCGCGCCGGCATCAGGCTCAGCCCGAGGTTCTGCTCCATGGTGTTGCTCGACATGAACACCAGGCTCGGCTCCATGGCCAGCAGTTCGCGCCGGATCTCGTTGACCAGCGTCGTGGCATCGCCACTCGTGCGCGCGAGCAGGAAGTTGTAGCGCGTCGGGCGCTGCGCCGAGGCGTAGTAGACGAAGGGGGACGGCTGCTCGAGCACGCCGTGACGCTTGTGGTCAGCCACCACGCCGACAATGCGGTGAGTCCGCTTGGTCGCCGTCACCTGGAAGGTGTGGCCGACAGGTGATTGGTTGGGCCAGAACTTTCGCGCCATGGTTTCGTTGACCATCGCCACCTCTGGCGCACCGGCGATGTCGGTGGCATCGATCCCGCGGCCATCCTTGACGGGCACGCCCAGCGTCGACAGGTAGGTCGGCGACACCGAGACGTTCTCGATGATCTCACCGCGCTGCCCTTCGGTGTAGGTGCGGTTATCGATCCGCAACTCGGTCTGGTTGAAGTTGAAAGTGAACGGCAGCGTCGGCGAGACCAGGCCGGCCGACGACACGCCCGGTAACGCTTGCACGCGGGCCAGCGCCTGCCGCCAGAACTCGAGGCCGCGTGCCGGTTCATAGCGCACCATGTCAGTGTCGAGGGCGATCGCCGCCAGGCCGCGCGTCTCGAACCCGACATCCGCGCGCTCGGACGCGCCGAGACTGCGCAGCAGCAGGCCGGCGACGACCAGCAGCACGGCGGTGAGCGCGACCTGCGAGACGACCAGCGCATCACGCAACGCGAATCGGCGGCCACCCACCTTGGACGAAGGCGCATCGCCACGCAGGCCGCTCAGCAGGTTGGGCGATGACGCCTTCAGCGCGGGAAGCAGACCTGCCAGCAGGCCGGTGCCGATCGCAATCAGCAGCGAGAAGACCATCACGCGCATGTCAATACGCAGGTCGAACGCAATCTCCACCGGCAGCGGCAACTGCATCGTCTGCATGCCCTGCACGAGGGCCCATGCGAGCCCCGACGCGGCGATGGCGCCAAAGACACCGAGCAGCAAGCCCTCCACCAGCAGTTGCTGGATCAACCGTGCGCGGCTGGCGCCAATCGCCAGCCGCACGCTGATCTCGCGGCGGCGCGCCGAGGCGCGCGCCAGCAACATGCCCGCCACGTTGGCACAGGCGATCAGCAACACGAGTCCGACAATCCCCATCAATCCCGCGGCGCCGATCGACAGCACACCACCGGCCTGGGGCACGAGCAGGCGGACATCCTCGGTGGGAATCGCCGCCATCGTACGGTCGTCATTGGTCACCGGGTTCGCCGCGGCGAGCTGTGTGCCGATCAACGCGATGTTGGCGTGGGCCTGCGCGGCCGCGATCCCCGGCTTGAGGCGACCCTTGATGAACATCCAGCGCATGCCGCGCCGCTCGAGGCGCGTGGTGCCAATCGGCGAGGGCACTGAATCGGTGATGCCGGCGGGTTCCACTTCTTCGACCTGCCGAATCGGCAGCCACAGTTCCGGCGTGAGGAGTGGGACTACGCCGGTGAACCAGGCCGGCGCCACGCCGGCAATCGTGTACGGCTGTCCGCGCAGCGTGAGCGACTTGCCGGCGATGGCCGGGTCGGCACCGAATTCGCGCTGCCACATGCGATGCGAGATCACCACCACGCGCGCGGCCGACGGCTCGTCATCCGCCGCTACCAACAACCGTCCCAGGAACGGTGGCACGCCCAGCATGGTGAAGTGGTTCGACGTCACCACCTGGCCCAGGGCAATGCGCGAGCGATCGCCCAGGCTGAGCGGCGCCATCATCGGGCTGTAGCCCATCATCTCGGTGAAGACAGTGTTCTGTGCCTTGAGGTCGAGGAAGTCGGCGTACGACGAGGTGGCGAACTCGTCGCCGTCACCACCGGTCGTGAAGACATCCACCAGTGAACTGGGCTCGGTGACGGGCAAGGGACGAAACAACAGCGAGTCAACCAGCGAGAACATCGCCGTGTTGACGCCGACGCCCAGGCCGAGCGAGAGGATGGCCACCGAGGAGAACCCGGGGCTCCGGGTCATCCAACGCAGCGCGTAGCGAATGTCTTTGAGCAGGGTCTCCACGTCCCCTTAGACGAGGGGTGCGGGCCAAAGTTCGGTGATGGTGCCTGGAGGGCGGAACTTCAGTTCCGCCGCCTGCCATCAGGTCTTGCGATAACGACGACCCGCGCTGGCCGAGACGGCCTTCACAATGCTGCGGGGCACCACGCCAATCAGCCAGATCAGGAACCGGTAGACCCGCCCGTTCACGACCACCGAGTCGCCACGCATGACCGCGTCATAACCCTCGCGCGCGACGTCGTTCGCGTTCAGCCACAGCAGGGCCGGCACGCTGTTCATCTGGTCCCGGGTACCGGTCACGTCGTGAAATTCGCTGTAGGTGAAGCCGGGGCAGACGGCGGTCACGTTCACGCCCCGTGGTCCATTCTCGGCGGCCAGCGCCTCGGAGAACCGGATCACAAACGCCTTCGAGGCACCGTACAGCGTGTGGCCCGCCGGCGCCGGCACCATGCCCGCCACCGAGGCGATGTTGATGACGCGTCCCCAGCCACGCTCGAGCATGGGCGGCAACAAGCGATAGGTGAGATCGCACACCGCCGTCATCATGATCTGGATGAAGCGCTGGTGGTCAGCCCACGGCACCGTCACGTAGCTGCCAGGCACGCCGTAGCCAGCGTTGTTGACGAGCACGTCGATGCGCAGCCCCAGTGCAAGAACCGCGCCGGCAATCTGCGCCGGCGCCTCGGCGTCGGCGAGGTCGGCGACGATCACGTGGGCGGCCACCCGGTGCTTTGTGGCCAACTGCCCTGCCAGCTCGTCGAGCCGGTCGCGGCGGCGGGCCGTCAGGACCAGCGCAAAGCCCTTCGCGGCCAGCAGTTCGGCGAACGCCTTGCCGATCCCGGACGAGGCGCCGGTCACGAGCGCCGTCTTGCCATCCCCTTCTCGCATGCGAACAGTATAGGGGTGGCTCACCCGCCCTACTCGCCCCACCTGCCCCACCTGCCTTATGCAATGATGGGGCACCCTGTCGGAAGGAACCCATATGCGCTCATTACGAGTCGTGCTCGCCCTCGCCTCCACCGTTGCGTTGACCGCCTGCATCAACAGCACCACGCTCATCAAGCTGAAGGCCGACGGCAGCGGCACGGTCGAGCAAACCACCTTGATGAACGTGGCCGCGCTCAAGGCGCTGGCCCCGGGCGCCGACAAACAAATGGGCGCGGGCGGCGTGAACAGGGCCGACCTCGAACGCACCGCGACCCGCATGGGCAAGGGCGTGCGGCTGGTGTCGGCCGAGCCATTCAAGGGCGCCAACGGCTTCGAGGGATCGAAAGCGATCTTTGCGTTCGACGACATCAACCAGATTCAGGTGAACCAGGGTCCCAGCATGAGCGGCAGCACCGACGGCCGCATGTCGTCGGAGCCGACGTCAGACGACCCGGTCAAGTTCACGCTCACCCGCGCGGGCGGCACGTCGACGCTGACGATTGCGTTCGTCGATCAGCCGGGCGGCGGCAGCAAGGCCGACCCGGCCACCAATCCGATGGCCGACATGGATCTCACCAACCCGATGATGATGGGGATGATCAAGAGCATGTTCGCGGGCTTCAAGATCAATATCGATCTCGAAGTGGCGGGCTCAATCATCAAGACCAACGCCGAGTACGTCACCGGCTCGCGCCTGACACTGCTCGAGATGGACATGGATTCGTTGCTGGCCGACGAAGCGAAGCTCAAGGCCCTGCAGGGCAAGCTGGGCGCCGACGCCTCGCTGTCGGCGATCAAGCCCTACCTGAAGGACATCAAGGGCATCAAGGTTGACGGCCCGACGATCAGCGTCGAGTTCAAGTAGCGGCGGGTCTTCAGACCCGCCGTTCTACGCGAAGCACAGCAGGCGGCCTTCGGTCGAACCGATCACCAGGCGCCCCGAGGCCAGCGCCGGCGACGCGCTGAGCGCCGCCCCTTCATCGTGCTCCCACACCACCGTGCCGCTGGCGAGGTCCAGCGCATAGAGACGGCCGTCGTTGGAACCCACATAGACACGACCGCCGGCAATGGCCGGTGACGAGTCGATGCGGGCCCGCGTCATGTGGGTCCAGCGGGCCTTGCCGGTCTTGGCATCGAGCGCATGCACCATGCGGTCGCGGCCACCCAGTACCACCGTGCCATCCACCACCGCCGCGGACGAGTAGAACGGAAATTTGCGATCGGGATGTTCGTAGCGCCACAGCACCTTGCGCGAGGTGAGATCCAGCGCCAGCACCTGGTTATCGAACGTGCCGAAGTACGCCACGCCGTTGACCATCGCCACCGACGCGCCGGTATACGCCGTGGCCGACGTGTTCAGGCGCTGCTTGCCGGTCTTGACGTCGACCGCATGGAAAATCTCGTCGCAGCCGGCAAAGTGCGCCACGCCGTTGGCGATGCACGGCGTGCCGTGAACGTAGTTCTCGGTGCGGTACGCCCACACCTGCTTGCCGGTGGCCGCATCGAGACCGTACAGCTTGCCGTCGTACGATCCCACTAACAACAGATCCCCGACGACGACGGGCGATGACTTGATCTCAGATTGGGTCTTGAACGTCCACGCCGGCGTGCCGTCCGCGACGTTCACGGCGTGGACCACGCCGATCAGGTCGCCGATGAAGACGCGGCCGTTGACGACGGTCGGTGAGGATTCGCCAATCGCCTCGCCGGCCTTATAGCGCCAGCGCAACTTGCCGTCCGCGAGCCCGACCGCGATCAGCTCGCCGGTGGCCGTACCAACATAGACCACACCGTCAGCAATCGCCGCGGATGAGTCAAACGCTTCGCCGCCCTCCCAGGCCCACGCCAACTTCGGCGCGGGCGCCATGGTGGTCAACGAGACGCCGGTGAGCGAGGGAGAGCCGCGGAACTGCACCCAGCGATCCGCGGGCGAGGCGACCGGGGACTGAGCCCAGAGCGTACGGCCCCATTCGACTCGCCCTCCGGGCTCGCTCAGGGCAGGGTGCACAACCACCGCCCCGCACGCCAGTAAGAAGCTACGACGGTCCATGGTGAGAAGGACGAACCTGAAGGTTCGTCCCTACTTTCTCAATTGCGCGCCTTCGGCCAGCGCGTAGAGCTGGTTGCGGTTCATCACGAACAGCGCGCCGTTGGCGGGCACCGGCGTGGCGTAGACCGAGCTGCCCATGTTCTGTTCCGAGACCAGCTTGAACGTCTTGCCGTGCTCGATCACCGTCACGTCACCGTCCTCGTCGCCGAGGTAAATCTTGTCGCCGATCAGCATCGGCGATCCCCAGATGGCGGCGAACATGTCGTGCGTCCAGTATGGCTTGCCGGTCTTCAGGTCGAGGCAATGCAGGAAGCCGCTGAAGTCGGCGAGATAGATCAGGCCGTCCTTGATCGCGGCGGTGGAAATCGACCGGCGAATCTTGTCGAAGTGCCAGACCAGGCCGGCGGTCGTGATGTCCCCGCGCCTGGTGGCGTCGATGGCATACGCGTGACCGACGCCTTCACCGTGTTCCGGATCCTGCCCATTCGTGATGTAGACCACGTTCTCGTAGATCACCGGCGTGCTGATCACTTCGTTGCGGGTCTTGGGCCAGACCGAATCTTTCGGGTTGGTATCGAACTCCCAGAGCTTCTTGCCCGACTGCGCCTCGTAGCCGCGCACCCAGCCATCACCCTGCGCATGCACCACCTGCCGGACGCCGCCGATGTCACCCACCGCCGGAGTCGACCACTGGCCGTGCAGAATGCGATCACCCACCGAGTTGTCTTCCCAGACCAGCTTGCCGGTCAGGCGATTGACGGCAATCAGCGACGGCGCCTTCGGCGACGGAATGTTGACGTGACTCTCGTCCTGGCCGTTGCCGGTGCTGCAATACAGCAGGTCGCCGTCGGCGACCGGCGAGCAGTTGGCGAGGTTGTGCGGGAACGCGCCGACCTCTTCGAGCATGTCGAAGATCCAGATGATGTCGGGATCGTTCTTGCCGGTCAGCTTCTCGTCCTTCACCGGGCCGTCGTTCTCGTTGTCGTGAAAGCCCTGCAGGTCGACCGCGACAATCTGGCCGCGGTTCGATGTGAAGTAGGCGGTGCCGTCAATCACGAGCGGCGAGCTGGCAATGCCCTGGAACGGCCAGTCGTTGGCGCGACCCGACGCCAGCTTCTCAAACGTCGCCTGCCACATGAACTCACCAGTGGCTTCGCGGAACGCCATCAGCACGCCGCGATCGCCGGGCTGCCTGGGATCCCTCAGCGCCTCGTTGTTGGTGCCAATCATCACCACCCCGCCGGCCACCACCGGGTTGCCGTACGACTGCGAGCCGAGTTCGGCGACCCACTTCACGTTCTTGCCGGTCTTGAGGTCCCACGTCGTCGGCAGGCCGGTCATCGGCGAGACCATGTTGCGGCTCGGTGTGCCGCCCCACATGGGCCAGTCCGCGGACAGGCCGGTGCCGGTGGCGACAAGAAGCATCAGGAGAGCGGAGGTGCGGGTCATCATTGGCTCTTATAGACCTTGAGATTGTCGAAATAGACGTCGGAAATGCCGTCGGCATAAATGCCGGGGCTGCCCATGTGGTGCGGAATCTTGTCGATCTTCTCAACCGTCCACGCCGCGGGCTCGGCATCGGCCGCCGGCCAGACCTTGCCGCGCACGCGCGCCGTGCCGTCGGGCAGGTGATCGACCCGCAGTTTCATGCGGTACCACTTGTCCGCGTCCCACGTGAAGGGCACGTGCACCGTCATCTCGTCGGCCGCCTGCCACGGGTGCAATTCGAGCTTCTGGCCGTTCCCGAACAGGACCAGGCCGTAGCGCTCGTTGATCAGCCCCACGTCGCCCCGCTGCCGCCGCTGCTCGCGGCCGCGCACGTCGGCTTCAACGGTGTAGCCCGCGAGGTCAGGCGCGCCGAAGAACACCTTGGAACGGCGGCCGACCGTCTCGTCGCGCGGCCGCACCAGCACCTTGCCTGCGCCTTCGACCGTGCGCTGGAAGACCTTGCCCGGCGCGCCGGTCCACCACGCGGGCGGCGCTTCGGCCGTAGCCGCTTCGAAATCCCACGCCCACGGCAGCGGTGCGATGACGCGCACCCGGGCGGTGCCGCTGAGGCCACCGACCGTCGCCTTGACCACGCCGGCGGTGGAGCCGTTCGCCGCCGTATAAGTCCCCTTCGCATCGACGGCACCGGTCAGTTGCTCGACCGTCCACTGCGCGGCGGGTTCCTCGCGAATAAAGTTGCCCTTCGCATCGAAGAGGCGGGCCTTCAAGGCGACCGTCTGTCCAGGCGACAGCAACGATTCGTACGGGAACACCTGGACCAATGCCGGTGCTGAAGTGCTGGGGTGCTGGGGTGCTGGGGTGCTCGCCGGCGCCGAAGGACGCGACGCGGGACGGCTGACGCGCTTGCCGATGGCGTACAGCGCATCCATGCTGGTCACGTAAATGCGGCCGTCGGCCACGATCGGCGACGCGATAATCGGTTCCGGCGTTTGCGCCGTGCCCAGCAGGTCTTCGTCGAGCACCTCGACACCCGTGGCGCTCGGCCGCAGGATGTAGAACTTGCCGTTCTCAGTGCCGACATACAACTTGCCGTCGGCGAGCACCGGCGAGCCCTTCTGCAGGGTGCCCAGCGTCTTTTCCCACAACCGCGCGCCGGTCTTCAGGTCAAAGGCGCCGACGATGGCGCTGTTGTCGATGGTGTAGAGGCGTTCGGCATCGGCCACTGGCGACGCGAAGGTCGGCAGGAAGCCGCGCGTGCGCCACTTGAAGGCGTCGGGCGTCAGCACCCCGCTGCGGGTCGCATCCACCGCCGCGATCATCCCCATCTCGGTGGTGTCCAGGTTCTCTTCGCCGTGCGTGACGTAGGCGACGTTGTCGCGGAACAGCGCGCTGTTCAAAATGGCGCGCTTGCTGACCTCGATCGACCACAACTGCTCGCCGGTGTTGAGCTTCAGCGCGTGATACGCGCCATCGGTGCCGCCGACGATCAACGCCCGCGTGCCATCGATGGTGCCGACGATCGGGGTCGAGTAGTTGGTGTCGTAGTGCTTCGTCTGCGGCGACGCGATCCACACGGTCTGCCCGGTCTTCTTGTCGAAGGCGAAGTAGCGGTTGCCGGTGCGATTGAGATCGCCCCACGCCAGGATCAAGGCATTCAGGATGACCTTGTCGCCCTCGATGATTGGCGAGGTGGTGCGCCCGCCGTGGGTGGTGACCGCGCCGTACTCGTCGGGCAGCGATCGATCCCACAGCACCTTGCCGTCGGGCGCCACGCAGATCAGCTGCGCGGCGACGGTGAACAGGTAAATGTTGCCGGTCTCCGGATCCACCGCGGGCGAGGCCCACGACGACCGGTGCTGCGGCACGTCGCTCAGGTACAGGCTGAAGCGCCGCTCCCACACGATCTTGCCGGTCTCGGCATCGAGCGCGACCAGGCGTTCCTGGCTGTGCGCGAGGTCGCCGGTCGGCGTGTTGAGGTAGATCCGGTTGCCGAACACGACGGGTGATGAGCGGCTGCCGATCGGAATGCGCCACGCCAGGTTGTCGCCCGAGGGCGACCACTTCGACGGCAGGTTCGTTTCGGTGGAGTGACCGTCGCGCGCCGGTCCGCGCCATTCGGGCCAGTCGGCCGCCCCGGTGACCGCGATCGCACCCGCGACCAAGCCGGCGACCACCACGGCACGCCGCCGGACTACCTGAATAAATGCGGGAGACATGATTTGCTTACGCAATCCTTTCAACGGCCGTTTACGAAACGGCCAACCTCCGAATCCTACCGGGGTGGGGCCAGGACTGGGCGGTTTTCGCGTCGGAAGTCTCGTCCCAGACAATAAATCAATGCTATCGAGCGAGATTGGACAAAGATGACCTTCGTGTCATATACTGTCATCCGGGCTACGGCTGCGGCGAGACCGTCCGATACAGAGAAGGTAACTATAGTGTTTGGTGTGGTGGAATATCCATCGCAGTAAGGCGAATTATGCGATACCCCAAGGTTGCGATTGGCGTCGGACTGGTGCTGGCGCTCGGCGCGGCAGTCGGTGCCGAGCAACGCGGCACGGTCACCCTGGAGCTCCCCCCGATCTCGGGGATTTCCAAGGCGCTTCGTTTCACCGCCCCTTGGCAGCCGGAAGGCAGCGCCGGTACCCGCATTCTCGGCTCGGTTATCGACAGTAGCCAGACCCCGGTCGCCAAGGTCAAGGTCCGGCTGCGAAACATCACCACGGGCGAGGTCATGGCGGAGGCGGTGTCCGACGAGAATGGCGAGTATACATTCGCGGAAGTGGAACCCGGGATGTACGTCGTTGAGATGTTCATCGATAACCGATACATAGTCGCGCTGAGCAACGCCGGTTCCATCGCCAGGTTTGAAACATTGCAGACGGTGATTCAGTTACCCGGCCGCTGGGATAGTGCCACGCAGACCGTCGTGCCCGTGCAGAGCGCCGCCAACTTCATGGGCATGAGTGCGGCAACCACTATGACGGCAGCCACCCTGACGACCGCGACGACCCAGGAAATCCCGACGTCAGACCAAGGCGTGCTGACGTCGCCGCAATAGCGACCTTCCTCAATTCAAGTGTTCTGAGAAATCAGTGTCCGATACGACCGCCAACCTCGCTACACCGCTCCCGGACCAGCCCGGACTCCCGCCCGAGGCGGAGCCCCATGTCCTGGATCGCCTCTCGGTCATCTACAAGTACCGTTGGGCGAGCATCACCGTGTTTTCGCTCGTCGTCGGCTGGATGATGGTCGACAGTTATACGCAGATTCCCACGTATCGCGCGACCGCGCGGGTGCTGATCGAGGACCCGTCTTCTGACCTGAGCACTCCGGCGGACATGATGCGGAACATTCCGCAGCAGGATCCGGAAATCTACATGGAGACGCAGCTCCGGATCATGCGCGGGCGGGATCTTGGACAGCGGGTGGCGCAGAAGCTGGACCTGACCAAAGCCCCCGAGTTCAACGGCCGAGGCCCGACGCCGACCCCACTCGCGCATGGCATCGCGCTGGTCAAGTACTACGCGACGTGGCCCTATCGGCTGGTGGTGAGTTCGTCGGCGCCGCTGCCGGAGATTCTGGCGCCGGCCTCCGGCCCGATTGCCGAGCGTGACCACGCAGACGCCCTGGTCGCACGGGTGAATGTCGGGTTGGTCCGCGGCAGTCAGTTAGTGGACCTGACCTACGACTCCTCGGATCCCGCTTTCGCGGCTCAGGCCGCCAATGCCTTTGCCGAGGAATACGTGTCGCAGAACCTGGCCCTGAAGGTGGCGGCGCTTGAGAATAGTGCGACGTGGCTGACGGGCGAGGTCGCCCGCCAGCAGCGCCTGGTGCAGGAGAGCGAGCGCGGACTTGCTCAATATCGCGAGAAGCAGGACGCCGGCGCCCTGGACAGCAGCCAGAACATCGTGGTGGCCCGGCTGACGCAGCTGAATGACGCCGTCACGAAGGCCCGAACTGACCGGATCCAGAAAGAGGGCATCTGGAAGCAGATCCAGTCCGCCGGGCAGGATGCCGAATCCATTTCATCGGTGATTGCCAACCCCTTCATCCAGACCCTCAGGGGCCAGGTGACGCAACTCGAGCAGGACCGCGCGCGGACCTCTGAGCGGTACGGCGAGAAGCACCCGGAATTCCTGAAGGTGACCTCGCAGCTCGAAAATGCCAAGCGCCAGCTCGAGGGCGAGATGAAGAAGGCAGTCGTCAACGCCAAGAACGACTACGATGCGGCCATCACTCAGGAGCGCGTTCTGAACGAGCAACTGAACGACTCGAAGGCGGCCGCGACCAACCTGGGCCGCTTGGGCGTCGACTACTCGGTGATGCTGCGCGAAGCCGAGTCGAATCGTGAGATCTACAACCAGCTGCTGACGCGCGAGAAGGAACTCCGCGTCGTCGCCAACAGCCGCACGAACAACGTCCGCGTCGTCGAACAGGCGCAGGTCCCTGGGGCGCCGTATACGCCGAACCACCGCTCCGACTGGTTGTATGCCCTGGCGTTTGGTCTCGTGCTCGGCCTCGGTGTCGCGGTCGGCATCGACTACCTTGATGACACGGTCAAGACGCCCGAGGACATTACGCGCCGGCTCAAGTTGCGCTTCCTCGGCCTGGTGCCGTCGGTGCCTGGGGTGTCGCATCCGCTGATTTCCGGCCCGGTGCCGCACGACTTCGGCGAGGCCTACCGATCGATTCGCACCTCGCTGACGTCCCAGGTCACAGGACCCGGCGCCAAGGTGGTGCTGGTGTGCAGCTCGCAGCCGCTCGAAGGCAAGACGACCACGTCGGTGAACATCGCCATGGCCCTGGCCGTCGGCGGATCACGGGTCCTGCTGATCGACGCCGACATGCGGCGGCCGAGCGTCCACAAGGCGCTGCGGATGACCAACGACCGCGGCCTGTCGCAATTGCTGGCCGGCCAGGCTCGCATGCGTGAAGTGGTCCAGCGCACGCACGACCCGAACCTGCTGACCATCACGGCCGGCCGGACACCGGCCAACCCCTCGGAGTTGCTGGCCTCGGATCGCATGCGCGCGCTCATTTCGGGGCTCGAGACCGGCCCCTTCGACTGGGTCATCATCGATACCCCGCCGGTACTCGCCGTCACCGACGCAGTAATCATCGCGCCGCTCGTGTCGGCGGTGACCTTCGTCATCGGGTCGGAAATGACCCGCTGGCGGCTGGCCGAACGGGCGATCGAAACCCTGTTGTCCAGTAATCCGCGCAAGGTGCTGGCCGTCCTCAACAAGGTCGACTTTGGCCGCAACCGCTACTACTACTCGCGCTACTACGGCCACCAGTACAAGAACTACTACAACGAATCTCCCGCGGCTTAACCTGTGCAGCGCTCGCTGCTAGTCCTGCTCGTCGGCGCCTCCTACCTTCTGTTTGCCGGCGGGCCCGGCTGGACCGCGATGCCGTTGCTGCTGCTGGCATCGGGCGCGGTGCTGGTCGCGCCACGCCGTACGCTCAACTTCCCACCGTCCGATCGGCCACTGGACTGGTCGGTCCTGGCCGTGGTTGCGGGCCTGCTTCTGCAGCTGGTGCCCCTCCCAAGATCGGTTGCGGCTGTGGTCTCACCGCGATCGAGTCCCGTTCAGGAAATGCTGAACTTCGCCCCGCTCGGGAGCCTGCCCACCTGGCAAACGCTGTCGATCGATCCGGAAGCCACCCTGCGGGCGCTCGGCACCTTCGGGCTGGCGGTCCTGACATTCTGGGCGGCGCGCGCCACGTTCTCGACCCGGGGAGGCACCCGGCGCTTCTGCCAGGCCCTGGCAATCATCGGGGGCCTCGCGGCGCTGGTGGCGATCGTCCAGCGGGCCGTCGTGCCGGGACTGGTTCTCGGCATCCTGATGCCGGGCACGCCCAGCGCCAGCCCGTTCGGGGCGTTCGTCAACCGCAATCATTTCGCCGGGTGGCTTCTCATGATCGTCGCGCCGGTCGCCGGCTACCTCATGGCCCACTCGAATGTGCATCTGCAATATCAGCGGGGATGGGCCGCGGCCGTCCGCGAGGCACTGCGTACCGGCAGCCTGCTGACGGCCACGGCCGCGCTGATCAGCGCCGGCACGATCTTCCTGACCCTGTCCCGCTCGGCGCTGGCGGGACTCGGCGCAGCGGCGATCGGGTGGTGGTGGTGCGTCCGCAGGCGCCTCGATCTGCGCCGGCACGCCTCACCCATCCTGTTCGCGACGGCCGGCTGCGTCGTCCTCATGTTGGTGGCGTTTGTCGATGCCGATAGATGGGCCGCGCGGATCGGCTCGAGCTTCGATCGCGCCGCCGTCGGCGGCGGCCGGCTGACCATCTGGCGGGAGACGTTACCGATCATCCGTGACTTCCCGATCACCGGCACCGGCGCCGGCTCGTACTCCGATGCGATGACGGTGTATCAGGAAACCAGGGTCTGGGTCGGATCGATGGGCAAGTGGACGCACTTCAACAGCGCGCACTCCCATTACCTGCAGCTGGTCACGGAGGGCGGGTTGTTACTGACGCTGCCAGCATTGATCGGGCTTTGCTGGTTGGTCGTCAGCGGACGCCGGGCCCTGGCCGCGGATCACAGCCAGATCTTCTGGGTGCGCGCGGGTGCCGCGGCCGGTCTGGTGGGTATCGCGGTGCAGAGCGTGTGGGAGGTTCCTCTCGTCATGCCGGCCAACGCCGTGCTGGCCGCCGTACTGGTGGCGCTCGTCGTGCACGGACAGCCCCGCGAGACCCGCGACACGCCATACCCGGGCACTACGAACGAGAATTATTGATGCTGATTGTCGGGTTAAACGCCTATCACGGCGATGTCGCGGCGGTCGTGCTGCGCGATGGTGTCCTGGTGGCGGCGCTCGAAGAAGAGCGGTTCGCGCGCGTCAAGCACGTGGCGGGGTTCCCCTCGCACGCGATTGCCGCCGGCCTGGCCATGGCCGGAGCGAGTGCTGACCAGGTCGATGTCTGGGCGGTGGCGCGCGGTCGCCGGGTTCATCTGCTCCAGAAGACCTGGTTCGCGTTGAGGCATCGCCCCGGTGCGGCGCTCGTCGAGCAATACCGGCGGACCTCGGCCAAGCAGGTGAACCTGCCGGCCGTGATCGCCGGCGCGTTTGGTCTCGATGCCGCGAAGGTCGCCGGCCGAATGCGCTACGTTGAACACCACCCCGCCCACCTGGCGAGCGCCTTTCACGTCAGCGGTTTCCACGACGCCGCCTGCTGCGCGATCGACGGGTTCGGGGATTTCGTCAGCGTCTCGATCGCCCGCGGCCATGGCACCAAGGTCGATGTCATCGGCCGGACGTATTTCCCTCACTCGCTAGGTTTGCTCTATCTCGCCATCACCCAGTACCTGGGCTTCAAGAAATACGGTGATGAGTACAAGGTCATGGGGCTCGCGCCATACGGCACGCCGGCCCATGCCGACGCCATCACTCGGCTGATCGACCTGCGGCCGGACGGCGGCTTCCGGCTGAACCTCGAGTACTTCCGGCACTGGACCGGCGAGGCACCCATGTCATGGGACGAGGGTGAGCCGACCACGCCCGACGTCTTCACGAACCGGCTCGTCGATTTGCTGGGACCGGCACGGCAACCCGACGAGCCGGTCACGAGCCACCACCAGGATCTGGCGGCATCGGTACAGCAGGTGTTCGAGACGGCCGTGTTCCACGTGTTGCGTGGCGTGCACGCGCGGATCCCGGTGGACGCACTCTGCCTGTCAGGGGGCTGCGCCATGAACAGCGTGGCCAACGGCAAGATCCGCACGCACACGCCGTTTCGCGAGGTGTTCGTTCAGCCTGCCGCCGGCGACAACGGCACGGCTCTGGGCGCCGCCTTCGACGCCTGGCATGCGACCGGCGGGCATGCCCCGGCCGCGCGCATGGTCCATGCGTACTGGGGGACCGCATTCGAGGCCGGCGAGATTGCCGCCGTGATTCGCGCCAGTGGCGTCGTCGAAGCCGGCCGGTGCCACTGGACGACGCTGGAAGACGAGGCCGAGTTGTGCCGGGAGACGGCCGTGCGCATCGCCGCCGGCGATGTGGTCGGGTGGTTCCAGGGACGCATGGAATGGGGCGCCCGGGCGCTGGGCAATCGCAGCATCGTGGCCGACCCGCGCCGTCACGACATGCGCGACATCATCAACCAGAAGATCAAGTTCCGCGAGCGCTTCCGCCCATTTGCGCCATCGATCCTGGCCGAAGCCATCGACGACTACTTCATCGGCGCGGTCCACGACCCGTTCATGATTCAGGTGTATCCGGTGCGTCCCGAAAAGCGAGACGTGATTCCGGCCGTCACGCATGTCGATGGGTCGGGCCGGCTGCAGTCGGTTTCGGCGGACACCAACCCCCGCTATTGGGCACTGCTCCAGGCCTTTCGGGCGGAGACCGGCGTGCCGGTCCTGCTCAATACCTCGTTCAACGAGAACGAACCCATCGTCGAGCATCCCCGGCAGGCACTCGACTGCTTCCTGCGAACCGACATGGACGTGCTCGTGATGGGACCGCACATGCTCCGAAAGCCGCTGTGATGGCTGCCGCGATGCGAGTATGTTTCTTCAACCGATCGTACTGGCCCGACACCGGCGCCACCGGCCAGCTACTCACGGAGCTGGCCGAGGATCTGGTGGCCCGGCACGGGTTTGAGGTCACGGTGGTGACCGGGCGTTCCCCGTCCCATCGCGAGCCGTTACCACGTCGCAGCTCCAAGGGCGGCGTGCAGATCATTCGTGCCGCCGGCACCACCTTCTCGCCCCGCCGATTTGCCGGCCGGGCGGCGAACTACCTGACGTATTTCGTTTCGGCGCTGTGGACGGCATTGTTCCTGCCCAGGCAGGATGTGACCGTGGCGATGACCGACCCGCCGATCATTGGCCTGGCCGCGCTCGCCGCGCGTCCCCGGCACGGCATGGTGTTCTACTGCCAGGACATTTTCCCAGAGGTGGCCGGCCTGCTCGAGGACTTCCACAGTCCGGCGGTCAACGCGGTGCTCGATCGGCTCAACCGCTTCCTGGTCGCGCGTGCTGCCCGGATCGTCGCTCTCGGCGACACCATGGCTGAGCGGCTGACCGCGGGTAAGGGGGCCAACCCGGCGCGCGTCACGGTGATTCACAACTGGGCGGACACCGCGGCGATCAGCCCCGCGGAAAAAGACAACGCCTTTGCCCGTGCGCACGGCCTGGTCGATCGCTTCGTCGTGTTGCACGCTGGAAATATCGGCCTGGCGCAGAACCTTGACGTGGTGATCGACGCCGCCGATCTGCTGCGCAGCCGGCGTGAGATCCTGCTGCTGTTCATCGGTGACGGCAACCGGCGAGCGTCGCTCGAGCAATCGGTCAAGGCGCGGGCGCTTGAGAATGTCCGCTTTCTGCCGTTCCAGCCGCGCGATCAACTGCGGTGGACGTACGGCTCGGCCGACCTTTGCCTTGTCTCGCTGACGCCAGGTCTGGCGGGCTACATCGTGCCCAGCAAGCTGTACCCGATCCTCGCGGCCGGGCGGCCGTACATCGCGGCGGTCGAAGACGCCAGCGAAGTGGCGTCGATTACACGACAGTACGGCTGTGGCGTGGTGGTCGCGCCTGGCAGCGCACCGGCCCTGGCCGAGCAGATCCTGGCGCTGTCCAACGACCCCGGCCGGCGCGGCGACATGGGTGTGCGCGCGCGCGAGGCGTCGGCCCGCTTTGCCCGCGACTCGCAGGTGGCGGCGCATGCGCAGGTGCTGCGCGAGCTGGGATCGCGGTGATGCTGAAACGCTGTTTTGACATTCTGGTCGCGGGCGCCGGCCTGGTCGTCTTCGCGCCGGCCGCCCTGCTGATCGCCGCCGCGATCAAGCTGCAGGACGGCGGGCCCGTGATGTTCATCCAGGAGCGCGTCGGCCGCGGCGGCATCGTCTTTCGCGCCTATAAGTTTCGTTCGATGATTGCCGACGCCGAGCGCGCCACCGGCGCGGTGCAGGCTACTGAAGACGACCCGCGCATTACCGGCGTCGGCCGCGTGCTGCGAGCCACGGCGTTCGACGAATTGCCGCAGCTCTGGAACATCCTGCGCGGCGACATGAGCATCGTGGGGCCGAGGCCGCTGAGGCCTGGTGAGGCGGACACCACGGCGGACGGCACGCTGCTGCGACTCGCCGACATCCCCGGCTACGAGACGCGCCATCGGGTACGTCCCGGCCTCACCGGACTCGCGCAGGTCTACGCACGACGCGACCTGCCCCGCCCCGGCAAGTTCCGCTACGACCTGCTGTATCAACGTCGTGCCGGGTTCTGCCTCGACCTCCGCTTGATCGCGCAGTCCTTCTGGATCACCATCCGCGGCAGGTGGGAACAACGGGGTCGCAAGGTTTGACCGGCCTCTCGGGTACCACCTGTATAATCGGGACGCGATGCTGGACGTTGTCATAATCGGAGGCGGGCCAGGTGGCCTCGCCGCCGCCCGGGCGCTCGCCGCCGGCGGATGGCAGATCGTCGTGATCGAGGAGCACGAGTCGATTGGCACGCCGGTGCATTGCACGGGCGTGCTCGCGGCCGACGTGGTGAACTCGATGGATCTGCCGGCTGGCGTGGTGTTGAACCCGCTGTCGACGGTCAGGTTCGTGGCGCCGGCCGGGCATGACTTTGATTACACCACGGCCACGACCGAAGCGGTCGTGATCGACCGCGCCGCCTTTGATGCGGCCCTGGCCGAGCGCGCGGTCACCGCCGGCGCGGCCATTCTACGAGGCCGAAGGGTCACCGCCGTCGAACCGGGCACGGCGTCGGTCAGCATCACGCTGGCCGATGGCGACACCCTGACGGCGCGGGCCGTCGTCCTTGCGTGCGGAGCGAACTATACGTTCCAGCGGCGGCTTGGGCTGGGCATGCCCTCCACGTTCCTCCAGTCGGCGCAGCTGGAACTGCCGGTCGAGCGGCTGGGTGACGTCGAGATCCACTTCGGGTCGGAAATCGCCCCGAAAGGCTTCGCCTGGGCGGTGCCGGTACAACGGGCTCACGGCACGTTCGCGCGGATTGGTGTCATGGCTGACCAGGACGCGGTCGGCCACTTCTCGAAGATGCTCGCGAGAGTTCGCGAGCGTTGGGGGGTGGCGGTGCCGGACGCGATCAGTCCGCGCCGCCGCATGCTGCCGCTCGGGAGCGTGCGACGAACCTATGCCGATCGGGTGCTGGCGGTGGGAGATGCCGCGGGCCTGGTGAAGCCCACGACCGGGGGCGGGATTTACTACAGCGTGGTCAGCGGCGAGCTGGCAGCCAATGTGTTGAATGCACAACTGGCGGCCGACGACCTGTCAGCCCAGGCGCTGCGGCCGTACGAGCGGCAGTGGCGTGATCGGTTCCACTCGGAATTCAACGCACAGAAAGTGTTGCGGTTCGTGGCGCACCGGATGCGGGATACCGATATCGACGCGCTCTTCAGCCTGGCCAAGACCGACGGTATCCTCCCACTGGTCCGCAAGACCGCGCGATTCAACCAGCACCGAGAATTCATCATGGCCCTGCTGCGCCATCCACCGGCACGGCGCGCGTTGTTCGGGCGTCTCGCCAGGTCCGCCTAGCCGGAGCAGTTCCGGATCGGTCAACTCCTTCCGTCGCCCGGCCGGAGGAACTCGCCGCGACCACCAGCGTCCCGGCGTGACCGCCCACAACCCCCGCCGCGACCAGAGGCACAGCAGCGGCGGTCAGGGCCGCGCCAAACAGGAAGCTCGCACCAACGACCGCTGCCGAGGCTCGGGTGGCGTGTCCGGTCAGGCGGGCAAACAGCACGTTGGGCTCGGGCAGCACGAGGTTGAGGCTGCTCTGCGTCCATCCGAACAGGTCGAGTTCCAGTTCGTGCCTCCACGCCCGCACTACGTCAAGTCCCGATCCTCGCAGCAGCGCGACGAGCGCGTCCTCGGTGAAGTGGAAGAGGTGCCGCGGCACATCCAGATGAACCCACGCCGGCCCGAACACGCGTGCTTGCGGGCTGCCCGCGTCCGGCACCGCGATTAGGACCACGCCGCCGGGCGCCAGCAACTCGTGAACACGGCCAATGACCTGGCGGGGATCGCGCATGTGCTCGAGGCTGTGCCACAACGTAATGAGACCGAAGCGCTGTCCCTCAGGAAGCTGGGTGAGATCGGCCACCACGTCCAGTCCCGCGGTACGGGCACTTTCCGGAGCATACTCGGACCCCTGCACGACCCATCCACTGCGCTTCAACGCCAGCAGGAACGAGCCGTCACCACAGCCAATATCGAGGGCCCGGCGCTCGACGTGGCGGGCGACCTGCCAGACAAACGAGAGCCGGCGGCGCAGGCACCATGCCTGGGTAAACCCGTGGCGCCCGCCGTGGTAGTCGGCGTAGTAGCGATCGAGGCTCGCCGGTTGTGGGATGGTGTGGCCCAATCCGCAGCCGCTGCAAACCCCGACCGAGAAGACTTCCCGCGTCTGGGCGTCGCTCACCCGCGGATACCGGGTGACAAGCCGGCCGCCACAACTGGCGCAGTTCGTGGCCGGCACCGGCGGCGAAAACGGTTCAGTCCCGGCGGCCGGCAGCACTGACGGTGTCCTCTCGGCGCAACAGCGGCCACGGCCGGATCCGCATGCGATCCAGGAAGTAGCGGAATGACACCAGCAGCACTCCGCACCCGTATTTGACGCTTCGTCGGAAACTGATCGACGAAGCCTCGGTGAAGTACTTGGTCGGGCAGGTGATCTCGGCGACCGTATATCCGTTCGCAAAAATCTGCGCGATGATCTGGTTATCGAAGACGAAGTCGTCGGAGTTCTTTTCGAACGGCACCCGCTCGAGGACCTCACGGGCAAAGGCTCGATAACCGGTGTGGTACTCGGACAGCTTCTGCCCCATCAGCAGGTTCTGTGCGGCCGTCAACACGCGGTTCGAAATGTACTTGTAGCGGGGCATGCCGCCGCTCAGCGCTCCCCCGCCCAGGATTCGCGAGCCCAGCACCACCGGGTAGAGGCCGGTCGCGATCATTGACGCCATCGGGAGAATCAACTTGGGTGAGTACTGATAGTCGGGA
>Ga0163144_10010304_pt1 | contig 19942 bp, 14 predicted proteins | sample OliLak19BULKMAT1_FD_123175 | JGI IMG/M metagenome (GOLD analysis project Ga0163144, IMG submission 123175) | Freshwater microbial mat bacterial communities from Lake Vanda, McMurdo Dry Valleys, Antarctica - Oligotrophic Lake LV.19.BULKMAT1 | ecosystem: Environmental > Aquatic > Freshwater >... | reverse complement strand
CGTGGCGATCGGCCCATTGTTTGACAATCACAAACGCTTTGTGCTTGACAAGGTTAATTTCTCATCCATAATCTACATCTGGTATGAGGGAGTAAGGCTCAGGCCACTGATTGTGAACACGTAAAAACAATCAGCGGTCGCCATCAGGCAAGAGTCACCCCCCATCAGGAGAGAACAATGGCGAAGAAGGCAAAGAAGGCGGCCAAGAAGGCCAAGAAGCGCTAGGCCGCTACAGGGGTGGTTCTTAACCGGACCGCCCCACCCTTTTCACCAAGACCGCGCGCGTGAATAACTCACGTTGCGTAACGAGGCGAAGAACGCCGGCATCGACAAGCTGAGTGCCAGGCGGCAGAGGCAAGTCGTGCAGCGGCTAGGTTCTTGCGCATAACCCAACCTGAAGGGGGGGATTACAAATGGCAAAGAAAGCAGCTAAGAAGAAGGCGGCGAAGAAGGCGAAGAAGCGCTAGTCGCTTCGTCAGCCAGAAGATCGGAGGGAGGCGCAGTCGCCTCCCTTTTTTCTTGTACTACTGCCCGACCCAGCTCACGCCGTCCCAGATGCGGATCCGCTCGATCGTGTCCCACTGCTGCAGGCGATCGACCACGTCCATTCCTGAAATGACCTGCCCGAACACCGTGTAGCGCCCGTCGAGGTGCGGCTGCGGCGAATGGCTGATGAAGAACTGGCTGCCGCCGGTATCGGCCCAGTCGAGCGCCATGCCGACCGTGCCGCGCAGGTACGGCCGCTGGTTAATCTCGTCGCGGATGGTGTAACCCGGCCCGCCTTCGCCGTCACCACGCGGGTCGCCGTCCTGCACGACGAAGTCCGGCACGACCCGGTGCAACTGCACCCCGCGGAAGTAGTTCTTGCGCGCCAGGGCCATGAAGTTCGCCACCGTGCGGGGCGCGTCGAGCACGGCCAGCTCGATCTGGATCGTGCCGCGGCTGGTATCAATGTATGCCGACGGCGAATACTGCGGCGACACGAACGTGTCGACCGCCGCCAGCTCGGGCACCATCGGCGGCGGCGCCGGCCGCATCGCCGACAGATCGATGGCGGGGTCGAGCTTCCGCAAGTGCTCGGCCGCCCGCAACCGCACGGCCCAGTCCTTGTCACCCAGGGCCGCGACCAACAGCGGCCGCGCCGCGGCTGGATCGATGGCGGTCAACGCATCCAGTGTCGCGGCACGCGCGACATACAGACCGTCGCGTTGCGACAGGGCGAGCGCCTCGGTCAGGGCCGCCACCGCGCCAGGAGCCTTGAGCGTGGCCAGTCCGCGCGCGGCCGCGGCGCGAACCACTTGGTCGTCCGCCGTGAGCCGCGCCAGCAGGTCCGGAATCGCGCTGCTGGCACCGACCGTGGCCAGGGCGTCGAGCACCGACGGGATCACCCGCTGATCGGAGTCCCGCAACAAGCTGGTCAGGGGAGCCTCAGCGCGCTCCCTGGTCAATCCGCCGAGGGCCGTGGCCAGCGCGGCGCGGACCGACCAGTGCGCGTCGGGATCAAGCCCGGAGATCGCGCTGATGAACGTGTCGGTATCCGTGCGCGCCAGCGCCTGCAGTGCCGCGGACCGGACCGATGGCCACGACGCCGACACCAGGTCGATCAGCAACTCCACGGCGCCGGCATGGCGCAACTGGCCGAGGGCGACGATGGCCTCGAGCTGGAGGTTCTGGTTTACCTGGTTCGAGGTGATGAGGCGCATCAACACCGGCCCGCCACGGGCGTCGCCCAGCAGGGCGAGGCCTCGCACGGCCTGGATGCGCACCGCCAGCGGCTCACTGGCGTTATCGGCCATGGCCAGCAGCGGCGTGGCGGCGCGCGGGTCTTTCAACACGCCGAGGCCACGCGCGGCAAAGGCGCGGGAGAGCTGTCCCTCGCCCGAGAGAAGGGCGAGCAGCGCCGGCACGACGCGCGCATCGTTGCTGCGCTGCAACGCGAACGCGATCGGCCACCAGCGGCTGCGCGGCTGCCCGGTGCCGTCGAGCAAGGCGGATGACAGCGCGTCGTACGACCCGAGCCGCACCAACGCGTAGGCGCCGAGCCGCACCGCCTCGACGGCCGGTGGCTTGGGCGTGCCCATGTCGTCGGCGTTCATGCCGTTCAGCACGCCGGCCGACAGGTGCGCGGCGACCATGCCGGCAATGGCCGTTGCCGCCGGCTGGTGCCCAATCAGGCCCAACGCTTCGGCGGCGCGGCCTTGGATGAGTGGATTCGTGTCTGCCAGGGCGTGGGTCAGGGCCGGTGCCGCTGACGCATCGCCAACCAATCCCATGGCGAAGGCCGCCATCTGGCGCACTTCAATGTCCTTGTCACTTTCGAGCTGCCCGATCAGGCCAGGGACGCCGGCCGGCAGCCGCACACGGCCGGTCGCCAGCGCCGCGCGTCGTCGCACGCGCGCCTCGGGATCCTGCAGCAGCGCCAGGAGGTCGCCGCCACCGCCCTGCAGTTGCCGCTCGTCCTCGAGTTGCAGGATCCAGCGCATCTTCTGGTCGAAGGCCGTGACGGGCGGCGTCGCAGTAACCTGCGGCGCGACCACGGGTCCGCAGCCACTGGCAACCACCAACGCGACCAAAGCCACCAGGGCGCGCGGAGAGGGGAATCGGGTCATAGGGACACGTGACGCAAGGTTGCCTGGTCAATCCGGTCGCGAACAATGTTCACGCCGATGCCTGGGCCCGACGGCACCGGAATGGTGCCATCCGCCCCAATCTCGATCGCCGGCTCGATCAGGTCCGGCTGGTAGTAGCGCTTGCTCGCGGCGATGTCGCCCGGCAGCGTGAAGTTGGGCAGGCTCGCCAGGTGGATGTTGTGGGCACGGCCAATGCCGCTCTCCAGCATGCCGCCGTGCCAGACCGGGATGCCGTTGGCCGCGCACAAGTCATGCAGCTCGATTGACGCGCGATGGCCGCCGACGCGGCCCGGCTTGATGTTGATGATCTGGCACGCCTTGGCCGCGATCGCGTCACGGGCAATTCGCACCGTGTGAATCGACTCGTCCAGGCACACCGGTGTCGTGATGCGCTTCTGCAACACCGCGTGGTCCATCACATCGTCGTAATCGAGCGGCTGTTCGATCAGCAGCAGGTTGAACGGATCCAGCCGGGCCAGCAGGTCGGTGTCAGCCAGCGAGTACGCGGCGTTGGCGTCAACCTGCAGCGGGATGTTGCCGAAGCGCGCCCGCACCCGCTCGACGGCGGCGATGTCCCACCCCGGCTTGATCTTGATCTTGATGCGCTGGTAGCCGGCCGCTAGTTCCTTCTCGATCTTCTCGAGCAACTGGTCGTAGGAATCCTGGATGCCGATGGACACCCCTGACGCGATGCGGTCACGCGTCCCGCCGAGCACCGCGGCGAGGGGCTGCCCCCTCATCTTCGCGTAGAGATCCCACGCGGCCATCTCGACACCGGCCTTGGCCATGTTGTGGCCGCGGATGCGGCGCAACGCCGGAAACACGTCGCGCGGATGGTCGAAGGTGTGGCCGAGCACCAGGGGCGCGATGAAGCCCTCGATGATGTGCCACACCGTCTCGGTGGTCTCGCTGCTGTAATACGGATTGGCTTCAGCGACCGACTCGCCCCACCCCTCGTGTCCGCCGCCTTCAACGCGGACCAGCACGAACGTGCGGTCATAGGAGCGCCCGAAGCTCGTCTCGAAGAAATGGACCAGCGGCAGGCGGCACAGGAACAACTCGATCTTTTCGATCTTCACGCCTACAAACTATACTCGCCAGCGCAGTGGCCTTTCACTACCTCGCCATCGAAGGCCCAATCGGGGTTGGCAAGACGCGGCTGGCCGAACGCCTGGCCGCCCGGCTCGAGGCCACCACCATTCTCGAAGACACCGAAAACCCGTTCCTCGCCGATTTCTACGCCGACCGGCCGGGGGCCGCGCTGCAGGCCCAGCTCTTCTACTTGCTCAACCGGCATCGCCAGCTCACCGGCAAGCGCCAGGCCGACCTGTTCCTGCAGACCATCGTCTGCGACTACGTCTTCGACAAGGACAAGATCTTCGCGTACCTGAACCTCGACGATAACGAGCTGTTCATCTACCAGCGCCTGTTCGACTTGCTCGCGAAAGACGTCCCGCCGCCAGACCTGGTCGTCTACCTGCAGGCACCGACCGAGTTGCTGATGAAGCGGCTGCGCGAGCAGCCGGTGGACCCCGACCGCGAAGAGCTCCCGATGCCGGACGAGGACTACCTGCGCGAGCTGAACGAGGCCTACCAGCATTTCTTCTTCCACTATTCGGCGACGCCGCTGCTGGTGGTCGAAACCTCGGAATTCGACCCCGAATCAGATGATGCGGCGCTGGACGAGTTGGTCAAGCAAATCAAGGGGATGGGCAAGGGGACGCGCTACTACGTCGCCCGCAAGTGACCACAGCGAGAGGTCTTAGGCGACCAGTGGCGACAAACCTTTAGGTTTGTCGTAAGCTGATCCGATATATGGCTTGGTTCAAAAAGGCCCGCAAGCCGATTGCGACGCCCGAGAAGTCCAGCCGCGTTCCCGAAGGGCTGTGGGTGAAGTGTCCGGAATGCGACACCATCATCTACACCAAGGATCTCGTCAAGAACCTGCATGTCTGCGGCAAGTGCGCGCACCACTTCCGGCTGTCGGCCACCGAGCGCCTCAAGTCGCTGTTTGACGATGAGCGGTGGGAAGAGCTGGCGCCGAACCTGACGTCGAACGACCCGCTGACATTCACCGACACCAAGCCGTACAAGTCGCGCCTGGCGAACACCCAGAAGTCCACCGGCCAGAAGGACGCGGTGATTGTCGGCGTCGGCCGGATCAACGGCATTGAAACGGTGGTCGCGGCGATGGAGTACAGCTTCATTGGCGGCTCCATGGGCGTGGTCGTGGGCGAGAAGATCGTGCGCGGCATTGAACTGGCCCTCGAGCGCAAGGCGCCGGTGATCATCGTGTCGTGCTCGGGTGGCGCGCGCATGATGGAAGGGGCACTGTCGCTGATGCAGATGGCCAAGATTTCAGCGGCGCTGGCGCGGCTCGATCGCGCGAAGCTGCCGTATCTCTCGTTGCTCACCGACCCCACGACTGGCGGCGTCACGGCGAGCTTTGCCATGCTGGGCGACCTGAACATCGCCGAACCCAAGGCGCTGATCGGCTTCGCCGGCCCGCGCGTGATTGAGCAGACGATCCGCCAGAAGCTGCCCGATGGCTTCCAGCGCAGCGAGTTCCTGATCGAGCGCGGCATGCTCGACCTGATCGTCGATCGGCGCGAGCTGAAGGCGACCCTTGAGAAGACCATCAGGTTCATGAGCTCGAGCATCGCTCAAGCCCCAAGCCCGCAAGCCGGTGAGCCTGTCCGCCATAGCGCACAACGCGACGGCGGATGACCTCCCTCGAACGGCTGTTCGCACTCGAACAGTTCGGCATCAAGCTCGGCCTCGACAACATGCGGGCCATCCTGGCGGCGCTCGGCCACCCGGAACAGGCGTGGCGCTCAGTGCACATCGCCGGCACCAATGGCAAGGGTTCGGTGGTGGCCATGGTGGAGCGCGGCCTGCGCGCCTCGGGCCTGAAGACCGGCCGCTACACCTCCCCGCATCTCGACGTCATCGAAGAACGCGTCGCCATCAACGGCGAGGCGGTCGATCGCCAGACCTTCGCCACTGCCACGGCCGTCGTCTTTGAGGCGGTGGACGAGGCGACCCGCAATGGCACGCTGACGGTGGTGCCGACATTCTTCGAAGTCTCCACGGCGGTGGCCTTCGAGATCTTCCGGCAGGCCAAGGTCGAGGTGGCCGTGGTCGAAGTCGGGCTGGGCGGCCGGTTCGACGCCACCAATGTGTTGACGCCAGAGGTCACGGCGATTACCTCGATTGCCTTCGATCACGAGCGGCACCTTGGCACCACCTTGTCTCAGATTGCGTTCGAGAAGGCCGGCATCGCCAAGCCCGACACGCCACTCGTGATCGGCAGGTTGCCGGGCGAAGCGGCCCGCCGTATCGCCACGGTGGCCGCGGCCACCAGCGCGGCGTTAATCGATGCGCACGCGACGACCACCGACCGGATTTATCCTCCGCTCAAGCTGGCGCTGCCAGGACGGCATCAGCTCGAAAATGCTGCGGTCGCGGTGGCGATTCTCGAGACTTGGTCGGCGCGGGTCTCGTTTGTGTCGACCGAGGCGATCGTCACGGGCCTCACCGCTTGCCAGTGGCCGGCGCGGATCGAATGGCTGCGGATGCCCGACGGCACCGAGTTGCTGATTGACGCCGCCCACAATCCGGCCGGCGCCACGGCCCTGGCCACCTACCTGCAAGACACCAGCACGGCGCCGCTGCCGATGGTGCTGGCGGTGATGGCAGACAAGGACCTGGCCGGCATGGTGAAGCCGCTGCTGGCGGTGGCGTCGGCCTTCGTGGCCACCACGGTGCGTCACTCGCGGGCACACCCCGCCGAAGGCCTGGCCACGGCCCTGCGCGTGCTGGCACCCAAGCTGGCGGTGGCGGCCGAAGCAGATCCAGTCGCCGCGGTGACCCACGCCCTGTCGCGATCGAATCGCGCCGTGGCCGCGGGATCGATCTACCTGATCGGGCCGCTGCGAGCGACGCTGCTGGCGACCGGCGCCACGTCGGTGAGCTCCTGACTCCGCAAGCCCCACGTCGCAAGTCGCAAGCCCCAAGCCGCAAGTCTGTTATTCTCAAACTCCGTGCGGCTCCGCCTTTCCCTTGTCCTGACGTGCGCGATCCTGGTGAGCGCTGTCGCGCGGCCGGCGCACGCGCAGCTCGTCCCGGGCTGGAACACCAAGCAGTTCGCGCTCGAGCGGATTGACGCCGACCGCGTCCGGCTGATGCGTGAAGTCGAGATCGAGGGCGCCGCCGGCACTACCAATGCCGGGCAGAAGTTCTTTGCCGACGACCTCGAGATCAACCTGAAGACGGGCGAGTTGACCGCCCGCGGCAACGTCGTGTTCCAGACGCCGACCTCGCGCATCGCCGCCGAATCCGTGATTTTCAACACCAAGACCAAGCTCGGCACGTTCACCACGGCTGCGGGAATCGCGCAGCTTGGCGAACGTGGCCGGGAGAACCAGAGCATGTTCGGCACGCTCGAGCCCGACGTCTATTTCCACGGCGCCGTCATCCAGAAGATCGGGGCGGACAAGTACCGCATCACCAAGGGTGGCTTCACCACCTGTGTGCAACCCACGCCGCGGTGGGAGATCGTCAGCGGTAACGCCACGATCAACCTGAACGATTACGTCATGATGAAGAACGCCGTGGTCCGGGTGAAGAACGTGCCGGTGTTCTACCTGCCGATCATGTACTACCCGATCCAGGACGACGACCGCGCGACCGGTTTCCTGCTGCCGATGTACAGCTCCGCGACCTACACGGGCTCGTCGATCAGCAACGCCTTCTTCTGGGCGATCAATCGCAGCCAGGATCTGACGCTGTTTCACGACTGGTTCTTCACCGGCAGCACCGGCGTCGGAAGCGAATACCGCTACCTGCGAGGGCCCACGGCGCAAGGCAACTTCCGCGCGTATTGGCTGAACGAGAAGGAGGCGGTGGTCAATGGCGTGACCCGCAACGCCCGTAAGAGCCAGGTGTTCAACGGCAACCTGACGCAGGGCCTGCCGCTCGGCCTCTCGGCCCGCGCCAACATCGACTACTCGACCGACGTCACCACCCAGCAGCTGTACAGCAACAACTTCTACGATGCGACCACCAGCCGCCGCACCTTGAACGGCGGCGTGACCGGCGCGTGGGGCGGCCTCAGCTTGAATTCCGTCTACCAGCGCAACGAGTATTTCTACAACGCCACCGATTCGCAGACCGAAGGACGGGCGCCGGGCCTGTCAGTCACCTACAGCGGCCGCAAGTTACCGCTGCTGCCGGCCTATCTTTCGATCAACGCGGATGCCTATCACCAGCTGTATGTCAGCAAGGTCAAGACCCTGACTGTCGACAAGAGCCTGAACAAGGTCGACCTGGTGCCGACGTTACGGGCCCCGCTCAGCAAGCTGCCGTACCTGACGGTCAACGCCACCGCGGCGTATCGGGCCACGTACTTCAGTGAAAGCCTCGCCGATGACGGGCGAACGCAGATCGAGGAGGCGGTCACTCGCCGCTACGCCGACCTGCGCGCCGACATCGTCGGACCGGTCTTCTCACGGGTCTTCACGCCGAACAACGGGTTTGCCGAGCGCATGAAGCACATCATCGAGCCCACCTTCTCGGTGCAGCGGCGGACGACGATCAAGGACCAGGAGCGCGTCCCGCAAGTGGGCGGCGCCTACGACACCGTGATCGGCGGCACCACCCAGCTCACGTATGGTTTGGCCAACCGGTTCCTGGTGCGCAAGCGGACCATCGAAGGCGCCCAGGCTGGGTCGCCGCAGGAGTTACTGAACGTCTCAATTCGCCAGAGTTACTACAGCGACGAGACGGCCAGCCGGTTCGACCCCGCCTACGGCAACAACCAGGGCCGGCCGGCCAGCCCGTACTCGCCGATCACCTTGTCGGCCAGGGCGATTCCGACGCAACCCATGGCGGTTGACTTCCGGCTCGACTACGACCCCCGCACCGAGGCGGAGTTCAAGGTGATTGGTTACGGCTTGAACGGTGTCTTTCGTACTAACATGCTGGAGAGCAGCGCGGGCTGGAGCAAACAGAACTACGGCACGGCGCGCAACGGGCTCTCGAACAACAACCTGTCGCAGAGCACGCTGTTGCGTCTCGGTGGTGGCAGGTACGGCGGCACGGTGTCGTTCAACTACGATATCGCGCGATCGATTCTCAACAACCACCGCTACATCGCGTTCTACAACGCCCAGTGCTGCGGCATCTCGTTCGAGTACATGGCCTATAACTACGCCCAGAGCACGAACTTGCCGATCAACAAGAACCGGCGGTTCAACATGTCGTTTACCCTGGCCGGGGTCGGGTCGTTCTCCAACTTCTTCGGGGCATTCGGCGGCGGAACGTATTAAGATCGTTGGCTGTCATGGTTAAAGTCCTCGTCACCGGCGGCGCCGGTTTCATCGGCAGTAACTTCGTGCGCTACGCGTTGCAGACGCATGCCGACTGGCACGTCACCAATCTCGACAAGCTGACCTACGCGGGCCGCAAAGAGAACCTGCACGACGTGATGGATGACCCCCGTCACACCTTCGTGCACGGCGACATTTGCGACGCGGCCGTCGCGGGTCCGTTGGTTGAAGCCGCCGATTACGTGGTGCACTTCGCCGCCGAAACCCACGTCGATCGCTCGATCATGGCGGCCGGCGACTTCATCAAGACCGACGTCGAAGGCTCGTTCGTGCTGCTTGAAGCCGCGCGCCGCAACCCGGGCTTGAAGCGCTTCATCCAGATTTCAACGGACGAGGTCTACGGCAGCGTGCCGGAAGGGTCGAGCACCGAGACCGACGAGCTGAAGCCGCGCAACCCGTATGCGGCCAGCAAGGCGGGCGCGGATCGCCTGGCCTATAGCTACTGGGCCACGCACGACGTGCCGGTAATTGTCACCCGCGCCTCGAACAACTACGGCCCCTACCAGTTTCCGGAAAAGATCCTGCCGCTGTTCGTGACCAACCTGACCGACAACATCCCGGTGCCGCTCTACGGCGACGGCGGCAACATTCGCGACTGGCTGCACGTGCTCGACCACTGCCGCGCGCTCGACCTGCTGCTGCACACCGGCACCAACGGCGAGGTCTACAACATTGGCGGCGGCAACGAGGTCAGGAACATCGACCTCACGCACACCGTGCTGAAGCTGATGGGCAAGGGCACCGAGCTGATCAAGCCGGTCGCAGACCGCAAGGGCCACGACCGCCGCTACAGTCTCGGCACCAAGAAACTTGAGGGCATGGGGTGGACGCCGCAGGTGCCGTTTGAACAGGGCCTGCGCGAGACCGTGGCGTGGTACCAGGCCAACGAGTGGTGGTGGCGGCCGATCAAGGAACGCGACCCGGCGTACAAGGCGTATCTCGAAGCGCAGTACGGCAAGCGCGGCTGATGACCCCGACGGTCCTCGTCACCGGTGCGGCGGGGTTTGTCGGCAGCCACCTGCTGGAGCTGCTCGCCCACGACACGACGGACATCGTCGCGTGGCAAAAGCCCGGGACTGCACCCCTGGTCGCCGGCGACGGCGTCCGTTGGGCCACGGTGGAAATGCTCGACCGCGATGCGGTTCGAGCGGCGCTGCGAGCGATTCAGCCCGGCGCGATCTACCACCTGGCCGGCCTTCCCCATGTCGGCGATTCGTGGGGGAAGACGCGTGACACGTTTGAAGGCAACGTGCTCGCCTCCCACTATTTGTTCGATGGCTTGCGGCGAGAGGGCCTGAAGCCACGCGTGCTCATTACCAGCACCGCCTTCGTCTATCAACCGGTCGATCGCGCGCTTCGCGAATCAGACGCGGTCTGTCCCAACAGCCCGTACGGCACCAGCAAGCTGGCCCAGGAAATGGTCGCCATGCGCGCGTGGCAGGACGATCGGATACCGGGGCTGGTCGCGAGGGCGTTCAACCACATCGGCCCGCGCCAGTCGCCCTCATTCGTGGCGCCGGGCATCGCGAAACAGATTGCGGAGATCGAGGCCGGACACGCAGAGCCCGTCCTCAAGATGGGCAATCTCGAGTCGCGCCGTGACCTGATGGATGTCCGCGATACCGTCAAGGCGTATCGGGCCATGATGCGTTCGGCGACGCCGGGCATGCCATACAACGTGTCGTCAGGGACGTCAGTGGTGATCAAGGACCTGGTCGCTCTCTTCATCAGTCGCGCGAAGGTTGCGATCCGGATCGAGCAGGATCCCGCGAAGTTCCGGCCGGTCGACACGGCATTTCTCCAGGGCGACCACAGCCGCCTTACGGCCGACACGGGATGGTCTCCGGCCATCCCGTTTGAGCAGACCGTTGAGGATCTGCTGACCTACTGGCGCGACCAGACCAAGAAACAAGCTTGACGAAGTACTACCTGCCTACGGTGCGGAAGCGAGCCTCGCCAACCGACCCGGCCGCCGCCGCTCTACGAGCTTCGGCGCGCCAGGCTCGACAGTAAGCCGGCGATCACGGCCGCACGCGGCACCAGCGCGTCGATCTCGACGTGCTCGTGAAGCGCATGCGCGCCGTCGCCGACCGCACCGAATCCGTCGAGCGTCGGTACGCCGAGCGCGGCAGTGAAGTTGCCGTCGGAACCACCGCCGGCACTGCCTTCTTCCAGATTGATCCCGAGATCCTTGGCCACGAGCTGGGCCTGCTCGAATAGCCGCACGACACCGGGCGTGCGCTCGAGCGGCGGACGATCGAAACCGCCGGTGACGCGGACCTGTGCCCCGGCGATCTGCGGCACCAGCGCCTTCATGACTCGCTCCACGCGGTCGGCATCGGCGCGGGTCACCGCCCTGGCGTCGATGATGGCTCGCGCGTCGGCGGGTACGACGTTCGCCCGCGTGCCGCCTTCGATCACCCCGACCGTGACCGTGACGCCACTCGCCGGATCCTGGAGGTCGTCGATCGCAATGATCTGTCGCGCCAACTCGCGGACCGCGCTGATGCCCTTGCCAGGGTCGAGCCCGGCGTGCGCCGACACACCGCGCACGTGCATCTCGAACTGGCCCACGCCCTTGCGGCTGGTCTTGAGCGCGCCACCTGGCAGCGATGGTTCGAAGACCAGCACGGCTTCGCTGCGCTGCGCTTCGGCCTCGATCAGCGCCCGCGACGTCGTGCTGCCAACCTCCTCGTCCGTCGTCCACAGCATCACGACCTGGCAGTTGGTGAGCCCGCCCGCGTCGAGCACGGCGCGGGTGGCCAGCGTGGCCAGGCCGATGCCGGCCTTCATGTCGAAGATGCCGGGGCCATACAGCCGGCCGTTCTCGCGCTTAAGCGGCATGCGGTCGAGCTGGCCGATGGGCCAGACCGTGTCGAAGTGCCCCAGCATCAGCAACTGGCGGTCTCCCCGTCCAAAGCTGGCGCGCAGGTGATCGCCAGCTGACGCGGATGAGACACGGGTGAGGGTGCCACCAAGGGCCTCGAGCCGCGACCCCAGCTCGGCACCGCAGCGGTTCACCGCGGCGGGATCGTCGCTGGGCGATTCGATCGCGACGAGCGCCTCGATGAACTCGAGCAGCCAGTCGCGCTGGCCAGTGCAGTAGCGGAGATATTGGGTGGCCATGGCGATGGGTCCTATAATAAGCGGGTGTTGGACAGGTGCTCAGGTGCTCAGGTGCTCAGGTGCTGGGGTGCTCGCGTGCTGAGGTGCGCGGGTGTGAGCCTCTGCGTTGTGCTGTTGAGCGGCGCCGCACAGGCGCAGACGCCGCAGCCGTTCCCGACGCCCAGGACACCGTCGACGCAGAAACCAGCGGCACCGAACACTCCGCCGTCACCAGCCCAACCTGCCTCACCGGCCCAAGCGGGAGTGCCAACGGAGGCGATGCTCGGCGCGCCGATTTATCCGTCGGCCGTGTTTCTCACGTCCTACGAAGCCGGACGCGGCCAGCGGTATTACCTGTTTGGAGTCACGGTGCCCTACGGCGAGCTGGTGACGTACTACAAGACGGTGTTGAAGCAGAAGGGCGACGAGTTGTTCGCGTCGCCGCCGACGCACCAGTTCGAAACCGGGCGCTATCGTGACGAGTCAATGGCGTTTGTGCCCAGCCTGACGATCAAGGACTTTACGTATGGCGGCTCGGCGGGCTTCCCCAATCCCAAGCCGGGCGCGACGCCGGAACGTTTCCCGACGATCATCCAGATCGTCCCGGCGCCGAAACCCTAACTCTTGACGTAGATCTCTCCGGCCTTGCGGAACTCGGCCGACTTCTCTTCCATTCCCTTCGCCGCTTCGGCACGCACCTGCTGCGTCAGCTCCATGCTGCAGAACTTCGGTCCACACATCGAGCAGAAGTGCGCGACCTTGGCGCCGTCGGCCGGAAGCGTTTCGTCGTGATACGCCCGGGCCGTCACCGGGTCGAGTGACAGGTTGAACTGATCCTCCCACCGGAAATCGAACCGCGCCTTCGACAGCGCATCGTCCCAGACCTGAGCGTGAGGGTGTCCCTTGGCCAGGTCGGCCGCGTGCGCCGCAATCTTGTAGGCAATAACGCCGGCCTTCACGTCATCGCGATTCGGCAGGCCGAGATGTTCCTTCGGCGTGACGTAGCAGAGCATGGCGGTGCCGTACCAGCCAATCATCGCGGCACCAATCGCCGACGTGATGTGGTCGTAGCCGGGCGCGACGTCGGTGGTGAGCGGCCCCAGTGTGTAGAACGGCGCTTCCGCGCACCACTCGAGCTGCTTTTCCATGTTCTCCTTGATGAGATGCATGGGGACGTGGCCGGGGCCTTCGTTCATTACCTGGACGTCGTACTCCCAGGCAATCTTGGTCAGCTCGCCCTGCGTCTTCAGTTCGGCGAACTGTGGCTCGTCGTTGGCATCGGCGATCGACCCAGGGCGCAGGCCGTCACCGAGCGAGAACGAGACGTCATAGGCCTTCATGATTTCGCAGATCTCGCGGAAGTGCGTGTAGGTGAAGTTCTCCTGGTGATGCGCGAGGCACCACTTGGCGAGAATCGATCCCCCGCGCGAGACGATGCCGGTCAGGCGCTTGGCGGTCATCGGGATGTAGCGCAGCAGCACGCCGGCATGGACGGTGAAGTAATCCACGCCCTGTTCGGCCTGCTCGATCAGCGTGTCGCGGTAAACCTCCCACGTGAGGTCCTCCGGGCGGCCGCCGACCTTTTCCAGCGCCTGGTAGATCGGCACGGTGCCGATCGGCACCGGCGAGTTGCGCACGATCCACTCGCGGGTCTCGTGGATGTTCTTGCCGGTGGAGAGATCCATCACCGTGTCGGCGCCCCACAACGTGGACCAGCGCAGCTTCTCCACTTCCTCCTCGATCGACGAGGAGACGGCGGAGTTGCCGATGTTGGCGTTGATCTTCACCAGGAAGTTGCGGCCGATGATCATCGGCTCGAGCTCGGGGTGATTGATGTTGGCGGGGATGATGGCGCGGCCGCGCGCCACTTCATCGCGCACGAACTCGGCCGGCAGGCCTTCGCGTGAGGCGATGTAGGCCATCTCTGGCGTGATCTCGCCCTTGCGGGCGTAGTGCAACTGCGTGACAGCTTTGCCTTGCCTCGCCTCCGCTCGGCGGGGCGCCACCCACGGCTCGCGCAGCTTCGGCAGCCCGGCGCGCGGGTCGTAGCCCTGCGGACCGCTGGTGTCGTAGAGGCGAACCGGCTTCTCGCCGCCGCCTAACGCGACCTCGCGGAACGGCACGCGCAGCGTCGTCTCGCCGGCGGGCGTCGGCACTACCTGCTCGTCGTAGACTTTGGTGGAATTGGGATAGGCCTCTTCGTACGTCGAGGCAACTGGTACAGGCGTGGACTTCTTCACTTCCGCTCTCCCTCCGCCCGTGTCAACGGGTTCAGGTTCCAGAGTGTTTCTCAATCTCACCGACGACAATCGTAGGGGCGCACTTCAGTACGCCCTCGCGGCGGATACCCCTGGCGGTCGTTAACAACCTATCACGGCGGCACTAAAGTGCCGCCCTTCTGGCACTATTTCATGGGCTTGCCGTCGGCGTCGAGAATGGCGACGTTGACGTAGAAGAGGTTGGTGGCCACTTCCAGGTCCTTGCCAAGTTTGTTCGGCATGGTCTTCCAGTCGGCGCTCGGCTGAATCACCTGCCAGTTGCCCTTCGCGCCCACCTTGATCGTCATCGCGAAGCCGCGCTCGTCGGCGTTCCAGCGGTACGAGACCGTCTCCGCCTTCTCATCAAACGTCAGCTCGAGGGTCGGCAGGTTCGCCCGCCGCAGGTACTGATCGAAGATCGGCGTCATGTCCTGCTTCAGCTCGGCGCTGAAGAAGCGCACCATGTCCTCGGTCATGATGTTCTGGTATTTGAAGTGCTCGAACGTGGCCCGCACCAGGTGCCACCACTTCTGATCGTCGTTGACGACGTTGCGGAGGGTGTGGAGGAAGAGCGCGCCCTTGAAGTACATGTCCTGGTTCGGGGTGCGGTGAATGCCACGCTGGGTGATGATCGGCTCCTTGTTGCCGACCTTCTTCTTGTAGCCGTTGGCGTACTTCACCGCATCGTCATGACCGAATAGCGCCTCGACGTAGACGAACTCCAGGTAGTTGCACCAGCCTTCCTGGATCCACATGTCCGAGACGTCCGCGGCGGAAATGGCGTTGCCGAACCACTCGTGGCCGCTCTCGTGAATGATGATGAAGTCGAACTTCAGGCTGACACCCACCTCGGTCCAATCGCGTTCGAGATAGCCGTTGGCGAAGCGGTTGCCGTAGGTGACAGCGCTCTGGTGCTCCATGCCTGAGTACGGCACCTCGATCAGCTTGAAGCCATCTTTCGGGAACGGATACTTGCCGACGTACTTCTCGTACGCATCCATCATCGGCTTGGCTTGCGCGAACTGCCTCTTCGCCTTCTCGAGATTCTCGGGAAGCACGAAGTAATCCATCGGCGGGTCGCTGCCCTGCTCGGAGAACTGCACGTACTCGCCGATGTTCAGCGACACGTTGTAGGAGTTGATCGGGTAGTGCACGCGCCAGTCCCAGCGCGTGTAGCCGTCGCCGAGGTCGGTCTTGCCCATGAACTTGCCGTTCGACACGTCCATTAGCCCATTCGGCACGGCGACGCGGATGTCGACGCCCTCGGGCTCGTCGCGCCACTGATCCTTGCTCGGCCACCACACGCTTGAGCCCTCGCCTTCGTTGGCGGTGTTGATCCACTGGCGTCCCGCCGGATCCTTCCGGAACGCGAGGCCGCCAAACCGCCCCTGCTCCTCCGGCAGCCCGTGGTAGTGAAACTCGATGGTGTAGGTGCGGCCGGCGCGTAGCGCTTGTGGGAAGTCGACATAGACCGTGTTGTGGTCACGCTCGTACTTGAGGGTGGTGGCGCCCATCAGGATCTTGTCAATGGTGTAGTTGGCATAGAGCTCCAACTGGATGCGCGTGTCGTCCTTGAGCATCTTGAAGCGGATGGCGTTCTTGCCGCCGACAGTCTTCTTGTCGGGATCAACCCTGACATCGAGCTCGTAGTGGAGCAGGTCGTTGTTGGCGCGGTAGCGTCCGTACTCACCACGCAGGACATCGAGTCGCGTCGGCGCCCTCAACGTCGATGGCGGTTCGCGCCTGGCCGGGAGTGACGGCGACGCGTCCTGCGCCGACAGCTCAAGGGGGCCACAGAGGACACAGAGGACGCAGAGCAAATTGGTCAGAGTGCGAAAACGCCGGCTCATGGTCTGCCATCATATGGGACGTGCCGCTGATCCCGCTCCCCGTCGATGCGTTCATCGACCCCATTCGCGAGGCGCTGGATCGTCATCGTGCCGCTGTGCTCACGGCGGCGCCTGGCGCAGGCAAGACGACGAGGGTGCCGCCGGCGCTGGTGGACAAAGGCCGCGTGCTCTTGCTGCAACCGCGCCGGGTCGCGGCCAGGGCCATGGCCCGTCGCATTGCCGACGAACGCAGCTGGACGCTGGGGCGAGAAGTGGGATGGCACATCCGCTTCGAGAAGAAGGCCTCCGCCGAGACGCGACTGCTCGTCGTCACCGAGGGCATTCTCACCGCCTACCTGCAGGACGATCCTTTGCTGGAAGGTTTCACCACCTTGATCGTGGACGAATTCCACGAGCGCAGCATTCACGCTGACCTGGGTCTCGCGCTCGCCCGCCAGGCGTGGCTGGCCAGGCCGGACCTTCGCATCCTGGTGATGTCGGCCACGCTGGAGACGGCACCGGTGTCGCGCTTTCTGGGTGACTGCCCGGTGATTGATGTGCCGGGCACACTGCATCCGCTGTCGATCACTTACGGGCCCGGCCAGACGATGGCTGATGCGCTGGATGAGGTGTTGCCCACCTCGCGCGGCAACGCGCTGTGCTTCTTGGCTGGTGCCGGCGAGATCGCGCGCGCGGCTCGGGACGCTGAATCCGTGGCGACCCGCCACGGCGTGGAGGTGCTGCAGCTGTACGGCTCCATGGATTCCGACGCGCAAGACGCAGCCCTCAGTCCATCCTCGCGCCGCCGCGTAATCCTGGCCACCAACATCGCCGAGACCTCGCTGACGGTTCCGGGCGTCTCGATCGTGATCGACAGCGGCCAGCACAAGGTCGCGCGCTACAACGGCGAGCGTGGCGTGGACAGCCTCACGCTCGAGCGCATCACGACGGACTCGGCCGACCAGCGAGCGGGACGCGCGGCTCGTTTGGGACCGGGCACCGTGCGCCGCCTGTGGGATCTGCGTGATCGCCTGCGGCCGCACCGTGAACCCGAGGTACAGCGCATCGACCTGGCAGCGCCGGTGCTTTCCATCCTGGGGTGGGGCGGAGATCCATCCACGTTCGAGTGGTTCGAACGGCCGTCCGACGATCGCTTGGCCGTCGCCATCACGCTGCTCGAGCGCCTTGGCCTGGCCCGGGATGGACACGCCACCGAACACGCCGGCACCCTCAGGCGTCTTCCACTGCACCCGCGATTGGCCCGCCTGTTGATGGACGGCCTCGGCTCGTTCGAAGCGGCGGCTACTTGCGCATGGCTGTCCGAGCCGGGACGAGCGGAAGGACGCGACCAATCCACTTCGTGTGATCTGCTACCGATCATCGATGGCTGGCAGCGCGTGCCGTTTCACTTGAAACGGGTGGCCGAGAATCTGGAGAGAAGCGCCGCCGCGGTGCTCGGCGATCGCAAGGTCCGCCACATCGACGAAACCGCGCTCAGGCAGGCCGTGCTGGCCGGCTATCCAGATCGTGTGGCCAAGCGGCGAGCAGGCAACCCCACGAAGGGGTTGCCTCCACTGAACACGGACAAGGTCACGCTCGCAACCGGCCATGGCGCGGTGATGGGACGCGAGAGCGGGGTGCGCGATGGCGAGTGGCTGGTCGCATTGGACGTGGCGGCGACGGTCCGGCTTCCACCTTCGCCAAGGCTCCGGCGGACAGGAAAGCCGGACGCCACAGTACCCACCGAAGCCACGGTGCGCTCGGCCTGCCGCATCGAGGCGGAGTGGCTCGTGCCGACGCGACGAGAGACCGTTCACCGCATCGATGCCGACACCGGTGGTGTCCGGGCACATGCGATCGAGTTCTACGATGCGCTGGTGCTGCGCGAGCGGCCGGTGCCCGTTGACTCGGCGGTAGCCGCGCCGATGCTTGCCCAAGCCTGGCTCGCGCGGGAACACGACGCCGATACTGAGCGACTGGTGCGCCGAGCGGCCTTCGCCGGCCACGAACTCGACCTGCCGGCGCTGGCCGAGTCCGCCGCGGCATCCGCGAAGGGCTTCAAGGATCTCGATCTCGCCGCTCACTTGCCGTGGGCCGTCAAGCAGGCCATCGATCGCGATGCGCCCGAAACCCTGACCGTGCCGAGTGGTCGATCGATGCGACTTGAATACGCCGCAGATGGCACGGTCTCGGTCGCCGTGAAGTTGCAGGAGTTGTTCGGACTGGCCGAGACACCGCGGCTTGGGCCCAGGAAGATGCCGGTCACGTTTCACTTGCTGGCGCCGAACGCGCGGCCGGTGCAATCCACGCAGGACCTCAAGAGCTTCTGGGCCACGACGTACCAGGAAGTGCGCAAGGAGCTTCGGGGCCGCTACCCACGGCATCCGTGGCCGGACGATCCGTGGTCGGCCACGCCCACGCATCGCACTACGAAACGCTCGCGTTGAACCTACCGCACAGCTGGCGACGCCTCCCGTAGGCTGGCTGGGCCTCCCCCCGCTCCCAGAGCCGTCCGTAAGGTATTCTTGCAGTCGAGCAAAGACTATGGGAGCTGACGCCGACGACATCATTGCCGACCCTGACGGCACCGACGAACAGCGCGCGCTGGCCGAGAAGCAGCGCGAACTCGCCGAGAGGGATCGAGACGCGGCCGAGGAGTTTCGACGCGGGGACGAGGCCCTGCGGCAGACTGCCGAGCAGGCCCGCAACGCCGCCGAACAGGAGCGGCGCAATGCAGAGCACGTTCGTGAAGCCGCGGACGACACTCGCAACCTGGGCGGATACTTGCGCAACGTTCCCGAGAAAGATCCGATCGACCGGAAAAACTCCTAGCAGCCCAGCGGCCCTTCAACCTCAACTCCGGCCACGACTGTATGATCAGGTATGCGCCTTTTTCGCCTGATGCTGTTGGCCTTGGTTGTTGTCGCGATCGTTGGTGCCGGTGCCGGCTGGTATCTGTCCGGCCGCGAGCCCGGGCCGTCGATCACCATCAAGTCACCTGATAAATATCTCGGCCGCGCCGGTACGTTGGACGTCGTGGCCGATGCCGCCACACCCGTAGTGGTGGTGACCGCAACGCTCGAACAGAACGGTCAGTCGACGCTGGTGGCGTCGTCCGCGAACGACGGCACGCCGCGGAACCAGGTGGCGCTCTCGGGCGCGCTCGGCAAGACCGCACAGCCGGCTCTGGTGAATGGTCCGGCGACGCTGACCGTGAAGGCCACGCGGCAGGTGTTCTTCGGCCTGCGGACCGTCGATAGCTCGGTCACCCGCGAACTGCAGGTGCGGTTGGATCCGCCGCGCATCGCGGTGACGTCGATCCACCACTTCATCAACCTGGGCGGCGCGGAGTTCGTCGTGTTGCGAGCGACGCCCGACGATGTGAACGCCGGCATCAAGGTCGGCGAGGCTGAGTATCGCGCCTACCCGGGCTCTGCGGTCGGCCTCACCGATCCGGCGCTGCGCGTCGCCTTCTTCGCCCTCAAGCATGACCAGGACGTCAACGCACGCATGACGGCGTTTGCCAGGGACGCCGCCGGCAATGAAGTGACGACGCCCCTGGAGCATCAGCCGACCAACAAGAAGTTCCTGAACTCGCGAATTCCGATCGACCAGCGTTTCCTCGATCGCGTGGTCCCGGCCATTGCCGCGAACACACCAGATCTCAAGATCGACACCAGCTCGCCTGAAGGCCTGTTGAAGGGCTTCCTGACCATCAACGGCGACCTGCG
>Ga0163144_10010302_pt1 | contig 19943 bp, 17 predicted proteins | sample OliLak19BULKMAT1_FD_123175 | JGI IMG/M metagenome (GOLD analysis project Ga0163144, IMG submission 123175) | Freshwater microbial mat bacterial communities from Lake Vanda, McMurdo Dry Valleys, Antarctica - Oligotrophic Lake LV.19.BULKMAT1 | ecosystem: Environmental > Aquatic > Freshwater >... | reverse complement strand
TCATAAATATCCATCGCTGACCGACCATCCACCGTCCACCTTTAGCACCTGTCCGGTGACGAAACGCGAACCGTCGGACAAGAGAAATAGCACTGCTGCATCGAGGTCGTCCGGTCGTCCGATACGGCCACCATCGAGCGGTTGGCGCGTTCGAACGTAACGCATGATCTGTTCGTCGCTAGCGGCACGCTTGGACATCGGTGTCTCGACAAGCCCGGGGGCGACAACGTTGAACCGAATATTCTGCGGCGCGTAGTAAGCGGCGCAGGACTTCGAAAAGCCCACGATCGCAGCCTTGGAAGCAGCGTAGGCATGGGTCGTGAAGAACGCCGGTGCCGGCGATTCAGCGAGCACCGAGCCAACATTCACGATACTGCCTCCGCTGCCTTGCGCGAGAAACTGCCTGGTGGCCGCCCGGTTCGAGTTGAAGAGACTCGTGAGATTCAAGTCCAGCGTCGCGCGCCAACCCGCATCGGTCACCTCATGCAGAGGCCCGTCTCCCAATCGACGCCCACTTCCACCAGCGACGTGGTACAGACCGTGCAAAGCGCCCCATCGCTGGACGGCTTGTGCGATCGCGCGGGGTGCCACGTCCGGGTCTATGGCGTCCCCTGTGATAACGATCGCCTTGTTACCAAGGGCACTCGCAGCGAGAGGCTGGTGCTCATCATTACGACCAACGCACAGCACCCGCGCCCCCACGCCGACGCACGCGACGGCCGCGGACAATCCGAGCCCGCTCGTGCCACCGATGATGACGATCACTTTGTCTTGCAACACGGACAGACCCTTCGCCGATGAACAACGTAACCGGTCATTCGACGGTGTAAAGAATAATAGATCATCGGATTGAGGAATCTGATATGATAATTACATGGCTCGTCCGACGTCGTTAAAGGTCAAATCCGTCAAGGCGAGACTTGTTGCGCGAATAAGTGATGGCCTGCATCGTCCGGGCGATCGATTTATGTCTAACCGCGCGATCGCCGAGCAATTTGACATCAGCTATCAGACGGCCGATCGACTTGTCCGCGAGCTGTCCGCTGAGGGCCTGCTCGTCCGGCGATCCGCCTCAGGCACCTATCTGCCCGGTCAACGAAAGGCGCTGGCGGGTGCCATACTGATGTTCAACACAAGAGCACGACGCGCAGGCAGCTTTGGCGCTCGCTTGCTAGGTGAGTTGACCAATCGCCTCGACCGCGAGCGGATCGGCTGGCAACTGAAGTGGATTGTCCCGGATGCGCCCGTCAGCGCGCGCCAACTTCCAGCCGACTATTTTCCGGTTCTGTGGGAAGTGCCTGCAGCGCGAGTCGCCTGTGCGGAGTTGGTTCGACCGGCGTTGTTGTTGAATGAGCGGCCACCTTCGAGCCTGGCATCGGTATACGTCGACAGTGTTTCGACGGACGACCGCTTCGGTGGCGCCTGTGCAGCGGAGTTGCTTTGCAAGCGGACGGGACGCACGGATGGTTTTACGATCGTCGCCGGGCCGCGCGGCGATACGCGCAGTGACGAACGCGTCGCAGGATTTCAGTCCGTCGCCGGCGCACGAGTGCTTCATTCCGCAAGCTGGTACTTTGAAGAGGGAGTCGACGCCGCGACCAAGGCATTGGCCAGACGGTCGGCCGGCATTTTCTGCTGCAACGATCGGCTGGCCGAGGCGGTCGTCAGCGCGGCCGAGCGCATGTGTATCACTCGCCCGGCGATCGTCGGCTTTGACGATGCGCCCGTCGCCGATGCGCTGCGACTGACCACGATCGCCATCCCGTGGTCTGAGCTGACAACGGCGGCGGTCTCGATCGTTCGCCAGCGGCTGGTCGGCGCCGGTGAAGCTGCGAGTCACCGGTCCTTCATCCCCCGCCCGGTCGTCCGCTGGCGGTAAGTTTATCACCGATCAGGTAACTCAAATGATCGAGATCCCTCAGGTCGCTCCCGTTCCCATCGGGATGACAATGCTTTGAAAGTGATCCATCGTTGTGTAGTGGATGCAACTAGTCTGACGCCCTGCTCGCCTTACTTGCTCACCGTATGAGACAAAGCGAGTTCTTCAAAACGGTGGTCCATCGCCTGGCAGGCGGTGATGGGGTCGAAGCGATTCAGGTTGAGGCGCAACTCTTCGTGATAATCGTCCGGCCGTTGAATGTGCCAGGCGTCCTGCAGGCGACTGCCCAGATATTCCGCAGCGGGTTCGTACAGGCACGAACTGTGCATCGACTTGGGCAGCAGTTCGGGATAGACGCCGCCCTTAGGGAAGATGGGCCAACAGCCCGCAGCCAAGGCGCGAATCGCGTGGAAGTCGCACGTCGCGACAGGTTTGGCGCTGAGAAACACACCGGTGGAAAACAGCGCCATCGCGTTGCCCTTGTCGTCCTGTTCGGGAAGGGTCTTCCGCGTGATGGAAGGGTCCAGGCCTTCGACCGGACCGACGGTTGTGAGTTCGAACTTCTCACCTCGCCGGGTGGCGACGCCCAGGCCACCGTTGAGCAGTTGCAGGTTGGCGTCGCGCGTTTCGACGAAGATGTTGCGGCTGGGCCGTTTGGCGTTCATCAATTCTGCATGCTGATGCACAACACCCAGGTCGACGGCTGGCAGCATGACATGCGACTTTCCCGCCAGTGGGCCGAGCGGGTTGAGCACGGCCAGTTCCTGGTGGCGTTTTACAAACGCCGTCGCGCGGGCTAGGAACAGTCGCTGGTGAAAAGCACTGTTGAACCAGATTTCGTCGGCGACCGACGCGGTGTTCATGTTGACGAAGTCCAGAGGCTGGCTCTCGGTCGCCCGCACGTCGGGAAGCTGGTTGTCGTGGAAATAGACGATGGACGGCTTTTTGTTCAGCGCCGGCACCAGCCGGAGCAGGTCGGCGAGGTTCAACGCCTCACTGGTGAAGACGACGTCAATCTTGCCCGACCAGTGGCGTTGCAGTTGTTCGGAAAACCAATGCGCCGCCGCGGTCAGTCGACGCTCGATTCGGCGGGGTGGAAGTTTTAACAGGGTCCAGCGATGCCGGCTGTACCGCATGAGCGTTTCCAGCATCGCGCGGCGAGGCCCACCATAAAATGGCTCGAGTGCGAGAATATCCAGTTGAGATGACATCGTCCGTGACAAGCGATTGTACGCGCCGACCACCCCGCTGTTGAGGGATTGGGCGCTACAAAACCCGTGAAGTCTTTCATCGACGCCTTCCCTTGCACGTCATTGCCCATTTCGGTTACCGGTCGTGCGGGCAACGTTTAGTCGTTAAGGCTTGCCATGTTTCACCCGATGAAAAAGGCATCGAAGGAGTTTTACCGATGTCGACGACCCCTGATACCAGCGTTCCTGTGAAAGCCGATTCCCGCCGTGCGCCACGCAACTCGCGCGTGCGGAACATTACGATCTATTCCGACGTGAACGCCGCAGTCGGGCAGACCGCGAGGCTGGCGGATGTGTCGACGTTTGGCCTCGGGTTCGTCCAGAGCAAGCCCGCGCTGTTCGGCGAGGAGTTTATTCTTCGTCTTGAACTGGAAGACGGCGTCGAAATGCCCCTGCTGTTCCGGGTCATGCACTGCCAACCCCTCGGCACCAACGCTTTCCGGGTCGGTGCCCAGTTGACACGGGTCATCAACGGCAACGAAGCGATCGAGATCAACGCCAACCAGAACATCGAGTTCGGTGAAGCCATGGTCGACATGATGGTCGGCCCGTCAATGATGATGTCGTCCTATCGCGTTCCCGAAGAGGTGGCTGCGGTGCAGGACGATGAAGAGATGACCTGGGCTATCCTCGTTGACTCTGAAGAATACGCCGAACTCGTCGCGATATGCGAAGAGCGCGACGCGCTCCGTGATATGCGTCGGTTGGCGGCCTAAGAACGAACTATTTTTAACGCAGAGGCGCAGAGGTAGGAACGCAGAGGAACGCAGAGGAACGCAGAGAAATACTAGATTCGTTTTGGTTTTCTTCTCTGCGTGTCTCCGCGTTCTTCACTCTGCGCCTCTGCGTTAAAACGCTCTGCAGATCACTGTTTCATCCCGCGATAGCAGACGCACACACCGAAGGTCATGGGGAATTGCTCGACGTCGGTGAAGCCGGCTTGCTGCATCATCGAGACCATCTGGCTGCGGTCGATGAAGGACTCGACAGACTTGGGCAGGTATTTGTAGGCCCCGCTCTTGTCGCCACTGATCCAGGTGGCGGTGTGGGGCATGACCTTGGAGCAGTAGACGTCGTTGAAGAACCGGATGATACGGTTCTTCGGCCGAGAGAACTCGAGGATGATCACCCGCCCACCCGGCCGCAGCACGCGATAGAACTCGCGCAGCGCGGCTTTTACGTCCTGCACGTTGCGGATGCCGAAGGCGATCGAAACGACGTCGGCAGAGGCGTCGGGGAGCGGGAGGGCTTGGGCGTCGCCGTTGATGTAATAGGGGTTTTCAAAAGGCTCATGTCCTTGCTTGGCGACAGCGATCGGAAGCATCCCATAGGTGAAATCGATCCCGATCACCTGATCGTTAAGTTCGCCTGGAAATGGTGTGAAATCGGTACGTTGCCGGCGCATCTCGTTAAGGAAAGCAATCGTTAGATCGCCAGTTCCACACGCGACATCCACTACCCGCTCGGTCCACTGCACCTTGCTCAGCTTCACCGCTCTCTTCCGCCACGCCTGGTCTCGGCCGAACGAGTGCAGCCGGTTGTTCAGGTCATATTTTGGCGCGATGGCAGCAAACATCTGCTGAACCCGGCGGCGCTTATCTGCAACGGTGTGCGGGCTTTGCAGCAGTCGGTCGTCCCAGGCGGGTGGAGTCGGATTGGGGGGTGGTCGGGTCATCTTGGCGAGTTGATTATAGGGAACGATGGAGAAATGACGATTTTCAGAACTGGCGAAGGTATTATCGGAACCTTAAATAAGGATGAAGGGTGAAGGATAAAGGATGGAAATGACGAAGAAGGCGGCTTGTCGCCCCTTTTTCATCCTTCATCCCTCAGCCTTCATCCTTCCGAAACACATGTCTGACCTCATCTGGCTCAACGGCAACGTCTCCACAATGGCCGAAACGCGGCTTGGCGTGGAGGATCGTGGGTTTCAGTTTGCCGACGGTGTGTACGAGGTCATCCGCCTGTATGACGGTCGGCCGTTCACACTGACCGAGCATCTGGACCGGTTGCAGAAGTCGGCCGGTGGCATCGAGATGGAACTGCCGATGCCGGCGACCGAGCTGGCGCAACACATTGGCCGGTTCATTCCCCGCACAGGCGTGCGCGATGGCATGATCTACCTGCAGCTCACCCGCGGTTCAGCGCCGCGCAACCACCTGTTTCCTGAGAACACCTCGGCGACCCTGCTGTTTTACGCCCGGCCGTTACCCGCGGTGCTCAAGGCTGGCTCGGCGGACGGGGTTAAACTGATGACCGTCACCGACGAACGCTGGCGGCGGTGTTACATTAAGTCGATTGCGCTCCTGCCCAACGTGCTGGCGAAAAACAAGGCCGCCAAACACGGGTTCGATGAAGCGGTCTTCATCGAAAATGGCATCGTCTCCGAATGCAGCGCCAGCAACCTGTTCGCGGTCATCAACGGCAGGGTGGTCACGCACCCCGTCGGCCCGAAGGTGCTGCCGGGCATTACACGGGCCGTGCTGCTGGACCTGGCAAGTTCGGTGAAGGTGAAAGTCGACGAACGGCCGCTGGGCATCGACGAGGCACGACAGGCGGATGAGCTGTTCATCACCAGTACGACGCGGGAACTGTCGTGGGTGTCGACGTGGAATGATTTACCGGTCGGTGATGGGGTTTGCGGACCGATCACGCTGCGGTTGCACCAGGCCTACCAACGCCGCGTCAGTCGCGATATCAAAGTCGCTGCGGCTTAAATCCCAGGTAGGACAGGCATTCTTGCCTGCCTCTCCCCCCAGGTTTTGGCGGTCAAGGCGACGGGGGGAGAACAAGAGAGACAGGCAAGAATGCCTGTCCTCCACAAGACAATTAAACAATCCGCACCGGCACACCGCGCTCGGCGAGAAACGCTTTCACGTCGCCGACGGTGTACGTCCCGAAGTGGAAAATGCTCGCCGCCAGCGCGGCGTCGGCGTGGCCTTTGTCCAAGACATCGTACATATGCTGTGGAGACCCCGCCCCACCACTGGCGACGACGGGAATTTTTACCGCGTCACTGACGGCGGCGGTCATTTCCAAATCGAAACCGTTGCGCGTGCCGTCGGCGTTCATGACGTTCAGGACGATCTCACCGGCGCCGAGGGACTCGCCTTGCTTGACCCAGTCCATGACGTCGATGCCGGTGTTCACGCGCCCACCGTTAATGAAGACTTTCCACTGCTCGCGACCGTCGTCACCAGTGATGCGGTTCGCGTCGATCGCCAGAACCGTCGCGCACCGCCCAAATTTGCGGGCGACTTGTGCGATCAAATCCGGGTTCTTCGGCGCAGCGGAGTTCAGGCTAACTTTCTCAGCGCCGGCCTGGATCAAGCGGGTGGCGTCGTCAATCGTCCGAATGCCTCCGCCGACCGTCAATGGCATAAAGCATTCCTCGACGACGCGCGAGACCGTCTCGGCCATAATCCCGCGCCCTTCATGGCTGGCGCTGATGTCATAAAAGACCAACTCGTCGGCGCCCTGTGCCTGATAGCGCTTTGCCTGCTCAACCGGGTCGCCGGCGTCCACATGATCGAAGAACTTCACGCCCTTCACCACCCGCCCACGATCCACGTCTAAACAGGGGATAATGCGCTTGGTGAGCATGGGAGTGGTAAGGGATACAAAAAAAGGATGAAGGATGAATGGGACGTCCGTTCATCCTTCATCCTTCTATTTCATCCTTGCAGAAAAGGGTGATCGACGGGGCTCGAACCCGCGACGTCCAGGACCACAACCTGGCGCTCTACCAACTGAGCTACGACCACCATTTACCACCGCCGGGAAACCGGTGGTGGATCGCTATTTTTAGGCTTCTTTTTGTCTCTGTCAATGTTGCTGACCTGTAGCGCGACCGGACGCATCGATTTGCCTTGGAATATTAGGCTTTTAGCCGTGTCATAACGCCGATGATAACCGGGTTTCGCGTTCCTGACCCCTATTTGGAGGATGCTAGACTCTCCATCTTCACACGCGAGGAATCGGTGCGCCTCTTGAAAGTCCGGCTTTTTCTTGACATAGACCGACACGGTATTTACGTTCGCCGGGGACCGGTCGACGACACGTGAGCAATGAGCCGATCTGATAGCAATCTTGCCGGTGTATCCAACAACCTCGACACCGAGGTCGGCAAAGTCGTTGTCGACGCGGGGCTTGCCACCAAATCCGAAATCGAGTTCTGCCGGGAACAGCAAAAGCAGGCTTCCGATCCCAGTGCCCGCAGCCTGGCCGACCTGCTCGTCGAACACAGCTTTATTACCGTCAACCAAGCCAAACGCCTTCGCCAACAGGTGGACGAGCGCAAAGCGACCAGCCAGCTTCCAGGCTATCAATTGATTGCCAAAGTTGGCAAGGGCGCGATGGCGACGGTCTACAAGGCCCGGCAGGTCTCGCTGGACCGCATCGTGGCCGTTAAGGTGCTGCCGAAGCGGATGAGCGAGAACAAGGAGTTCGTCGACCGCTTTTATAAAGAGGGTAAGGCCGCCGCTCGGTTGTCGCATAACAACATCGTGCAAGCGATCGACGTAGCCGAGTCTCCAGATGGGTTCCATTTCTTCGTGATGGAGTTCATCGAGGGCAAGACGCTTTACGACATCATGGCCGCCCCACCCGTGGGCGTTGGTCGTAGCTTCAGTGAGCGTGAGGCGCTCGACACGACCCTGCAGATTGCCGACGCGCTGGCCCACGCGCACCAGCGCAGCCTCATCCACCGCGACGTGAAGCCTAAGAACATCATCCTCACCCCGCAAGGGGTCGCGAAGCTGACCGACCTGGGTCTGGCCCGCGCCACCGATGACAAAGAAGCCGCTGAAAGCGAAGCCGGTAAGGCCTACGGCACGCCCTACTACATCAGCCCCGAACAAATCAGAGGCGATGTCGACATCGACTTCCGCGCCGATATCTACTCACTGGGCGCCACGTTCTATCACTTAGTCACCGGCCGACCCCCGTTTGAAGGGGATACCCCCAGCGCCGTGATGCACAAGCACCTGAAGGCCCCACTGGTGCCACCCGACCATATCAACACCGCGCTGTCGGCCGGTGTGGGTGAGATCATCGAGTTCGCGATGGCCAAGAATCGCGACGACCGTTACGCCAGCACAGAAGATCTCGTCGAAGACCTTCGCGCTGTGCTATCCGGCAAGCCGCCCATGCACGCCAAGCAAGCGGTTGACCTCGACACGCTCGAACGTATCGAAGAAACCGGTAAAACGATCGACATCACGCCTTCACCCGTCTCCACCGTCTGGTCCAACCCCGCCGTCATCGCGGTGCTGGTTGGCGCAGGCGTGTCGGTTCTCCTTAACGTTGTCCTACTGATCATCGTGGCAACTAAGTAGAGCTGGTTTCAAAACAACGCGGCACGGGTTTGCAACCCATGAGCTTCCTCACAGTCATGCGGGAAACATGGGTTGAAAACCCGTGCCGCGAAAACGGTGCGACTGCTCCCCCTCTTCAAACGTCGCAATTTTGCGAACCTGTCATCCCGAACGGAGCGGTAGCGACTCGAGAGGATCTCGGCCGACAAGCAACATTCGGGCTGGCCGATCCCTCACGTCGCTACCGCTCCCTTCGGGATGACAATCTAAGCTTGCTGTGAAATTGCGCCGGGCTTACGCAAGGCGAAGGATGCTACAGCGACTCTGACGGGTTCGTTATTGTCGCGAACTTTACGCGAGCAATCCCGTCACGCGATCGATGGCATCGTCAACGGTTGGATTCTCCATCGTCACCACTTTAGGTCCCAGTGGTCGCCAGACACGGGGGTCTGTGGACGCGAAGATCGCGACCGTCGGCACACCGCAGATGCCGGCCAGGTGGGACGGTCCACTGTCGTTACCGACATACACTGCGGCATCGACCAGGTCGCTGTGCAGCGCGACGTAGTCGGTCGGTGTCCGCAGTTGCGCGATGGCGGCAAGTTGGGCGAGCTCGGTGGGTGACCAGCGCTCGCGCTCGACCTCCCCAATGACGAACCGCACCGGTCGACCCCCAGCGGTCAACCGGTTCGCCAATTCGACGTAGTTCGCCAGTGGCCAGTTTTTACTCAGCGAGCCACTACCAGGATGAATGGCGACCGTCTGCCCGACCGTCCGCCGCGTCGCGACACCGCGGTCAGAGATCGATCGTAAGATCTGTTCTACCGCCGTCCGCACCGCCGGTGTCGCGGCGAGGCTTTCCATCAGGAAGTCGCTCGCATGTTTCTCGTACCCCACCGGTGGGCGGGTCGGAAGGTGATGAACGTCCGCCGTCGGCGCGAGCTTGGCGACGGTCGCCATCCAATCCGTCCCAGGTCCTGCGACAAAGTCGAAGATCGCATGGGCTTGCACCAGCGCCTTGGCAACCGGTTCGATGACCGTCGGTTCTTTCGCGAACAGCGCCGGCCAACCCGTCTCGGCGTCCAGCGCATCGACCCCAAGCGCCCGCTCGGCCAGCTTCCCTTTCCCACCGCTCGTCACGTACATGATCCGCGACTGCGGGTACAGCCTGCCCAACGTGACCGCCAACGGCCACGTTAGCACGAAATCCCCCAGCGCTGCCTGATGAAAGATGAGTACGTTCCGCCGCAACATAGTTCGTCCAGAAAGCATAGGGCAGACGGCGCGTTGAAGAAATGGGAGCCGTTGGCCCTATCCCAGCCCCAACGGGTCAGGGGTATGAACGAGAAAGGGCAGGCCAACCGGCCTGCCCTTGCGTCAATGTTGTCAAAACTCGATTATTTCTTGCTCAACGTCTCCCGATAAAACTCAATCATCTTCCCCAGCCCTTCACGCCGCGTCACGACCGGCTCCCAGCCCAGAATCTTCTTCGCCCGGCTGATGTCCGGGCAGCGCACCTTCGGGTCGTCCGGGGGCATCGCCTGGAACGTAATCGTGCTCTTGCTCTCGGGGATCAGCGCTAAAATTTCCTTGGCGATGTCGAGGATTGTCAACTCGCTGGGGTTGCCAAGGTTGATCGGCTCGACGAAGTCGCTTTCCATCGTCAGGTTGATCCCGCGGATGAGGTCCGACACGTAGCAGAGGCTGCGCGTCTGCTTGCCGTCACCGAACACGGTCAGCGGTTCGTTGTTTAGCGCCTGGCGAATGAAGCTGATGACGACACGGCCGTCGTACGGGTCCATGCGCGGGCCGTAGGTGTTGAAGATGCGGATGATGCGCGTCGCGACGTTGCGCTCACGGTGATACGCCATCGTGCAAGCCTCGCTGAAGCGCTTGGCCTCATCGTACATCGATCGCATGCCGATCGAGTTGACGTTGCCCCAGTAGCTTTCGTTCTGCGGGTTGACCAGCGGATCGCCGTAGCACTCGCTGGTGCTGGCCATCAGGAATCGGCCCTTCCTGGCCTCGGCCAGTTCCAGAAGGTTCCATGCGCCCTGGGAGTTGACCTTCATCGTCAACACCTGGTGCTTCACATAGCCGATCGGGCTCGCCGGGCTGGCCATGTGGTAAATTCGGTCGACCGGACCGTCCACAGCGGCGACGACGGTGGGGTCGATCACGTCGCCTTTGACGAGCTTGTACTTGCGGTTGTCCTCGAGGTGCTTCACGTTCTCGGCCTTGCCAGTAATGAAGTTATCGATGCCCAGAACCTCATGGCCCTGGGACAGCAGCAGGTCGGTCAGGTGAGACGCAAGAAAGCCGGCGGCGCCGGAGATCAGGATTCGCATGAAAGAACATTACATTCGAATTGTGAAGATAACGATTGAACTTTGCGCCGAAGCATTTTAATTTTGCGACATGGCTATAGCCGCTCCAACCCCTTTATCGGACTCAGTTCCCCTTCGCGGGGGTCGGCGGATCCGCGTGGGCGTCATGGTCAACAACATGGGGGGCTACTCGCGCGGGGTGCTACGCGGGGTGGCGAGCTTCGCGTTTGCCAAGGCGTGGGAGTGCAAGGTCGAAGGCGTGAACAACCGTGGCGGCCTCGATTCACCCGCCGAGTTTGACGGCTGGATCGTGCAGGCGTTGTCCGCCGACACCGCTGCGGAACTGCATCGCGCGGGCATGCCGGTCGTCAACGTGTCGAGCGCTTTGGGTGAAGATGACATGCCCGCTGTCGTGTCGGACGACCTCGCCGTCGGTCGGGCCGGGGCCGACCATCTGCTGCGCCAGGGCTTCCGCAGTTTTGCGTTCTACTCGCCAGTCGACCGCCGGTTCGCGAGATTGCGACATGAGGGGTATCGCACCCGCCTTCGTGAAACACGGCATGCAGTCGAGCTGATCACCAGAGATGACGACCTCACGACCGCGTTATTTCAGCTTGAACGACCGCTCGCCATCATGGCCGCCAACGATTCGGCGGCGCTGTCGGTCCTTGAACACTGTCGCGCCCACAACCTGCGCGTGCCCGACGAGATCGGCATCCTCGGCGTCGACAACGACGACCTCATTCAGTCGCTCGCGTTCCCGCCCCTTTCAAGCATCAACATGGCCACCGACCGCATCGGCTTCGAAGCCGCGGCGCTACTCGAGCGCCTGTTGGCCGGGGAACGGTTGAGCGGTCATCGCATGCTGATCCCACCGACGGGGATCGTCACTCGGCAATCGACCGACGTGCTGTCGATCGCCGACCGTGACGTGGCGGAGGCGCTGCGATTCATCCGCGACCACGCCGGTAAGCCGATCGGCGTGGAGGATGTTTCACAGTCGGTGACCATCTCGCGCCGCCAGTTGGAACGCCGCTTCCGTGAAACCCTTGGACGTAGTGTGTTCGACGAGATCAAACGCTGCCGCATCGACCGGGCCAAGCAGTTGCTGAGCGAGACCGAGCTCACCATCCCCCAGATCGCCGCTGCCAGTGGGTTCGCCAACGCAAGCTATTTCACCGTGGTGTTCGGCGAAGCGACGGGCGCGACGCCCGGCGTGTACCGCACTCAGGCAAAGGCTCGATGAGCCTCACCGTAGCACGGGCGTACTGCCCGTGGAGCCCCGGTTCTCCGGGGTGTCGGACGATACACCGTCCGAGCTAAAGAGCGCAAGCGACATTTGAGCGAGACTACGTCGTCACCCAGCACGCCGCGACGTGGTCGGGCTCGCCGGTCTTTTGTTCCAGCGCGGGGACTTCATGCGCGCACTTGCTAAGCACTCGAAAGTGTTCGCCGGCGCTGGTGATTTCAACCGTTTCGCTGGCGTTCGATTGTGACGCGATCTGTCGGGTCAGTGGGCATCGCGGGTGGAACGGGCAGCCAGTCGGTGGGTTGGCGGGGCTCGGCACTTCACCGCGGAGGACGATGCGCGTCTTTTTCGGTCGCGGGTTTGGCTCAGGGACGGCGCTGAGCAGCGCGACGGTGTACGGGTGTTTCGGATTGCGATACAGCTCGTGACTGGCCGCCTTCTCGACGATGCGGCCGAGGTACATCACCGCTACCTCGTCGGAAAAATGCTCGACGACCGCGAGGTTGTGCGCGATGAAGAGGTAGGCGATCTTCAACTCTTCCTGCAAATCGTTCAGCAGGTTCAAGATCTGCGACTGAATCGACACATCGAGCGCGCTGACGGGTTCGTCGCAGACGATGAAGTCGGGGGAAAGCGAAATTGCGCGGGCGATACCGATGCGTTGGCGCTGCCCGCCGGAAAATTCGTGCGGGTAGCGTCCGGAGTAAGACGGGTCGAGTCCGACCCGCTCCAATAGCGACGCGACCATGTCTTCCTTGTCGCGACCGCGCGCAATGCCGTGAACCTCGAGCGGTTCACCGATGATGTTGCCGACCGTCATGCGCGGGTTGAGGCTGCTGACGGGGTCCTGAAAGATAATCTGCATCTTTCGGCGAAGCCGCCGGAGGTCGTCACCGCGCGGTGAGAGGAAATCCGTCCCGCGATAGCGAACCTCGCCGGACGTCAACGGGATGAGCCGCAACAGCGATCGCCCCACCGTCGTCTTGCCACAGCCGGACTCACCGACGAGACCAAGCGTTTTGCCCTCGGCGACGGAGAAGCTCACTCCGTCGACCGCCTTTACGTAACCGACCGTTGTTGACAGCAAGCCCTTGCGAATTGGGAAATAAGTGCGCAAGTCACGCACCTCGACGACCGGCTGCTGGGCGGCGGGCGATGACGGTGGAACAATGACGGCGGGTGGCGCCACAACGCTCATTGCAGCACCTCCGCGGGAATTTCGCTGATCGTCTCGGGGCGTTTGTATGCCAACTGCGGCTCGGTGATCGGCGCCTGCGCGAAGCCTTCAATGTGATGACACGCGGCCCAGTACCTTAGCTGCACCTCACGCAACGCCGGATCGTCATCGACGCACAGCGGGTCCCCCGCCATCCGCGGGCAGCGCGGGTGGAACTTGCACCCCTTGGGAAAATTCTTAGGGTTTGGGACCGTGCCGGCGATCGTCTCGAGCCGTGTCACGTTCGCGCCAAGCTTGGGCACGGAACGGAACAGTCCTTCTGTATAGGGATGCTGCGGCTTGTCGAAAAGGTCGTGAACGGTCGAATGCTCGACCACGCGGCCGGCGTACATCACCGCAACCGTGTCGGCGTTCTCTGCGACCACACCCAGGTCGTGGGTGATGAGCATGATCGCCATGCCCGTTTCACGCTGCAGCTTGCGAAGTAGTTCGAGGATCTGGGCCTGGATGGTCACGTCCAGCGCCGTCGTCGGCTCGTCGGCGATCAGCAGTTTGGGTTTGCACGACAACGCCATCGCGATCATGACGCGCTGCCGCATACCACCGGACAACTGGTGCGGGTATTCGCGAAGCCGTCGTCCCGGGTCGGCGATGCCCACCTCGCGCAAGGCTTCCTCGGCGACGTCGTAGGCAGCCTTGCCGCGCAGGTTCTGGTGCAGGATGACCGCCTCGGCGATCTGGTCGCCAATTGTGTAGACGGGGTTGAGAGACGTCATCGGCTCCTGGAAGATCATCGCGATCTCCTTGCCGCGAACCTTGCGCATGTCGGCCTCGGGCAACTTCAGGAGATCGCGCCCCTGAAAGTAAATCCGACCAGACAGGTACTTGCCCGGTGGCTGCGGAATAAGCCGCAACACCGACATCGCCGTCACCGACTTGCCGCAGCCACTTTCCCCGACGACCGCGAGCGTCTGCCCGGGATAGACGCTCATCGACACATCGCGCACCGGGTGCACCTGACCGCGCGAAGTGCTGAAGGCGACGTTGAGCTTGTCGATGTGTAGAAGAGGTTCGTTCATCACGTCATCAATTCTTGAGCACCTTGGGGTCCAGCGCATCGCGGAGCGCTTCACCGATCAGATTGTACGCAAAGACAGTCAGGAAGATCGCGACGCCTGGAAAGACCGCCAACCACCAGTAGAACGTGCCGCCCGAACTTCGCGCGTCAGCCAGCAGCTTGCCCCAACTGGCCTCGTCAACGCCCAGGCCGATGCCAAGGAAGCTTAGAGTGCTCTCGGCTAGGATTGCCGACGCGACACCGAAGCTCGCGCTGATGAGGACTGGCGTGATGCCGTTGGGCAGCATGTGCCGGAACAGAACCGATCGCAACGGAACGCCCGAAGCGATCGCCGATTGCACGAAGTCGCGCTGCCGGAGGCTTAAAAACTCCGCGCGCGTAAAGACGGCATAGCCTTCCCAACTGGTCAGCCCAATGATCGCCATCATCATGTATAGGTTGGGCGTGAATACCGCAACGAAGCAGAGCAGCAGGAGGAGCGTCGGGATCGCGCTGAATATCTCTACCAGCCGCATGCCCAGTAGGTCGACGACGCCGGCGAAGTAGCCCATCATCCCCCCGATCACGACCCCGATTACCACCGCGATACCCGTCGATATGAAGCCGATCGACAGCGCAATGCGGCAGGCGTGAATCATGTTTGATGCAAGGTCGGCCCCCGTGGCGGTCGTGCCCATCCAATGTCGGCCAGCTGGACTGCGCAACCGGGCCGTCGGGTCATCGAGTTGCCGATCATCGGGCGAATACGGGATCGGCGCACGCGCGGCCCACTCGATCTCACCAGACTTGAGACGGTCGCGATAAGTGTCCGGGCTTGTGAAACGCTGCTTCACGAAAATAGATGACGTAATGGCCGTAACGACGATGACGGCTAGCAGCAGCCAAACCTTGGTGGACGCGCGCCAACGCGTGAGCACGATGATGACGAACGCCACCGCAGTGACGAGCAGCGTGCAATCGGCAGTCGACAGGTGTTTGACCCATGGGCTGGAGAGCTCCCCATCTTTTGACTTCATCAGCAACGGGTGCGAGTTGGCAAGGACGGGGGCCAATACCGCCAGCACGACGAGCAATCCGACCCACACGATGCCGATTTGCGCGCCCCACCGAACGAGCACGTCCCTGGCCACCTGCCGCACCAGCGAGCGGCGCACCACCGTCAACGGATCACGGGTCGAGTCCGTCTCGCCGGGGCCTGGCTTACCGGGATTGCCGATGGGCTCCGAGGCCGAGAGCTTAGTCATAGGTCACCCGCGGGTCAGCCATCGCATACAGCACGTCTCGCAACACCATAGACGTCAACCCGATCAAACCTCCAACGAACGTCAGCCCCAACACGAGCTCTCGGTCGCGCAAGCTGACCGCGTCAACCGAAAGCTTGCCCATGCCCGGCAGGCCAAAAATCGTCTCGACGACAATTGAACCCCCAAGCAACGAAGGGAGGATCGCGGCGGCCACCGTGATCAGCGACAACAGGCTGTTGCGAAACACGTGGCGATAGAGGATGACGTTTTCATTTAGACCCTTGGCACGGGCTGTCCGCACGTAATCCGCTCCAAGATTATCGAGGATCGAACCGCGCATCAGCTTGGAGAGAAAGGCAAATCCACCGTAACTGAGACAAACGACCGGCAAAATAAGGTGCCAGACGCGGTCAACGAGGAATCCGGCCTGCCAGCGGCCGTCGACGTGCGAGGGCAGAAACGACGCGTCCAACGAGCCGACACTGGTGAGGCCACCCGTTGGAAACCAGTTGACGTACTCACGGTTGGCCAGGAACCCGATCAACAGCACGCCCGACCATATCGTCGGAATCGACCACAGCGCCAACTGCGACGTGCCGATGCCTACATCGGCGGCGTTGCCACGGTTGCGCGCTGCGATGATGCCGCTGACGATGCCGATCACGTAGACAAGTGGAATGCTGACCAGGTTCAGGATCAGTGTGACGGGCAGGGCGTCTTTCAGCAAATCCGACACGGGGCGCCGCTGGGTGATGCTCTCACCGAGGTCCGGCCATTTCACCGCGATGCGGCCGAGCGATCCGTCCTCGTTCACCCGAAAGCCGACAGGCGAGATGTTGTTGAGCCACCGCAAGTACTGGATGGCGTACGGCTTGTTCAACCCGTACCGCTTCTCGTAATACTCGCGAATGCGCTGTTGGTTCGCACCACCGATCTGCCCACCGCGCTCGTTCAATAGGGGCCCCCCGATCCCACCCGGCGCAGCCGCCATCACACCAAACACGAGAATGGTTATTCCCAATAGAGTAGGGATGAGCAGGAGGATTCGCCGGATCAGATAAGTCAGCATGGCTCAACCGCTCGTACTACTTGCCCCACTTCTGCTTGTCGGCTGGCACAAACCACTCGCGCGATGCGTTGAGCCCGAGCTTGGTCGTATTAATGTTCTCGAAACGCTTGTCCACGAACAACAGGTTGTCGTCGTAGAACAGGAACGTGTACGGCTGATCTTCATGCAGGATCTGGTGACTTCGCTTCCACAACCGATTGCGCTCTGCCTCATCCACGGTCGTGCGCGCCTTCTCGATCACCTGGTCCAGTTCTGAACTCGCGTAGCTGACTCGGTTATCCCCCTGACCGGCGATGCCCGAACTGTGGAATATCTGGTACAGGTCGCCTTCGACCGAACCGCCCCACCCGGATAGCTGCGCTTCCACCTGCTTGTTGCGGATGCGGTCGAGCAGGACGCTCCACTCGACACCTTCCGTCTCGCACAACACGCCACCACGACGCATCGTGTCCTTAATGTTGAGGCAGATGCGCTCCATTAACGAACTGGCCGACGGGTAACTGAGCTTGTATTTCAGTGGCTTGCCGTCCTTGCCGTCCACGATGCCATCACCGTCGCGATCGACGTAACCGGCGTCGGCGAGCAACGCCTTGGCCTTGGCCGGGTCATACGGCCAAGCGGAGATCGTGTCGTCGAACTGCTTCGTCAGTGGGTGAAACGGTCCCGTCGCGACCTGCCCGTAACCGTACAGGATATCGCGCACGATGCCGTCCCGATCGATCAGCATCGTCATCGCCTGTCGCACTCTTTTGTGCGCGAACGGCGTCTTTTGGCCGTTCACGATCTGGTACCACCCAACGTAAAAATACCCGTCGTCCGGCGCCGTGAACTTGTAGTCGGCCACACGGGCCATGAAGTTTGGGTCCTTGATGAGATCTTTGTACTGCTCCGGCTGGGCGCCGAAGCGGTCGGTCTCTCCATTCTTAAACGCGATCAACCTCGCGCCGGGATCCGGCTGCATCTGCCAAATGATGCGATCGAACGGCGGACGCGTTCCCCAATATCGCTCATTCCTCACCAGCTCCAATGGCTTGCCCGGCTCGGGCTTCCAGTCGGTCGGTGTCTGGAGGCGATAAGGACCGGACCCGAGCACCAGCCCCACCGAGTTGTTGAAGTCCTTCGGCGAATATTTCTCGTAGAAGTGCTTCGGCAGAATGCCCATCGACGCGACGGCCTCAAAATTCTGGAAGTAGTACTGCTTGAACGTGAATCGAACGGTGTACTGATCGACCTTCGTCACCTTGTCGACATACTGAAGGTACACCCGCGCTCGCTCCGCTTCGATCGCGGGATTGGCGGTGAGCTCAAACGTGAAGACCACATCGTCGGCCGTCATCGGCACACCATCGGAAAACACAACGTCCCGACGGAGGAAAAACGTGACGGTGTTTCCGTCGGCCGACTCTTCCCACCCACGAGTAACACTGGGGACGAAGCCCAAGGTCTCCGGGTCGCGCGTCGCAAGGCTGTCGAAGATGTACTCACCGATCCGCGAGCCGAACAGATCCGAGTCCAGCAGGGGCGTCAACCGGGGTGGTGGCGTGGCGGTCGCCTGGACCATCCAATCACCGGCGGAATAGCCCGGCAATTCGGTCACGGCAGCCAAACGGCTTTGCTGCGTGTTGGTGAAGCCGGGCATAACGTCCCCAACGGCCCGCGTCGTCGGCTGGCCAAACGTGTTTCCAGCCATCGCTTGCCGGAGGTTGGTGAGGTCGCGCGTCTGGTTCGAAAGTTCCTGCTTGATGACGTTGAGCTGGGTCCATTGGCGGTCGTATTGGACCATCGCCATGGCAACCATGACGATGAGGACACCGAGAAACAGGAACAGGAAAAAGTCTTTAACGCCGAATCGATTTTCCATGCGTGTCTCGAAACTCACCGGCGGTCAGATGCGCGTCGTGCCGCGTTTGGGGTCCAGCACGTCGCGCAGACCGTCGCCTAAAAAATTCAACGCCAGCAAGGTAACCGCCAGCAACAGACAGGGGAACAACAGCAACCACCATCGACTGTCGAGCGGGTTGAGCGCCAAACTGATCCCCTCGCTCGCCAGTGCCCCCCACGTCGGCACCGGGGGTTGCACGCCCACACCAAGGAAGCTCAGCAACGACTCTTCCAGAATCGCCCGCGGCACGGTCAGGGTCGCATACACAATCACGGGCCCGAGCAGGTTTGGTAGCAGGTGCGACAGGAAAATCCGCATCTCGGTCAACCCCGCCGCCCGCGCCGCCTCGATGAACGGCTGGTTACGCAGACTAAGGACCTGCCCACGCACCACCCGTGCCATCGTCAGCCAACTGACCGCCCCAATCGCGATGAACATCGTCACCACGTTCGCCACGCCCGAAGGCGAGTCGAGCGTCGTGTACTTCGTCAGCAAGCCGATCACACTCGGCTCGAGCGCAAACTTCAGCAGCACGACAATCAATATGTACGGCAGACCATACAGCACATCAACGATGCGCATCAGGATCGCGTCCGTCCACCCCCCGCGATACCCCGCGACCAGCCCGACCGTCACCCCCAGCACCAGCGAGATCGCCGCCGCCGCCAGGCCGACCGCGAGGCTGATGCAACCCCCAAACAGGCAGCGGGCCAGCGTCGATCGGCCCAACCGATCCGTCCCCAAAATCTGCGTAAAGCTGTCCGTCGTAGGTGGCATAAGCGTCACCTCACTCCGCTGCAGGTCGAAGTACATGCCGGACGAATCCGATGCCGTCCACGGCAACGACACCACACACGCAAACACGATCAGGACAACAATCACCCCACCCGTCACCACCCGCCCACTGGTCAACAGCCGACCCATCAACCCGTCCACCGGTGGCGACAACGGCGCGGTCGGCAACGCCTGCGCGAACGTCGTCATGCCGCCTCCTTCGTGCCCAGCTCGATTCGCGGGTCGATGAGGGCATAGCTCAAATCGACCAGCAGGTTCATCGTCAGCACGAGCGTCGAGTAGACCATCACCACGCCCAGCACGAGCGTCTGGTCGCGATTCAACACACTGTTGACGAAGTGCTGACCCAGGCCGTGGATGTTGAAGACTTTCTCGACGACGAACGATCCCGTCAGCGCCGCCGCCGTCGCCGGGCCGACATAGCTCAGCACTGGCAGTATCGCGTTCTTTAGCGCATGTTTGGTGATGACCGCAGGCTTGGAAAGCCCCTTTGCCCGCGCCGTTCGGATGAAATCACTGCCCAGCACGTCGATCATCGACGCCCGCGTCAGCCGAGTGATGTACGCCATCGGCAACAGCGACAGCGCGATCGCCGGCAGCACCATCGTGCGCAGCGTGCCCCATCCGCCCACGGGAAACCATTTCAGTTCAACGGAAAAGATCGACACCAACAGCCCC
>Ga0163144_10010301_pt1 | contig 19943 bp, 15 predicted proteins | sample OliLak19BULKMAT1_FD_123175 | JGI IMG/M metagenome (GOLD analysis project Ga0163144, IMG submission 123175) | Freshwater microbial mat bacterial communities from Lake Vanda, McMurdo Dry Valleys, Antarctica - Oligotrophic Lake LV.19.BULKMAT1 | ecosystem: Environmental > Aquatic > Freshwater >... | reverse complement strand
TGCCTGAGCGGCGATTTCCTAGAAGCATATTCATTTGAGCAGCCCCTGAAAGTAGGGGAGAAGATCATTTTTGAGGATATGATCCATTACACCATGGTAAAAACCAGCACCTTCAACGGCGTCACACACCCCAGCATCGCCATTTTGCGGGCAGATGGAAAATTGGATGTTGTGCGGAAGTTTGGATACAAGGACTATAAGCGCAGGCTTTCGTAAAAGGGTTTCAGGGTTTCATGAACTAGTTTCTTTGTATGCTCGGGCACCGGATCTGCCCAAAATAGTAATTGAGTCCAACGCCTAAAAATACATAAGCATCGGAGTTTTTTCCATTACCCCGTTGACGGCCTTCGAGGCCTATGGGTGGTTCGCCGGAACGATCAGCAAGCGCGGCTGCGATATCGCCCCGTTGCGCGCGGATGTCGCGGATATCGGCATACTCGCCGTGCACGTCGTCAATGTAGTCGGTAAACAGTTTGCGGGCACTGAGATGAAAATCGACGCTCCAGCGGTAGCTCAAGTCGACTTTGAAGCCGATACCATAAGTGATGGCCCATTGTATGGAGCCATATTCTTCACCCCGGAATTGTCCTTCTGTGCCCATTTCGCGTAAGCTGTATGTATTCCCTTCAAACTCCGTTTTGGGGTTGAAATAGTACACACTTGGTCCGAGAAACATATAGGGAGTGTAGAAATAGTCCCTTGATCCATGCACATACGGGAGATAGTTGAATTCAAACTGAGCCGTTCCATCTACAATGATGCTTTTGAAATCCAGGTTTCGGCGTTTTTCAAAGCTGTTGTCGGAGTCCTTGTCCGTGGCGCTAATTTTGCCAACATTGGTTCCAAAACGCATGGCCAGGCGGTCGTTGAGGTTGTAGCGCGCGCCGATGCCACCCGCGAAATGCATGCGATTGAGCCGCAAGTTGGTATTCAAGTCGCCGAAGTAGTTGGTAACACCGCCCCAGCCGCCAACTTCCCAGCCGCGCATTTGTGCAAATGAAAACTGGCATGTCAGAACAAGCCCGAGCAGCAACCCAATAGATTTGATATTTCTCATGTATGTCATGTTTGTGGGACAAAAGTAAGTAGATACTGTAGGTTTTTCCCGTTTACCTGCTACTCTGAACCTTTGCACGCCAAAAACGTGCCGAAACGGTATATGGTATAGGCGCAGCAAAGTTTAAAGGGGTTGCTTATCGTAAAAGTTCGCGTACGGCTGTTCGAACCACATCCGGCCTGCTCCAAAGTATAAAATGATCGCCTGTTGCTAGTATTTCTGTTTTAAAATCAGGGCAATTGACCAGCATCCGCCGTGCAAATTCCGCATTGGCAACGGGCACCAATTGGTCATTTACAGCATGGATAATCCGCACCGGGCAAGTTATGCGTTCCCAAAGCGGCAACATGGCTTCCAGTTCTTTTTCAAGCGGAATGATTTCTGCGTTGGAAGTCCAAAACGCTGTTGGGGTAATCCATCGGATGGGCGCTTTATGTACCACCGATTGCCACCAAGGATGTTCTTCCTGCTTCGGATCTACAGAGCCTGCTACAATGACCAAACCGGCCGTTTGTTGGGGATAGTCCATCGCAAAACGGGCGATTACTGGGCCTCCCATGGAATGCCCTACCAGCACTACTTTTCTACCTGGCGCCAATTTATCAGCCAAAGCCTTTACCGCCACTGCTTGCTTCGTTTGTGACGGTTCAGGTTTGCCAAAACCTGATGTATACCCAAACCCTGGTCGGTCCAAAGCAGCGATTCGGGCTATTTTCGTTAGCGCGGTATCCGCCAAATACGGCAAGTAAGCATCAGCAGCGCCTGGAGAGCCGTGCACCATGATCACCAGCGGCAAGCTGTCGTTGGTACTGACAGCAACGGCGTGAATGGTTCGATCATAAACAATTGGAATATCAAAGAATTGGGGATGTAGCGTTTGTCCCAAGGCTTGCAATTTTGGCTGCCATTCGCTATCCGGTGTGCGCATGGAAAAGCATCCCGATTGAATGGCGATCACCCAAACTAAAATCAGCGCAAGCAGTGCGTATAGCATGTTGCGGAAGAGTTTGCGGATAGTAGCTGAAATGTTTTGCATGGTGGTTTGAGATTAGTGATTGGTTGAGTGGTGACTGGTGCTCATTTGTCGTGTTCGAGAAACCTCGTAGGTCTAAAACCTCTGAACCCTCCCAAAAAAAACCAAGGTTTTTTTTGGGAGGGTTCAGAGGTTTTAGACCTACGAGGTTTAACCGTTAGCGCCGCACCACCACCCCGTCCTTCATCACAAATACCACTTTCAACATCGCCCGAATATCATTCAAAGGATCTCCGTCCACCGCCACAATATCCGCGAGCTTCCCTGCTTCCAGCGAGCCAATTTTGTCATTCAAGCGCAACATCGTCGCCGCATCAATGGTGGCAGCCCGCAGAATATCCGTGTTTTTCATACCAGCCTCTGCCATGTACAAAAACTCCAGGTTGTTCTTTCCATGGGGAAACACGCCAGCATCCGTACCAAAAACGATTTTCACACCTTTCTTGTACACCCGAGCCGTCGTTGATTGAATTTGTGGGCCAATATCCAGCGCTTTTAGGCGTACCGTTTCCGGGAAAAAACCTTTGGCGAACTGAGCGCTGTCGCTTACGGCATGGCCAGCAGTCAAGGTGGGTACATACCAGGTGCCGTGTTTTATCATTAAATCCATCGTGGCATCACTCAAAAAAGTGCCGTGTTCGATGGTGACGACACCCGCTTCTACTGCCCGGCGTATGCCCTCATCGCCGTGCGCGTGCGCAGCTACGTCTATGCCCAGATCGCGGGCGGTGTTTACGATGGTCACCAGTTCTTCTTCGCTGTAATGTGGTAACCGGCCATCGCGGGCGAGGGAAATCACGCCGCCTGTGGCGCATACTTTGATGCAATCGGCACCGAGTTTGATCTGCGTGCGCACAGCGGCCCGGCACTCGTCGGGGCCATCAGCGATGCCCATTTCAGGGATCGGTGGATCGAACAAATCCCAGCGGCTGCCCGTGGTGGCATCGCCGTGGCCGCCCGTGATACTGAGAATTCTGCCTGCCGTGAGGATGCGTGGCCCGACAGTCCAGCCGCTGTTGATGGCGTTGCGCAGGGCGATGTTCACGCCCGTGCCGCCCAGGTCGCGCACGGTGGTGAAGCCTGCCTCGAGGGTGCGCTTGGCATACACGGCGGCACGGAAAGCGATGTCAGCATCATTGAGCAGGTATTTTTCGGTGTAGGAACTGCGGCTTTGCTCCCATTCGATGTGTACGTGGCAATCGATCAGGCCCGGCATTACCGATTTGGTTTTCAGGTCGATGAGCGCGGCACCGGGCGGCACGACGGAAAAGCCCCGGTCGATGCGTAGGATTTTATTGCCTTCCAGCACCAGGGTGGCGTTGGGGATGGGCTCGGTGTTGATGGGGATGAGTTTGCCGCAGTAGATGAGGGTGGTTTGGGCGGGGATTGGGGTGAATATTGACAGGAAGAAAGAAAGTAGGGCAAGTAGGCGCATCGTTGTTTTTATGGCAAAGGTAATCAGATAAAATAAGTAGAAAATTGTGCGCATATCTTGAAATCCTTTGCTGTAAAGTTAATTGGCGTTTTCTTTGCTTCCAAAGAAATTTGCACCACACCGTATGTCGAAGAAAAAACAAAGCGCCAAACAACCCCAAACGCAGCCAAGAAGCACGACCACTGCTCCGAGTGCACCACCCATTTCCGACAACATGCTGCTGCTCGGATGCCTGGTAATCACCTTCGCCGTATTCGCCAATACCCTCAGCGCAGGTTTCGTCAATTGGGACGACCACGGCTACCTATGGCTCAACCCGCTGGTGCAGCCGCTTTCCGGCCAGGCCATCAGCCAAATGTTCACGGGGCATACTTGTGGCAACTACTCCCCGCTGGTAGTGCTGACCTATTGCATGGAACATTCCTTTGATACGATTGTTAAGCCGGGCGCGATGGTGATGGAGAATTTCAACCCCTTTGTGTATCACCTGAGCAATGTGCTGTTGCACCTCGGCGCTACCGCCATGACCTTCTTTTTTCTCCGGGCACTGGGATTGCGCAGTTGGGCGCTGGCGCTGGGCACGGTGCTGTTCGGCATCCACCCGATGCGCTGTGAGAGCGTGGCTTGGGTTACGGAGCGCAAGGACGTGCTGTACGGCCTGTTTTACATTGCAGCATTATTCACCTATTGGAAATACATCAGCGAAAAGGAGGGTAAAACACGCTGGTTCCTGCTGACCATGGGACTGGGTTTACTGTCCTATTTCTCAAAAATACAGGCGGTGTCGCTGCCGCTTTCCTTGCTATGCCTCGATTATCTGGCGGGCAGGGATCTGAAAAGCATGAAGGTTTGGCTGGAAAAATTGCCGCTTTTTGCTCTTTCACTGGTGATTGGCCTGGTGGGCATCCACTTCCTCGGCGTGGCCGAAGGTTTAAAAGACTCGGGCTACCCGATGGTGGATCGGCTCTTTTTCGCGACGTATTCGCTGTGGATTTATTTGTGGAAATTGGTGGCGCCTTTTAGCTTGTCTGCCTATTACCCCTATCCGAAATTGGGGGCCATACCCGTGCAGTATTACCTCACGCCCTTCTTGCTGGCCGCTGTTGGCTGGTGGGTATGGCGCAGCGCCAAGCACGGCCGCGACATAGTATTCGGCCTCCTGTTTTTTATGGTCAATATCATGTTTGTGTTGCAATTCAAAGGGGCGGGCAAGGCGTTTATGGCCGACCGTTTCACCTACATCCCTTACCTGGGGCTGTTTTATATTTTGGCTAAAAAATACGGTGACATCACGGAAGGGCGCATCAAATCCGCTTTTTCGACTGCCTTGCCCTACATCGCCGCTGGCTTTGTTGGTATGTGTGCCGTGCTGACTTTCCTCCAAAACCAAACCTGGCAATCCAGCATCAGCCTCTGGGAAAACGTGACCGCCAAACACCCCAGCGATGCCCTTTCCTGGAATAATATGGGGCTCGCCTACCTTGATCTCGATGATGCCGACAAAGCGTACCAGGCATACCAATCGGCCCTCAAAGCAGAGCCGCAGCATTTTGACGCACTGTTCAACATGGCCGTCACCCTCAACAAGCAAAAGAAATACACGGAAGCCATCAAGTTTTACGACCAAGCCCTGGCCGTAAAGCCAACCTACGCGGATGCCTATTTCAGCCGCGGCCAAGTGTACACCAATGCCAATGAGCCAGAAAAAGCCAGCGCTGACTTCCAAAAAGCGCTCAAGTTGGGCATCAAAATGCCCAAGCACGAAGTCATGGCTGCCATTGCCAACGCCTATTCCATGGCCGAACAATACGACAAAGCCATCGTCGCCTACGATGCCGCCATCAAAGAAAAACCCGAAGCGGATTACCTGTTCAAAAGGGGGAATTCACTCGCTGCTACTGGCCAAATGGAAGCTGCCATCACCGCCTACGACGCTACCATTGCCGCCATGCCCGATTTCGCGGATGCGTGGAACAACAAGGGGAATGCACTGGCATCTATAAAAAGATTCCCAGAAGCTCTGCTGGCTTTCGAGCAAGCCATCAAACTCAAGCCAGATGCGGGTAATTTCCGCTGTAACAGAGGCCTCGCCAAACACGGCATGGGCGACCTCGCAGGCGCCTGCGCGGACTGGCAGGCGGCCGCGATGGGGGGATATGGGGCTGCGCAGGGGCTTATTCAGCAATTTTGTACAAAATGAGGTTTCGGGTTTCAGGTTTCAAGGTTTCAGGTTTACGCGGGTGGCTCGTAACTAAGAATACTATTTTCAATTTTAACAGAGATTTTTGTCAATATTGAAATTACGTGATCTAAAACAAACAAATCGCGTAAACCTGAAACTTGAAACCCTGAAACCTGAAACCCTAAAGTATCAGTATCTCGTCCGCAAATATCCAACTCTTATTCCCATTACAAGAATGCCACTCCGGGCATGTTTTTTGATTCACCGCCGTAACCCGTACATAGCGGACGGCCTGCCCGTGTAGGTTTGCTTTTATGGTGTAGGTGCTCTTTTTTCCATCAGGCACAATCGGAATTACTTTCCATTCTATTTTTTGAAAATCCTTGCCGTCCTGGGATATTTCAATTACCACCAGTTTTGGAAAAAACACCCAGGATTGCTGGTCTTGGAGGAAGGAAACCTGGATGCCATCTACATTTTGATCCTCCACCTCAACGGTTGCGATCATGTCATTCCCTTCGAAACCCAGCCAATTGTACCGGTAATCGGTATCACCGATGAGTTTGTTGATGAGTTCCTTGGGGTCCCCCTTGGCGTAAGTGGGCGACGCGGGCTGTTCGAGGACGATGGATGTTGCCCTTGAGTCCAGCGCATTGATGGCATTGTTAAGGTATGATTTGTAGTCCTGTACGTATTGCTGTGGGGTGTCTCCGTTTTCATTCAAGCGGTAAAAACCAACAAGTTCGCAGTCGTTTTTGAATTGGTTGAGCAGGTTGCCTAAAACGTCATTCTTTCGTTTCAATATGGTTACTGCCCGGGATAAGGCATCCTGGGGATTGTACGGAACGGCTTTTATGCTTTCCAGGTAGGCAAACAGTTCTGGCAGCATCGCTGCTTTTAGGTGCATTTGTTGTGCGTCATCGCCTTTGGGAAAGTCGGTCAGGGCTTTGTGCCGTTGGTAAAAGCCATCACGCACAAAGGACTCGTTTTGGGGGATATCATAGATCCACAATTGGTTGCCATGGGTTTCGAGCCGCGTTGTTTGATCGTGGATATATTGCCAAATGGCTGGGCGGGCGGGGCCGTAATAGCCATTGCCAAAATCGGTCAGAATGGAGTCCATGTTTGCCTTTGGGTTCCACATCAGTTTGGCCAGCAGGTAGGCCCGCATCTCGGAGAATTCGGAGCGATCGCGTCCGCTGCCCTGTTCGAACATCATTTTTACCCCGTTTTTTTGAAAAAACTGCAGATTGGGCTGGAGTGTATGCCAGTTGGGAAATGGGCTGATGTAGCTTCGGAACTGCACGACATAATCCCAAATCATCAGGTTGTCGGTCAATTGCGACCATTCCTGCACGTCGCGGGCGAAATCCGGGCAGCCGGCTTCGATGCTTTTGCCCCGGTTGCATTCGATGCTGCACAAGCATACGCTCACGTTGCGCTCTACCTTGATGTTTTTAGGGGCTTGGCGGGTATATTGGTAGGCTAGGGTGGAAATGGTGCGGTACGGGAATGCCTTGGCCACGCGGTTTACAAAAGCGATGAGGGTGCCAGCGGGGCTTCCGTAATGTGCGTCGGCGTCGGCACAACGCGGGCATTTGCAGTAGTCGTAGTTGTCGTTTTGGCTGATCGACCAGTATTTTGCCTCCGTATTTTTTGCCATCATTTCCCGGAGCTGGGAAACAACAATTTGTAAGACGGTGTCATTGGAAAGGCAAAGTTGACCAGGGGAACGCTGGGTGCCGTTGAAGGCAAAATATTCCGGATGCTCTCCAAAGTATTCGTCTTTTGGACAGAGTTTTTCAAAGGTGTGCACAAACATACCCCACTCTTTGTTTTTCTGCTGGTTGGTTTTGAGCTTGTGCCAGCGCGCCCAGCTTTCATCAAAGGCAGGTTCGTACCAAAGTTCGCGGTAAGGGAAGGCGGGTGCTTCTGTTTTCGCGGCATAAGCAGGCAGTTGTATATTTTTTATAGAAGGGATAAGCGAATCCCGTGGGCTGTATTTTCGACAGCCAAGCAATTCCAGGAAGCTGTAAACGCCATATTCTGTTCCCATTTCGCCGCCGCCAGCAATGGCAAAGGCTTTTTTGTTTCCCTGCAAAAAATACGCGTCAAAAGGCAGGTTTGTGGGTATCTCAAGCCCATATTTAACAGCTGCCAGGCAATTCCCTACAAAAATGGGTTGCACTTTTTTTGGCACTTTGGGTTGAGATGTGATGGCGATTTCTTGCCCCGTAATTTTTCCAAGGTAATGTTGCAATACCTGGGCAGCCCTGGTTTCAGGTGCTGTGGGTGATTCGGGTAAAAAAATGGCCGTGCGTTGTGCCGAAAGGCTTGCTGCGAACAAATAGAGCAACAAAAAATAGAGGAAACGTTTCATCCGGCAAAATTAAGATTTGAAATGTTAGCAGCGGTAGAACACATAATATGTGTTGAAAAAACCTTTGTGTTAAAAACACTAAATGTTCGCCGCGAATGGACTAGTGAGACAGCTTATTTCCCAAACGTCAACGCATCGCCAACGCTTACCATTGCCCCACCTTCACCCATCCACACCAAATTTTGCCCGAAGCAAATTTTGCGCTCAAAGTTTCGATAGGTCGCCAAGGTTTTCATGGGTTCAGCAGTGCGTATGGCTGTTTCTTGATCGGTGGTGGGAATGATACAACGATCGCAAGGTTTTACGCCCCGAAAAGTTGTTGTGCCAATTTGAAAGTCGTTCCAGCCATCTTCTTCAAATGCTTGCCCCCCGGTAAAAACAAAATTGGGTCGAAAACGATTCATGGGCAATGGCTCCTGAAGCCGGGCATTCAAATCATCCAAGGAAGCCTGGCCTATAATCAAGAAGGGAAAACCATCGGCAAAACTGACGTGCTGCCCTTTTGGCGCATAGCGCTCGTCAGCCCAGCGCTGGGTGGATTCAGGCATCAGCACCAAGCGTAGGGTTTGACCTAAAACACGAGAAAACCAGTCGTTAATATTTTTCGGAAGCACCGCTGCGGTGCATGTATCGTCCCAGATATCCACAGTTTCCTGCTTCATATCTTTCAGAGGCAATGCTAGCGGAATGAGCAGCACATCAGAAGGTTTGTTTTTGTGAAATACCTGAAGATGCGCGCTATCGATCGCCGTTCGAAGCAAGGCCATTTCAGCAATTTCCCGCTGCGATACAAAGCGCCCCGCTTCATCTACCAGCATCCAGCGGCGATCATGTTGCAGTCCGCGGATTTCAACCACAGAAGTTTGGAGGGGAATGCCACCCAGTGATTTGATGGGGTAAATCCAGATTTCAGACAGTGTATACATTTCTCACGGTTGACGGTTGACGGTGGACGGTTGACGGTAGACGGTAGACGGTTGCACAAGCTTTGTACTTACTTTTGGCATTTGTTTTTCAGCACTTAAGCCAATATTATTTCAATTTTTCGATTCTAGTGCTGAAATACAATCCTTAGCTAAGGAGAAGATGGTGTTCAAACAGTCTGCCGTTTTCGTAAATGTGCTGAAAAACAAATGCCAAAAGTAAGTACAAAGCTTGTGCAACCGTCCACCGTCCACCGTCTACCGTACAATTCGTTTAAGCTTAACCCCTTCTACTGGTTCCAGCACCAGCGGTGCCTGCTCTATGTCAACAGAATCTGAATCAAGGCCGAACCAGTTTTTGGGGGAGGACACCCAGCCTTTTACGGTGAGGTAGATGGATAAAATAAACTGCTCTTTCCAGGGAAGTTCGTTTTCGTTTGATAAAAACTCCTGAATGATGACAAATCGGAAGTCGCCAGTGGGGTACTTGCTGTGCTGGGTATGGTAGCGGGAAAATATGGATAGTTCTTCGTTTTCAACCATGTCTTCCACCACTTGTTTCATGAATAGGTTCATGCGTTGTTGTACCCGGAAGCCAAGGCGAAGGTTGATTTTGTACACATCGTCGTTGGCGTAAGTATTCACTTCGTATTCCATGGTAAAGGGCTCTTCAGTGGTTTCAATATGCACAAACCAGTACACATCAGCACGTTTGGGCTGCGTTTGCAGGATGGAGTACAGTACTTTTTCCTCAACTTTATAGGGGCTTTTGGCGGCAGTGAGGAATACCAGGTTGGTGGCATATTTCGGGATGTTGGAGTCATTGCTCAACACGATGAGTTGGTCAAGATAGTCCTTGATGATGACTTCGTCTGTGTAGCTTTGGCGAATTTGTTTTGCCTGCACCCATAAAAACATCATGCTGAACAACAAAGAAGCCACAATAACGGTGACGTAGCCGCCTTCCATAAACTTGAGGGTATTGGCAACAAAAAAGCCGCCTTCCCATGTCAGGTAAAAAATCAAAAACAGCCAAATGATCCAGGCTTTCACCCGATGTATCACAAAATAATTGGCCAACAAAATGGTGGAGCAAAGCATTGTGCAAACAACGGAGAGGCCGTAAGCTGCTTCCATTTTGGAGCTTTCCTGGAAATACAGCACAACAGATACACAACCCAGCCAAAGAAATGTATTGACCCCGGGAATATAAATCTGACCTTTCAATTGTGTTGGGAATTTCACCGTCATTTTAGGCAAAAATCCGAGCCTGATGGCCTCTGAGGCTAAGGTAAATGATCCCGAAATCATGCTTTGGCTGGCAATAATGGTCGCAAAAGTGGCAATGATGATCCCAGGCCATAAAAACCAATGGGGCATGATGCCATAGAACGGGTTTTCATCCAATATTTTCCCCTCGTGGTGCAGCAACCAGGCAGCTTGCCCAAAGTAGTTGAGCAACAAACTGGTTTTGACAAAAATCCAGCTCACGCGAATGTTCTCCCGGCCGCAATGGCCCAGGTCGGCGTACAGGGCTTCTGCGCCAGTGGTGCACAGGAATACCGCTCCCATAACATAGAGGAAATTGGGGCTGTGGCGCAGCAGTTCAAAGCCATAATATGGATTGATGGCTTTGAATATTTCTGGGTAATGGATGATTTGTCCAATACCCAGAACCGCCAGCATACTGAACCAAACCAGCATCATCGGGCCAAAACTGCGACCTACTGTGGCTGTGCCATACCGCTGGATGTAGAACAAAGCCGAAATAATGGCAATCACAATGCCGATGGTCGGCAAGCCGGGGTATTTAATCGCCAACCCTTCAATGGCCGATGAAACGGAGATCGGCGGGGTAATCATGCCTTCCGCCAACATGGCAGCACCGCCCAGCAAGGCCGGGAACATCAGCCAACGCCGACGCCTTTTTACCAGAGAATACAAGGAAAATATGCCCCCCTCCCCATTGTTGTCGGCGCGCAACACCAGAAAAACATACTTCAGCGTGGTTTGGATGGTCAATGTCCAAAAAACCAGGGACAAACCGCCCAAAACGGTCATTGCATTAATGGTTTTTCCTTCCCCGACGATGGCTTTCATTACGTACAGCGGCGAGGTGCCGATGTCGCCAAAAATGATGCCGAGGGTAATCAATAAGCCTGCTTTTGACAGGCGGTGGTGTGTGTTGTGGGAGTCCATTAATTATAGGATTGTGCGGAGTTTGGGCAAAGGTCATGCTTTGTTGGATAAATGAAAGGAAATATATTTCCCTAAGTACCGTAGTTTTGCCGATCATATTATCCGACGCAAGTGCCAAACTGGCCACTCTTCCGGGTATATTTAACTCAATTCATTGATAATGTACACATTCGCACACATTTTTCTTCAAGCATCCGCAGGTGGCAGCTGGCTTGGAATGCTTTTTCCTTTGGCTATTATTGCCGTTTTTTACTTTTTTCTCATTCGCCCTCAGGTGAAAAAACAAAAAGAAGTTCAGAAATTCCAAGACAACCTGCGTGAAGGCATGGAGGTTGTTACCAATGCGGGCATCATCGGCCGCATCACCAAAATTGATGGCGCTATCGTGCGCATAATGGTGGATGAAAAGACATTTATGCGGGTGGTGAAGTCGTCGATCCAGGGAGAGTATAATGGTTGATTTCGTTGTTGGTTGATTGTTGTTCGTTGTTCGTTCGCGTTGTTTTTGGGCTGACGAACAGGTAGCGCGATTGGCAGCTCCGCCAGAAAGCAAATGTCATTGAATTAGCGATTTTGACCACGGTCCTGCCGAGTATGTCTCAACTGAAAAAATGTCCAATGTCCAATGTCCAACAACGAACGCCCAATATCCAAGTGGTGGAACGCTTGTCATATCATTAAGCAAACCATATACATCGTTTTCTTAGGTTTATCGAGTAAACGAGGTGTACGTTTAATACTTGGATATTGGACATTCCTTGTTGGACATTGGACGTTAATTTTTTAGTGAATGGCGCCAAGCACCAACGAAAGACTAAACGCTCCGAAACGAACAACTAACAACGAGCAACCATCAACTAAAACACAACGAAATATGAAAACACTCGCTCCGCTCCTCCTCCTCCTCCTGCTCGGCAGCTGCATGCCAAGCACCAGCTTGCGCGTTTTGCAATCAGCCCAACTAACCGTACCGGAACACATCAATACCATTGCCCTCATCGACCGCAGCAAACCTTCCAACGGTTGGTTGAATGCACTGGAAGGCTTGTTCACCGGTGAAGCCATTGGTCAGGACCGAAGAAGCCGCCAGGAAGCCGTCAATGGCTTGACCAATGCACTGACCCGCACGCCCCGCTTTACAGTAAAAAATACGGGTATTGAAATGGCGGGCAGCAAAGCCGGGGGTAATATGGCGCGTCCTTTAGATTGGGCAGAAATCGAAAAAATCTGTAGGGACTATGGAACGGATGCTGTTGTGGCGATTGAGTCATTTGATTCCGACAACTCCGCCAGTGCCACCCGCCAGACGACCAAGCGAAAAGATAAAAGCGGCAAGGAGTACATTGATATTTCCTACAATTCGAGACAACGCACGGGTGTCCACATCGGCTGGCGCACCTACGACCCCAAGCGCAAGATCATCTTCGATGAATACGTGACAGACGACTACCTGGAGCGGACTGGCCGTGGCGATACGGAACGCGCGGCGCTCAGCAACTTGCCTTCTCAGGTTTCAGTGACCCGCGATGTAGCATTTAACGTCGGCATCGAGTACGGCGCACGCATTGCACCGCTGTATGTGTACGTGAGCCGGAGTTACTACAACAAAGCCAAAGGCTATAAAGCCGAAATGAAACAAGCTGCCCGCTATTTTGAGGCCAAGAACATGGAACAGGCGACCAATGAGTGGAAAAAGATAATCGCCAAAGCCGGGATGACCCATAAAAAAGCTGCCGGACGCGCGGCCTACAATATGGCAGTTGCCGCGGAGGTGAACGGAAACCTCGAAATCGCGCTCGACTGGGCTCAAAAAGCCTGGACGGCATACGGCAACAAACAAGCAAGATATTACATCAATACCATCAAAGATCGACAGAACGATTCGCGGAAAGTGGCATCTCAGATGCCGGGAAAGAAAGTGTAAACAATGGCAGATCAATCATTTACCACACAGCAGGGCAGCCTCTCGGAAGAGGAGGTGAAGCAGCGCTTTGTGCCGTTTTTGAAAGATTTTTACAAGAACAGATACCAGTCGCAGCCAGGCTCTATCACGGTAGAGATGGACAATGTGAGCGAAGAAGGCTGGGTGGCGGATGGCAAATTGTCGTTCCAAAAAGAGGATGGCTCCCCTTTTGTTTGCACCTACGAAGCCACTTCATTTGACAAAGCGGAAGAGGTGAAGTACAAGCTCAATACCCACTATTTTATTTGGGACTGTGTGGCTTTTGGTGCCGTCTGCGCGGCGGTCATGTACATGCTTTTTTACCAAACACGGCGGCTATGGCTGATCGAACTGCATGGCTCCGGCAATATGGGTTTCGTGATCGGGATGTTCATCATTGGCTTTTTTGGCTGGTATTTCACGATGCAAAACTGGCGCAAGTACCGTTATATTTTCGCCATTCAGCAGTTTCGGCAATACTTCGCTGACGAGCAATGGGTTGCCATTGCCGATGACGTGTTCCCGGCTCCCAACGACCCGTACTACATCGAGTTGCGCAACCAATGCGTGTACAACGGCGTCGGGTTGGCCATTGTACCTTTTGATGGCAACGTCCGCAAGGTCAGCGACCCCTCCCGACTGGGTATTTTTGGCAAAGACCGTAAAATGGCCGATTGGGTGACCCGCGCTGATTGGTACAAAAAAGTGAGCCAGAACATGGGCTCTATGGCTGCTCGCCGCCCCAAAGCGCCGGATCAATTGACCGTCCTCTGGAACAAGCTCTACCGGCCATTTCACTATATGGTCATCGATCCGTTCAATAAGTATGTCTGGAGTGCCCTCAACAAGCCATTGGGTGGAACACGATCTACGTACACCCGTTTTATGAGTTCACAGTCGGTGCAAAAATGGGTAACGTTTATGGCCATTGTATGCATCGCGCCTTTTCTCTACCAAGTGGCCAGCTACAAAACTGAAGATGTGGCCGATTTGAAAAAGCTACAGCGCTGGAAGGGCGGGGAAAACCCGGAAGACCAGCGCGGCTACCTCATTGATGGTGCCGCCATTCCGTACGACGGCCAACCCAAGGCCATTCCGAAGCAATATCCCATCAAAAAAGAAGCAGAAGCACCTACAATTAATGTTTCGGGCGACGAAGACGATGGCCCCTCTATCACCATTTTCCGCGATGCGCCAGCAGCAGCAAAACCTGTCGTCAAAAAAGCCGCGCCGAAAAAAGCGCCGCAGCCGGTGGCCAAAATCCCCAACGGCTGCCAATCTTTGAAAAAAGCGGGCTGGATCATCCAGGAAAGCTCCTTCAGTAGCCAGGAACTGGCCATCAATCGCGTGGCTGCTTTGAAAAACCAGGGGATAGACTGTCATTATGCCGCGCAGTCCTGCATCCCCAATAACAAGGCATCGGGATATTTGGTTTGGTTGGGGCCGGTGCAGACTTCTGATGCTGCGGCCAGGAAGGCGGCGGATGGGTTTAGGAAGGCGCTTCAGGCGGCTAAGTTGTCGAAGGGGAAGTTGTTTGTGCGGTATTTGCGGTGATTTCCGTACATTTCGGCCACAAACAATCCAAATCCTCCCGCCACCTATGCTATGCGTAAAGTCATATATACCTTCTTGCTGCTGTCATTCGTCACCCCATTTTCCTGCAAAAGATCGCCTCATTCCCGCCCGGTGCAATACGTCGCTTACGTGGGCTTCAATTACCTCGACGCTGCGAAAAGTGCCAGCAACAACCACACGGATTCCTTGTACATCGTGGCCTTACAAACTTACCTGAATCGGCTAAATGCCCAAACGACCCCTTACCCATTTGAATTCCAATTAAAAACCTACCAGTGCGATTACAAACCCGACACCATTCCACAGATTTACAAAAGCATCGCCGCTGATACCAACATCGTGCTCGTGATTGACAATACCTGGGGAAAATACATCCGCAATGCCGCACCCATCATCCGCGATCAGCTGCCCGTCATTTCCATCAGCGCCGACCAAAACCGACTTGATTTTGGTAAAAACGCCATTTTTCTGCAACCCAACGACCCGCAGCCGAATTATTTCGTTCAGTTCATCGACAAGGTGCTGAAAAAAAAGACGGTAGGGTTTGTCAGTGAATGTGACTATTTGCTGCACAACCTCTTTGTGGAAAGTATGCGGCAGAATAACATGCAGTACGATTCCGTGTGCCTGTGGGAGCGGAGCTATATCCAAAACAGGGAACTGCCGCAGGATTCAGTATTGGCCATGGAACGCTACTTGAAAAAGATGCTATCAAAGTCACAGCCTGAAGTGATTCTGTTCAATACGCACGCAGGCTATGGCGATGCCATCATGCGCTTTTTGCAAAAGGCAAATATCCCGCCTAAAACTTTCGTCGGAATTTCATCCGGATTTAAAGACAATGAAATGGAAGCCATTTCATTGGAGAAAGGCCATACGTTTATCAGTTATGCGGCCAATGAGGATGCGCTCCCGGAGGAGGTGTATCAGGATAAAAAAGTGATACGCACTTTATGCCCAAAACCCTTTGACACAGAGGATCCCAAAAGGCAACGACAAACAGACAACAACCTGCGCCGCTGCTTCGACGCGATGAATATTTTTGAAATTGCATTGAACCGCAGGTACACAAACCGCACCCAATTGCTGGGTTTTTTTAAAAGCCTGCAAGACCATAAAATTACCAAAAACGACGAGCTGTACGAATTTGACAGCCTCTTAATCCTGCGCAAAGACCCAAATTTCGATCAAGTGCGTGATGGCAAAACCCGCAGTTGTCCCACCCAGCTCAATACCTACGGCGATCCTATCCCTAACCTGCGCGTGGGCATTGATGTGATCGACATCAACGACATAGACGTGCGCCACAATACCTTCGATTGCAACCTGCTGTATTGGGTGATCGCCGATTCGGCACACATCGGCAAGGAGGGTTATATCGACTTTAGCAATATCAGTTCAGAGGAGGCCAACCGTTACCTGATCGCCGAAGAGCGCGAAAACAATTATGTGGTGCGGATATACCGGATCAGCGGCAAATTTTTGGGCAATTTCAAGTCCTTCAAATTCCCCTTCGACCGCCACGAACTGAAAATACCCATCACGGCCCTGAGTTCCAGCAACAAGATCAGGATCAGTTTCGACCACAGTCGACTGCAAATCAACGACAAGATCAAAGATTTCGAGTTCAACGACTGGGATACCAATGAATATTACGTCACGCTCGACAACCAGCTCTCCAACGCCCTCGGCTCGCTCGACAAGGTGACCTACGACCCCCTCGACAAGGCCAAATACCTGGAAAACTATAAAAGCCTCAATGTGCATCTGGGCGTGAGTCGGCAGCCCTGGGGGGCCATCATCCTCATTATTACGCCGTTTTTGATGTTCAGCGCATTGCCCATTTTTATGCTGTTTTTCCACAAAGCGAGCTTTGAAGAGGTGGGCGAGCTCATTATCACCTCCTTCCTTGCCACGGTGGCCTATTCCATCAACCTGGTGCAAATCTCTCCTGCCACCGACTCGATGAACCTGGCTTATATCTTCCTGATGTTGACATTGGGCATCAACTTCTTCTGCTTTATTTATGTGACGATCATTGACCGGCAGCGGCGGCCTTCTACTGTAGCTGTTTCCAACGGAGAAACGGTAAAGCACAAGAGCAGTAAGCTCAAGGTGTATATGCCGCTGTTGTTGCTGGTGGTATTTTTGATGTTGTTGTATTGGTGGTTTGGGTAATAAGCCGTAATTTTGAGATAAATAACAAGCAAGATGCAGCTTACGCGCGCCATTTTCTGGGATACCAACTATGAGTCTATTGATTGGGGGAAAAATGCCAGCTACGTTGTAGACAGGGTACTGCATTTTGGCAAACTCAGCGATTGGCACCAGGTGCTGAGCTTCTACGGCCGAGAGAAAATATTAAAGATCGCCTTGCAATTGCGCTACATGGATAAGCGTGTACTTAGTTATTGTGCCGCTTTTTTCAACATTCCGAAAGAAGAATTTCGATGCTACAATACAGAACCGTCCATCCAGCAACTCTGGAGCTCTTGAGGGGATTGTCAATCGATCCCAATCTTAGCAGTTTTTTTCTTGTTGACGGCACCTCATTGTCTTTACAAATTGGCCAACGCGAATCCTATAATTTGGATACGTTTACGCTGCATCCATTCTCTACGGATCAAATGATGCAGCATTTGTGCTTGCAATGGAGTAGTGAAATGATCAGTGTTAGCGAGCACATTCTGATTACCATGACGAAGGAAATAAAGGTTGATTTTGTTGTACACAGCTATCCGCTCAGAAATCCGCTTTTAGAAATTGATGGCATTAGATTACTGCATCGGGAAGATATTGCCTTGAAGAAGATCGCCGCTATCGCAGGTCGCGGTCGCAAACGCGATTTTTTTGACCTGTATTTTTTGCTTCGTGAATTTCCGCTTTTATACTTGTTTGATTGCTACGCCTTGAAATATGGTCAGGCTTCTGTATTTCACGCCATTCGAAGCCTTACCTATTTTGATGACGCAGGGGGGGACGCCGATCCAGTTTTGTTTGAAAAAGTATCTTGGGCGACTGTTAAGAATCGAATTCAGCAGGAGTCGGTGAAAACTTAGCTCCGCCAAACACGATACTGCTATTAAGTTTTCCAGCAGGAATCAAACCCTTTCCTGCATTCACATCATGAACAGTAATTTTTTTTATTCCTGCGACCGTACAAACTTAAGCAACACCCGTCCCAAATAAAACCCCATCTCTTGCTCCAATTTGAACCCCTTGGACTCTACAATTTTTATGATATCTGATTTATACATCGCCATTTTGCAATCATGATTCCCGTTGTTAGGAATCACGACGGATTCAACGACAAACAACGCCCCGTTTTTTTTGAGCGAATTTTTGATAGAAGCCAGCATTTTCGATTTTTCCGTAAAATGATGGAATGAATCGCGGATGATTATTTTGTCCAATTCCTGACCTTCAAGTCCAGTTGACCTTTTGTTTCCTTTTACCAAATGAACTTGGTTCACATCGAACATGTCAGGGTTTTCGTCAAGTTGAATTTGAATGTATTGAAGAAAGGCACCATCCAGTTCATTTACATGCAGCGTAACTCCTGGCTCCACCCGGTTCAATAACAGCGCAAAGGCACCGTCTCCCGCGCCAATTTCGCCGACTTTGTCACCGGGCGCGAGGTCGTAGCTTATCAACTCCTGAAACAATTCGGTATGCGGGTTAATCTTGAAAGGAAACTCCGATGTCAAGGCACCCAAAAATATCAAATTAAGCAGGGCGGCGTTTTTTTCCATTATCGCCAAGTCCTCCCGTGTAAAATCCTGTGCAAGCGCAGACCCGCGCATATACCGCAAGGCCATTTTCCGGATAACGTTGAAGGAGTCTTTGTCAATCATGCTGCACTTTAGGGCATTGAGCATCAATGTTTCACTTTCTCCTTTCCTCGAACCCAGCATGTGCCATTTTTTTAAAAGCCCGTGCAGCTCTTTGACGGCATCCACGTTTTTCAACAACAGGTAGTCACGGTATTCAGAAATCTTATTGATCCATGCTTGTTTGGGTTGCGCGGATTCCTGGCCGGTGACAAAGCCCGGAAGGTAGGAAAGCGTTAGGAGTAGCAGAATGATTTTGAAGTCGGGCATGGTTTTGTTGTATGGGAATGGCATGTTTTTTCGTAAAATGATCGAGAAACATGTCACGTAGTGTGGTTTTTGCGTCACCCACATTTTGGTATCGTCATCATTATTAAGCCAATACAAATAACTATCTGAATTACCCAAAAGGCTTTTGCGTAAGCCATTGCGGCACTGCTCTTTTTCTCGTTTGAATCGTCCAAAAATTTGTCCCAGCAAGTCCCATCCTCAAAAATATGCTTGCGGATGTAAACGCGAATGGTTAATAACCGATTGGTGAACATCCAGATATTGAAAGCAAATAGCAAGGTGGTTACCAATGGGATACAAGCAATTGCAATATTCCATTGATCACCCGGGCTTATTGTTTCCTTGCTAAAAAGCCAAGCTGCTATTCCAGCCGTTACTGCCACTGAATACTTCTCCCGCTGCGAACATTCTGCCATGATGAACTCAACCTCCAGGTTGAGCTTTTCGTACTCCTTGAGTTGAAGTTCCTGTTGATAAGTCATAGGTATGCATTTTATTGATTTTCAATGATTTGCATCTCCTCCTCCCCCAAACCATACAACCCATACACCAAACCATCCACCTCCGCCTCCAAAGCAATGGTGTCCGCTTGAGCGTCGGTTTGCTTGGCTGCGAGGATGCGGGTGACGAGGGCGATGATGATTGATTTTTGTTCCTTGGAGGCAATTGGAATTGGTATTTGCGAAATGTACACTGGCTTGTACTCGAAATATCCATTCTGCTTAGTTGATGCAGTATTTTGCATAAATAAGTCGACAGAACTTGAATTCAACACCCCAAGAACAAATAGGTCATCGACAGCAACAATAGTCGTTTTGTCATTGGAATAAACCCCCAAGTAATCGATCAAAGTTTCTGGCCTTTTTATGATGGCAGGTATTACCAATTTCGGCTGCTCAAACTCCTCAAAATAATCCACAGCATCCTGTATCTCATACCACAAATACGTCCCTTCCTTCCTCCCAGCCCATTCTCCTTTAAACCCTTTTGGCTTGGGCATCAATCGCTCCTTGTACTGTTCCAAATACCCTAAAATCGCCGGATAATCTTTAATTTTTATCCCTCTCCGCGTGAATATCAAATACTTATCACTCAC
>Ga0163144_10010298_pt1 | contig 19950 bp, 10 predicted proteins | sample OliLak19BULKMAT1_FD_123175 | JGI IMG/M metagenome (GOLD analysis project Ga0163144, IMG submission 123175) | Freshwater microbial mat bacterial communities from Lake Vanda, McMurdo Dry Valleys, Antarctica - Oligotrophic Lake LV.19.BULKMAT1 | ecosystem: Environmental > Aquatic > Freshwater >... | reverse complement strand
GGCGACGGGGCGGGCGGCGAAGGCCTTGATCAGCGCGATCACCTCGTCGCGGGAATCCTCAAGCAGGAAGTGGCCGCTGTCCGGAAAGCGCTTCACGATCGCCTTGGGGAAGCGCTTGATCCAGCCGTTCAAGAAGGCCTCGTCGAACACCCAGTCCTTAAGGCCCCAGGGCAGCAGCATCGGGACGTCCTTCAAGAGCTCGAGGCGGTTCTCGGTGTCCACGACGACGTCCCACGCGGGGTCGCCCGGCTCGAGCGGGATGTCCTGCACGAACCGGTGCACGGCCCGGCTGTCCTTCCAGCCATCGTACGGCTCGTGGTAGCCGGCCATGACGTCCTCGGATAGAATCGTCTTGGCCGTGCAGGAGCGCAGCACGACGCGCCGCACGAAGCCCAAGGCCCGCAGCGGGATGCCGGTCAGGTTGCCGCGCATGATCGACAGCGCCTTCGGGAATTTTTTCTCCACGGGCAGCCGGAAGCACGAGGTGTTCAGCGCGACGATCGCCTTGATCCTCTGCGGATGGCGCACGGCCCAAGACATGCCGATCATGCCGCCCCAGTCGTGCACGATGAGCGTCACGGGCCCGGTGGGCGCCACGGCCGCCATGAGCCTATCGAGATCATCCACGCGCGACTTGAGCGTGTACTGATAGCGGCCGTCGCCGGGGCGGTCGGACAGGCCCATGCCGATATGGTCGGGTACGATGCAGCGGAAATTCGGCGAGAGCGCCTTCACGACGTCCCGGAAATAGAAAGACCAGGTCGGGTTGCCGTGGACCATCAGCACCGTCTCGCCCTTGCCCTCGTCGAGGTAGTGCATGGCGTAGCCGCCGAGGTCGAGGCGGCGGCCGGTGAAGGGGTAGAGATCCTTCCAGCTCATGCCCACTCCAGGCCGAGCATCATGCAGTTGAGCCCGGACCCGATGCCGATGAAGGCCACCTTGTCGCCCTTCTCCAAGAATCCGCGCTCGTCGGCAAGGGCGGCCGTCAGAGGAAGGCTCACGGTGCCGATGTTGCCGAGAAACTCGTAGGTCGGGAAATCCTTATCGTGGCCGACGCCGCACGCGGTGAGGAGCGCGGTCGTCTGAGGGCCGCCGACCTGGTGGGTGATCGTCTTGTCGATGCCGGCGCTGGTCCAGCCCATTTTGCCGGCGAAGCTTTGCCAGGTGAGCTTGGCGAGCTCCATGCCGTTCTTCAGCACGGCGGGAGCGTCGGTGCGCATGAAGTCCCGGTCCCACTGGCACAGGTCCCAATGCTGGGGCGCGGCCTGGACGGTGCCGCCGAGGAGGCGCGGGCCTTGCTTGCCGAAGCTGCCGTCGGTGAGCACGACGCCGACGGCGCCGGAGCCGCCGGTGAGGGTGGCGACCGAGAGCTTGAAGTGCTCCATGGTGGGGTTCTTGAGCATCGAGGCGATCATGCTCTCGTTGATCTCTCGGGCGGACTCGCAGGAGACGACGAGGCCCGCCTTGATCTGGCCCAGCTCGATGCGGTTGGCGATGTCGATCATGCCCGATAATACCCCAAGGCAGGCGTTGGAGATATCAAAGACCGCGCAATCTTTCGTGACGCCCAGCTTCGAGGCGACGGCGCAGGCGGTCGCGGGCTCGGAGGACTCCTTACACACGCCGGCGTAGACCACGACGCCGAGGTCGCTGGGTTTAACTCCCGCCTTGTCGAGCGCCTTGCGGCCCGCGTTGGCGGCGCCGTCGGAGAGCTTGAAGCCTTCGTTCCACCAGCGGCGCTCGCGGATGCCGGTGAGGGCCTCGATCTGGCCGACCTGGAAGCGGAGGGCGTCGTAAACGGGCTGGATGCGCTTCTCGAGCTCGGAGGAGGTGATGACGTTGGGGGCGAGCTCGTAGGCGAGGCCGTCGAGGGTGACCTTGGTGTATTTCATGAGTTGATCTTGAGGGTGAAGTCTTTCATCTCGTAGACGACGAGGCCGTCGCGCAGGAGGTAGCCGTCCGCCGTGAGCGTCTTGTTCGCCTCGTCGACGGCGGTGATCCAGCACTGGACCTCCACCTCTTTGTTCACCGGCGTGTACTGGCCGCGGTACAACCACTTATGCGTCTTGCCGAGGACCATGCTCTCGAAGCGGCCGGCGCCGGGCCAGCGGTCGCGGGCGTGGCACTTCATCAGCTCGATAAACGACTCCAGGCCGAGGGAGCCGGGGCAGACCGGGTCTTGATAGAAATGAGCGCTGAAGAACCATTCGTTGGGGTTAACGGCGCGGCGGCCGATAAGCGCGCCGTGGCCCTTCGGGCCGGCGCTGTCGTATTGATCAACGGAGTCTAAAAGCAAAAGCATCGGACCCGGCAAGGCGGGAAGACCTTTTTCTAACGGCAAACGGCGTGGGGCGGCACCTATTGGTGCCACAAAGGGCTTCGCGCCTCGGAGGCCGACCTGTTGGGACAACGACTCTTTGGTGAAGAAGCCGAACTCCGTTTTGCCCTGATAGACCAAACGACCGACGGCATCGGTCATTTTCATGTCATAGTTCTGAATGATCATCCCGCCGCTCTGGGACACCTTCGTCATCACGACGGTCGTGACGAGCGTTTCCGTCTCGGGCGTGATCTCGATGTGCTGAACCGCGTCGCCGCCCAGGTTGCGGAACGACAAGTCGATGGGAGAGGTCAATGCGGAGCCGCAATAGGCCGCCAGCCAGCCGCAGGGCTGTAAAGCGACTTCGAGTAATATGCCGAACGGCATGGTCGGCTGGCCGTTCTCCTTGAAGTACCAGGCGTCCTTGGGGATCGCGTACTCGGCGGTGGCGGAGGCGCCCGCAGTGAGCACGAACGGCTCCCCCTTCAGCCCGACGATCCGGTCGAGGAACTGGTAGGGCGGGCCGGGCAGGCGGGCCAGGACCCGGTCCTTGTCGAAGACCTTGTACGGAGCGCCGAAGGCCTCGGACGGGTTGCCGTTCGAGTAGGCCATGATCTTGTCGGAGTCATAAAAAACAATTTTTTCTTTCTTCGTCCAAAGCGACTCGACATCGGCGCGAGTAGTGCCCGACATACGAACGGACATATCCGTGATCTGAACGATATTTTTGTCGTCGGAGTACATGAAGGCGTCCGCTATGCAGAACGGGACGCCGTCGGCGTCATAGCCCAGCTCTTTAACGTGCAGCTCGTAGCGCGCCTTCTTCGTCGACGCGAGCACCTGGCCGCGGCACTTGAGCTGGGAGGCGACGCCGGGGACGGGCTCATGCCAGACCTTGCCTTTCTCCCCCACCCAGCCCATGCGGAGGAGCTGGACGCGCAGCGTGTGCAAACAGCACTCGTACATGAGCGTGCCGGGCATCACGTTGTCCCCCGGGAAGTGGCAGACGAGGTGCCAGTCGTCGGGGTGAATGTCCATCTCGCCGATCGCGCGGCCGAGGCCGTACCGGCCTCCCGTGGGATCGAGCTCGAGGATCCGGTCGACGAGCTTCATCATGCCGCCGGGCAAGGTTTCGGGCACGAAAGGCAGGGACGCGAATGACGGACCAAATGCCGTCTTCAAATCTCCGGCGCGCAGGGCTTCGAATTGACCTTCGGTCAACGACGCTTTATCGGTGAACGGCGCCAGCGCCCGCCAATCCGAGGGCTTCTTGCCGGCGACCGGCAATTTCTCCGCGTCCGTCAGCACGATGCCCTTCCCCTTGGCGAGCTCGGCCATCGTGAAGAACCCGGCGCAGCCCTTGCGCATCGTCAGGAGCGGCTTGCCGTCCACGGTGCTGTCGAAGCGGAAGAAGAACAGCCAGATGTCCTCGTGCTGGCCGAAGCTGTCGATCGAGATATCGTATTTGATGACCTGCCCGGGCCGCGGCAAATGGTCATGGAAGGTCACGATCGCGTCGAGCAGGCGGTAGACCGCGTTGCCCTTGGTCTGGGAATCGATGCCGAGGTAGCCGGACAGGAACAGGTCGGCCTGGCCCGCCTCGACGGCGATGCAGGTCGGGATGCGGCCCGCGTCCAGGTACCAGCCGTCTTTGAGAACATCGTGCTCCGTCACGCACGAGCCGGCCTTCATCGAATTGGGCACGCCCGTCACGCTCATGACGCGGTCCGCCAGCATCAAGGGCTCGTCGGGGAGGCGCACGCGCGAGGGATAGGCGTCGACGTGGGCGAACTTCTCGCCGAGGACGTTGCCGATCTTGCCGACCGCGAACTCGAGACACGCCTTCCGGTCCATGAAGACGGCGGGAGCGGGCGAATCCTGAAGCCTGACCCCAACATTCGCCTGACCCGAAGCGATGCGGAGCTGCTCGCTCAGGTTCTTGCTTTGGAGCACGGCGAAGTTTTCGGCGAGCTTGAGGTACATCTGGTGCGCCTGCGCGGTCAAAGCGGCGGCATTCGAGAGGCTGCCCGCCGCGGTAGGCGAAGATCTAGGCGCGACTGTTTCCGGAAACAGTTGCTGCGGCACGATGGGGCGCGGCTCGGGGATGCGAACCGACGGAGCGACGGTCATTTTCACCGGAAGGTGCGCCGGGGCCGGTCTTGCCGCCTGCGGCGGAGTCCAAGATACCTTTGACGGGCGGCCCCCGAGAGGCAGGCGCACATATTGCGCGGGAGCCGCCGCCGCGCTTTGATGGCCCGCGCAGAAGGTTCGGTGGCCGTACAGCTGCTTCAGGTCGACCGGCACCCGTTCCGCGATCAAATACGCCAACGTTTTGAGGACGCCCGAGGTGTCGTCGAGACCCCGGCTGTCCACCGAGCGCGCGTTGTGCGTGAGCGGCCCCAAAATCTTGCCGATCATGCGCGTGCACGAGCCCTGGGGCCCGAGCTCGACGAAGGTCCGCACCCCGTCCTCGTACGCGGTCTTGATCAAGGCCGAGAAGTTCACGGAGCGGATCGCCTGCGTGGTGATCGAGTCCGCGGCGGACTCGCGCGTGACCTCATAGGATTTGCCGAAGGCGCCCGAGTAGTAGCGGATGCCCTTCGGCGCGCGCGTCGGGAACAGGTGCAAATCTTTGTACTGCTTCTCGACTAATTTAGCGGCGGGGAAGTGGACGGTGGAGACGCCCTGGAGCGGCAGGAACACGCAGCCGAGGCCTTCCACCAATTTCTCGACCGCGGAGCGATAGCCGCCGACGACGCATTCGACGGGCGCGTTGACGATGAGCAAGGCCGCGCGCTCGGCGCCCTTGAGGGCCATGTTCACCGCGTCGGCGGGACGGTCCACCACGCCGAGCACCCAGTCGACCTTCTCGTTGGGCGGCAGGCGCCAGAACTGGCGCGCGGCGTCGCAGGGGCCAGCGAGCTCGGACGTGAAGAGAGACGACTGCTTCATGCGGCGCAGCATTTCGTCGCGTGAGGTCCAGGCGCGCGTGGCGAACAGGCCGGCGGTCTCGCCCAGGCTGTAGCCGATGACGGCGGAAGGATTGACGCCGAAGGCGCGCAATAAATCACTCGTCACTGTCCCGTGCGCCACGGACGCGAAGATCAGGGCGTGGTAGTCGGCGTTGAGCTCGCTGTCGGCCTTGGCTTCCCAGCCGGGCTCGAAGGCGAGGCGCCAAGGGGCCACGCGCGCGGGAGTCATTTGCTGGCGCAAATAACCGTTTTCCAGATCCTGCTGCCTCAAGATCTCCGGCCACTGCGCGCCGACGGCGGCGGTCATGCCGAGGTATTGATTGCCCGAGCCGGGGAACACGAAGGCCAGGTCCCCCCCGAGCGGCTTGCGCGCGGTCAGGTAGGCGCGGTCGGACGCGAGCGGGCGCTCGGGATTCTCGCGGACGGAGTCGGCGGCCATGCGGGCGAGCGCCAGCAGCTCTTTCCAGTCGCGCGCGACCAAGGCGCAGGCGTGCGCGGAGTCGGGCGAGGCGCCGCGCTTGATCCACCATCGGCGGGCCAGGGCCTCGATGCCGTCGGCGGAGTCTTGGGCGGCGGTCCAGTCGATGAAGGCGGACAGCCCGGACAGCAGGGACGCGGGATCGGCGGCCTCGACGGCGAACAACGCCTCGGCGCGGGCGCCGAGCGGCTGGCGGCGCTCGTCCTCCACCACGGGATCGGAGGTTTCGCGCTCGAGCTGCTCGAGCACGGCGTGCACGACGCCGCCGTCCACGCCCATCGACGTGACGCCCGCACGGCGCGGGCCGTCGGCGCGGTTGCGCAGCCAGTACGAGGCGCGGCGCGGCGAGTGGAAGCGCTTGCGCGCGGAGGCCAGCGGCGCGATCGGGTTGACGAGGACAGGGCCCGCGGGAAGAATCTCTTGATACAACGACAGGGCGGCTTTCACGAGGCCGGCCAAACCCGCCGCCGCTCCGGCGTGGCCGATCACGGATTTGGAGGACGACAAGGCGAGGGGCAGCTCGGCCTCGGCGGTGCCGAAGAAGTCCACGAGGGCGGCGGCCTCGCTGCGGTCTTCCTTGGCGTCGCCGGAGCCGTGGCACTCGAGGAGGCCGACCGTGCTCGGGTCCACCTTGGCGTCGTCGTAGGCGCGGCGCAGGGCCTCGACGCAGGCCTCCGCGGTGGGCGTGATCGCGTCGGCGCCGCCGCCGGAGGCGGCGCCCAGTCCCTTGATGACGGCGTAGACGCGGTCGCCGTCGCGCAGGGCGTCATCGAGGCGCTTGAGGACGACGGTGGCGGCACCCTCGCCGGGCACGGCGCCGTCGGCGGAGGCGTCGAAGGGGCGCGAGCGGCCGTCGGGGGAGTAGGCCTTGAGGGCGTGGGAGCCGGCGAGCGCGCGGGCCTCGCCCGCGAGGTCGGCGGCGCCGGCCAAGGCCGCGTCAACTTCGCCGCGCTGCAGGGCGCGCACGGCCGCCTCGAGCGCTTTGAGGCCGCTGTTCTCCTCGGCGGAGATGGTGAAGCTGGGGCCGCCGAGGCGGAATTCGCGCGCGATGCGGCTCGCGGCGACGCTCGCCAGGCCGCCCATGACGCGGTTCGCAGTGAGGGCGGGACCGGAGGCGTCGCGGAGCGAGGATATGAAAGAAGATCGCTCGACGGAGTCCAGCAGCCAGCCCTTGGTTTTGGCCCAGGCGTCGGCGGAGTTCTCGAGAGACCAGCGGAGGTCGTATTGCGTGATGGCGAGATCGAAGGCGACGCCGAGGAATACGCCGACCTTGTCGCGGCCTTCCTCGGAGAGCTTGGCGTCGGAAATGGCGGCCGCGGCGCTCTGGAGCGCGAGGAGCTGCTGCGGGAGCATCTCTTCCATCTCCTTGGGAGGGATGCGGAAGGCCGCGGCGTCGGAGCCAAGCTCGCGGAGGAAGCGGCCTTTGAAGCCGGCGGGGGCGTCGATGCCGTGCCAGCGCGACTCGTCATAGATGCTGGGGAGTTCGGTTCCGGTTAGAACGGCTTCTTGGAACGAACGGAGATTTTCTAGGACTCCAAAACGAGCGTCCATGCCGACGATGGCGACGGGGACGGAGGATGGATTTGAACGGCGTACGACAGGGGTCACTTTGGAACTGGCCCGGCGGCGTTCGGGGGCTTCCTCGACGATGAGGTGAGCATTTATGCCGCCGAAGCCGAATGCAGAGAGCGCGGCTCGCCGCGGCGTCATGGTGTCGCGCTTGATCCAGGGTGATGCTTCAGCTTGAACATGGAAGGGGCTGTCATGCAGACCGGCGCTCGGATTCGCTTCCTTGAAATTGGCATTGGGGGGAAGCGTTTCGTTTTCGAACGCCAAAAGAACTTTCATTAAACCGGCGGAGCCCGCTGCCGTAAGCAAATGACCTATGTTCGACTTCACCGAACCGATCGCGCACTGCCCCTTTTCCCAACCGCGTTCTCCCCAGAGAGCCTTGAGACTTGCCACCTCGATCGGATCGCCCGTCGGCGTTCCGGTCGCGTGGCACTCGATGAAATCGATTTGCGACGGCGATAATCCCGATTCCTGGTACGCCGCGCGCATCGCGCGCAATTGGCCGACCGTGTTGGGAGCCAATAAGCTTCCCCCCACGTCGTTGGACAGACCGCCGCCGAGGAGGACCCCGCGGATGCGGTCGCCGTCGCGTTGCGCATCCGACAGACGTTTTAAGACGAATAACCCGGCGCCTTCTCCGACGACCAAGCCATCCGCGGAGATATCGAACGGAGACGGCACGCCGGAGGCGGACAGGGCGCGCAGCTGAGAGAAGCCCATCTGCGTGTACAAAGACTGCGGGCGGGCCATTCCGCCCGCCAGCATCGCGTCGGCGCGGCCGGCGCGCAGCTCCTCCATGGCAAGCTTCAGCGCGTACAGCGAGGAGGCGCAGGCCGCATCGAGCGTCCAGGAGCCGCCGCCGAGGCCGAAGGCCTTGGTCAGCACGCCGCCGGGCAGGCCGGCGACGAACCGGTTGGCCGGGTTCACGCGAGGAGCGGTGGAGCGCGCGCTTTGCAGGCCGAGCGCGCCGCGCTCGTAGGCGGGCAGCAGCAGCTCGCGCGACCAGGCGGAGGCGCCGTCGGTCGGCAGGACCAGCTGGCCCATCACGACGCCCATGCGCGATTTGTCGGCCGAAGAGAGCTTGGCCTCCGAGATCGCCTGGCGCGCGGCGTGAAGGGCGAGATGGAAGGCGGGGTCGAGCGAGGACGCCCAGTCCGCGTCGAGCGCCAAGCCGGAGGGATCGAAGGAGAAGCCCTCGACGAAGCACGCCTTCTTCGAGTAGACCTTGTCGGAAACACCCTTGGCCGGGTCGAACGCCGACTCGGGCGACACCGCCCAGCGTCCGGCGGGGACTTCCTTCGCGGCGCAGCGTCGCGCCACGAGGTTGGCCCAGAAGCGCGCGGGCGTGGGCGCGTCGGGGAAGATTCCCCCCGCGCCGACGATCGCGATCGGTTCCGGTTTATGGCTCATCGCTTATAGATGGTGTACGCCTCGGCGTCTTCCGTCCACTCGACGTTCGCGCGGTTCAGGCGGCGCAGCACGCCGAGCCAGCCGCCGTCGGCGGGGCTCGTGATGGTCTTAGAGAGGGCCGCCTTCGAGGCGATCACGCGGATCGTCTCCGCGGACACGTCGTCGGACGACCCGGGAAGCTCGGCGACGAGGCGCACGCCCAGCTTCCGGGCCTCCTCATCGGGATATTCCCAGGACTCGCCCGCCTTGAGGCGCTTCTCGCGGACGTTCTCGTTCGGGACGACGAGCGCGGTTTGATCCTTCGAGCCGAGGTCGTAGATGTTGTAGAGGTAGATCCAGCTGTCGCGCGTCGCCGTCACCTTGAGCTTGGCTTCCTCGCCGTGCAGGAAGCGCTGGCTCGACACCTCGAGCTCCACGAAATAGTCCTTGTCGCCCTCCGCGTCGCGCGCGATCGCGCAGGCCTTCAGACGCAGGCGGTAGAGACAGCTCGGGCAGTCCGGAGCGTCTTTATAGCCCTCCTCGAGGACCTGCTCCTTCAGGATCCGGCCGTTGCGCGTCGTCTGCAGGATGCCCTCGGTCAGGCGGGACTCGCGGCGCAGGCCCTCCTGCTGGAAATCCATGAACTTCGACTTCACCTCGACGCCCAGGAAGTCCTGGACGGCCGCCGCGCGCGCGTGCTCCATCGCCGCGGCGCGAGCCTGATGGCGCGTGTCCTGCGCGCCGACGGCGACCGACGCGGCGCCCTCGAGCCAGGTGCAGCCCTCCGGATCCACGCCGAGCACCTTGCCCTCGCGCGCCTGCACCTCGTTGCGCGGGGGCGGCAAAGTCTCCTCCGCGCGGGCCTTCACCGCCGCGTAGTCCGGCGCGGGCGCCTTGACCTCGGCCTTGCCGCCGCCGCAGGCGGCCAGGGCGAAGGCGGACGCCAGGGCGGCGAGAGGCAAGAGCTTGGTCATTTAGTAGCCGCCGGTTTCCTTGTCGAGGGAGTCGTGCGACTTCTCCGACGCGCCGCGCGCGCCGTCGTAGTTTGGACGAACTTCGGGCGACGCCTTACGCTCTTTGCAGCCGGCGGCGAAAGCGGACAGGAGAAGCAGTGCCAGCATGGTCTTCTTCATGATATCTCCCTTAAACGGCGGTCTCCACGGCGTTACGGCGGAAAGCTTTGGCCAAGGACGCGTCGGCCGCGCACTCGAAGCCTTCGAGCCGCGCGACGAGGGCGCCGCGCTCGTCAAGAAACTCGATGTCGGCGGCCGCGAGGCCGTCCGCGCGCTTGAGCGCCTTCGCGACGATGCGCACGCCGGCGGAAGGGAACGACTCCGCGTACTGGCGATATTTCGCGGCGAAGCTCGGCAAAGAGGGGGCGCCCATCTGGGCCTCCGTCCAAAGGATCATGGCCTGAAACGCGGCGTCGAGCGCCGCCGGATCCGTGAGCCAGCGGTCGCGGATCGGCGAGCGCGCCCACGAGGCGGGCGGCAGGGCGGTCTTGGACTCGACGACGATGCCCTCCGGGCCGCAGTGCGGGACGGAAAGCAGGAACTGCATGTCGACGCCGTGAAACAGCACCTCGCCGTACGCCTTGTCGAGCGCGCGGCCGTAGGCGGGGCCATTGACCTTTAGGCCCGCCGCGGGGGCCGCCGGCCGTTTGACGGCCAACAGCACCTTCGCGGAAATGTGCTGCGCCCCCCCTTCGCCGCGCAGCTCGGCGGCGACGGTGAAAATTCCGTCCTTCTTCTCCGCGGGGCCCGCGTAAGCCTTCACGGTCGTCGACGCGCCGGGGCGCACGACGATGCCCTTGGCCACGCGCAGGTCGTCGAAGCCGACGAAGGCGAACCCTGGATTTAGGTGTAGCGCCGCGTGCGCCAGCCACTCGGCCGAGACGGCCAGAGGCAGGACGGCGCGGCCGTTGAGCACATGGGAGGTCAGGAACGGATAAGCCTCGAGCGTCAGGTCGCGTTCGAAGGCCACATTCAAGGCCGAGATCGTCTTGATACCCGGCAAGGCCGCGAGCACCACGGTCTCCGCCGGTCCCGCGCCGCGCAGCTCCGCGACGAGGTGCGCGCCGCCGGCCGCGAGGCCGATCACGCCCACGCCTTCGGCCGCGAACATCTTCTTGAGGTTGGCGTCGACCATCCCGCCGTCCCACGGGCCCCAGCCGAGCGAGGCGACGCGGCACTCCGGCAGCCGCACGGCCAGCACCTGCGCCGCCTTGTTCAACGCCTCGTTGGCGACGGCGTAATCCGCCTGTCCGACGCGGCCGTAGCGGGCGGTGGACGAGGAGAACAGCGCGAGCACGCGCAGGTCGGAAGGCTTCACGGCGTCGAGCAGGTTGCGCAGCCCGGCCAGCTTCGTGTCGAGCACGGCGTCGACCATGGCCGGCGTCTTCTCGAGGATGGCTTTATCGGCCAGCACGCCCGCGCCGTGCACGATGCCGCGGATCGGGCCGAAGTCCTTCACGGTCTCGGCGACGAGCGACTTCACGGCCGCCGCGTCGCGCGCGTCCACGGCGCGGTAGCGCGCCTCCGCTCCGGCGGCGGATAGGCGGGCCAACGTCGCGCGGATCTCGCGCGCGGCCAGCAGGTCCTTGGCCTTGGCTCCGATTTCCTTGGGGGACAGCCCGCCGGCTTTCGCGATGGCGCCACGAAGCTCGGCTTCGGTCTTGCAGGATTCAAATCCCGCGGGCTCCGCGCCCGGCAGCGGGCTGCGGCCGACGAGCACGAGGCGGGGCTTGAACGCCTGGGCGAGCGCCAAGGCGCACTCCGCGGTGACGCCGCGCGCCCCGCCGGTGACGATGACGGCGTCGCCGGAGGCGAGCGGCTCGCGGCGCGACGCGACGGCGGCGCGCTCCACGAGCGAGACCGCCTTGAGGCCCGCGTCCGAGAGGCCGGCCTCGACGGGGCCATCGAACGAAAGCTCTTTGACGAGCAGCTTGGCGGCGGCGTCGAGCGGCAGCGCGGGATCGGCGTCGATCGCGCGGCAGACGGATTTCCACTCGCGCGCCGCGGTCTTCAAGAGCCCCGCGAGACCGCCGAAGGCAGGGTCCTGGTCCTTGCCGCCCGCGAAACCGAGGGCGCCGTCCATGCGGGTGACGGTCATGATCATGCCGCGATGTCCGCGCTCGTGAAACGAGCGGCCGGCGGCCTGAATCAAGGTGAAGGATTTCTTGAGGTAAGCCTCGGACTCCGCGGTCCACGGGCAGCCCTTGGCGGCGGGGCGGACGGGAGCGATGACGACGAGGGCGCCGAGGTTCGCGGGAAGCGAATTTGGGTCCTCGACGGAGACGAGCTCCGTTTTGAAGCCCTTCGATTGCAGTTCGCGGATGAGGGCCGTGTCGAGTCCGCTGTCCTTGGTCACCGCGATGGTCAGGCCCTTGTCGAGCGGGAACGCGTCGCGGGGCCCGGCAGGGACGAGCTCGGGAACGAGGCGCGTGATGATGGACGGTTCGTCGGAAACGGCGACGGCGACTTTGGTGTCAGGCTTTCTGGTTTCCGTTATTTGGGCCGACCCGGCCTCGAGGTAAGAGGCGATTTGCGTCAGCGTCCTCAGCGTGCCGAGGTGTTCGGGCTTCACGCGGGGCGCGTTGGGAAGCTTTTCGGCGACAGCCGATAAAATCTCGACGCGCTTGATGGAGTCGATGCCGAGGTCGGCCTCGAGATCCATGTTCGGGTCGATGGTTTCGGCGGGGTAGCCCGTCTTATCGGCGACGACGGATAACAGCACCGGCAGGGTTTCGGTCGACGGCGCATTAATAGCGCTGACGGAGGGAACGGCGATGACGGCCGCGGCCGCAGGAACGGGCGCAGAGGCCGCGATGCCTTCGGATAGATATATAGAAATCTGCTTTAACGTGCGTAGCGTCCCAAGGTGCTCCGGCTTAACCTTCGGAGCGCCGGGCAACTTCTCGGAAACGGCGGAAAGAATCTCCACGCGTTTTATCGAATCGATGCCGAGGTCGGCCTCGAGGTCCATGTTGGGATCGATGGTTTCGGCGGGGTAGCCGGTCTTCTCGGCGACGACCGCGACAAGAACAGGAAGAACCTCGCCAGCAGCCGCTTTCGCGGGAGCAACTGTTTCCGGAAACAGTTGCGGCGCGCTCACCGCGGACATGCCTTCAGATAGGTACGCGGCGATCTGGTTCAGGTTGCGGAGGGTTCCTAGGTGCTCGGGCTTCACCTTGGGGGCGCCGGGGAGCTTCTCGGACACGGCCGACAGAATTTCGACGCGCTTGATGGAGTCGATGCCGAGGTCGGCCTCGAGGTCCATGTTGGGGTCGATGGTGTCGGCGGGGTAGCCGGTTTTCTCGGAGACGACGGAGATGAGGACGGGGAGGATCTCGAGGTTCGGCGCCTTCGGCGCCGTTACGGCAATGGGAACGGCAATGGGAACGGCAACGGATTGGGTGACCTTGTGGGGAACCGGAATAACAACGGGCACAGGCACATATTCGGAGACCGCTCCGCCGGACATACGCGCGTAGAGGGCCTGCTGCTGCTCAACGAGCGCCTGAACGGAGCGTTGCGCCGAGTCCTGGCCTTGAAGGAACTGAAGATGCAGGGCCGCGGTCTGCTCCTGGAGCTTGGTGAGGGCATCGATGCTGGCCTGGGCGGCGGAGAGAGCTTGACCGAGAAGACCGGCATCGCCGCCTGCGGCGGCGAGCCTCGGCGCCTGCGGCGCCGAGGGGTTTACGGCAACGGTGAGGGGAAGCGGAGCCGGGAAGGATTTCTTAGGAGTAGAACGGTAGGTGGCGCCGGTCAGCTTCACGGACATCTTCGGAGTGGGGCGGCAATCGGAGAGCCCTTTCTCCCCTCCCTGCCAGCCGGACAGGTCGAGGGAATAACCGAGGGCGGACAGCTGCGCCAGCAGCTTTGCCAAATCGCCGATGCCGTTTTTCTTCCCGTTCGAAGCATCGATCGAAATCGCCACGGCGTCCTTCGAGATTTGACCGACGAGACCGGTCAGGCGATTACCGGCGCCGCATTCGACGAAGGTCGTGATGCCGTCGCGGCGCATGGCCTCGATGGACTTCACGAATTCGACGGGATTGCCGAGTTGGTTGCCGAGCATCGCGCGGGCGTCCTTCGCGGCTTCGGGATAGATTTCGCCGGTCGTGTTCGCGTACACCGGCATGGACGGCTTGCCGAAGGAAACCTTCTCGAGCGCGGCGCCGAACGGCTTGAGCGCGGGAGCGACAAGCTCGCTGTGGAAGGCGGCGGCGACGGGCAGGCGCACGCACTTCCAGCCTTTCGCAGTGAGAACCTTGTCGGCCTTGTCGATCTCGGAGGTCGCGCCGGAGAGGACGTTCTGCGTGGGCGCGTTGCGGTTGGCGATCACGAGGTCGAGCTTCTCGTCATTGAGCGCCTTGGCGACTTCGTCGAACGAGGCGATCACCGCCAGCATCGAGCCTTTATCGGAGCCGTCGCCCTTCATCAGCTTGCCGCGCAGGCCGGAGAGAGCGTGCAGCGTCTTCGCGTCGTAGCGTCCCGCGAGGTGAAGTGCGACGAGCTCGCCGTACGAGTGACCGGCGGCGGCGTCGGGCTTCAAACCGAAGCGAGAGAGAACGCTCCACGCCGAGAGCGCCGCCGAACCCAAGGCGGGCTGGGCGACGGAGGTGTCTCTGAGATTCTTTTCCTGGAGATCCTTCTGCTCGGGCTTCCAGCCTGGCTGAGGGAACATGAACGCCGCGAGCTTCCCGTCGAACGACTGATCGGCCTCGGTCAAGGCGTTAAACGCCTCGGGGAAGGAGCAGACGAGGTCGCGTGACATGCCGACATACTGCGCGCCCTGCCCCGGAAACAGCACGCCGAGCTTGCCGGGCTTGCCGGTGCCGTAGAAGATGCCTTCGGCGGGAGAGTTCTTGAGGGACTTGGCCTTCTCGGCGAGAATCTTCCAGTCGGCCGAGCGCTCAACGACGAGCACGAGGCGGGTATCGGCGTTCGCGTCGAAGGACGCGCGCGACGCCTGACAGGCGAGACGGACCTCGTCCCAGTTCTTGGCGGCGGCGAGAGGCGCGAGCTTCGTCGCGCAGTCTCCAGAGACGGCGAATAGCTCGTGCTCGGCGTCCCAGTCCGTCTCGAGCTTCGCGGAGCTACCCTCTTCGAGGATGGCATGAAAGTTCGTGCCGCCGAAGCCGAGCGCGGAAAGGGCGGCGCGGCGCGGGTGGCCTTTCGGCGCGAGCCAAGGGCGCTTCTCGAGGCTCAAGTAGAAGGGAACGTCCCCCTTCGCCAGGATGGGAAGCGGCTCGGTGACTTTGAGAGTAGGCGGGAAGGTCTTGTGGCGCAGGGCCATGGCGGCTTTGACGAACGCGGCGGCGCCGGCGGCGGCCTTGGTGTGGCCGACCATGGACTTCACGGAGCCCAAGGCGACCCAGGGGCCTTCGTGCTTGGAGTCCTTCTTGTACACGCCCGAGATCGCCTCGACCTCGATGCCGTCGCCGACGGCGGTGCCGGTGCCGTGGGCTTCCACGAGCTCGACGGTGTCGGGAGAGATGCCGGAGAGGCGGTAGGCCTCTTCGATGGCGCGCGTCTGCCCCCCGGCCGAGGGAGCGTAAATGGATTTTCCGCGGCCGTCGGAGGAGGTCCCCAGGCCGCGGAGAATCGCGTGAACGGTGTCTCCATCTTTAACGGCATCGTCAAGCCGCTTAAGAACGACCATTCCGACGCCCTCTCCGAGGGTGGTTCCGTCGGCCTTGGAATCGAAGGGCTTCGCGTGGCCGGACGGAGACAGCGCGGGTGTTTTAGTAAAACATGTATACATGAAAATATCATTGAACGTATCGACACCGCCCGTCACCACCATCTTCGCGCGGCCGGCCTGGAGCTCCATGGCGGCCATGTGCATGGCGGAAAGCGAGGAGCCGCACGCCGCGTCCACGACGCAGTTCGTGCCGCCCAAATTGAAGCGGTTGGCGATGCGGCCGGCGATCACGTTGCCGAGCAGGCCGGGGAACGACGCTTCCTGCCACGGCACGAACTCGTCGGCCATGCGGGCGAGCGCGTCTTCCATGCGGTCCTTGGGCACGCCCGCGCCTTCCATGGCGGCCTTCCACTTCGGGTGCATGAGGCGCGCGCCGAGAGGAATCACGATCTCGAGGGCACCGGTGACGCCGAGAATACAAGAGACGCGAGTTCGATCCCACGTCTCTTTATCGACGGCGTAGCCGGCGTCGGCCAGGGCCATCTTGGCGGCGACAAGCGCGAACAGCTGAGCCGGATCCGTGGCCTCCAAGGTATTGGGAGAGAGGCCGAATTCCGACGGATCAAAGTCGTAGGCGTCTAGAAATCCGCCTTTGTACGAGTACACTTTGTCTTGTTTCTTTTGGTCGGCGTCGAAGTAGTCGTCCTTGCTCCAATGAGACGCGGGCACATCCTGGATCGCGTCCACCTTGTTCTTGATGTTCGCCCAGTACTGCCGCAAAGTTTTCGCCTTGGGGAACACGCCTCCGAGGCCGACGACGGCGAGCGGGATGAACTCCGGAGCTTTCTCGTTCTTGGGCATGGTTCTCTCTAGTCCAGCAGTCGCTCGAGCTCGGCGGCGGTCAGGGGCTCGATGCGGGTCATTTCGGGGTCCAGGGCGACGCCCTGGCAGCGGAGAAAGTGCGCGCGGGTCAGCACGGCCGCGCCGTACAGGATGTTGCGGGCGACGACGGCGGTCGTGCGGCTCTCGGGGGCCTGAAGGAAGGAGCCCTGCGCCCATTCGTTGAACGCGCCCATCGCCGGGCCGCACCAGACCTGATAATCGAGGACGCGGTCGGGGACGCCGGCGTTGGCCCAGCGGGAGGCCTGGCCGAGGTAGGAGCGGAAGATGAGGGCGAGCTTGTGCTTGGGCTCGGCTTCGGCGCGAACGACCTGGGAGGGATCGCGCTTGAGGAAGAATTCACGCGTCGAGGCCCACACGGCGTCGAGATTCTCTTTAAACAGGTCCTTCTCGAGCTGCGCGCGAACGGGCGCCGGGATCGCCTCAACGGAATCGAACGATTTCCAAACGTCGTAGAGTTTCATTCCCCGCTGCGCGAACATCGTGCCGCGCCGGAGCACCTGGACCTTCACGCCGAGCTCGAACATGTCGGCGGCGGGCGCCATGATGCAGTCCGCCTGGCCGGCGGCGGCGAGCATGGCGCGGACCTTGTCGGAGGAGCCGGACTCGACACAGCTCTGGTTGACGGAGCCGGTGAGGACGTAGGCCGCGCCCATCATGTAGGCGGCGGCCGCCGCGTCGGGCGTCGCGATGCCGCCGGCGGCGCCGACACGCGCCGGGCTCTTGAACTTGAACTGCGCCTGCAGGCGGTCGCGCAGGGCTATCATGGCAGGAAACATGGCCACCAACGGCCGGTTGTCGGTGTGCCCGCCGCTGTCGGCCTCGACGGTGAGGTCCTGCGCCATGGGGATCTCAGCGCCAAGCGCCACCTGCTCGCTCGTGATAAGGTTGGACGCGGCCATCTCACGCAGGAGCTTCTCCCCCGCCGGCGCGAGGAACTTGGCGGCGACCTCGACGCGCGAGACCTTCGCGACGACCTTGTTCGGCGCGCAGACGCGGCCGTCGGCGCCGCGCGAGACGCCGTGCAGCCGGTAGCGCACGATCGCCGGGGCCAGGTCCATGAAGGCGGAGGCCTCGACCAGGCGGACGCCGCGGCGCAGGTACAGGTCGCACACGGCATTCTCGAGGTCGGTCTCGCTCGGGCTGTGGATCAGATTAAAGCCGCGCGGCAGAGCCCCGAGGGACTTGTCGAGACGGTCGATGGCGGCTTCGACGCGGGCGGGCGGCAGGCCGGCGGCGCCGAAGAAAGACAGGAGGCCGGCTTTTGAACCACTCTCCACGAGCAGCTCAGAAGCGATGCCGTTGGCCATGGCGCCGGTCGCGTACGCGTAGCGTACGCCGTGCTCGCGCAGGAACTCAGGATCGCCGAGCCGTTCGGGCATCAGCGCGGGTGCCAAGGCGGCGCCGGAGGAGACGGGCGTGCGCAGGTCGCGCAGACGCGCGCGCAGGGTCGCGGTATCGGAAGGCGCCTGATTCGATTCGAGAGAGGGGATCAAAGGTCGCGAGCTCGCCGGAGAATGCCCTAGATTATACCGATTTTAGCTCGGCTTTCGCTGCTATTTGCTAAGCTCAGCCCATGATTGGAGACATCACGCGCTGGATCATGGACATGATGCAGGCTCACGGGCCCATCGTCGTTTTTTTGGGCGTGATTATCGAGTCCATCATCGTGCCGATTCCCTCGCCTTTGATCATCATGGGCGCCGGCGCGCTCCTGATTCCGCCCGGCTTGACCTGGGCCGGCGCGTTCGGGCCCATCGTCTTGAAAATCGTGCTGCCTGGCGCCGTCGCGTCCACGCTCGGCGCGTACTTCGCCTACGCGATCGCTTATTGGGGCGGCAAGCCCATGATCGACCGCTTCGGCGCCTTTCTGGGGTTCGACTGGGAGGACATCCAGGGGATGGAGGCGCGCATCAAGGGCCGGGTGCCAACGATGATCTTCCTGCTGCGCGCCCTGCCGATCGTCCCGCTCTCTTTGATCTCGGCCGCGGCGGGCGTCCTGCGCCTGCCTCTGGCGCAGTTCTCGCTGTGGACCTTGATCGGCTCGATCCCGCGTTGCCTGCTGCTGGGCTACCTCGGCTTCCTGACGCGCGACACCTACGAGGGCTTGGCCAAGAACATCAACCACGCCGAGTCCCTGATCTCCGCCGGGATCGTCGCGAGCGTGATCGCCGTGGTTCTCTGGCTGCGCTCGCGCATGAGCTCCAAGCGGTTAAAGCCCTAAGTGAATTCGTAAGGTCGCGTCCACATCCGCCATCGCTCCGAGCGGCAATTCTCCGAGCTTGTCGCCCAACCGCGTCTTGTCCACCGCGCGCAGCTGATGCGTCTTGACGCACGAGGGGTGGCCGTGCCCGATGATGCCCTCGGGCACGGCCGCCTCGTGCGGCTTAAGCCAGGCTGTCGATGACGACAACGGGGCGACGGTTACCGTCGCCATGTATTCGTTGTGGTTGTCATCGGAAACGACCACAGCCGGGCGAACTTTCTGGATCTCCGCGCCCACCGAGCCACGGAAATCGACCCAATAGACCTCGCCTCTTTTGATCACCAATCGGCAACCGCGTCCTTCTCGTCATCCCTATTCCGCGCCGCCGCTTTGTAGCCATCGATCAGCAAGCGTCGAAAGTCGTTCTTCTCGAGCGTCTTGAATCGCTCGGCAACGGCGAGGGCGATGAACTCGCTTTTGTTCGAAACCTTCGCGAGCTTCTTGATGACCGTCTGGGGCAAGGTTATGTTCATTCGCTGGTATTTCACACCATCAGCATAGTGTGTATGCCAATGCGCATCAAGGCCTAAAACGGAACCGCCGCTCCCGCGGAGGCGCCCGCAAGCTGACGGTACTTCTCGAGGATCAGGCCGATCGCGGCATTGCGAGCCTCGAGCGTCACCGGGTGCGCGAGGTCAAACCAGCGGTCCGCCGTCGCCCCCTTTCCCTTTTCCGCCGGGAACACGACGAACGGCTCGTCGTTGCCCGGCTCCGACTTCTTCAGCACGCGGATGTTCTTGATCACGAACGCGTCGGCGATGGTCAGCTCCGCGAACGCCATCAGCTTGGTGGGACGGTCAGACGGGTCCTGATACGGCCGCACGCGCGCGTCCAGCTTCGGTAAGTTTTCCATGTTCTGCCCCCTTTCGTTCGCCGCGTATCCCGCGGCTTCACTCTTTATACGATTGAGGGGGTGAAAAAGTTGCATGGAGTGCGCCAGCAACGGGCCCACCGGGACGAGGCTCCCGGCACACAAAGCCACCGGCAAGCCCTTGGAGCGCCTGTTATAATGCAAACGGTATGACACGGCGCGCGCCGCCGAGGGAGGCCCTATTAAGAACGCAAAGTTGCGAGAGTTGCCGGTCGAAGATCGGATCAATATCGTTGAAGATCTATGGGACAGCATCGCCGCCGACCAAAAGAAGCTCCCGCTGACGGCCGCACAAAAGACCGAACTTGATCGGCGTCTTGACGCCTACGAAGCCGACAAGAATCGAGGCCGCTTGGCAGCCGATGCGGTGGCCGATATTCGACGCAAGCTGTGACTCCCGAGCTTCGTCTACGACCGGAAGCGGAACTTGATTTGGCGGACGCGGCACTCTGGTATGAAGAGCAAGCGTCGGGATTAGGCCGCCAGCTTCTTGACGAGGTCGTCGCGGTCATGCACGGCAGCCGGAATCCGTGT
>Ga0163144_10010296_pt1 | contig 19951 bp, 16 predicted proteins | sample OliLak19BULKMAT1_FD_123175 | JGI IMG/M metagenome (GOLD analysis project Ga0163144, IMG submission 123175) | Freshwater microbial mat bacterial communities from Lake Vanda, McMurdo Dry Valleys, Antarctica - Oligotrophic Lake LV.19.BULKMAT1 | ecosystem: Environmental > Aquatic > Freshwater >... | reverse complement strand
CTTGTTCGATTCAGCAAGAACCTTCGTGATCGCAGCCGTCAACGACGTCTTGCCATGATCCACGTGCCCGATCGTACCAATATTGCAATGCGGTTTATTACGTTCAAATTTCTCTTTGGTCATATCACTTCTCCGACGATACGTGTTCGATAATTGTTTTCAAAAATTCTTAAGCTACTTTTTTCTTTATTTCTTCCGCTACGTTGCTCGGAACCTGCTCATAATGATGGAATTCCATCGAGTACTGAGCACGACCCTGCGACATGGAGCGGAGTGTGTTGACGTAGCCAAACATGGCAGCCAGCGGCACCATCGCATCGACAACGCGGGCATTACCGCGGCTGTCCATGCCGGTTACCTGACCACGACGCGACGACAAATCGCCGATCACATCGCCCATATAATCTTCCGGTGTCACGACTTCTACCTTCATGATCGGTTCCAGCAATACCGGACCGCATTTCGGCAGACCTTCGCGGAACGCGGCACGCGACGCGATTTCGAATGCCAGCGCGCTGGAATCGACATCGTGATACGCACCATCGACCAGCGTTGCTTTGAAGTCGATCGTCGGGAAGCCCGCTACCACACCGTTGCTGACCGAGCCTTCGAGACCCTTTTCAACGCCCGGGATGTATTCCTTCGGAACCGAACCGCCGACGACTTCGTTTTCAAACACGAAGCCTGAACCCGGCGGCAGCGGTTCGAAATCGATGATGACGCGCGCGAACTGACCGGAACCGCCGGACTGTTTCTTGTGCGTATAATCGATCTGCTGCTTCTTGGTGATCGTTTCGCGGTAAGCCACCTGCGGAGCGCCTACGTTGGCTTCCACTTTGAACTCACGGCGCATACGGTCAATAATAATTTCGAGGTGCAACTCGCCCATACCCTTTAAGATGGTCTGGCCGGTTTCCTGATTGGTCGACAGGCGAAGCGACGGATCTTCCGAAGCGAGACGCGACAGCGCCACACCCATCTTTTCCTGGTCGGCCTGTGTCTTCGGCTCAACGGCCACTTCGATAACAGGCTCAGGGAATTCCATGCGTTCCAGGATTACCTGATGATCGACGTCACAGATGGTGTCACCGGTGGTGGTGTTCTTCAGGCCCGCCAGCGCAATGATATCGCCGGCATAAGCTTCTTTCACGTCTTCGCGCGAGTTTGCGTGCATCAGCAACATACGGCCGACGCGCTCACGGTTGTCTTTAATGGTGTTCTGAACATACGAACCGGAAACCAGCGTACCCGAATAAATACGCACGAAGGTCAGCGATCCTACGAACGGATCGGTCATGATCTTAAATGCGAGACCGGCGAATTTTTCTTTATCGTCAGCTTTGCGGGTGGTGGTTTCTTCGGAATCCGGCAGATGCACTTCCAGCGGCGGGATATCAAGCGGGCTCGGCAGGAAATCTACTACGGCATCGAGCATCGGCTGTACGCCCTTGTTCTTGAAGGCCGCACCGTTGAGTACCGGTACGAACTTGAAGATAACGGTACCCCTGCGGATACATTCTTTCAGTTCTTCTACAGTCGGTTCCTGACCGGCGAGATAACGCTCCATGACATTGTCATCCATTTCCACGGCTGTTTCCAGCATGGCATGGCGAGCTTTCTTCGCAGCTTCCTGCAATTCAGGACGGATATCGACTTCGTTGAAATTCGCGCCCAGCTCTTCACCGGTCCACACGATTTCTTTCATCTTAATAAGGTCGATCAGACCTTCATACTTGTCTTCCGAGCCGATCGGCAACTGGAGAACCAGCGGCACCGTGCCCAGACGGTCAATCATCATGTCCACCGTGCGCTGGAAATTCGCGCCGACGCGGTCCATTTTGTTGACGAAGCAAATACGCGGTACTTTGTATTTATCAGCCTGACGCCATACGGTTTCGGACTGCGGCTCAACGCCGGCAACCGAGTCGAATACGGCAACGGCACCGTCGAGTACGCGCATCGAGCGCTCTACTTCAATGGTGAAGTCTACGTGGCCAGGTGTATCAATGATGTTAATGCGATGGCCCTTCCAGTAGCAGGTCGTAGCCGCGGAGGTAATGGTAATACCGCGTTCCTGTTCCTGTTCCATCCAGTCCATGGTGGCGGCACCTTCGTGCACTTCACCGATTTTGTGGGATTTGCCGGTATAATAGAGAATACGCTCGGTCGTCGTGGTCTTACCAGCGTCGATGTGCGCGCAAATACCGATATTGCGATAGTCCTTAAGAGGTGTATTACGTGGCATGATTCAACTTCCCCATTACCAGCGATAATGTGAGAAGGCTTTGTTGGCTTCAGCCATTTTATGCGTATTTTCACGCTTGTTCACGGCACCGCCGCGACCATTGACTGCATCCATCAGCTCAGCCGCAATGCGATCACGCATGGTCTTTTCCTTGCGTTCGCGTGCCGCGTTGATCAGCCAGCGCAGAGCGAGGGCGAGACGGCGTTCTTCACGAACTTCAGTCGGAACCTGGTAAGTCGCACCACCGACGCGGCGGGAACGTACTTCCACCGACGGCTTAATGTTATTGAGTGCATCATGGAAAAATTTCAGCGGATCCTGGCTGGTCTTCTTCTGTATAATATCGAACGCTTCGTAAGCGATCGCTTCCGCAGCCGACTTCTTACCATCATACATCATGGTATTGATCAGCTTGGTGAGGACGATATCACCGAATTTAGCATCCGGCAGCACTTCTCTTTTAATGGCAGCACGACGACGTGACATAGTTTATCCTATCCTTGGCTTATTTCGGACGTTTCGCGCCGTAAGCGGAGCGAGACTGTTTGCGGTTCTTAACACCCTGTGTATCGAGCGTTCCACGAATAATGTGGTAACGTACACCTGGTAAATCCTTTACGCGGCCACCGCGGATCAACACTACTGAGTGTTCCTGCAGGTTGTGGCCTTCGCCGGGAATGTAGCCGAACACTTCAAAGCCATTGGTCAGACGTACGCGTGCTACTTTACGAAGTGCCGAGTTCGGTTTCTTCGGGGTGACCGTCTTAACCTGGGTGCACACGCCACGTTTTTGGGGGCAGGCCTGCAGATGCGCCGATTTACTACGCCTTTTAGCGGAGCGACGTGGACTGCGGACCAACTGATTGATGGTTGGCATTCAAATATCCTTATCTTTCAATAGTTTCGCTTTAGAAGCGTTGGCATCCCTGATACACACCTGGGACAGGCCATCGCTGACTAGATACGCAAAATTTACCGCAAATGCGGGGACTTACCTTTAAGCTTTTGTAAACTCTTTCAGAGTAGAATCGGCTTAAGTGCAGTATCGTCCTCATTTAACGGAGGCGCGTAATCTAATGGTGAGACCCCACCCCGTCAAGCAAAAACTTCGGGGAAATACAAAAAAATAAGTGGTTGTATTTTTTAGGTTGGCAGAAGAAAAAAAATCCCGTACGCCTAACCCTTAAATCTACAATCTGTAGGTAACAGATTATTAATTTTAACAATTAGTAGTAGGGTGATGCAGGAGCACAAAACCTTCTACCCGGTCAAAATTCAGTCGCGCTCGATTGCTAAAAAGCGGTTCAGGCGTGTTTCATGGTTTGTACTGGGTACCAGTTTCGGGGTCGGATGCGCAGTGATGATGTCACCAGCCATCGCTCCCTCGACATGGATTACCGCCTCTCAGCCCGCCCCGGCATCATTTGCCACCACCGAACCCACCGCCCCCGAACCCAGCGTAAATACCGCTCTTACCATGGCCTCCTCAGCTACGGAAACCAAGCCCGAAGCCAAGCTGGTAGCCAAATCCGAGACTAATGGCAAGTCGCAAATCTACCCGGTTTCCCTCGCGCTCAAGGTCGAAAACGGCGACACGCTTATGAATATACTGACCGATACCGGCGTATCCTATGAAGAAGCACAGAACGCCGTGGATTCGATCCGTACCGTCTATAATCCCAAAAAACTCGATGTCGGCCAGAATGTTGCCATTGTACTGGATAAAAATTCCGGTAGCTCAGGTACGCCGATCATTTCCAGCGTAACGCTGCCGGTATCCACCACCTCTACAGTTGAAATCACCCGCAAGAACGCTGAAAAGAACGATTTCGACGTGAAAAAAATTGTCCTGCCGGTAGAACGTAAGCTCGCCCATGCCGGTGGCAAGATCACCAGCAGCCTGTATGAAACCGGGATGGCCAGCGGCATTCCCGCCGGTTTGCTCAACGATATCATCACCACCTACAGCTATGACGTCGACTTCCAGCGCGACATCCAGCCGGGCGACATGATGGACGTATTATATGAACGCATGGAAACCAAGGACGGCATCGCCGCCGGAAATGGTGAAGTGCTATTTGCCGAGCTGACACTGAGCGGACGTGTGATGAAAGTGTTCCGCTATGTCGATAAGGCCGGCAATGCCGACTATTATAATGATAAGGGCGAAAGCGTCCGCAAGGCGCTCCTGCGCACACCGATCAACGGCGCCAAAATTACGTCAGGCTTCGGTATGCGCTCCCATCCGATCATGGGTTATTCCAAAATGCACCGCGGCGTCGATTTCGGCGCACCAACCGGCACTCCTATTTATGCGTCGGGTGACGGTACCGTCGATTATGTCGGCCGCAAAGGCGGCTACGGCAATTACCTGCGTATCAAGCACAACCCCAAATATGGCAGCGCCTATGCGCATATCAGCCGCTTCGCAAGCGGACTGCGCCCCGGCCAGAAAGTCAAGCAAGGGCAGATCGTCGCTTATGTCGGCACTACCGGCATGTCGACCGGCCCGCACCTGCATTATGAAATCCTTGTCAATAACGAGCAGGTCAATCCGTCGAGCGTGAAATTCAAAGCGGGCAATATCCTGCAGGGCAAAGAAATGGCCGCCTTTAAAAAGAACATGGAGCAGATTCAGGCGCAGCTCGCCAGCACGCCGCGCAAGACCGATCTCGCCATTGCCAAACTCAAAGGCAAGCAACGCATCGACGATGGCTTCTTTGAAAATACCGACCTTGCGATGATGGACATGCGTCCGATCAGGCTGGAAGATTAAACCAGCGCTTACACTATTTTCAATTTGGATAGTTTAGCACCGATGGTAAGGCCGTCCTTGCCTGCGCTTACCGCCACCAGACTTCCATCCGCAACCGTACCGGCCAGCAGATGATTAGCCAGTTTATCTTGCAGTTCCCGCTGTATGATACGTTTCAAAGGACGGGCGCCATAGGCCGGATCATACCCGGTATCGGCCAGCCACTGCTTCGCCTTATCATCAAGCGTAAGCGTGATGTTACGCTCGGCAAGGCGCTTGGCAAGCCGCGCTACCTGGATATCGACGATATGCACCATGTGGTCTCTGGCAAGGCGCGAAAAAATAATCACCTCGTCCAGCCGGTTCAAAAATTCCGGGCGGAAGGCCTTGCGCACTTCCCCCATGACATGCGCACGGACAGTTTCGCTTAAAGGCCCGTCCTTGGCAGTGGAGAGCACGTCCGAGCCGAGATTGGAGGTCAGCACAATAATGGTGTTACGGAAATCGACCGTGCGCCCCTGCCCGTCCGTCAACCGCCCGTCATCGAGCACCTGCAGCAGGATGTTGAACACGTCGGCATGTGCCTTCTCGACTTCGTCGAACAATATCACCTGATACGGGCGACGGCGCACCGCTTCGGTAATGACACCTCCCTCTTCATAACCGACATAGCCCGGAGGCGCACCGATGAGACGCGCCACTGCATGCTTCTCCATGAACTCCGACATATCAATACGCAGCAGCGCCGATTCATCATCAAAAATAAATTCTGCCAGCGCCTTGCATAATTCCGTTTTACCGACACCGGTTGGGCCTAAGAACAGAAACGAACCGATGGGACGTGACGGGTCCTGCAACCCGGCACGCGCACGCCGCACAGCATTGGCAACAGCGGTAAGTGCATCATCCTGCCCGACGACGCGGGCGCGCAGGCCCTTTTCCATCTGCAGCAATTTCTCACGTTCGCCCTCTAACATTTTATCAACCGGTATGCCGGTCCAACGCGAAACGATAGCGGCGATGTCCTCATCGGTCACCGCTTCCTTCATCTTGGCGTTATCAGTCAGCTTTTCGGCATCCTTAAGCTGTTCATGCAGCTTCGGCAGGATGCTGTAGACAATCTCACCGGCTTTGGTGAGATCGCCTTCACGCTGTGCGATGTCGCGGTTGCGTTGCGTTTCTTCAATCTGCTCTTTGAGTTTTTGCACATCATGCAGCTGCGATTTTTCGGACTGCCAGCGTGAGCTCATCTCAGCGCTTTCCGTTTCCAGCGCCTTCAATTCTTTGTCGAGCCGGTCAAGGCGGTCTTTCGACGCCTTGTCGGTTTCTTTCTTGAGGGCCTCGCGCTCGATCTTGAGCTGGATGATCTTGCGGTCGATCTCGTCGAGCGCTTCCGGCTTGCTATCGACTTCCATGCGCAGACGCGCAGATGCCTCATCAACCAGATCAATCGCCTTGTCGGGCAGGAAGCGGTCGCTGATATAGCGATTGGATAGCGTTGCCGCTGCGACAATGGCGGCATCGGTAATACGGATGCCGTGATGCATCTCGTATTTTTCCTTGAGGCCGCGCAGGATGGAAATCGTATCTTCCACCGTCGGCTCGGATACAAATACCGACTGGAAGCGGCGGGCGAGCGCAGCATCTTTTTCAATATGCTGGCGGTATTCATCAAGCGTCGTAGCCCCCACGCAATGCAGCTCGCCACGCGCAAGCGCGGGCTTCAGCAGGTTGGAGGCATCCATCGCGCCATCGGCTTTCCCGGCCCCGACCAACGTGTGCAGCTCGTCGATAAATAAAACGATCTCGCCTTCCGAATGCGACATTTCCGACAGCACGCCTTTTAAGCGCTCTTCGAATTCACCGCGATACTTGGCCCCGGCAATCAGCGCGCCGAGATCCAGCGAGAGTAGGCGTTTATCCTTGAGCGTCTCCGGCACATCTCCGGCTACGATACGCTGGGCGAGTCCCTCGACGATGGCGGTCTTGCCGACGCCCGGTTCGCCGATCAATACCGGGTTATTCTTGGTACGACGCGACAATACCTGCATGGTGCGGCGGATTTCTTCGTCACGGCCTATTACCGGATCCAGCTTCCCGTTTCTGGCCAGTTCGGTGTAATCCTTGGTATATTTTTTAAGCGCCTCGAACTGCTCTTCGGCATTGGCCGAAGACGCGGTACGCCCCTTGCGCATATCCTTGATGGCGGTATTCAGTTTTTGCGGTGTTATGCCTGCGCCAGATAGAATCGAAGCCGCTTTACCCTGCCCCATGGCGAGCGCCTGTAACATGCGCTCAAGCGTCACAAATTCATCGCCGCCCTTCGTAGCCAGTTCCTGCGCCATATCAAAAAAGCGGGACATCTCGGGCGCCATATAGAGTTGCCCTGCCCCACTGCCCGCTACTTTGGGAATCGCGTTCAGCGCTTCTTCCACACCGCCCTGCACCCGTGCGACATCACCACCGCAGGCGCGGATCAGCTTCTGCGCCATATGCTCACGCTCATCCATCAGCGCCGCCAGCATATGCTCACTGGCAAACTGCTGATGCGACATTTTCAATGCCAGTCCTTGCGCAGCCTGAATGGCCTGTTGCGCTTTATCGGTATATTTCTCAAAATCCATATTTTACCCTTACGCAAGTTCTGTATAATATTGGTATATGGTCATGACATTCCTTTTATGCAATACCCGCCTGAAAATATTCATCCTTTTAGCAGGGTTAGCGTTGGCGTTACCCTGCGCTACCCTGGCAGCGGACGCATTGACTTCCGTCAAGCCGGATATGCACCCCGCGCCTTTGCATTTCAAGGGCATCTATGAATTTAAAATGGCAGCGATAAAGCTGGGTAAGATGGGCATCGAGGTGGAGGAAACCTCCGACCATTACGCCATGATCGCCGATATCATCTCCACCGGGCTGGTCAATACACTGGTCAAACATTCAAGCCACACCACGGTCGACGCCTCCGGCGGCAAGAATTTTATCTATCCGAACAAAGAATATGAATCCAATTACCAGACCCGTAAAAAGAAGAAATACGTCAAAATGGTGCATAAGGACGGGAAGCTGGTTGAGGAAAAATTGGTACCGCCCGATAATCGCGCAATACGCCCTGCTGTAGCTGATGCCCTAAAGAAAGACACCGTTGATCCGCTCAGCTTCCTGCTGGTGATGCGCGAAAAACTTTATACCGCAATGCAGGAGAAGAAGGATCGCTTCACTCTCAAACTCTATGACGGCAGGCGATTGACGCAAGTGGACTTCGTCATTGGCGGAAAACAGAATATTCTTTATAACGGCAAGAAGGTACCGGTCGTCGTCGTCGATGTTACGCGCAAGTTGCTCAACGGCTTTACCGCCTCGGAACTCGCCAACCATGACCCCAACGAGCCGGTGCTGCATCTCTACATTACCAATGATGCGCGCCTGATTCCCCTGCGCGCCGAGTTTTCGTTCTGGATGGGCTCGATTTCCGCAGTGCTCGCCAAGGAATGCCGCACCGGCGAATCCTGCCTGCTGGGTATTAAAGAGTAAAGAGCAGGTACGCCGCTTACGCGTCGCGCTCTTCCCAGTTCTGGATATTGGCGGGGTCAACCGGCTTGCCCTGCAGCGGCTGGTCATAGGCTGCGGTCAGGAAGGCCGGGAGCTGGCTACCGACATGATCGGGCTGCTCGTCGGAATGCTCACCATTGGCTGACTGGCGATTATGCTCTTCGCCCTGTTCGCTGTGCTGCTGTTCATTGCCCTGATGTTCATTACCATGCTGCTCATTGCCTTGTTCGGCGCCTTGCTGCGGCTGGGTATTATTATTGTTGCGCTGGAAATAACCCTCTTCCGCCATCATGCGGTAGCAATGATCGGCGTGCTGGTAATAGTTTTCCGCGAGAACGCGATCCCCTGAGGCCAGCGCATCACGCGCCTGTGAGAGGTATTTTTCGCGGGACGCCGCATAATTTTTGCGCGGGCGGTTATGGCCGCCGTGCTGCTGGCCGCCACCATGGCGATTATCGCCACCGCCGCCGCCGCCATGCTGGAAGCGAGGCTTCCTCTGCTGGTTGTTGTAGCCGCCGCCGCCAGTGCCTTGTGATGATGGTTTTCTTCTCATTGTGTTATGACCTTCAGTGATTAAATAGTGAATTAATGTGTAACCATGACGCAGCGGGGAATTCCCGCCATGTCTTCTTTTATGCCCGCCACACGCAGACCGTTTGCGGTCGCGATGGCGCCTACATCCTTATGTTGTCCCATACCGATTTCAAATACGGCCAGCCCATCCTTAGCAAGCAGCTTTGGTAGCTGCGCGATAATGGCGCGGTAGCAATCCAGCCCGTCCTCGCCGCCATCGAGCGCACCAATCGGCTCATACTTATATACTTCCGGCGCCAGCATCGGAATGGTCCTGGTCGGAATATAGGGCGGATTGGATACGATAATATCAAATAGTCCTTCCACCTTTTCACCCCAACACGACTGCACAAAGGACACGCGCGACTCGACGCCCAGACCCTTTGCATTATCCTGCGCTACTGCGAGCGCTTCATTACTGATGTCCACGCCAATCCCTCTGGCATTACTATATTCTTCCAGCAGCGTCAGAAGCAGGCACCCGGTTCCGGTTCCCAGATCGAGCAATGCAAGCGTTGCATCGCGATCCCTGAATTTTCCCAGCACCGCTTCAATCAGCGTTTCGCTGTCCGGCCTCGGATCGAGTGTGGCTTCCGTTACTTTGAATGTCCGCCCCCAGAATTCGCGCTTTCCCACCAGTTGCGACACCGGTTTACGGCCTGCACGTTTTTCTACCAAATCCAGGTATACTGCCTGCTGCCTGAGGTTAAGCGTTTGCTTGTCATCGGAGAGCAGTTGTTCACGGGATACACCCAGAACATGTTGAAGCAGCAGCCGAGCATCCAGCGAAGCGGTTTCGATGTGAGCATGCTGCAATGCCATCACCGCGTCGCGTAAAGCGTTTTTAGCAGAAAATCCCCGAGATTGCAAAGCGGTACTTATCATATAATTTTATTAATTTAATTCAGCTAGTTGTTTGGCCTGGTCATCGGCGATCAGCGCGTCGACAAGCTCGGAAATATTGCCATTCATCACATCATCGATCTTATAGAGGGTCACATTGATGCGATGGTCGGTGACGCGCCCTTGCGGGAAATTATAGGTGCGGATGCGCTCGGAGCGGTCGCCGGAGCCTACCTGTTCCTTGCGCATACCGGCGCGTTCATTGGCCAGCTTTTCACGCTCGGCTTCATACAGTCTTGCGCGCAAAACCTTCAGCGCTTTGGCCTTGTTCTTGTGCTGCGATTTTTCATCCTGCTGCTGCACGATCAAACCTGTGGGCAAATGCACGATGCGCACGGCGCTGTCCGTGGTGTTGACCGACTGGCCGCCCGGGCCGCTGGAGCGGAATACGTCGATACGCAGATCCTTGTCTTCAATCTTGATGTCCACTTCTTCGGCTTCCGGCAACACCGCCACGGTAGCCGCCGAGGTGTGAATGCGCCCTTGCGTTTCCGTCGCCGGAACGCGCTGCACGCGGTGCACGCCCGATTCAAATTTGAGTTTGGCGAATACGCCTTTGCCGGTGATTTCAATCGTCGCATCCTTGTAGCCGCCGACGCCGTTTTCCGAAATGGAAATCACCTCAAACCGCCAGTTCTGCAGCTGGGCGTATTTCTGGTACATGCGGAACAGATCGGTGGCAAACAACGCCGCCTCATCGCCGCCGGTACCGGCGCGCAGTTCCATGATGGCGTTCTTTTCGTCCGCCGCATCCTTAGGCAACAGCGCCAGTTGCATGGCGCGCATCAGCTCCGGCAGCTTGTGCTGCAACTCATGCATTTCTTCTTCGGCCATGGATTTCATTTCCTGATCGCAGGACGGGTCACTCATCAGGGCCTTGGTATCTTCGAGCGATCGCTGCGCCTGCTGATAGGTCTGTATGGTTTCCACCAGCGGCGTCAGATCGGAATATTCCTTCGAGTATTTGGCAAAGTCACTACCGGCAATTTTGCCCGCACCGAGCATATCGCGCAACTCATCATGGCGTCGTACCAGCATCTCCAGTCTGTCGTCAAAGCTCATTCGTATGTCCTATTTTTCTGCACGCAGCGTCATGCGCAGCTTAGATTCAATCTCGCCATACGCAATGGATTCCTGTTGCCCGGTGGTGAGATTTTTAAGCATGACGCGATTTTGCGCAAGCTCCTCTTCACCGATCAGCAGTGCGTATAATGCGCCGATTTTAGCGGCGCGTTTCATTTGCTTGCCGACATTACCCTTATACGACATATCGACGGACACACCGCTGCGGCGTAAGGCTTGCGCGAGTTGCCATGCTTTCATTTCGCATGATTCGCCGACCGGTATGACAGCGACCATTGCCGGTGCTGACATGGCCGTGTTACCGGTCGCTTCCTGCAACGCTACCAAGCGTTCAACGCCCGCAGAGAAGCCGATACCGGCTACGTCCGGGCCGCCCATCAGCTTGACCAACCCATCATAACGCCCACCACCTATCACCGTACCCTGCGCACCGAGTGACTCGGTGGTAAATTCAAATACGGTGTGCTGATAGTAATCGAGTCCGCGCACAAGACGCGGATTGATTTTATAACCGACATTGAGCCAGCCAAGCATGGTTTGCACGCGGTCAAAAAATTGCCTGGCATTCGCAGTCAGAAATGTATCCTGTTGCGGCGCACCTTCGATAATGCGGCGGTCACCCTCATCCTTGGAATCGAGAATACGTAAGGGATTGCGCTCAAGGCGTGCCTGTGAATCCGTCGAAAGGTCGTTTTTATATTTCGAGAAATAGTCAATCAGTGCACTGCGATAGCCGTTGCGGCTTTCCGTATCGCCGAGCGTATTCATCTCCAGCGTCACATGTTGGCTGACGCCGAGCACCTGCAATATATGCCAGCCAAGCGCAATGACTTCGGCATCGGCTTCCGGCTCAGCAGCCCCCAGAACTTCCACACCTATCTGGTGGAACTGGCGCAGGCGACCTTTCTGCGGACGTTCATAACGAAAGGCCGGGCCGTAATAGAAAAACTTTTGCGGCAGATCCTGCGTAAGCCCTTCGGAAATCAGCATGCGCACAATGGCGGCAGTGAATTCCGGGCGCAGTGTCAGTGATTCGCCGCCACGGTCAGTAAAGGTGTAGGTTTCCTTGGTGACGACGTCGGAAGTGTCGCCGAGCGTACGATGGAAGACATCGGAGAATTCAAAGATAGGCGTCTGCACTTCGGCAAAGCCGTAAAACTCCGCGACCATGCGCGCAATCTCCACCAACGTGCGCTGCGTACGCATGGCGGCAGGCAATAGATCATGCGTCCCGCGGACGGGTTGTAATTTAGGCGACATGCTGGTGCTCTTGTTTGGTTGCATATTTTTCTTTCACATAGGTCTCAACTAAGGCCTGAAATTCTTCGGCGATATGGGGGCCGCGCAGCGTCACGGTTTTTTTGCCGTCAACGAATACCGGTGCCGCCGGTTGTTCGCCGGTGCCGGGCAGGCTGATGCCGATATTGGCATGCTTGCTTTCGCCGGGGCCGTTGACGATACAGCCCATTACCGCCACGTTCATTTCTTCAACGCCGGTGTAATGCTCTTTCCATACCGGCATCTGCGCACGCAGGTAATTCTGAATCTTGTCGGCCAGCTCCTGAAACGTCGTGCTGGTGGTGCGGCCGCAACCGGGGCAAGCCGTCACTTGCGGGGTGAATGAGCGAAGGCCCATGCCCTGTAATATTTCCTGCGCGACGCGCACTTCCTGCGTGCGGTCGCCATTCGGTTCCGGAGTCAGCGAAATACGGATAGTGTCGCCGATGCCTTCCTGCAACAGCACGGACAATGCTGCGGTGGAAGAAACAATGCCCTTGCTGCCCATGCCCGCTTCGGTAAGGCCCAGATGCAACGGGTATTGGCAACGCGCGGCAAGGTCACGGTAAGCGGCAATCAGGTCCTGCACACGGCTCACCTTGCAGGAAAGGATGATCTGATGGGAAGGCATGCCCAACGCTTCGGCCTGTTTGGCACTGTCGAGGGCGGAGCGCACCAGCGCCTCGCGCGCAACGCCTGCGGCGTCTTTGGGTTCGGAGAGTGTCGCGTTTTCGTCCATGACTCGCGCCAGCATCTGCTGGTCGAGGCTGCCCCAGTTGACGCCGATGCGCACCGGCTTGTCGTACTTAAGCGCCGTTTCGATCATCATGGCGAATTGCGATGCGTGCTTGTCGGCAAACCCGACATTGCCGGGATTGATACGGTATTTGGCCAGCGCCTGCGCCGCCTCGGGATAATCCTTAAGCAGCGTGTGACCGTTATAATGGAAATCGCCCACCAGCGGCACCGCACAACCAAGTATATCAAGTTTTTCACGGATGGCGGCAACGGCTCCCGCCGCCGCCTCGTTATTGACGGTAATGCGCACCACTTCCGAACCGGCATCGCCCAGCGCCTTCACCTGCGCGACGGTAGCGGCGATATCGGCGGTGTCGGTGTTGGTCATCGACTGCACCATGACAGGTGCATCGCCGCCCACACGTACATCACCTATACGGGCCTGATAAGAAATCCGACGTTGCGGAAACGTATTCGTCATAGGGTAGAGCGCGCCTAATCGTCTGATTCGAGGTTTGATTCGGGTTGGGCCAGTTCCATTACGGATATCTTCCAGCCACGCATCGGGGTCAAGCTAAAGCTCGGCTCCCGTACCGTTGTACAGGGCGGATATAATAGGTCCTGCTCACGAAGGCAAGAAACATCGCGCATGGCCACCCCGGAAAGCCGCATTAAGGCCTTTGGCTGCGGGAATTTCTCAACTACCGAGATTTTGGCGGAGGTCGGCTGCATCAGCAATGCCCAGATCATATAGATCAGGCCGCACGCCCCCAGCCCGCCCCAGACCATCCCCTGGCTCGGGGTCTTATCCTTGCTGAATACCTGCGGAAAATAGAAATTCTTGCGGGCAAGGATAGTGGCCACTTCCTCGAAACGGCGCAATATTTCGTCCTTATCGAGACCGAGGAACGCGGCGTAAGCTTGCAGGTAGCCGCGCGTATAGGTCAGGCCCGGCAGTTCCTGCAGCCGCCCCTCTTCCAACGCCTCAAGATACCGCACGCGGATATGCAGCATGCGCGAGGCCTGATCGGTGGAGATGCGTATTTCCTCGCGCGCACGGCGCAAGAGCGCGCCTATCTCGCTATACCCGTCCATCTCCATATTGATCTGCGTATTCATAGTCTCACTTATACTTCTATTTCATGGTCCCGCGCATAGGCCGCCAGCCACTGACGCACGGTCGGCTCGGAGGATGTCAGCAGGTAGCGCAGATATTCCGTCAACTCCGACAAGGTGACGCTGCGTATCATCGCCTTGACCGGACCGATAGCCGACGCCGAAACCGACAGGCTCCTCACCCCCACCCCGATCAGCGCCAGCGCATCCAGGGGCTTTCGTGCCATTTCACCGCAAAATCCGACTTCCACCTTGTGCGTGGCCGCCTTGCCGATGATCTCATGCACCACCCGCAGCATGATCGGCGACAGCGTATCATAACTGTCGGCCATATGCACGGCCCCGCGATCACACGCGAACAAAAACTGCATCAGGTCATTGCTGCCGATGGACACGAAATCGACGCGCTCCATCAGCGCATCAAGCTGCCACAATATGGAGGGGATTTCAATCATCATGCCGACTTTCACCACCGACGGCTTGATGGCAGCCAGCGCCATCTCCTGCTCGAACAGTTTGTAAGCGGCATCAAATTCGGACACTTGTGCAATAAACGGCAGCATGACATGCAGCGGTTTTCCGGCGGCGGCAGAAATCAGCGCCCGGAACTGCGTACGTAAAATTCCCGGACGGTCAATGCCGATACGCGTTGCGCGCCAGCCCATGGCCGGATTTTCTTCCTCACCCGATTGCAGGTAGGGTACTTTCTTGTCGCCGCCGATATCGAAGCTGCGGAAAATAATGCGCTTGCCCGGCAACTGCTCATACATGCCCGCATAGAGTTGGCGCTGCACTTCCACATCGGGGAAATGATCCGAGGTCATATAGGGCAGCTCGGTGCGGTACAGTCCGATGCCATCGACGCCTTCCTGCAATACGTTCTGCGTATCGACGAACAGCCCGGCATTGACGTTGAGCGAAATATGCACGCCGTCACGCGTCACTGCCGGGAGGTCGCGCAATCCTTCATACTGCGTCTGGCGCTCCTGATGGCCGCGTATCTGCACATTCATCGCCTGCTCAATCTGGTAGCTCGGGCGCACATACACATTGCAGCCTTCGGCGTCGAGAATCACCATGTCGCCCGGCTGAATCACGGAAGTGGCTTTGGCCACCTTGCCGAGCGCCGGTATATCCATCGCGCGGGCGATCACCGCCGTATGCGCCGTGGTCGAGCCTTCTTCAAGAATCAGCCCCTTGAGGCGCTTATGGTCGTAATCGAGCAACTCCGCCGGTCCCAGCGAACGCGCCACGAGAATGAATGCTTCCGGAAGATCGCTCTGTTTCGGGACAATTTGTTTACCCAACAGTATCTGCAGCAGATGATTGGAGAGATCTTCCAGATCCTGAATGCGCTCTTTGATATAAGGGCTGGCAAGCTGGCTCATTTTGGCTTGTAACTGCTCCTGCACTTTCTTGACCGCCGCTTCGGCGGTCAGGCCCGAGACAATGGCTTCGGTCATGCGCGAAATCCAGCCACGATCCTGCGTAAACAGAAGGTAGGTTTCAATCAGTTCGCGCTGCTCATCGCCCGGGGCAAGACCCGACGACTGGATGTAATTGTCGAAGGATTCCTGCAAGGACCGCAACGCTTTTTCGAAACGCTCTTTTTCATGTTCCGTATCGCTGGCGACATACTGGGTAATGACCAGTTGCGGCTGGTGCAATATCGCCACCGCCTTGGCCATGCCCGGCGACAGGCGCATCCCGGCAAGCTGCTGCGCGATCAGTCCGCCGGTGGCAATCTTGATTTCCTGCACATTCACCAACTGGCCGGAGATGGCGAGTTCGGACAGCACCATCGCCACTGTCTGCAGCACTTCCACCTGATCGGCGGAATATTCCTGCGCCTTCTTGCTCTGCACAACCAGTACGCCGATGACCTTACCGCTTTGCAATATCGGTACGCCGACAAAGGAGCTGTAGACTTCTTCACCCGTTTCCGGGCGGTATTCGAATTTGGGGTGCGATCCCGCATCAGCGAGGTTCAACGGCTCAGCCGTCCCGGCAATTTCACCGACCAATCCCTGCCCCACGCCGAGGCGCGTCTTGTGTACCGAAGATTCTTTCAGGCCTTTGCTGGCGAACAACTCTAAGATATCACCGGCGCGCAGCAGATAGACCGAACATACTTCCGAGGAGAAGCCGTCGGCAATCAACGCCGCTACCTTGTCGAGGCGCGACTGCGCACTCGCCGCCTGCGCCATGACGTCGCGTATGTGTCGCAGCAATACCAGCGGCGAAGACGAATGCACCTTTGGATTTTTTATGCGTGGCACGTCGTTTCCTGTTTGGGCATACAGCTCTTGCGTGCATCGAGATAGTCCGTGGCCTGCACAATCAACTCGTCGATGATCTCCTGCAACGGTTGTATCTTGCTGACCATACCGACACTTTGCCCGGCCATGACCGAACCATTTTCCACGTCGCCGTCAATGACCGCCCGGCGCAATGCGCCCGCCCAGAAATGCTCAATCTTGAGCTGGGCCGCTTTTTTATCCAACGCGCCACTGCGGTACAGATCGATGGTTTCTTTCTGGCAACGCATGAAATCGTCGGTGGCCTTATTGGCCAGAGCGCGTACGGGAATCACCGGAAAATCCGGATCAAGCTGCACCGACGGAATAGCATCGCGCGACTGCGCGCGGATGAACATTTCCTTGAATTTTGCATGGGCAATGCACTCCGTGGCGCAGACAAAGCGCGTACCCAGCTGCACGCCGGACGCCCCCATTTCGAGATAGGACACGATGGCCTCACCGCGGCCGATGCCACCGGCGATGAACACCGGCACGTCGGTGATTTGCGGCAATACTTCCTGCGCCAGCACCGAAGTCGTCACCGGGCCGATATGCCCGCCCGCTTCCATGCCTTCGATCACCAGCGCATCAATCCCAAGCCGCACCAGCTTGCGGCCGATGATAGCCGACGGAGCAAAGCCCATGACCTTCGCGCCGTAATCCTTGACCGATTTGACCGTGTTGCCACTGGGAATCCCGCCCGCAAGCACCACATGCGACACATTCTGTTTTTTGCACACTTCGACCAGTTGCTCGAGCTGCGGATGCATGATGATGAGATTGACGCCAAACGGTTTGCTGGTGAGCTTGCGGGTTTCGATGATTTCTTTTTCCAGCAGCTCCGGCGGCATCGAGCCGTTGGCAATCACGCCGAACGCACCCGAGTTGGACATGGCTGCTACCAGCGTATGCTCCGATACCCACGACATGGCGCCGCCCATGATAGCATAGCGCGTGCCTAAAAATTCTGTTCCCCGTGCCCAAAGGCTGTCCAGTCTGTTTGTCATACACTTTCTTCTTGCAGTTTTTTGTTAATCCCCCAGCCGCAATGGCGCTAGCGCCCACGGCCCCCTAGCTTACTCGTCTTCCTATTCTCCCATCCGCAGATGAAAGATTATGCTTTATCCAGTTCAAACGCTGCGTGCAATGCGCGCACCGCCAGTTCGGTATATTCTTCCGCAATCAGTACGCTCGTCTTGATCTCTGACGTCGAGATGACGAGGATGTTGATGTTTTTATCCGCCAGCGCTTTGAACATGGTCTGCGCGATGCCGGCGTGGCTTCGCATACCGACGCCGACAATCGACACTTTGGCGACGTTGCGGTCAGTATGCATGGATTTGAATTTGAGTTTGGTGCGGGCCTTTTCCACCGCCGCCTGCGCGCGGTCGAGATCGCCCTTGGGCACGGTGAAGGTGATATCGGTCGCCTTGCCGTCTTCGGTGACGTTCTGGACGATCATATCGACATTGACGTTGGCATCGGCCAGCGGGCCGAACAGCGCCGCCGACATGCCGGGGATGTTGGCGATTTCGGTGAGCGTGATGCGCGCTTCGTCGCGGCTATAGGCAATCCCGGTTATACGTTTCTGTTCCACAATATCCTCCTCATTGACCAATAATGTTCCGGGCCATTTTGCATCTGTTTTATAATCGGCAAAGCTGGAGAGCACCTGCACCACCACGCCGTGATTCATTGCCATTTCCACCGAGCGTGTCTGCAGCACCTTCGCGCCCAGCGACGCCAGTTCGAGCATTTCTTCGTAGGTGATTTTATCCAGCTTACGCGCTCCCGCAACGATGCGCGGGTCGGTCGTATAGACGCCTTCCACATCGGTATAGATGTCGCAGCGATCGGCTTTCAATGCCGCCGCAAGCGCCACCGCCGAGGTATCGGAACCGCCGCGCCCGAGCGTCGTGATACGGCCGTGATGCATACCCTGAAACCCAGCCACTACCGCTACCATACCTTTATCAAGGGCTTCATGCACTGCATCGGGCGTGATATGGGCGATGCGCGCCTTGCCATGCGCCGCGTCCGTCACCAGCGGTATCTGCCAGCCGCAAAACGACCGCGCCGCGATACCCATTTCCTGCAGGGCAAGCGCCAGCAATCCGCTGGTCACCTGTTCGCCCGACGACACCACCTGATCATATTCGCTCCACGCTTCCATGCTGACCAAGGGCGAAAGTTCCTGCACGTAGCCGACAAGCTGGTTGGTCACGCCCGCCATCGCCGACACGACCACCGCCACCTTGTTACCCAGATCGAGTTCTTTCTTGACCTTGCTGGCGACATTGCGGATACGCTCGATATCGGCTACCGAGGTGCCACCGAATTTTTGTACTATCAGCGCCATGTAATGAATTCCGTACTATGCCTAAAAAAAGGCGTACTTTAGGCAAGTTTACACGTCATTACAAGCGCATCTGTAAAAGAACCATCCTTTTGCCGGTAATAGAGTTTCCTGCGGCTTATCTGGGTAAAGCCAAACGCCTGATACAGGGCGACCGCGGCGGTATTGCCGTCCTCCACATCGAGGAACATCTGGGTTGCACCGAGGCTGGCCGCGTTATCCATGGCCATTTTGAGCAGCATGCGGGCTATCCCGCCGCGCTGGTACTCAGGCAATACACATAGGGTAATGATATCGGCTTGCTCATATTGGAGGCGGCAGACCATCATCGCCACCGGTTCGGGTGCGCTGGCAAGCAGCGCATAGGTGCCAGACACGGTAAAAAAATCGCTGAATGCGTCTGAATTCCAATAACTTGTAAAACATTTCCGGTGCAGGCCGGTCAGCAGATCGGCATCGCTTTTATCGGCCGCACGGACGGTAACCGGAACGCTATTTCTGGAATACACAGATCCACGCGGTATAGTCGGGATATATTGCCGCTTCTTTACATTTGAGCTCTTTAAGGCCATGCGCCTTCGCCAACTCCTGCAGATACATTCGGGAGTAACGGAACTTGGTTTCCTGCGGATCGAACTGGTAGCCATCACCGTCAAAGGCATCGGCGGTAAAGGCAAAAATCCCCTTTTCCTTCAGTACCCGTGCCGACTCGGTGAATACCTGCTCCAGATCGCCCAGATAACCGAATACGTTGGCGGCCATGACGATGTCATACGCCTTTTCCGGCGCATCTTTCAAAAATTCGCTTAACTCCCGTTTGACCATCGCATCATAGATTTTTTCGCCATTATCGTTCTGCACCTTGATGGCTTCGGCCAGCATTTCTGCCGAGATGTCCACACCGGTCAGGTGCGATGCCACATCACGAATCAAGGGGCCGCAAAAGCCGGTGCCGACGCCGAGCTCGAGAATGACATGGTCAAGGCGGCCCGGCAGCAGAAAAGAACGTACCGCATTGCACAGCTCGGTATGGCCTTCATATTTGGCAT